>Ga0255338_1000554_pt1 | contig 111417 bp, 106 predicted proteins | sample MeOH1_35cm_T4_19_FD_203715 | JGI IMG/M metagenome (GOLD analysis project Ga0255338, IMG submission 203715) | Sandy soil microbial communities from University of British Columbia, Vancouver, Canada - MeOH1_35cm_T4_195 | ecosystem: Engineered > Artificial ecosystem > Sand microcosm >...
TCCCACAGTCCACAAAGGCTCTGGGGGACACGGCCCCTCCACCGACAGTCCGCCTGGTGCTGCGAACACCAGGCGGACGTCCCGGAAGACACCGCAAACCTAGCCCATCTCCAACAAACAAGGGGGCCCGTCGGCCGACCCCGGCCTTGAGCCGGGGGAAGAGCCGATGGGGGAGAGGGCAGGCCTCAAGCGCTGAAGATCGATCGACCGTCCAAGCTCAGTGGATGGGGCTCGCCCTCTCCACCCCCCGCTCTTCAGCCGGCTGGCGCCGGCTTCGGCGTGCGGTTCCCCTCTCCCACTGCGTGGGAAAGGAAGCGGCGGCTTGACGGCCGAGCGGCCATTTCGAACGCCCGCAAGGGGTCGAACCCAGTCATTCCTGGGCTTTTGGACAACGGACTAAAACCGCGCACCCCGCGCCTTCAGTCCATGGGCAGCCACAAGCTCCGCCGGTCGGAGGGGTCAAGGACCGCGCGCCAGCGCGGCCGCCAGGCTTGTCCTTGAGGCTTCCGACCGGTGGAGCACGCTCGACGCCCGGACTTGATCCCCCCACACCTCCGACTGCTCCTCTCCCAGGCGCGTCAGCGCCGTGGGAGAGGCTGGGTGAGGGCGGCGCTGGCCCTGGGGCCGAACACTCCGATTGGATCAAGGCCCCGCTTGGCGCCATTCGGGTCCAAGGCCTGGGGCGACCGAACCACCGAGCCGCCCTCTCCCGGCCTCTCCCACGACGCTCCGCGTCTGGGAGAGGAGCTTTTCGGTGGCGGAGCACGCTCGACGCCCGGACTTCGACCCCCGTCTTTTCCTTTCCCGCGTGACGCGGGAGAGGGGGCCCGCACGCCGAGCCGCAGGCGAAGAGCGGGTGGGGGAGAGGGCGAGCCCCAGTCACGGCGCCCGACGCCGCCCGGTCGTTCCGCCTCGCCGCCGCTCACCCTTCCCACCCCCCGCTCTTCGGCGGGCGGTCCCCCCTTCCCGCGCCGCGGGAAGGGAAAGAACAACTTTGACTCCCGCCCACACCTCATGTTCTCGTTACGTTCATGTCGCAAGCCGCGCACATCGCCGAACGGCGCCAGCAGATGCTGGCGAGGCTGGCCGAGCTGGATCTCGTGGCCACCGAGTCCGCGCACGCCAGCTATCTGGAAGCCATCGGCACGCCCGAGGAGGCCGAGAAGGGCCGCACCTACCAGCGCATGGGCCGCTCGCTCCGCCAGTCCCTGGCCCTGCACGAACGGTTCGAACGCAACGCGTCCCGTGAAGCGCGCGAAGAGGCCCAGGCCGCCCGCCGCGACGCCATCCTCAACCCGCCTGTCGTGGAAGACGAACCCCGCCGCCCATTCCCCCGCGACATCGACGCCGCCAACCGCCGCGCCTCCGACCTGCGCACCGCCGTGCGCCGGGTCATCTGGTCCGAGGGCTTCGAGAAGAGCGAGCTGGAGTCCGAACAGCAGCTTGAAGGCGAACTCTATCGCCGGCTGGAAGACTGGCTGATCGACGAGCGCTGCGACGAGGCCTTCGTCACCCGCGATCTCGACGAGCACGTCGCCGACCTCTGCGCCGAGATGGAGCTCAACCCCGACAACGTCGTCCGCTGGCGCGACCTGCCCGACCCCGACGTCGAGGTGCTGAAGAGTTGGCTCGAGGACCTCAAGGGCTACGCCGAACCGCCCTGGAAGGGGTCGGGGTAGGGGCCGCCGCGCCCTCTCCCCTTTTTTAAGCTCGTCATCCCCGGCCTTGTGCCGGGGACCCAGAAACGCCGGCGGTCCGCGAGGACCCGCCGCGGCGCCGCCGCGTGTCCTTTCGATCGCCTGCGCATCTGGGTGGCCGGGACAAGCCCGGCCATGACGAGCAGGAGAGAGGGCGCACAGCCATGCCCGCCAACGGATGGGTCGGCCGGGGAATGACGAGCGGGAGGGGAGACCCCGCCCCCTACCCCTTGTACCGCTCGTACCGGTACGGGGCGTCCTCGCCGTTGCGGTAGTCGCCGCGCAGGTCCGGCTTGCCGTCGCCGTCGGTGTCGTACAGGGCGATGTCCGGGTTCCCGTCGCGGTCGCCGTCCACGATCATGGTGTCGAACCGGCCGTCGCCGTCGTCGTCGTAGAGCACGGTCAGGGGCTCGCGCTTGTCGGCCGGCTCCATGACCTCGTAGTCGCCCGTCCCGTCGCAATCGCTGTCGACGACGTAGGACACGCCCTTGGGCTTGGTCGTCGGCGTCTCGCTCAGGGTCTTGGACTCGCAGGCCGCCGCCCGCTTCTCGGGACGGGGCGCCGCGCGGTCGCCGGTCCGGGCCAGGAACGCCTGCACGTCATCGGCGGAGACCGCGAAGTTCAGCCCCTCGCCCTCGCTGATGAAGCTGTTGATGCCGATCACCTGCAGGGCGTCGTCCAGCAGCGGCCCGCCGGAGTTGCCCGGATTGATCGGCGTCTGGGTCTGGATGACGGTCGCCTTGTGCTGCATCGTCTCGCCGGTGGCCCAGGCATAGTCCCGCCGGATCTGGCTGACGATGCCGCGGGTGTAGGTCCACGACTGGCCGGTCGGATGGCCGATGGCGTGGACGTCGGCGCCCACCTGCACCACCCCGGTCTTGGCCACCGTCAACGGCTTGGCGTGGGCCGGGACCACGGCCACCTGGATCAGCGCCAGGTCCGCCACCTCGTCGCGCCGCAGCACCTTGGCCGTCACCACGTCGGCCTCGCCGATCTTGGCCCCCTCCACCGTCGGTTTGAAGATCACGCCCACCTCGGCGTAGTCCTCCACCACGTGCAGGTTGGTGACGATCCTGCCGTCGGCGCCCACCAGCACGCCCGAGCCCAGGCCGTCCCGGGTGACGATCAGCACCACCGAGGGCGAGGCCACCTGGTAGACCTGGGTCTCCTTGGCGCCGCGGGTGACCGAGCGGCCCTCGGGGGCCAGGCCGGACAGCGCCTTCATATAGCTTCGCGGCGAGACGCCGGAACGCGTGGCCGCGTCGCCGAAGTCCACCGAACGGCCCTTGGAGGGCTTGGCGCCCGCTGCCTTCGACACCGGCTGGCCCAGCAAGCCTTCCGGCGGCGCCGCGCTTGCGTATGATGCCGCCGACAAGGCCATGCACGCCGCACCGACCTGGAGCCACTTCATGGCCTCTACCCCCCGCACTGGTTCGCTTCGGCGGAGCCTAGCGGCATGGTTGTGGCTCACAAGCTTGATTGTAGCGGCGCCCGCCCCGGCGCTCGCGGCGCCGCCGGACCCGGCCGATGCGCCCTGGACCGCCGACAATCCGTACGACGTCGACACCTATGTGAAGCAGCAGCTGCTCGGCGCGAACCAGTTGCTCGCCCAGGGCCGTCGGGCCGAAGCGTTGCAGGCCGTGGACAAGGTGCTGTCGCTGGCCGGCTCGGTGCAGAACCCGCAGGCCAGCCCCGCCACCATCGCCTACGCGCTCAGCGGATCGATCGCCGCCCTGACCACCCTGGGCCAGACCGAGCGGGCGCATGGCCTGCTGAAGGCCGGCGGCGACTTCGTGCGCGCGACCCTGCCGGCAGGCAGTCTCGAGGCCGGGCTCCACCGGATGACCGAGGCCAGGCTGCTGCAGGCCGTGGGCGACTTCGACGGTGCGGCGGAGGCGGCCGGTGGAGCGGCGGAGGTGTTCCGCCGGGCGGCGCTGGACGAGCCCCTCCGCACCGCCCTGATGGCCCAGGCGCTCAGCCTGCGGGCCGCGAGCTGCGCGGCGCAGGCGAAGCTCGAGTGCGCCCGTGACGCGCTACGCGACCATCCGGCCGCGTTCCGCGATGCGCCGGCCTATCGCATGGCCCAGGCCGCGGTGGCGGCGGAAACCGCGAGGCCCAATCCGGCCGCCGTCCTGGCGTTCGCCCAGGCGCTCAAGAGCAGGGCGGAAGCGACCGGCGCGCTGGCCGGCGCCTGGTATCGGCCGGACGCCGCCGACCAGGTCGCCGTGCGGCTGGTCCTGACGCAGGTCGAGGCGCTGCCGCCCGAGGTCGCCTTCGCCCTGTTCCAGATCGCGGCGCGGGCCGGGCCCTCGTTCGACGCCGACGCCATGACCGCGCTCGGCCAGGCCCGCAGCGAGGCCCAGCGCCGCGCCATCCACCAGGCGCTCCGCCTGCGCGCCCGCCGTGACCGGCTTGAGCGGGCCCAGGTCCAGGCGATCGGTGGACTGGCGCAGGCCGGCCCGGCGGCCTCTGGCCCGCTGCGCTATGAACCCGGTCAGCGGCTGGTGTTCCGCGACTTCGCCCGGCGGATCGAACTGGCCGAGCAGGGCCTGGCCCGCGACGGGATCGCGCTCTCCGGCGCCAACATCGCCCCGCTGAAACGGTTCCAGGCGGCGCTGGCGCCAGGCGAGGCCGCGCTCAGCGTCGCGCCGATCCCGGGCGGGCTGGCCTATCTGTGCGTGCGGCGCGACGGCGTCATGCAGACCACCGCCATCGTCGACCCCGCCCGGCTGAAGCTGGACGGCCGGCTGGTGCAGCAGGCCCTGACCGCCACCCACGCCCCATCCGAAGCCGCGGACCGGCAGTTCCCGGTGGAGCCCTCCCTCCGGCTTTACGACGCCCTGATCCGCCCGGTCGAGGCCTGCCTGAAGCCCGGCGATCGGATCGTCTGGCTGCCGAGCGTCACCACCGTGCCGGTTCCCCTGGCCGCCCTGCTGCGCAGCGCGCCGCCGAGGCTGGCCCAGGGCTATGACCTCGCCCACGCCGAATGGCTCGTGACCCGGCACGCGGTCAGCTACGCGGGCTCGGCGGGCGTGGTGCTCGCGGCGCGGCACGGGCGCCCGCGCCCCGGCGGCGGCTTCGACTTCTTCGGCATCGGCGACCCGGTGCTGACCGGCGCCACCGCCGACGGCCAGGCGCGCGGCAAGGCCGTGCTGCGCGGCGTGCGCGGCGAGGACCTGGCCGAACTGGCGCCCCTGCCCGAGACCCGGGACGAGCTGGAGGCCTCGGCCCGCGGATTCCGCACCAGCCGCCTGCTGCTCCAGGACCAGGCCACCGAGCGGCGGTTTCGCGGCGAACTGGTGGGCGCCTATCGGTACCTCTCCTTCGCCACGCACGGCCTGATCCGCGACGACCTGCAGGGCCTGTCCGAGCCGGCCCTGGTGCTGACGCCGGTGTCGATAGACGACCCCACCGACGACGGCCTGCTGACCGCCTCCGAGATCGCCGACCTGCAGCTGGGCGCGCTGTTCGTGGCGCTGTCGGCCTGCAACACCGCCAACTTCGACCTCGAGCAGATGTCCCAGGACCTGCCGGCCCTCGCCTCGGCCTTCGCGGTGGCCGGAGCGCCGTCCACCCTGGCGACCCTGTGGCCGGTGAACTCCGAGACCGGCAAGCGGGTGACCACCGACGTCTTCGCCCGTCTGCGCGCGGGGCCCGGCGAAGGCGCCGCGGAGGCGCTGGCCCGGGCGCAGCGCGCCTTCCTCGCCGCCCCGCCGGGCAAGGCCTACCTCCACCCGCGCTTCTGGGCGCCCTTCGTGGTGCTGGGCGACGGCGGCGCGCTGCCGGTCGATGCCGCCGACCCCGGCGCTCCGGCGGTGACCTCGGTCGAGGTGCTGACCCGGCGCGGCGGCGAGGTGCTGGACGTGCGGCGAGGCGCGGGCGGAACCACCGCGCGGTTCATCTCGGACGCCGACGCGGCCGGGCGGTATGGTGCGGGCCTGAGAGTATCGCGCCCCGACGGCGTCGAAGCCTGGCGCCAGGACACCCGCGACCTGGGCGCGTCTCGATTCAGCTTCGAGCTGGGCGGCAAGCTGATCGTCTCGGGCTATCAGCGTGGTCCCGGCGGCCGGTTCGCGCCGACCCTGGAGGCCTTCGACCGGGCGACCGGGGCGCCGGCCGGCCGCTGGCGCGGCGATGACCCGGAGGCCGCCGACGCGTTCGTGTTCGCGGGTTCCGCCCTCGGCCCCGGCCGCGCCGTCGTGGTCACCGCCGAGCTAAGGGCGAGCGGGCGCGGCCCACGCCTGCGCCTGCTGGACGTGGACGCCCGCCTGGAGCCTCGGCTCATCGCCGAGATCGAGGCGCCGGCGGGCGCGGCGCTGAGCGACGCCACCGTCTCGCCTCTGGGCCAGGACCTCATCGTCACTTTCACCGACCGCACCGCTCGACCAGCAGCGCCGCCGGCCTTCCCCAACGACGACTGGGACTTCCCCTATTGCCTCACCGAGCGGGTGACCTGGGTCCAGCGCCGCGACGGCCGCACCGGGGCCTTGAAGGCCGAGCGTCAGCTCCGCGGCCTGGCGGTGGTGACCGCGCTGGCGCGGGACGATGCGATCTGGCTGGCCGGCTCGGCGACGAGCGTCTGCGGCGACGAGGCCAAGGCGACTGTGCTGGCGCTGGACGCCGACCTCGCCACCCGGCCGATCTACGCCGACACGACGCTGGGCGCTTCCGAGGTCCGCTCGCTCAGCCCGCTGCCCGGGGGCCGCGCCCTGGTCGCCGCGAGCCAGGAGGCCGTGTTCGACTTCCGCACGCCGGCCATGCCGGGCCTGACGCCGAACCCCTATCGCCTGGGCGCGCTGCCCCTGACCTACGGCGGCGTGGTCCTGATCCTCGGGCGCGACGGCAAGGCCGGCCCACCACGCCGGCTGGAGGCCGGGGGCAGCGTGTACGTCTCCGGCGCCGACGCCAGCCGGCCAGACGACATCCTGCTGGGCGGAACCCTGGGCGGCGAGGCGGCGATCTTCCACCTGCGCGAGGGTCCGGTCCGCCGTTAGGCCGCCGCGCCACCCTATCCCCGCGCGCGTTCTCGCGCGTCGATTGAATCCAAGGCGCCTCGCACGACGCACGACGCCCTTGCCAAGTATGCGGCCGGCGCCATAGCTCGCCAATTGGTTGATGCGTAAGGGGCGACCCAGTTGGTCGGAGTCGAGCGAGATCCCCGGGTCTGGACCACGGCCCGGGCGTCACTCGACTGCATCCGCGATGTGATCCAACTCACCCGCGGCGACGACGACATGCTGGAGGCGCTGATCTTCACCGCCGCCCTCGACGCCAACATGACGCCGGTGAACCGCGACCCGGACCTGCAGGTGATCTATGGCGGCGTCCAGGTCTCGGCCCCCGACGAGCTCAGGCGGCCAGTGAGCATGAACGCGGTCGCCCAGTCGTTGCGGCTGCCGTTCGAGACCGCGCGGCGGCGCTTCCTGCGCCTGGCCCGCGCCGGCCTCTGCGTGGTAACGCCCCAGGGGGTTGTCGTGCCGAATGAGGCGGTGACCTCGCCGGCCTACATCGCCAAGCAGCGCGCCCGCTACGATCGCACCCGTCGGTTCTACGAGGCGCTGAAGGCCGCGGGGGCCCTGCCGGACGCCGAGGCCGGGCAAGCGGGCTCGCCGCCCGCCACCGAGCCGCTGGTGAGGGCCGCCAACCGGGCGCTCTCCGAGTACATGCTGCGCGCGATCGACGGCCTGATCGCGCTGACCGGCGACGTGATGAGCAGCCTGGTCCTGCTGGAGCTGGTGCTGGCCAACACCCGCGCGCTGACCCCCGCCGAGCTCGCGGACTGGACCCGCGCGCCCGAGCAGGTCGGCCGACCGATCCGCATCGCCGGGCTGGCGGGGCCATTGCGAGTCTCGGGCGAGACCATCCGGCGGCATCTGAACAGCCTGGAAGACCTGGGCTATTGCGGCCGCACGGCCGGCGGCCTGGTCGCCATCGCGCCGGGCTCGGCCTGGCCGAAGCTGGCGCGCCTGGTGGACGCCAACCAGGCGAACGTGCAGCGTCTGTTCGCCCGCCTGCGCCAGCTCGACATCCTCACCGGATGGGACGCCGCCTGAGTTCGCGCGCCGCGTAGACGGGCGTCCCCCTTTGCCGCCATGGTCGGGGCGGAGTAGTCGGGACCGGATATGAAGCAGATACGGCTCAAGGGGCCTGAGCGGCGGGACCGGTTCCTGGACGCCGCCGCCGAGATCGTGATCGAGCAGGGCGTCTCGGCCGTCACCATGGATGGCGTCGCCGCCCGCAGCGGGGTCAACAAGGCGCTGGGCTACCGCTACTTCTGCAGCCGGGACGACCTGCTGGACGCGCTGTTCGACCGCGAGGTCCAGCGCCATGAGAGCCGGGTGGAGCATGAGATTTCCCGCGACGCGAGCTTCGAGGACTGGGTGCGCTACGGCCTGCGCCATTGGTTCCGCCGCATGGATGAGAGCGGCGACCTGTTCCTGCGCCTGACCAGCGACAAGGGGCCTCTGGCCGCCAAGGCTGCCGCGCGGCGCCAGGCCGACACCGCCGCCTGGGCCCAGGGCCTGCAGCGCGTCTATGGGATCGCCGAACGGCCGGCCCAGCACCTCGCGGCCTTCCTGGTGGCGGGGACCTCGGGCGCGCTGGCAGTCCGCAACGGCCAGGACGACGAGGCGGTGATCGAGACCATCACGGTGTCCATCCTGGCGGCGGCCGAGGCGTTGAAGGCGCGGAAGGGCCGCTAAGCCGGCCCCGGCCTTGCGGCGAACCGCATGTAACGCTAGCGTGACTTAATAAGCGCCGAGAGCGCAGCAGGGGAGATACGCCATGACGATGAAGGTTGGCCGTCGAAGCTCGTTGGCCGTCCTGGCGGGCCTGGCGTTCGGCGCCACGGCCCAGGCCGCGCCCCGCGCCCGCAAGGGCGCGCCGCTGCCGGACATCACCATCTATCACCTGGAGGGCCGCCGGTCGGAGCGGATCGTCTGGCTGATGGAGGAACTCGGCTTGCCCTACAAGCTGGAGTTCAAGCGCGGCGATCTGGCCGGCTCGATGGCCGCGATTCGCGCGCTGAGCCCGATCGTGCCGATGGCCCCCACCGTGAAATACGGCGACCAGATCCTGGTGGAGTCCGGCGCGATCATGGACCTGATCGTCACCCGCCACGCCCCGCACCGGCTGCGACCGGCGGAGTCCAGCCGCGACTTGCCCAACCACCTGGTCTTCATGCACTACGCCGAGGGCAGCCTGGCGGCGCGCCTGTTCTCCGACTATCGCGCCTGGCGGACCCAGCCGCCGAAGGTCCGTTCGCCCCTGGTCGACTCCGAGGCCTGCGTCCAGTTCGCCGAGGCGCACCTGGCCGAGCATCCCTGGTTCGGCGGCGCCGACTTCTCCACCGCCGACATCATGATGCTGTTCCCGCTGAACGTGGCGACCAGCCTCAACCTCGTGGACGCGGCCCAGTTCCCGAAGGTCGCCGCCTGGAAGACCAAGGTCGAGGCGCGCCCCGCCTACCAGCGCATGCTGGCCAAGGCCCGCCCCGACGGCCTGATCGGCGCCCTGCCGGCCCTGCCGCAGCACGCGCCGTCAGGCCCCCGCGCCCCGCTCACCCCGCCCCGCTAATCCGAGAGCCCCCGCCATGACCGAGAGCCGCCAGGTCCACCTCGTCCGCCGCCCCCAGGGCGTCCCCGTCGCCGAGGACTTCGCCGTCGTCCCGGTGAGCACGCCAGACGCCGGGCCGGGCGAGGTCCAGCTCCAGACCCTGCTGATGTCGGTGGATCCCTACATGCGGCCGCGCCTGGACGCCGACCAACCCCTGGACGCGGCCCTGCTGGGCGGCGGGATCGCGCGGGTCGTCCAGTCGCGCCACGACGGCTTCCGCGAGGGCGACCTGGTGCGCCACATGTCCGGCATGCGCGAGCGTTTCGTGTCGGACGGCCGCGGCCTGACCCCGCTGAAGCCCGACCCGGACCTGCCGCTCAGCGTCTACATGCACGCCCTGGGCGGCACGGGGCTCACCGCCTACGGCGGCCTGCTGGAGGTGGGTGCGCTGAAGGACGGCGAACAGGTCTTCGTCTCGACCGCCGGCGGCGCGGTCGGCTCCGTCGTCGCCCAGATCGCCAAGATCAAGGGTTGCTACGTGGTCGGCACGACCGGGTCGGACGACAAGGTCGCCTGGCTGCGCGACGTCGCCGGCCTGGACGCCGTGATTAACTACAAGGCCGGCCCGTTGGCGCCGGCGCTCAAGGCCGCGACGCCCAAGGGCATCGACGTCTATTTCGAGAACGTCGGCGGCGCCCACCTGGACGCGGCCCTGGCGCGCATGAACGTCCGGGGCCGCATCCCCGTTTGCGGGATGATCTCCACCTACAACGGCGACCGCGAAGGCGTGCGCAACCTCTCCACCCTGATCTACAGCCGCATCCGGATGGAGGGCTTCGTGGCCAGCGACTTCGGCCACTTGCGGGAGGCGTTCGAGAGCGACATGACCGGCTGGCTGAAGGCCGGGCGGATCAAGCACCAGGAGACCGTCCTGGACGGCTTCGAGCGCGCGCCCGAAGGCCTGATCGGCCTGTTCGAGGGGCGCAACGCCGGCAAGATGCTGATCCTCGTCGCGGACTGACGAGAGCCAGGGCGCCTCTAGGCCACGACGATGGCTGTCCCGGCGGCGCGCAGGGCCTCGGCGAGGCGATCGTCGGGGGCCCGGTCGGTGACGACCGTGTGCAAATCGGCGAGCGGGCAGACGACCTCCAGCATGCGGACGCCGAACTTGCCGTGGTCGGCCAGCAGCACGGCCCGGCCAGCGCGTTCGATCATGGCCCGTTTGACCCAGGCCATGCCGGACTCCGCCTCGGTGGGGCCCTCGGCGGTGAGGCCACTGGCGCCGAAGTAGGCGAGGTCGGCGTTCAGCCGGCCCAGGAAGGTCAGGGTCTCGGGGCCGACCGTAGCGCCCTGGGGCGCGTTGAGTTCGCCTGGGCAGACGACGACGCGGATCTGCGAACCCTTGCCCAGGGCCTCGGCCACGGCCAGCCCGTTGGTGATCGCCACGATCCGGCGGTTCAGGCCGGCCAGCACATTGGCCAGATGCAGGGTGCTGGAGCCCGCGTCGATCATCACCACGTCGCCGGTCTCGATGCCTGCGGCGGCGGCGACCGCGATCCGGCGGCGCTCATCGGCGAGCAGGCGGTGCCGTTCGCGCATGCCCGGCTCGAGCGACAGGCTTCCGCCGCCATAGGTGCGGTTGATCAGGCCCTTCTGGCTGAGCATGTCGAGATCGCGCCGGATGGTCTCGGTGGAGGTCCCAAACCGGGCCGCCAAATCGCCGATGCGCACGGCGGCGTTCACGCGCATCTCGGCCAGGATCTGCTCCTGGCGGTCGTGGCGCGAAATCTGCGTCCTGACGCGAACCATCACCAAACCGTCCGACTCGTGCGCTAGAGCGTGAAACGCGCCACGGACTTTGTGGCTGTTCGGCCGCGACTTGTCGATATGAGTTGCTGATTGCCACAAATATTGTGGCAATTCACACAAAACTGTCAGAAACCCCTGCTACCTGACTCGGCGATTTCGAGACTGCGGAAAGCGGTCTCTCGCTAGAGGGGCAAGACCATGAAAACACGCATGCTGCTGGGCGCGGCCGTCGCCGCGCTGTCCGTCGCCATGACCGAAACGGCCGTCGCCGCCGAGGCCGCGGTCGCGGACGCCGCGGCCAGCACGGCCGTGGACGAGATCGTCGTTCTGGGTCGGGGCGAGAGCCGTCAGGTGCAGACCGTCTCGGGCGAGGAGCTGTCGCTGGAGATGCCGGGCGCCAGCCCGCTGAAGCTGGTCGAGAAGCTGCCCAACGTGAACTTCCAGTCGGCCGACCCCTTCGGCTCGTACGAATGGTCGGCGCGGATCACCATCCGCAGCTTCAACCAGAGCCAGCTGGGCTTCACCCTCGACGACGTGCCGTTGGGCGACATGACCTACGGCAACCACAACGGCCTGCACATCAGCCGCGCCATCGCCGGCGAGAACGTGGGCGCGGTGGAGCTGGCCCAGGGCGCGGGCGCGCTGGACACCGCCTCGGCCAACAACCTGGGCGGCACGCTGAAGTATGTGTCGCGCGATCCGTCGAAGACCTTCGGGGGCCTGATCGCCGGGACCTACGGGACCGAGAATACGCTGCGGGGCTTCGCGCGCCTGGAGAGCGGGGAACTGGCCACCGGCGCTCGCGGCTACCTCAGCTATTCGTACAACACCGCCGACAAGCACAAGGGCTCGGGCGAGCAGCGGCACCAGCAGATCAACTTCAAGGTCGTGCAGCCGATCGGCGAAGGCTCGCTCACCGGCTGGGCCAACTGGTCAAAGCGCCGGGAGCAGGACTATCAGGACATGTCCCTCGAGATGCTGAGCCGGCTCGGCTACAGCTGGGACAACGTCACCGGCAACTGGCCGCTGGCGGTGCAGATCGCCGAGGTGGGGAACAACACCGGCTATACAGGCGTCCCGCCTCGCTTCCCCAGCTTCGGGACCACCTATCCGGGCCGGATCACCAGCGCGGACGACGCCTATTATGACGCGTCCGGCCTACGGGACGACATCGTGGGCGCGCTGACCCTGCGCCTGCCGGTGGGCGAGGCCGTCGACTTCAAGGCCACCGTCTACGGCCATGAGGACGAGGGCCAGGGCCTCTGGTTCACCCCCTATGTCCCCTCGCCGAACTACGGCGTCCTGACGGCCACGACGGACAACGCGCCGATCTCGATCCGCACCACCGAGTACGACCTGAAGCGCTATGGCGTCGTCGCCGCGGCGACCTGGCGGATCGGCCAGCACGCGATCAACGCGGGGCTCTGGTACGAGGACAACGACTTCAATCAGGCCCGCCGCTACTACGCGCTCAACCGCACGGCGCCGCAGCGCGACGCGCTGAAGATGCAGTCCGGGTCGTTCCGCACCGACTGGGAGTACGACTTCAAGACCACCACCTGGAAACTGTTCATCCAGGACACCTGGACGGTCTCGGAGCAGCTCTCGGTGAACTTCGGCTTCGCCTCGCTGAAGGTGGAGAACGAGGGCGAGACGGTCATCGCCCGCACGCCGTCGCTGGTGAAGAACGGCACGATCGAGGCCGAGGAGAACTTCCTGCCGCAAGGCGGCGCGCGTTATGCGCTCTCGGACGACAGCGAGCTGTTCGCGAACTACAGCCGCAATATGCGCGCCTTCCCGAGCTCGGGCACCTCGGGCCCCTTCTCGGCCAACCAGGCGGGCTTCCTGGCGATCAAGGACAACCTCAAACCCGAGATCTCAGACACCTTCGAGGCCGGCTGGCGCTTCCGCACCGCCGACTTCCAGGGCGTGCTGGCGGCCTACCATGTGAAGTTCAAGGACCGCCTGTTCTCGGTGCCGGTGGGCTCCGGCATCGTCGGAAATCCCTCGGCGCTGTCGAACGTGGGCGGCGTCACGGCCAAGGGCTTCGAGGCGGTCGGGACCTGGGACTTCGCCGAGAACTGGTCGGCGTTCGGCTCCTACGCCTTCAACGACTCCACCTATGACGACGACACGGTGGACGGGAACGGCCTGGTCGTGGCCCGCACCGAGGGCAAGACCACGGTGGACACGCCCGAGCACCTGTTCAAGGCCGAGCTATCCTACGACAACGGCGGCTTCTTCGGGCGCTTCTCGCTGAACTACATGACCAAGCGCTACTTCACCTACGAGAACGACCGCAGCGTGCCCTCGCAGATGCTGGCCGACCTCTCGGTGGGCTACCGGTTCTCCGGCTCGCCGTGGCTGGAGGGTCTGGAGGCGCAGGTGAACATCTCGAACCTGTTCGACGAGGAATATATCTCGACGATCAACTCGAACGGCTTTCCCCTGCGCGGCGACAGCCAGACTCTGCTGGTGGGTTCGCCGCAACAGGTGTTCTTCACCGTGCGCAAGACGTTCTGAGGAGAGATGGCGATGGCTCTGCGTTCCCTATTCCGACAGGCGGCGCGGAGCCTGGCCGTCGCCCTTGCGGCGGCCCTGCTCGGCGGCCAGGCTGCGGCCGCAGACAGCGGCCGCAAGCTGGTCCTGGTCACCCTGGACGGCCTGCCCTGGACGGAGGTGTTCCGCGGCGCCGACCCCGAGCGCGCCGCCACCTCCGCGGTCGCCGTCGATCAGCGCGACGCCATCCGCAAGGCTTTCGTCGAGCCCGCCGATCGGGGCCGGGCGCTGATGCCCTTCCTCCACGACGTCGTGGCGAAAGAGGGGGTTCTCCTGGGCGACCGCGACCACGGCTCCTGCGCGGCGGTCGGCAACGATCAATGGTTCTCCTACCCCGGCTACAACGAGATTCTGACCGGCAAGCCTGACCCAGCGATCCGCTCCAACGAGCACGGGCCGAACAGGAACGTCACCTTCCTGGAGTGGCTGAACCGGCGCCCCGACTTCGCCGGGCGGGTGGAGGCGGTGACGTCCTGGCGGGCCTACGAGGACATCCTCAACGCACCGCGCAGCGGCCTGCCCGTGAACGCCGGCTGGGAGGACGCCCCGACCCGCACCGCCGCCGAGGCGGCGATCGCGGACCTGCAGGCGGACGCGCCCCGCATCTGGCCGACCGTGCGCCTGGACGGCTTCACCCAGGCCTATGCGCTGGAAACCCTGAAACGGCGCAAGGCGAAGGTGCTGTACGTGGCCTTCGGCGAGACCGACGACTTCGCCCACGAGGGCCACTACGACCAGACCCTGTGGTCGGCGCAGCGGGCCGACCGCTTCCTGTCCGAGATCTGGAAGGCCCTGCAGGCCGACCCCGCCTATGCCGGCAAGACCACCTTGATCGTCACCACGGACCACGGCCGCGGGACCAACGGCAAGGACGCATGGAAGCACCACGGCAAGCCGTTCGCGGACTCGGACCAGGTGTGGATCGGCGCGATCGGGCCCGACCTCCGGCCCGGCGCCAGGCCCGAAGGCTGCGCCTCGTCCAGCCAGGTGGCGGCCACGGCGCTGACGGCGCTGGGACTCGACTGGCGGGCGTTCGATCCGGCGGCCGGCAAGCCGCTGGATATCCGGAGGAAACCTTAGGCCGCCTCGTCCTTGCGGTCGTCGTCGGCGTCCTTGGGCAGGAAGGCCAGCATCGGCGCGGCCCAGCGCTCGGAGTCCTCGCGGGTCAGCAGCGCCCCGGCGTTCACGGCCTTGGTGAGGTGGCGATAGAACTCGGACGCCGCCAGCGTCATCTTGAAGTCGGTGGCGATGGACTGCAGCGTCGTGGCCTGGGCCAGCATGGCGCGCATGGCCTGGTGGGGGTCGGTGTCGGACGCGGCCACGGCGGCGCGGATTATCTTCAGCGCCTGATTGACCTTCTGCTGGTAGGGCGTTTCCGAGCCGTCCGTGCGGCGCTTCAGCGGGCCGGCGTAGTCGCCCGAGTTGAACCGGCGGCGGTCGGGGCCGATGTAGCCCACGCCTTCCACCCAATCCCGGTCTCGCAGGGTCACGGCCTCCAGCCGGCGCAGCAGGTCCTTCAGGCTGTATGGCTTGCGCAGGAACTCGTGCACGCCGGCGTCGCGGGCGGCCAGGATCATGCCGGCGGTGGCCGAGCCGGTGATGGTGATGACCGGCGCCTTGCGGCAGCTCCAGGTGGAACGGCGAACCTTGCGGGTGAAGCCCAGGCCATCGACGCGCTCGTCGCCCAGTTCCACCACGATGATCTGCGGGTCGCAGGTCTCGGCGATCTTCAAGGCCCGCTCGGTGTTGCCCGCGATCCAGATGTGGCTTTGGGCGATGTCGCGCATCAGTTCGCTGAACATGCGCGCGCTGGCGGGCTGCGGATCCGCGATCAGGATCCGCTTCAGCTTCGGCTGCATCTTCGCGATGGTGCGTTTATCGCCGTCGAACAAGGGTTTAGCTCCCACCCACTTCCACCACGATGTAGCGGACAGGGGTAAAGGATCGCTTGATGCGGCCGCGAAGACACCCCCGACGCGCAGCGCGAGGGGCCGGAAGGTCAGTCGTGGAACGGGTCGCGCATCAGGATGGTGTCGTCGCGCTGCGGGCTGGTGGAGAGCAGGGCCACGGGCGCGCCGATCAGTTCCTCGATGCGGCGGACATACTTCACCGCGCTGGCGGGCAGGTCCTTCCAGGTGCGGGCGCCTTGGGTGGTCTCGCTCCAGCCCTCCATCTCTTCGTAGACCGGCTCGAGCTGGCTCTGGGCCTTCAGGCCGGCGGGCAGGTAGCCGACGTCCTTGCCGTCCAGGCGATAGCCCGTGCAGATCTTGAGCGTCGGCAGGCCGTCCAGCACGTCCAGCTTGGTCAGCGCGATGCCGCTGATGCCGTTCAGCGCCACCGATTGGCGCACCAGGGCGGCGTCGAACCAGCCGCAGCGGCGCGAACGGCCCGTGACGGTGCCGAACTCACGGCCCACCGTGCCCAGGTGCTGGCCGACCTCGTCGCTGAGTTCGGTCGGGAACGGGCCGCCGCCGACCCGGGTGGTGTAGGCCTTCACGATCCCCAGCACATAGCCGGGGCCCTTGGGACCGAGGCCGGAGCCCGCCGCCGCCTGGCCGGCCACGGTGTTGGACGAGGTCACATAGGGATAGGTCCCGTGGTCCACGTCCAGCAGGGCGCCTTGCGCGCCTTCGAACAGCACCCGCTTGCCGGACTTCACGATGCCGTCCAGCAGCAGCCAGGCCGGCTGGGCGAAGGGCAGGATCTTGGGGGCCATGGCCTCCAGCTCCGCAAGGAGCGCGACGGGATCCACGTCGGGCAGGCCCAGGCCGCGGCGCAGCGGGCCGTGGTGGGCGAGAAGGCGGTCGATCTTGGCCTCCAGCGCCTCGCGGTCGGCCAGGTCGGCCACCCGGATCGCGCGGCGGCCCACCTTGTCCTCATAGGCCGGGCCGATGCCGCGGCCGGTGGTGCCGATCTTGTTCACGGCGGCGGCCTCGCGGGCCTGGTCAAGGTCGCGGTGGATGGGCAGGATCAGGCAGGCGTTGTCGGCCACGACCAGCAGGTCGGGCGTGATCGCCACGCCCTGGCCGCCCAGGGTCTCGATCTCGTTCAGCAGGTGCCAGGGATCGACGACGACGCCGTTGCCGATGATCGACAGCTTGCCCTGGACCACGCCCGAGGGGAGCAGCGACAGCTTGTAGGTCTGGTTTCCGACGACCAGCGTGTGGCCCGCGTTGTGGCCGCCCTGGAAACGCACCACCACGTCGGCGCGATTCGAGAGCCAGTCGACGAGCTTGCCCTTGCCCTCGTCGCCCCACTGGGCGCCGATCACGGTGACGTTGGCCATCTGGATACGATCTCCCGACCTGCCCGGAGAAACGTCCCGGCCCTTCGACAGGTGCTCGGCGGGGACGCGAGATCAAATTGCGGCGCCGGTCTAGACGAACTGGCGCTCGCCCTCAAGGGGCGTGCGCGCTATCAGCCGATTCATGGACATCCCACGCTTCCACCTCGCCTTCCCGGTCCGTGACCTGGCCGAAGCCCGCGCCTTTTATGGGGAGTTGTTGGGCTGCCCCGAGGGGCGGTCCAGCCCGGAATGGGTCGATTTCGACTTCTACGGCCACCAGATCGTGACGCACCTGTCGCCGGACGAGGTCGGCCATAAGGCGACCAATCCCGTCGATGGCCACGACGTCCCGGTCCGCCATTTCGGCGCCATCCTGACGCTGCCCCAGTGGGAAGCCCTGGCCGAGAAGCTGAAGGCCGCCGGCACGACGTTCGTCATCGAGCCCAACATCCGCTTCAAGGGCCAGCCCGGCGAGCAGGCGACGATGTTCTTCCTCGATCCGTCCGGCAACGCGCTCGAGTTCAAGGCCTTCGCTGACGACAGCATGGTGTTCGCCAAATGAGCGGCGACCTGGCCGTGTCCCTGGCCGATATCGAGGCCGCCGCCGCCCGCCTCCAGGGCGTCGCCGTCGAGACCCCGCTGCTGGAAAGCGCGGCGCTGAACGAGCGCCTGGGCCTGCGGGTGCTGATCAAGCCCGAGACCCTGCAGCGGGTCGGGGCGTTCAAGTTCCGCGGCGCCTACAACCGGCTGGTCCAGCTCACGGACGAAGAGAAGAAGCGCGGCGTCGTGGCCTTCTCGTCCGGCAACCACGCCCAGGGCGTGGCGCTGGCGGCGAAGCTGCTGGGCGTCCGGGCCCTGATCGTCATGCCGGCCGACGCGCCGAAGGTGAAGGCCGACGCCACCTTGGGCTATGGCGCCGAGGTGAAGTTCTACGACCGGCTGACCGAGAGCCGGGAGAAGATCGCCGCCGCCGTCGCAGCCGAGCGCGGCTCGATCGTGGTCCCGGCCTTCGACGATCCGCACATCATCGCCGGCCAGGGCACCGCCGGGCTGGAGCTGGTGCGGCAGGCGCGGGCCCGCGGCGCCGAGCTGGGCGCCGTGGTCGTGCCATGCAGCGGCGGCGGCCTGCTGGCCGGCATCGCCACGGCCGTGAAGGCGCTCTCGCCGAACACCGCCATGATCGGCGTCGAACCCGAGGGCTACGACGACACGTTGAAATCGCTGCAGGCCGGCGAGCGACGGCCGATGACGCCCACGCACCGCACCCTGTGCGACGCCCTGGAAACCCCCTGCCCCGGGGAGTTGACCTTCCCGATCATCAAGGAGACCGTGGCCGACGTGGCCGTGGTCACCGACGCCGAGGTGGCTGAGGCGATGCGCTACGCCTTCTCGGTCCTCAAGCTGGTGGTGGAGCCCGGCGGCTCGGCGGGGCTGGCGGCCTTGCTGGCCGGCAAGGTCAGGGCGCCGGACGCCGGCGCGATCGGCCTGGTGCTCTCGGGCGGCAACGTCGATCCGGAACAGTTCGCCAGAGTTCTGCGGGGCGAACTCTAGGGCTTAAGCCCGACTTCACCCGCCGGCCTCAGGATGGCGGGATGGACCCTATCCGCCCCGGCCTCCCGCCCGGCGTCCCGGCCGTCGAGACGCGCCCGGGCCTGGCGGCGGCCGTGGCCGCCGTTCTGGCCGAAACCCAGGCGCTGGAGCCGCCGAGCCCCGCCGCGGCGGTGGCCGTGGCCGTGGCGCGGGCGGAGGCCGCCGGGCGGCAGGCCGGCCTCGCCCCGATCCTCGCCAACCTGGAGCAGGCGCTGGGATCGAAGGCGCTCCCGCCTGCCGTGAGGGCCGCGATCGGCCAGGTGCTGGCGCTGCAGACCCCGACCGAAGCGCCGATCACCGCCGAGACCGTGAAGCAGGCGATCGCCCGCTCCGGCCTGTTCCTGGAGGCGCGCCTGGCCAGGGGCGAACCCGCCCCAATGGACCTGAAGGCCGCCCTGCTGGCGCTGCAGCAGGCGCTGGCGTCCACCGCGCCGCGCGCCGCGAACCGGCCGCAGCGGCCGACCCCCGCCCCGCCCACCGCCGGCGCGGCGCTCTTGGGCCAGGCCCCCGCCGCTCCGACGCTCGACGCCGACGCCGAACCTGCCGCCCTGGTCTCCCTGCTGCGCGGCGAGGCGGAGCAGGCGCTGGCCCGCCAGACCCTGCACCAGCTGGCGTCCCTGCCCGAAGGCCCCGGCGCGCGCTGGATGTTCGAGCTGCCGCTGGCGACGCCTCAGGGGCCGGCCATCGCCCAGTTCGCCATCGACCGCGACGACCCCCGCTGCGCGGGGCCTGGCGAGCCACCGGCGTGGCAGGCCCGCTTCTCGCTGGACCTGCCCCCGCTGGGACCGGTCCACGTCAACCTGCGGATGGACGGCGAGCGGACGGCGGTGACCCTGTGGGCCGAGGACCCCGAGGGCCTGGAGCGCCTGCGCCGCCGCGGCGACGAACTGGCCGGCGCCCTGGCCGCCGACGTGGTCTTCCGCCCCGGGTCGCCGCGACCGCCGGAGCCTCCGCCGGGCCGCCTGGTGGACCACACCTCGTGAGCGCTCCCGACACGCCGAAGCCCAGGCTGGCCGTGGCGCTGCGCTACGACGCCCCGAACGCACCCAAGGTGGTGGCGGTCGGCCGGGGCGAGCTGGGCCAGCGGATCATCGACACGGCCCGCGAGCACGGCGTGCCCCTGCAGGAGAACGCCGCCCTGGCCGAGGCGCTCTCGACCATCGAGCTGGACGAGCATATCCCCGAGCCGCTCTACGAGGCGGTCGCGGTGATCATCGCCTTCATCCTGCGGGCGTCGGCGCCGGCGCAGCACGCCGTCCACCGCTAGAGCCGATCCTCCGGGACCGCCTGCCGGGGCGCGTGGCGGGGGGTGACAAGGCGGGCCAGCTTGGGCTTCAGCCAGTTCTCGAAGTCGTCCACGAACTCGTAGACCACCGGCACCAGCACCAGCGACAGCACGGTCGAGGTGATCAGCCCGCCGATCACCGCCACGGCCATCGGCTGGCGGAACTCGGAGCCCTTCTCGAGCGCGAAGGCGGTGGGCAACATGCCGGCCGCCATGGCGACACTGGTCATGATGATCGGCCGGGCCCGCTCGCGGCAGGCCTCGAGCAGGGCCTCGCGCTGGGTCATGCCCTCGCGCTCGCGCTCGATGGCGTACTCGACCAGCAGGATCGAGTTCTTCGCCGCCAGGCCCATCAGCATCAGGAGGCCGATGAGGGAGGGGATCGAGAGCGACAGGTTGAAGGCCAGGAGGCCCAGGAATGCGCCGCCGATGGCCATCGGCAAGGCGGTCAGGATCACCACCGGCTTGAAGAACGAGCGGAACAGCAGCACCAGCACGCCGAAGATCAGCGAGATGCCCGCGAAGAGCGCGACACCGAACGATTGCATCATCTCGGTCAGGGCTTCCTGCTGGCCCGTCTCGGCCGGGGTCACGCCGGCCGGCAGCTTCTCCATGATCGGCAGCTTCTTCACCGCCGCCTGGGCTTCCCCCATCTCGATGCCGTTGAGCTCGGCCTGGACGGTCTGCTGGCGCTTGCGGTTCAGCCGCTCGATGCGCGCCGGCCCGGCCTGGAACTCCACATCGGCGACCGCCTCCAGGGTGGTGGTCCCGCCGCTGGCGGTGGGCAGCCGGAGCGATTTGATCCGTTCCAGGTCGGCGCGGGCGTCGGCCGGCAGGCGGATGCGGATCGGGATGCGGCGCTCGCCGGCCGTCAGCTTGGCGACGTTGGCGTCGATATCGCCCACGGTGGCCACGCGCGCCGCCTGGGCGATCACGTCGGCCGAAACGCCCAGGCGCGCGGCCTCGGCATGGCGGGGACGGATGACCAGCTCGGGACCGGTCGGCGGGACCGACGGGCGCGGGTCGGCCAGGACGTCCAGCGTCCGCATCTGGCGCTCCAGCTCGGTGGAGGCCGCGGTGAGCTTGGTCGAATCCTCGGCGGTGAGGATCTGCTGGTAGCCGGCCGTGCCCTGGAAATCGAGGAAGTTCACCCGCGCGTCGGGGATCTCGCGCAGCTTGGGCCGCAACGCCGCGCGGATCTCGTCGCCGCTGGAATTGCGCTTGGGATCGAGCAGGACGTTCAGGCTGGCCGAGCGCAGGTCGCTGCCCCCGCCGCCGCCCGCGAAGGGGTTGGACGGGCCCGACGAGCCCACCTCGGCGAACACGTCGGTCACCGACGGATCGGTCTTCACCGCCGCGGTCACCCGCCGGACCGTGTCCTCCATGTCGCTGGCGGTGGCGCCGGGCGGACCCTGGACACTGATGAACAGGTAGTCCGGATCGCCCGCGGGCTGGAAGCCCGACGGCAGCAGCGGCACCAGGAAGACCGAGCCGATGAAGATCACTCCGCCCGCGATCGACGCCACGATCCGGTGGTCCAAGGCCCATTCCAGCGTCCGGCGGTAGAACCGCGGCATCTCCGCCCGCGTCTCCACATGGCGGGACGGCTTCAGCAGGTAGGCCGCCATCAGCGGAGTCAGCAGGCGCGCGACGAGCAGCGAGAACAGCACCGCCACGCAGACGGTAAGGCCGAACTCGCGGAAGAACTGGCCGACCATGCCGGTCATGAACGAGACCGGCGCGAACACCACGACGATGGCCGCCGTCGTGGCCACCACGGCCAGGCCGATGGCGTCGGCGCCCTGCATGGCCGCCTCGTAGGGGCGCATGCCGGCCTTCACCCGCTTCTCGATGTTCTCGATCTCGACGATGGCGTCGTCGACCAGGATGCCGATCACCAGGGTCAGGGCCAGCAGGGTGACGACGTTCAGCGAGAAGCCGAACATGTTGATCACGAAGAAGGTCGGGATCAGCGACACCGGCATGGCGAAGGCCGTGACCATGGTGGCCCGCCAGTCGCGCAGGAACAGCCAGACCACGAAGGCGGCCAGCAGCATGCCCTCCAGCAGCACGTGCTGGGTGGCCCGGAAGCTGTCGCGGGTCTCCTGCACCGTGGTGAAGATGCGGGTGAACTTCACCCCCGGCCGTTCCTTCTCGAGGCCGGCAAGCTTGGCCAGGACGGCGTCCTCGACGGCGATGTCCGAGGCCGCGCGGGTCTTCATCACCTGGAAGCCCACCACCGGGCGGCTGTTCAGGCGGGCGAAGCCTCGAACCTCGCCGGACCCGTCGCCCACCTCGGCGATGTCGGTCAGCTTCACGTAGCCGCCGGTCCCGGTGGGGATGGTCATGTCGCGCAGGGTCGCCAGGGTGTTGGCCGCGCCCAGCACGCGCACGGTCTGCTCGCGGCCGCCGATCTCCACCCGGCCGCCGGGCACGTCGAGATCGGCGGCGCGGAGCGCATTGTTGACCTGGGAGGCGGTCAGGCCGCGGGCGGCCAGCTTGTCGGGGTCGATGACCACATTGATCTCGCGGCTCACCCCGCCGACGCGGCGGATCTGGGCCACGCCCTTCACGGACTGCAGGGCGCGCGACATGGTGTCGTCGATGAACCAGGAGAGCTCGACGTCGGACATCCCCTGCGCCTCCACCGCGAAGGTGGTGATCGGCAGGCTGTCGAAGTCCACGCGCTGAACCAGCGGCTCATCGATCTCGCGCGGCAGGTTCGGGCGGATCTGGTCGATCCGGGTCTGGACCTCGTCGGTCTTCTTCTGGAGGTCCTCGCCGATCTCCAGCTCGATCATCGTGCTCGACACGCCTTGCGTGACGGTCGACTGGATGTTGCGGACGTTCGAGATCGAGGACACGGCGTCCTCGACCTGGCGGGTGATCTGGGTCTCGATTTCGCCGGGCGCGGCGCCGCTCTGGGTGATGGTGATCGAGACGGCCGGGAAGGTCACGTCCGGGAAATTCTTCACCGCCAGGCCGAAGTAGGCGATCACGCCGGCCAGCACGAGCCCGACGAACAGCACGGTGACCGGCACCGGGTTCCGGATCGCCCAGGCCGAGATCTGGAGCCCGCCGCGGGGGTCGTGGGGCTGGTGGCTCATGGGACTCTACTTTTTCGCCGGGACCGCCGCGGAGGCCGTTGCGGGGCCTTCGGTCGGGCGGACCAGATCGTTGTCGAGCAGGAAGGCCGCGGCGTTCTGGACGACGCGCGTGCCGGCCGGCGGGCCGCGGACCAGCTGCACATAGCCGCTGCCGCGCGGGCCGGTCTGGACCCCCACGCGCTTGACGCGGTTGTTGGCCGCGACGGTCATCACGCTGGCGCCGTCGGCGTCGTAGCGGATCGCGGTCTCGGGTACGGCCAGCGCCTGGCCGGCGGCGTCGGCGAATACGGCGCGGCCGAACCCGCCGGCGCGGATATCGGGGCGCACGGGCAGCAGGATGCGAACCTCGCCGAGCTTGGTCTGGGTGTCGATCTGCGGGCTGATCAGCCGGATCCGGCCCTGGGCCACCTGGCCGCCGGGCAGGGTGACGGTGGCGGTCTGGCCCACGCGGACGCGGGCGAGGTCGCTCTCGCCCAGCTCGGCCGAAAGCTCGACCTGGCCGTCGCGGGCCATGCGGAACCAGGGTGTCGCGCCACCGGCCGACAGGTCGCCGGGCCGCACGGTCTTCTCGAGGATCAGGCCGGAGACCGGCGCGGTGACGGCCAGCTTGCGGCGCTGGGTCTGCAGGTTTCGCAGGTTGGCGTTGGCCGCCTGGGCCTGGAAGCGGCGCTGGGCGATCTGTTCCTGGCTCAGCACGCCCTGGCCGTCGAGGTCGGCCACGCGCTGGGCCTGGTCGTTGGCCTGGGCCGCCTGGGCTTGCGAGGCGGCGATCTGGGCCTCGAGCAGGGCGGGGTCCAGCTGCACCAGAACCTGGCCGGCGCGGACGTAGTCGCCCACGTCCGCCAGCACGCGGGACACGCGATAGCCGGTGACCTCGGGCATGACCGCGGCCTCCTCGCGCGGCAGCAGGTCGCCGGACGCCGACAGGGCGCCGACGATGGAGCGCGGCTCCACCCGGACCACGCGCACGGCGCGGGCCTGGTCCTTCTCGGTCACCTTCTCGGGCGGCTTCTTGCAGGCGGCGAGCGCCAGCACGGCGACCAGGGGCAGGAGGGCTTTGGCGAGCTTCATGCGTCGTCTCATTTGGCGGCGGCGTAGGTCTGGGCGGGCCAGCCGCCGCCCAGGGCCTTGTAGGCCTGGACGGAGCGGCGGAGCGCCTGGACCTGGGCCGAGGTCAGCTGGGTGCGCACGGCGCGCCAGGACTGTTCGGCCGAGAGGGTTGAGGAAAGGTCGGTGAGGCCTCGGGCGTAGCCGGTGCGGGCCGCCTGGTAGGCCTTGGCCGCGCGGGCCTCGCCGTCGGCGAGCAGCGCCACGCGCCTGCGGTCGGCGTCCAGGTTCACCAGCGCGCCCTCGGCCTCCTGGAAGGCCGTCTGGACGGTCTTCTCATAGGCGGTGACGGCCTGTTCGGTGCGGGCGTTCTGGACCTTCAGCTCGGACATCAGCCGCGGAATCGACAGGATCGGCTGCATCACCGAGCCGCCGATCGACCAGTTCTGGGTCTCGGTCGAGAAGCCCGGCTGCTCGATGCGCGACCAGCCGAGGCCGGGGCTGAAGGTAAAGGTCGGGAAGAAGGCGAGCTGCGCCAGCCGCTGCTGGCCGGCGGCCGAACGCACGGCGGCCTGGGCGCCGCGCACGTCGGGGCGACGCTGCAACAGTTCGCTGGGCAGGGCGGCGGGCACGGCGGGCGCCTGGCCCACTTCCGGTGTCGCATTGATGCTGGCGGTGGGCTCCACCACCCGTCCGGCGAGAATCAGGATGGCGCGCTTCTGGACCTGGAGCTGGGCCTCCAGCCCCGCGATCTGGGCCTGAGCCTGGGCCAGGTCGCCGGCGATGCGGTCGGGCTCGGTGGTGGCGGCCAGGCCGTTGGCGGCGCGCTTGCCGGCGACGTCGTAGAGGTCCTGCTGGATGCGGGCGGTCTCGCGTGCGTCGGCCAGCTGGATCGCCAGGCCGCGCGCCTGGAACCAGGCGTCGGCGGTGTCCGCGGCGATCTGGGCGCGGGTGGCCTCGTAGGAATAGCGGATCCTGTCGACCTCGGCGTTGGCGGACCGGTAGGCGAACAGGGCGCGGCCCCACGGGTCCAGCTCCCAGCTCACGTCGAAGCCGGCGGAGTACTGCTTCGACACGCCGTCGGTGGAGAAGCCCGGAATACTGGCGGCCGATCCGCCGATCTGCCGGGTATCCGTGCGGCGGCCCTGGGCGGTTGCGTCGCCTTGGGGAAGGTATTGCAGGATGGCGCTGGTCCGCTGAGCCTTCACCTCGTCGATGCGGGAGCGGGCCGTGCGGACATCGGGATTTCGGAGCAGCGCCTGTTCGACCAGCGACGTCAGTTCGGGATCGCCATAGGCGGTCCACCAAGTGTCGAGCGCGATCGCGCCGGCCGGGACGCTGGCGGGCGCCTCGTACCCGGCGGGCAAGCTCAGATCCGCCATACGCGGGGTGGCGCAGGCCGTGAGCGCAAGCGCGTTCAGGACAGCGTAAAGGCCGGGGCGGCGGTACATCGTCGTCTGGCTTCTGAACCGGCGTTGTTGAACAGGACTTGCACGCCCGACGCAATCGTTGCGCGGGGCCCCATATCTCCCGACATCGCCTCCGCCAGCGACTCTTGCGGTCACCGTGCGGGACGTCGTCTGGCGTAAACTCTGTATGATGTAAAGTGTTTTATCTGTAATGTGGCTGGGACAATGACACGGGAATTCGCAGGCGGGGGAGACCCAAAGCGCAGCATCGACCTGCTGTGGGGCGTCACCGAGCCTGGGCGCCGAGGCCCCAAGCCGCGCTATTCCGCCGAGCAGGTCGTGGAGGCCGCCGTCGCGGTCGCCGACATCGAGGGGCTGCAGGCCATCTCCGTGCGCCGCATCGCCCAGGAACTCGGCGTCTCGCCGATGTCGATCTACACCTATGTGCCGTCCAAGGCCGAGCTGGTCGGGTTGATGTTCGACCGGGTGCTGGGCGAGACCGCCACCCAGGAGCCCGAGGCCGACGACTGGCGCGAGGCGCTGACCTTCGTCGCCTGCGAGCGCTGGCGGCTGACCGAGCGCCATCCGTGGATGCTGGACCTGGCGCTGCACCGCCCGCCGCTGGGCCCTAACCTGGTCGCCCGCCACGAGGTGGCGCTCAGGATCCTGGACGCCACCGGGCTGGACGACCTGACCAAGGACCTGGTCATCGACGTCCTGCACAACTTCCTGGTCGGCGCCCTGCTGGAAGCGCGCGAGGCGCGGGAGGCCGAGCGGGTCAGCGGCCTGACCGACGAGCAGTGGTTCGCCATGGCCGAGCCCGCCCTCACCGCCCAGCTCGACGCCGAAAAGTTCCCGCACGTCCTGCGCCTGGGCGAGGCCTGGCGCGCCGCCGACAAGGTGACCGTCGCCGACCCGGTATGGCGCTTCAAGTTCGGCCTGGGCGTCGTGCTGGACGGAATCGGAGCTCTGATCCAGGCCGGCGCGAGCGGGGCCTAGCCGACCGCCCGGGAGCACTTTAGGGTCGCGCAACTTTCGCCCCCAATCGAGTGCGTTGATGCAAAAACTTCTCCTGAGCGCGGCCCTTTCGGCTCTCGTCACCAGCGCGGCGGTGGCCGACCCGGTGATCGACGTGCCGCGGGTGATGAACGACATCCAGGTCCTGTCGTCCGACGAATACGAGGGCCGCGCCCCGGCGAGCGAGGGCGAGGAGAAGACCGTCGCCTACCTGATCGCGCAGATGAGGGCCGCGGGCCTGCAACCGGCCGGCGACCGCCAGGCGGACGGCAGCCGGGCCTGGACCCAGGACGTGCCCCTGGTCCGCTCGGCCACCAAGGGTCCGGTCAATGTCAGCGTCACCATGGGCGGCGAGACCAAGGCCTGGACTCAAGGCCAGGACATCGCCATTCGCGCCACCCTGATCGGCGACCGTCTGACGGTGAAGGACGCCCCGGTGGTGTTCATTGGCTACGGCGTCAAGGCGCCCGAGCGCGACTGGGACGACTTCAAGGGCGTGGACCTGAAGGGCAAGGTGGCCCTGGTCCTGGTCAACGACCCGGACTTCGAGACGGGCGAAGGCGACTTCGGCGGCAAGGCGATGACCTACTATGGCCGCTGGACCTACAAGTACGAGGAGGCCGCGCGCCAGGGCGCGATCGGCTTCCTGGTGATCCACGAGACGGCGCCGGCTTCCTACGGCTGGGCGACGGTCAAGAACTCCAACACCAACGAGATCTTCGATGTCATCCGCAAGGACCCGAAGACCGACCATGCGCCGCTGGAGGGCTGGGTCCAGAAGGACAGCGCCGTGGCCATGCTGAAGGCCGCCGGGCTCGACTTCGACGCCCTGAAGACGCAGGCCCAGACCCGCGCCTTCAAGCCGCTGGAGCTGAAGGGCGTGACGTTCTCCACCGACTATGCCGTCGACGCCCAGAAGGTGGTGTCCAAGAACGTCGTCGGCGCGATCCCCGGCGCGAAGCATCCGGACGAACGCGTCTTCTACACCGCCCACTGGGACCACCTGGGCGTGGGTCAGCCCGACGCCAAGGGCGACAAGATCTACAACGGCGCCCTCGACAATGCCTCGGGCGTTTCAATGCTGCTGGAACTGGGTCGCATCTTCGCCAAGGGGCCGAAGCCGGACCGCACGGTGGTCTTCATGTCGGTAACCGCCGAGGAGAAGGGCCTGCTGGGCTCGGAGTACTACGCCTCGACCCCGCTCCATCCGCTGGCCACCACGGTGGGCGTGATCAACATGGACGGCGTGGGCGTGGGCGGCCTGGCCAAGGACTTCACCACCTCGGGCAATGCTCCGCTGACCCTGCAGGACGAGCTGATCGCCGTGGGCAAGGCGCACGGCCGCTACTACAGCCCCGACCCGCGGCCGGAGGCGGGCAGCTTCTTCCGCTCGGACCACTTCCCCTTCGCCAAGGTCGGCGTGCCGGCCATCAGCTTCGGCGGCGGCCAGGACCTGGTCGAGGGCGGCAAGGAAGCGGGGATCGCCCGCCGCACGGCCTACACCGCCAACCAATACCACCAGCCCGCCGACGAGTTCGATCCGAACTGGGACCCCAGGGGCTTCGAAGCCGACGGAACCATGCTGCTCGAACTGGGCCGGAAACTGGCCAGCAGCCGGGTGTGGCCGGAGTGGAAGACGGGCGCCGAGTTCAAGGCCCAGCGCGACAAGACGAAGGCGCGGCGGAAGTAGCTGGCGCAGAACATCTTGAGAACCTCGCCACCGGCCGCTACCTAAACTCAAGCACGACGAAGGAGACGTCCGATGGCTGAGACCGGCAAGATCCGCTGCGGCATCGGCGGCTGGACCTTCGAGCCGTGGCGGGGCGTGTTCTACCCGCCAGGGCTCTCGCAGAAGAAGGAGCTGGAGTACGCCAGCCGCCATCTCACCGCGATCGAGATCAACGGCACCTACTATTCCAGCTTCAAGCCGGACAGCTGGGCCAAGTGGCGGGCCTCGACGCCGGAGGGGTTCAAGTTCGCGGTGAAGGCCTCGCGGTTCTGCGTGAACCGCAAGAAGCTGACCGACGCCAAGCCCTCCATCGAGATGTTCATGGGCCAGGGGATGGACGAGCTGGGCGACCGGCTGGGACCGATCCTGTGGCAGTTCATGGCCACCAAGAAATTCGACTACGACGACTTCGCCGGCTTCTTCGACCTGCTGCCGGAAAAACTGAACGGCCAGAAGCTCGATCACGTGATCGAGGTGCGCAACGGCACCTTCGCGGACCCGAAGTTCGTGGGCCTGTGCCGTGACCGCGGCGTCACCATCTGCGTCTCGGAGAACGAGAACTACCCGCTGATCCCGGACGTGACCGGCGACCTGGTCTACCTGCGGCTGATCTCGGCCGACGACCGGATCGAGACCGGCTATGCGCCCAAGGACCTCGACCTCTGGGCCGGCCGGTTCAGGGAGTATGCGGAGGGCGGCGTGCCCGGCGCCTTCACGCCCGTCGACCGCAACGGCCCGCCCGAGACCCCGCGCGACGTCTACGCCTTCGTGATCCACGAGGGGAAGGTCCGCGCCCCGGCCGCCGCCATGGCGTTCATCAAGCGAGTGGACCCGGAGTTCGAGATCCCGGCCGACTGAGGCTGGACCATTCGTCGCTCAGGTTGGTTCGATCGCCCTAGGACGCCAGGGACCGGTCGCGGACTTCCATCCATTCGGCCAGCGACATGGGCAGCCGGTCGGGAGACAGGCTTCGCCCGCCGACCGGCGAGGGCACGGGGGTGCAGACCCCCGGACCGGTGATGAAGGGGATGTGGAGCCGCGTCGCCGCTTCCACTTCCGCACGCCGGCGGACATTGGTCACGCCCGGCCAGATGCGCCGCTGCTTGTAGAAGACGAGCCGTTCGGCGAAGCGGCGCAGAGCCGACAGCCGGGTCAGGTTGTCGCCTTCCGGAAGCACGAGGGTCACGCTGTTCACGGCCTCGGGCGCCAGCTTCTCGATCTCGAAGCCCGGGTCGGTGACGCGCAGGTCGATGGCCCCGAAATGCGGCTCGAGCAGGGCCTTGGCCTGGCGCAGCCCCGTGTAGGCGGGATCGCGCGGCACGTCGTAGATGGTCGCGGCGAGTTCGCCCCGCCGATCGGTCGGCAGGGCGGCCAGCAGGGCCATGTAGGCGTCGCGCTGGGACGGTCGTGCGAGGCTGGTGAAACAGATCGGCACGAAGATCAGCGAGCCCTTCGGACGTTCCGAGAGCAGCCGCGCGGCGATGCCCACGCAGCCCGCGTCGAAGCCGCTGGCCTCCTTGGGCATGTGGTCGAGCCCGTCCACCACGCAGAGGTGGGTCTTGGCGTTCTGCGGGATGTACATCACCACGTCGCCGTAGAAGACCCCGCGGGGGATGAAATAGACGCCTTGCACACCTTCCCAGGCCGGCGGCGGCGGTGGCGGCGGCTCCGTGAGTTGTCGCTTGAGGGAGGGTTGAGCCGGGGCCCATTCGGCGCCGTCGTTGCGCGCCGGCGCCGGCGCCGGCGGTTCACCGCCCCCGCGGCTTTCCGGCAGGATGCGGGTCAGATGGCCGCCGGGGGGCAGTTTCGACGGGTCGGCGACGGCCTCGACGATCTGCCGGGCGTCCAGCGCGGCGAACGCCGTCACCGCCGAATGCGTGCCCTCGAAGACCAGCAGCGCGACCTCACCATCGTCAGCGGTGCCGAACAGATGCCGCTGCAGCTCATCGGACAGACGGCGCAGCTCGCCCAGGTCCAGCTCGTCGGACCGGGGGTCGGTGAGCAGGAAACTGACGTCGGTGAGCGGCGCGAACCGGCGAGGCCAGGCCCACCGCATCTCCAGATAGGCGCCGGCGAACTTGTGGACGAGTTGTTCCAGCGCGGCCTGCGGCATCATTCCGCTATGCGCGGAGATATCCACCCTGAGGCATGCAACGGCGGTCACAACCCAGAATCCTTCATCTTAACCGTGGCCAATCTTCAGTTGGGTAGTTCACGAGACCAGCCCTTCCATTAGGTTAATGTTTTCCGCCATTTCCGACTTGCAACGCCCGCCGCTCGGGCGTTCCCCTTGGCGGACGTCCGGCCTTGACTGGCCCTGCGTCAGGATACCGCAGATGCGAGCTCGCAGAGGAAAGGGACCCCGATGAGCGAGCTCTCGATCGACGATCTGATGTTCCGCCCCGGCCTGATGAAGGGCCAACGCATCCTGATCACCGGCGGCGGCACCGGGCTGGGCAAGGTCATGGCCGAAGCCTGCGTCATGCTGGGCGCGGAGGTCTACATCTGGGGCCGCCGCGGCAGCGTGATCGAGGCCACGGCCAAGGCGCTGACCGAGGGCCAGGGCCATGTCGCCGGCGGTCGTTGTATCGGCATGGCCTGCGACATCCGCGTACCCGAGGCGATCCACGACGCCATGGACGAGGTGTGGGCCGGCGGCGCACTGACCGGCCTGGTCAACAACGCGGCGGGCAACTTCATCAGCCGCACCGAGGACCTGTCGCCCAAGGGCTTCGACGCCATCGCCAACATCGTCTTCCGCGGGTCGTTCTTCGTGACGCTGGACGCCGGCAAGCGCTGGCTGGCGGAGGGCAAGCACGCCTCGGTGGTCTCGATCCTCACCACCTGGGTCTGGCACGGCGGTCCGTTCACGGTGCCCTCCGCCATGTCGAAGGCGGGCCTGAACGTCATGACCCAGTCGCTGGCCGTGGAGTGGGGCGGGCGCGGCATCCGGCTGAACGCCATAGCGCCGGGCCCCTTCCCCACCGAAGGCGCCTGGGCCCGACTGAACCCTTCCGCCGGCGTCGGCGGCGGCGGCGAGAAGGCCGATCCGACCATCCCGCTGGGCCGCAACGGCGAGATGCGGGAACTGGCCAACCTGGCGGTCTATCTGCTGGATCCGGGCTCGGCCTATGTGAACGGCCAGACCATCGCCATCGACGGCGGGTCGCACCTGCAGGGCGGCGGCGGCTTCTCCCGTCTCGCGGCCTGGGGCGACGCGGAGTGGGAAGCGGCCCGCAGCTCGATCAGGGCCTCGAACGAGAAGGACCGCGCGCAACGCACGGTCTGACCGGCCAAAACCAAAAAGGACGGGGCCCAGATGAAAAAGACGCCCCGGGGGAGGGGCGTCTTTGGGTGGTCCGTAGTCTTCGGTAGGCGCGTTGCTTTACGCGCCGCCGGGGAAGCGCATCGGGATCTTCACGTCGCCCGACTTGTCACCCATCGGCATCGCCTGGGCCACGCACAGGGCGGCCTTGTCGAAACCCTTGCCGGGCGCGCTGTCGGACAGGACGTTGCAGCCCTCAAGCTTGCCGCCATTGGCCGTGCACTGAAGCATCACCGTCGCGGCGTCGCGCGTGTTGGCGTTCTTAGTCAGGCACTTAGACATGCTTTCTTGGAACGACGCAGCACTTGACGCGCCGACCAGAGCAAAGCTCAGAGCAATACCACCGAAAAGAGAGACAGCCTTCTGCATCCCCACCTCCTGTTGCGAAACAATGATGGGGAAATACCCGGTGGCGGTGAACGAACCCTAAATTTCCCAGCAAAATGGGAAAAGTGAGAATCAATTAGGGAGTTCCGTTCAGCATAGCAAAGCTGGCGGGGTATCCCCCGTGACGAAGTTGACACGCGGGGAGAACACCCATGAAGCGCTTTCGGCTCGATGATCTGCCGTTGATGGTAAAGGTGGGCTTCGCGCCCGCGCTCGCTCTGGTGATGCTGGCGATGCTGGCGGCAGGGGCCGTCGTCATTCAACAGAACCAGATGGGCGAACTGGACCGCGTGGTCCGCACCGACATGCCCAACAGCCTGCGCATGCAGGAGATTTCGGAACGCATCACGGGCGTGCACGGGGAGCTCTACCTCCTGCTCACCCACCAGGCGGCTCAGATGGACGCCGACAAGATCGGCGGCCAGGGCGCGGCCCTGCTGACCGAGGTGGACAAGATCTCCAAGGAGGTGGCCACCGTCCGCGCGACCGCCTCCAAGGCCCAGCAGCCGCAGTACGACAAGCTGCTCAAGGACCTCAAGGAAACGCGCGAGGCGCTGGACGTGATCGTCGCCATGATGAGCGCCGACTTCGCCTCCGCCGCCGGCTTCGCCGCCCCCTTTGAAGACCAGTACGCCAAGATGAGCGCCAACCTGGAGGCCATCGTCGCGGCCACCCAGGCCGAGACGACCAAGCAGGCCGCCGCCTCAGCCGAGCGCGCCAAGGCCGCCCAGGCCATCACCATCGTCGCCTCGCTGGCCACCCTGCTGATCACTGGCGCCATCGCCGTCTTCCTGGTGCTGAACATGCGCCGCGCCGTGCAGCGCATCGCCGGCGCGACCGAGCGGCTGTCGCATGGGGACAACGACGTCGACCTCGACAAGCTGCAGCGCAAGGACGAGCTGGGCGCGATCGTGAAGTCGCTCAACGTCTTCCGGGACAACCAGCTTCACCTGGAGCGCATGCGCCAGGAACAGGAGGATCAGCGCGCCGCCGCCGAGGCGACCCGCCGCGACAGCGCCGCCGCCGCCGAGGCCGAGGCCGAGGAACAGAATCGCGTGGTGGGTTCGCTGGCCGACGGGCTGGAGCGCCTGGCCGCGGGCGACCTGACGGCTCGCCTGCACGAGAGCTTCCCCGGCGCCTACGAGAAGCTGCGCAACGACTTCAACGACGCCGTGGCCAAGCTGGAGAAGGCCCTGGCGGCCATCGCCGTCTCGACCTCGGCCATCCGCTCCGGCGGCGGCGAGATCGCCCAGGGCGCCGACAACCTCAGCCAGCGGACGGAGCGTCAGGCCGCGACCCTGGAAGAGACCGCCGCGGCGCTGGACGAGATCACCGCCACCGTGCAGCGCTCGGCCGAGGGCGCCGCCCAGAGCCGCGAGGCCGTGGCCGCCGCCAAGACCGAGGCCGAACGCTCGGGCGACGTGGTGAGCAAGGCCGTGGCCTCGATGACCGAGATCGAACGCTCGGCCCGCGAGATCAGCCAGATCATCGGTGTCGTGGACGAGATCGCCTTCCAGACCAACCTGCTGGCGCTCAACGCCGGTGTCGAAGCCGCGCGAGCGGGCGACGCGGGCAAGGGTTTCGCCGTGGTGGCGTCCGAAGTTCGGGCGCTCGCGCAGCGGTCGGCGGAATCGGCCAAGCAGATCAAGAGCCTGATCTCCACCTCCACCAGCCAGGTGGCGGAGGGCGTCAGCCTGGTGGGCGAGACCGGCCAGGCCCTGCACCGGATCGTCGCCCACGTGGACGAGGTCTCGAAGCTGGTCGGCGAGATCGCCATGTCGGCCAAGGAAGAGGCCACCGGCATCGCCGAAGTGAACACCGCGGTGAACCAGATGGACCAGGTGACCCAGCAGAACGCGGCCATGGTCGAAGAGACCACGGCGGCCAGCCGGATGCTGGCCGACCAGACCGAGGAGCTGTTCGACCTGGTGTCGCGCTTCAAGGTGGACCAGGGCGCCGCGCAGGTCGAGGCCGCCTATGCCACCGCCCCCGCTCAGGCGCCCCGCGCCGAGGCGCCCGCGAGGGCGTACCGCACCGCCGGCAACGCGGCGCTGGCGGAAGCGACCGACGACTGGACCGAATTCTAACGGTCGAACCAGATCGCGGCGGGGGACCATACCCGCCTCGGTAGCCGGGCCGGCGCGGGGGACCATACCCGCGTCGGCCCTTTCCGTTTGCGTAAACCCGCGCCGACCTTAATATGACACCCGTCACGTTTTGGGAGTTGGGGTTCTTGATGTCGCAGGTCGCTTATCTTCCCGTGGGCAAGCGGGAGCAGACCAAGGTTCAGAACCGCCAGGCGATCCTGGACGCGGCGCGCGAGGTGTTCGGGGAGCTGGGCTACGAAGCCGCCACGGTGCGCGACATCATCCGCCGCACGGGCCTCGCGGCCGGCACCTTCTACAACTACTACCGCTCGAAAGAGGAGGTGTTCGCCGCTCTCGCCGACGACGGCGCCCGGCGTTTCGCCCCGATCCTGAAGGGCCTGCGGGGCGCCGGCGGGCCGTTGGACAGCTTCGTCCGTGACGCCATCCGGGCCTATTTCGAGTTCATGGCCGACGAGCACATCTCGTGGGCCGCGCGCCGGCCGGCCGGGGAGATGCAGCCCCATGTCCACGGCGAGACTCCCGAGATGGCCGCCGTGTTCGCCGAGGTGAAGGACGCCATCGAGAGCGCCATCAACGAGGGCCGGGGTCCGGTCTCCGACACCGAATACATGGCCGCCGCCTGTATCGGCATCGCCCGCGAGGTCTGCGACAAGATGCTGATGCGCCGGCCGATCGACACCGCCAAGGCCGCCGACTTCGCCTCGGAGATGATCCTGAACGGCCTGAAGGGCCTGCCCGGGGCCGGCTGCTGATGGCGTCTGCCGCCGCGCAGCGCCTCATCGCCCGCACGCTGCTGTCCCTGCCCGCGCCGATCCTGCGGCTGATGGCCGGCGGCGGGGTGGTCTACAAGGGCGGTCGCACCCTCGATCCGCGCCTCCAGTTCCTGGCCGCCCAGGCCCGCAAGGCGCCGCCCGTGGAGAGCCAGACCCCGGAAGAGGCCCGGCGCGGCGAGACCACCGCCATCGCGGCGCTCACCGGCGACCTCGAACCCGGCGTGCGCTGGGAGCCGGTCAGTGCGCCTGGCGCCGCGGGCGACGTGCCCGCGCGGCTCTATCGCCCCGAAACCCAGGACCCCGCCGCCCCGCTGATGGTCTGGGCCCACATGGGCGGCGGCGTGATCGGCAGCCTGGAGACCAGCCACTGTTTCTGCGCCCTGCTGGCGCGGATCACCCGCTCGCCGGTGCTGTCGGTGGACTACCGCCTGGCGCCCGAGCACCGCTTCCCCGCCGGCCTGGACGACGTGCTGGCGGTCTATCGCTGGGCGCGAGACCAGGCGGCCGGCTGGGGCGCGAACGGCGTCGCCATCGGCGGCGATTCCATGGGCGGCAGCTTCGCCGCCATCGTCTGTCAGGAGCTGAAGCGGGCGGGCGAGCCCCAGCCGGCGCTGCAGTTGCTGGTCTATCCCTGCACGGACGTGGCTTCGGAAACGGAGTCCATGACCACCTACGCCGACGCCTTCCCGCTCACGAGCGGCATGATGGCGTGGTTCATGGGCCACTATCTGGGCCCGGACGACGACCCTGCCGGCGTGCGGCTCTCGCCCCTGCGGGAGAAGGACCTCGCAGGCCTCGCCCCCGCCGTGCTGGCCACCGCCGGCTTCGACCCGCTGGTGGACCAGGGCGAGGCCTATGCGCGGGCGCTGAACGCTGCTGGCGTGACCGTGCGGTACCGTTGCTACGACAGCCTCTCCCATGCCTTCGCGGCCTTCACCGGCGCGATCCCCGCGGCCGACGCCGCCTGCCGGGAGATCGCCGGCCTGGTGCGGGGGCTCTACGAGGAGCGCGCGGCGTAATGAGAGCCCTGGTGGTGGAGCAGCTGCTCCCGGACTACGCCGGCTGTGTGGTGAAGGAGATTCCGACGCCCGAACCCGGCCCTGGCGAGGTCCGCATCAAGGTCCGGGCCGCCGCGGTCAACTTCCCCGACCTGATGCAGACCCGTGGCGACCACCAGCACAAGCCCACCGTGCCCTTCGTCGGCGGCCTGGAGCTGGCCGGCGAGGTGGACAAGCTGGGCGACGGCGTCACCGGCTTCGCGGTGGGCGACGCGGTGGTTTCCGGCGGCCGGGGTGGCTTCGCCGAATACGCCATCCTTCCCGCGGCGAGCCTGCGCAAGAAGCCCGAGCGCCTCGGCTTCGGCGAGGCGGCGGGCTATCCGGTGGCCTACCTCACCGCCTATGTGGCCCTGAAGCGCGCCGCTGACGCCCAGCCCGGCGAGTGGGTGCTGGTGCACGGCGCGGCGGGTGGCGTGGGCCTGGCCGCCGTGGACCTGGCCAAGGTCATGGGCTGCAAGGTCATCGCCGCCTCGGCCTCCGACGAGAAGCTGGCGGTCATCGCCAGGGAATACGACGTTGACGCCACCGTGAACGTGACGCGGGGCTTCCGCGAGCGGGTCAAGGCGCTGACCGGCGGCAAGGGCGCCGACGTGATCTACGACCCGGTGGGCGGCGACGTGTTCGACGAGTCGATCCGCTGCATCGCCTTCGGCGGCCGCATCCTCTCCATCGGTTTCACCTCGGGCCGCCTGCCGACGCTTCCGGTGAACATCGCCCTGATCAAGGGCTTCTCGGTCCACGGCGTCCGCGCCGGCGAATACGGCCGCCAGTTCCCCGAGAAGGGCCGGGAGAACAACGAGGCGATCTGGAAGCTGGCCGAGGAGGGGCGGGTGAAGCCGCGCGTCGACGCCGAATATCCCCTGGACGGCTGGCGCGACGCCTTCGAGACGCTCGCCCAGCGTAAGGTCGTGGGCAAGACCATCATCCGGCCGGATCTATGAGCGCTCACCGCACCCGCATCATGTACATCGAGGACAAGTCGGAAGGTTTGAACGGGAGCGCTCGGATTGGGCGCGTCACCTTCTCCAAGAGCGGCCGGTCACTCAGCTATGGCGGCCGCACGTTCCAAAAGACAGGCAGCGGCTACAAGTACAACTACTTCGACGCGGAGACCGGCGAGCACTTCTGGATCTCCGGCCCACGCAAAGACGGGGCGGACCGGCTGTATCCTCAAAGTACCGCACCCGTGGTGATCGACGACGATGTCGCTGACGAATATTGGACGCAGATTCGCGGCATAACCGCGCTCGTCAAAGCCTGAGGAGCTCGCATGACCATCGGCAGCGAAGAAGAACTCGAAAAGCTCAGGGCCGCCGGCCGCCTGGTCGCCCGCACGCTGAAGATCATGGGCGAGGCGCTGGAGCCGGGGATCACCACCCGGGAGCTCGACCAGATCGGCCGCAAGATGCTGGAGACCGAGGGCGCGCGCTCGGCGCCGGAGCTGACCTACAACTTCCCGGGCGCCACCTGCATCTCGGTGGGCCCGGACGTCGCCCACGGCATCCCCGACGACCGCCAGGTCCAGGCCGGCGACCTGATCAACATCGACGTCTCGGCCGAGCTGGACGGCTTCTTCGGCGACACGGGGGCCAGCTTCGCCGTGCCGCCGGTGACAAAACGCGTCGAGCGCCTGTGCCGCGACGGCCGCCGCGCACTGTGGACCGGTATCCGCGCCGTGCGGCCCGGCGCCCAGCTCAGCGAACCCGGCCGGCAGATCGAGGCCTTCGCGCGCAAGAACGGCTACAGCCTGGTCAGGAACCTCGCCAGCCACGGGGTCGGCGCCTCGCTGCACGAGGAGCCCACCGAGATCCCCACCTGGCACGAGCCCCGCGAGCGCCGCCGGATCACCGAAGGTCTGGTCTTCACCCTGGAGCCCTTCCTGTCCCTGGGCGCCGACTGGGTCGAGGAAGCTGACGACGGCTGGACCCTGCGGCCGCCGGGCGGCGAGCCCACGGTGCAATACGAGCATACGCTGGTGGCGACGCGGAACGGTCCGGTGGTGATGACGCTGGCGGATTAGCCCGCCTCCAATTCTTGTTCGTCATGGCCGGGCTTGTCCCGGCCATGACGTGCATTTGAGAGGTGGCTGCGGGTTGACAGCCCCCCACCCATCCACTATCCACCGCCGCTCGATTTTCGACCCCGGAGCTTTCGTCGTGAAGCGCACTTTCCAACCGTCCCGCCTCGTGCGCGCGCGCCGTCACGGCTTCCGCCTTCGTATGTCCACGAAGAACGGTCAGAAGATCCTGGCGCGCCGCCGCGCCAAGGGCCGCAAGCGTCTGAGCGCCTAAGCTCAGGCTCTGCCCGGGTGTCCGGATGTCGGACGCCGCCCCCCTGATCCAGAAACTGACCAAGCGCAGCGAGTTTCTCGCCTGCGCCCAGGCTCCCTCGTGCGCGAAGGGAGCCGTCGTCGTTCAGGCCCGGCCCCGAGGCGACAAGACGCCGCTCATTCGCGTCGGCTTCACCGCCACCAAGCGCATCGGCGGCGCCGTCGAGCGCAACCGGGCCAAGCGCCGGATGCGCGAGGCCGCCCGAGCCCTGCTGCCGGAATTCGCCAGTCCCGGCGTCGACTATGTGATCATCGCCCGCGGGGGCGTGCTAAAGCGCCCCTGGGCCCGTTTGCTTGACGATGTGAAAAGCGCGCTGTTAAGGCTCGCCGCCGAACGCACGGGCCCCCAGATAGTCGACGGCCCCGCCCCTTCTTCCTCCGCCCCTTCTTCCCCTGCCGGAAACCTGCGTCCCCGCTCATGAGAGACGACAACACCCGCAACACGATCATCTTCTTCGTGTGCGCGGCCCTTCTGCTCCTGGTCTACCAGGTGTTCGTCATGGGCCCGCAGGAGAAGCGCCTGGCGGAGGAGCGCGCCCGTCAGGCGCCGCCCGCCGCGACCTCGACCACGGGCGTCGCCGGGCCCCTGGCGCCGCAGGTCCCTGTGGCGGTCACCCGCCAGGCCGCCGTCCAGGCCGCTCCGCGCATCCCGATCGCCACGCCGGCCCTGAAGGGCTCGCTGTCGCTCAAGGGCGCCCGGATCGACGACCTCTACCTGGTGAAGTACCGCGAGACGCTGGACAAGGACGCCCCGCCCGTCGAGCTGCTGCGGCCCGAGGGCACGCAGTACGCCCAGTTCGCCGACATCGGCTGGACCGGCGCCAACGTGCCCGGCCTGCCCGGCCCGCAGACCGTCTGGACCCTGGCCCAGGGCTCGGTGCTGGCGCCCGGCCAGCCGGTGACCCTGACCTACACAAGCGGCCAGGGCCTGACCTTCACCCGCGTCGTCTCGGTGGACGACCGGTACATGTTCACGGTGACCGACACGGTCGCCAACACCACGGCCCAGCCCGTCACGCTGGCGCCCTTCGGCTCGGTGCAGCGCCAGGGCGTGCCCCCGACCCTGGGCAAGAACGGCGTCATCCACGAAGGCGGCATCGGCTGGCTGGACGCCAAGGACCGGCCGCTGAAGTACGCCAAATGGCAGAAGGAAGGCTCGACCCCGGTCTACAGGTCCGCTGGCGGCGGCTGGATCGGCATCACCGACCACTATTGGCTGACGGCGGTCATCCCCGAGCAGAACGAAGCGTTCGACGGCCAATACCGCCTGACCAAGGCGCCGGGCCTGAACCTGCTGGACGCGAACTTCGTCGGCCAGGCCAGGGCGATCGGCGCCGGTCGCCAGATCACCCACACCACCCGCGTGTTCGCCGGGGCCAAGCAGAACCCGGTGCTCCAGGACTACCAGGAGAAGCTGGGCATCCAGCACCTGGACGTGGCCATCGACTGGGGCATGCTGTGGTTCATCACCCGGCCGATCTTCCTGTTCCTGGCCTGGATCTTCGCCCACGTCGGCAACTTCGGCGTCGCCATCCTGCTGCTCACCGTCGTGGTGCGCCTCATCTTCTTCCCGCTCGCGAACAAGCAGTACGAGTCGATGACGAAGATGAAGAAGGTGCAGCCCGCGATGGAGGAGCTGCGCAAGAAGTTCAAGGACGACCCCGCCAAGCAGCAGCAGGAGCTGCTCGCGCTCTATCAGCGCGAGAAGGTCAATCCGCTGGCCGGCTGCCTGCCGATCTTCCTGCAGATCCCGGTCTTCTTCGCCCTCTTCAAGGTGCTGCAGCTCGAGATCGACATGCGGCACGCCCCGTTCGTCGGCTACATCAAGGACCTGTCGGCGCGCGACCCCACGACGATCTGGAACCTGTTCGGGGCGATCCCCTGGGATCCGGGCTCGGCGCCCTTCATCGGCGCCTTCCTGGCCACCAGCCTGCACATCGGCATCCTGCCGATCCTGTACGGGATCACCACCTGGCTCACCACGTCCATGAGCCCGCCCGCGCCCGACCCGATGCAGCAGCGGATCTTCCAGCTGATGCCGATCCTGTTCACCTTCATCATGGCGCAGTTCGCGATCGGCCTGCTCGTCTACTACACGTGGTCGAACATCCTGACGGCGATCCAGCAGTACGTGATCATGCGGCGCTTCAAGGTGGACAACCCCATCGACCAGCTGATCCGCAAGGTCACCGGCAAGAAGGCGCCGGCGGGGTGAGCGAGCCCGACACCGGCCCGTTCGACGCCGAGGCCCTGGAGGCCGCCCGCGTCTTCTTCGCCCATCCGGTGACCTTCATGATGGGCGCGGTGGCCATGGACGGCCTGCCGCCGGCCGACCTGCCGGAGGTGGCCTTCGCCGGCCGCTCCAACGTGGGCAAGTCGTCGCTGATCAACGCCGTGACCGGGCGTACGCACCTGGCGCGGGCCTCGACGGCGCCCGGCCGCACGCGCGAGATCAACTTCTTCGTGGCCGACGAGACGCTGCGGCTGGTCGACCTGCCCGGCTACGGCTTCGCCAAGGTCAGCCGGGAGACCAAGAACAAGTTCCAGAATCTGGGGCGAGCCTACCTGCGCGGCCGGCCCAACCTGAAGCGGGCCTATCTGCTGATCGACAGTCGCCACGGCCTGAAGGACGTGGACCTGGAGGCCATGGAGGCCTTCGACCTGGCCGCGGTCTCCTACCAGATCGTGCTGACCAAGGCCGACAAGCTGAAGCCGCGCGACATCGTCCAGGTCAGCGCCGAGACCCTGCGCAAGATCGCCAAGCGCCCGGCCGCCTTCCCGCGCGTCCTGGCCACCTCGTCCGAGAAGGGCCTGGGCATCCCGGAGCTGCGCGCCGAGATCGTCGCCGCCTGCGCGGCCTGACCCGATGGGCGGCGCCTCCGGCCTGAGCGCCCAGTTCGAGACCGCCCGCGACCTGCTGCGCAACAACCGGCCGGCCGAGGCGCTGGACGGCCTCGACACCCTGCTGGCGCGCGACCCCGGATACCTGCCGGCCCTGGTCAGCCGCGGCTCCGCCCTGCTGGCGCTCGGCCGCCTGGACGAGGCCGAGGCGACCTGGCGGCAGGCCCTGGCCTCACACCCCGGCCAGGACGTGGTGCTCTGGAACCTGGGCATGCTGCTCATCGAGCGCGAGCGGCACGCCGAGGCGCTGGGGCTGGCCGACCGGACGCTGGCCGCCGCGCCCGGTCATGCCCGCGCCCTGCTGCTGCGCGGCGACGCCCTGGCCGGCCTGTCGCGCTTCGAGGAAGCCGTGGCGGCGTTCCAGAGCGTGCCCCGGCAGAGTGAGGCCGCCGCAGACGCGCTGACCAAGGAGGCGCTCGCCCACGCCAGCCTGCAGCGCTACGACACCGCACTTTCCCTCCTGAACCAGGTTGTCGCGCGGCGACCCGACGACCTGTTCGCCACCTTCCGCCGGGCGATCGTCCGCCTGGCCACCCGCGACTTCGGCGGCTGGAAGGACTACGAGGCGCGCTGGCGGCTGCCGTTCTTCCAGGTCCGCTCGGGCGGCGCCGTGACCCGCGAGCTGGCCCCGCGCCTGACCCTCGCGCCCACGCCGGACGACCTCGCCCGCCAGCGGGTGCTGTTGCTGGCCGAGCAGGGCATCGGCGACCAGGTGATGTTCGCCAGCCTGATCCCCGACCTGACCCGGATCGCCCAGGCCGTGGCCTGCGTCTGCGACGAGCGGCTGATCGGGCTGCTCCGGGCCTCGTTCCCGGGCGTGGGCTTCGCGGGTCCCCGACAGGCGCGCGTGGCGTTGGGCTCGATCGATCGCGTGGTGGCCATGGGAAGTCTGGGCGGCGCGTTCCGGCCGACCGAGGACGCCTTCCCGGGCACGCCTTATCTCACGCCCCGGCCGGAGGTCCGCGCGCGCTGGTCGGAACGGTTGGGGCCCAGGACGCGGCCGCTGCGGGTCGGCCTCTCCTGGCGCGGCGGCGCGCCCACCACGCGGCGCAGCCTGCGCTCGCTGGACTGGCCGCAGCTGGCGCCGATCCTTGACCTTTCCGGCTGCGAGTTCGTGAGCCTGCAGTATGGCGACGTGACGGCCGATCTGGCGGCCGCACCTGTCCCGATCCGCGTCTTTCCCGCCGCCGAGATCGACGACTTCGAGGACCTGTCGGCGCTGGCCGCCGAGCTGGACGTGGTGGTCTCGGTGCAGACCGCGCTGGTCCACCTGTGCGGCGCCATCGGCCAGACCTGCCTGACCCTGATCCCGCACAATCCCGAGTGGCGCTACACGGCCTCCGGATCCACCATGCCGTGGTATCGGTCGGTGCGGACCTTCCGGCAGGCCCAGCCGGGCGACTGGGCGCCCGTGGTCGCCCAGGTCGCCGAAACGCTTCGGGCTCGCCTCAGCGCCGCATGACCCGCATGGAGAACCCAGGCTTGACCTCGTCGCGCGTACTCGACGTCTACATCGGCTATGACCGCCAAGAGGTGGTGGCCTATCACGTGCTGGCCCAGAGCCTGCTCGAGCGCAGCTCGCGGCCGGTCCGACTGACCCCGGTCAACCTCGGCAACCTGCAGGGCGTCTTCGCGCGGGACGCGGTGGCGACCCAGTCGACCGAATTCTCGTTCTCGCGGTTCCTGACCCCCTGGCTCTCGAACTACGAGGGTTGGTCGCTGTTCATGGACTGCGACATGCTGGCCCGCGCCGACATCGCCGAGCTGTTCGCCCTGGCCGACGACCGCTACGCCGTGATGGTCGCCAAGCACGATTATGTCCCCCGCGACGAGGTGAAGTTCCTGGACCACGTCCAGACCCGCTACGCCAAGAAGAACTGGTCGAGCGTCATGCTGATCAACAACGCCCGCTGCCGGGCGCTGACGCCCGAGTACGTCAACAGCGCCAGCGGCCTGCAGCTCCACCAGTTCCACTGGCTGGCGAGCGAGGTCGAGATCGGAGCCCTGCCGCTGGAGTGGAACTGGCTGGTGGGCGAGTACGACTTCAATCCCGACGCCCGGATCGCCCACTTCACGCGCGGCGGGCCCTATTTCGAGGCCTATACCGACAGCGACTACGCCGACGAGTGGCGAGCGGCCGAAGCCCGGGCCACCGAGGCCAAGGGCAAGGTCTAGCCGTCCGCAACGTCACTCGGCTAACTGGCGGACGAACCTAGGACTCCGCCATGATCCAGACCGACTCCCGCACCGTCTTCGACGAGGACCTGAACCTGTTCCGCGACCAGGTGCGGAAGTTCTACGACCGCGCGCTGACGCCCAACCTCGACCGCTGGGAGGCGGACGGCATCATCGACCGCGACTTCTGGCTGGCCTGCGGCGAGGCCGGCATCCTTTGCCCCACCGTGCCCGCCGAGTATGGCGGCCTGGGCCTGGACTTCCGCTACAACGCGGTGATCTCGGAAGAGCTGTTCTACGCCGGCTCCAGCGCCGGCATCACCCTGCAGTCCGACATCGTCGCCGACTACATCGCCAACTACGGCTCCGAGGAGCAGAAGCAGCAGTGGCTGCCGAAGATGGTCTCCGGCGAGGCCATCACCGCCATCGCCATGACCGAGCCCGGCGCCGGCTCCGACCTCCAGGGCGTACGCACCACGGCGCTGAAGGACGGGAACCACTATGTCGTCAACGGGTCGAAGACCTACATCACCAACGGCCAGAACGCCGACCTGGTGATCGTGGTCGCCAAGACGGATCCCAACGCCCGCTCCAAAGGCATCTCGCTGATCCTGGTGGAGGCCGACCGCGAGGGCTTCAAGCGGGGCCGCAACCTGGACAAGATCGGTCAGCATTCCGCCGACACCTCGGAACTGTTCTTCGAGGACGTGCGGGTGCCGCTGACCAACTGCCTGGGCGAGGAGGGCAAGGGGTTCGCCTACCTGATGACCCAGCTGCCGCAGGAGCGGCTGGGCATCGCCGTCCAGGCCCAGGCCGCCGCCCAGCGCGCCTTCGACGAGGCGGTGAAGTTCACCAAGGAGCGCAAGGCGTTCGGCCAGTCGGTGTTCGACTTCCAGAACACCCGCTTCACCCTCGCCGGCCTCAAGGCCAAGATGCAGGCCGGCTGGGCGCACCTGGACTGGTGCATCGCCCGCCACCTGGAAGGCAAGCTGACCGCCGCCGAGGGTTCCGCAGCCAAGCTGTTCCACACCGAGCTGCAGTGGGAAGTCTGCGACGCGGCCCTGCAGTTGCACGGCGGCGCGGGCTACATGAATGAGTACCCCATCGCCCGGCTGTGGCGCGACGCGCGGGTGCAGCGGATCTACGGCGGCACCAGCGAGATCATGAAGGAAGTCGTGGCCCGGACGCTGTAGCCGCACCTCAAGTCCGGGAGCCGACGCAACAAGCGGAGCCGGTCGGCGTTACCCCCTGTCGTCCAGCCAGGGAGATCGGCGTCCATGAACGCGTCCACTGTCGCCCCCGAGCGCGAAGTCGCCTCGCGCTTGCCCATCCGTCGCACCAACCGCCTGCTGGCGGCTCTCTCGGCGCGCGACTTCGCCGTCCTCGAACCCCATCTGGAGTTGGTGCTCCTGCCGCGCGGCAAGGTGCTGTTCGAGCCGGGGGACGAGGTCACCACCACCTACTTCCCCTGCCATCGCACCATGGCCTCTCTCCTGATCGTCACCCGCGACGGGCGGGAGGTGGAGGCCGCGACCATCGGGCGGGAAGGCGCCGTGGGCGGCATCGTCAGCGAAGGCCACAAGCCCGCGTTCGGCCGCGCCGTGATCCAGGTCGGCGGCGAGGCGCTCGCCATCAACACCAACCACCTGGAGGCGGCGAAGACCGGGTCGGCCCGCTTCGGCGACCTGTTCTCGCGCTACGCCGACGCCCTCCTCGCCCAGATGATGCAGTCGGTGGCCTGCAACGCGCTCCACCGCACCGAGGAGCGCTGCGCCCGCTGGCTGCTGGCCACCCACGACCGGGCCGGCGACAAGATGATCCACCTGACCCAGGAGTCCCTGGCCGAGATGCTGGGCGTCCAGCGCACCACGGTGACGGCGGTCACGGGCGTCCTGCAGGAGCGCGGCCTGATCCGGACCCACCGCGGCCGGGTCGAGGTGCTGGATCGCGCAAGGCTCGAGCGCGCGGCCTGCGAATGCTACCGCGCCGTCGAGGACCACTTCGCCAGGCTGCTGCCCGAGGTGGAGGTCTAGGCGCAAAAAACTCGTCATCCCCCGGACCGCCCTGCGGGCGACCGTGGGATGACGTCGGAGGGGCGGCGCTACCGCTTCACCACCTCGCCGCCCTTCATCACGAACACCGGCGTCTCCAGCACCCTGACGTCGGCCAGCGGGTCGCCCTGCACGCCCACAAGGTCGCCGTAGAGGCCCTTGGCGACCTGGCCCACGTCGCCGGCCTGGCCCAGCGCCTCGCCGGCGTTCAGCGTGGCCATCTGGATCGCCTGCAGCGGAGTCGCGCCATAGCGGACCAGCACCGCGAACTGCCGGGCGTTGTCGCCATGCGGATAGATGCCGGCGTCGGTGCCGAAGATCTGGCGCACGCCGGCCTTCAGGCTCTTGCGGAAGTTCTGCCGCTGCAGCTCGCCGATCTCGGCGTCCTTGCGCAGGTTGTCGGGCAGCACGCCGTTCTTCTTGCCCTCGGCCTGGGTGTAGTCGGTGTTGTAGATGTCCATATCGAACCAGGTCCCCTTCTCGGCGGCCAGGCGGATGCCCTCGTCGTCGACCAGGCTGACGTGCTCGATGGTGTCGATCCCGGCGCGGATGGCGTCCTTGATCCCGGCCGCGCCGTGGGCGTGGGCGGCGACCTTCAGCCCCGCCATGTGGGCCTCGTCGGCCACGGCCTTCATTTCCTCCAGGCTGAGCTGCTGGGCCCCCACCGACGGCCCGCGGGAGAACACGCCGCCGGTCGCGCAGATCTTGATCACCTGGGCGCCGTACTTCTTCAGGCTCCGCACCGAGCGGCGCGCGCTGTCGGGCCCGTCGGCGTTGAAAGCGTTCTTCTCGTCCATCGACGGCGGGAAGAAGGTGGAGTCGCAATGGCCGCCCGTCGCCCCGAAGGCATAGCCGGCGCTGACCACCCGCGGGCCCTGGACGAAGCCGCCGTCGATCGCCTCGCGCAGGCCCACGTCGGCGAAGTGATCCGAGCCCACGTTGCGCACGGTCGTGAAGCCGGCCTTCAGGGTGTCCTGGGCGTGCCGCGTGGCGATCACGGTCCAGAACGCGTCGGTGAACTCGAGGTAGGTGTAGCCGCTGTAGAGCGGCGAGGACGTCAGGTGGACGTGCATGTCGATGAGGCCGGGCAGCAGGGTGACACCCGGCAGCTCCACCCGCTCGGCCCCGGCTGGGATCGCGTCGCCCGCCTTGCCCACCGAGGCGATACGGCCGTCGACGATCACCACCAGGGGCTTGTCGACGTACTTGCCGGACTTGACGTCCAGTAGGCGGTCCGCCGTCACGGCCACGGTCTTCGCCTGCGCCCCGCCCGCCAGCATCGCCACGGCCATCGCCGCGCCCCAGATCGCCCGCATCACCCGCTCCTTCGACTGCGAAGCTTCGACTATCACGTCCTTGCGCGAGTGACAGGGGCGCCCCCGTCCGCTATCCGGACGCCGCGAGTTTCGAGGACGCTGAATTGAGCCAGGATACGGAAGAGCAGGGCTGGGCCACGGCGAAGACGCTGGCGGAAGCGCTGCCCTACATCCAGATCTACGACCGCGAGACCGTGGTGATCAAATACGGCGGCCACGCCATGGGCGAGGAGTCGGTGGCCAAGCTGTTCGCCGCCGATGTCGTCCTGCTGAAGATGCTGGGCCTGCACCCGGTCGTGGTGCACGGCGGCGGCCCGCAGATCTCGGCCATGCTGGAGCGGGCGGGCGTGAAGTCCACCTTCATCGACGGCCTGCGCGTCACCGACGCCGCCACCATGGAAGTGGCCGAGATGGTCCTCTCCGGCGCGATCAACAAGGAGATCGCCAACTGGATCACCCTGGCCGGGTCCGAGGCCAAGGTCCGGGGCGTGGGGCTGTCGGGCAAGGACGCCCGGCTGATCACCGTCGAGAAGGCCAAGAAGACCCGCAAGGACCCCGACAGCATGATCGAGCAGATCGTGGACCTGGGGTTCGTGGGCGAGCCCAAGGCCATCGACACGACGCTGATCGAGGCCCTGATCGGCGCCGAGGACGACTACATCCCGGTGATCGCCCCGATCGGCGTCTCCGAGGAAGGCCAGACGTTCAACATCAACGCCGACACGGTGGCTGGGGCCATGGCCGGCGCGCTCGAGGCCAAGCGCATGCTGCTGCTGACCGACGTGGCCGGGGTGCTGGACAAGAACGGCCAGCTGATCCGCCAGCTCACCGTCGCCGAGGCCAAGGCGGCGATCGAGACCGGCGTGGCCACCGGCGGCATGATCCCCAAGCTGGAGACCGCCATCGACGCGGTGGAAGCCGGGGTCGAGGCCGTGGTCATCCTGGACGGCCGCCGCCCCCACGCCATGCTGGTCGAACTGTTCACGGAGCACGGGTCGGGGACGCTGGTCTGCCGATGAGCGCGAACCTGTTCCGGGCCGATCTCCGCCACATCGACACCTGGCTGTTCGACCTGGACAACACCCTCTACCCGGCCGAGTCCGGCTTCATGGCCGAGATCGTCGACCGGATGACCGACTTCGTGGAGAAGGTCACCGGCCTGCCGCGCGACGAGGCCTACAAGCTCCAGAAGTCGTACCTTTCCGAGCACGGCTTGACGCTGAAGGGGATGATGCTGAACCACGGCGTCGACCCGAAGGACTTCCACGCCATCTTCCACGACATGTCGCTGGAGGCCCTGGCCCACGACCCCGACCTGCTGGCCGCCCTGGAGCGCCTGCCGGGCCGTCGCCTGATCTTCACCAACGCCGACGACATCCACGCCGAGCGGGTGCTGCAGCGCCTGGGTCTCAGCCACCTGTTCGCCGACGTCTTCCACATCGGCTCGGCTGGCTACGAGCCCAAGCCCAGCCGGGAAGCCTTCGCGAAGATCGGCGCGGCCCATTCCATCGACCCGGCCGCCACCGCCTTTTTCGAGGACTCGGAGCGCAATCTCGCGCCCGCCGCGGACCTGGGCATGACCACGGTGCTGGTCGGGGCCTACGCGGCCCAGTCCACCGCCCCCTTCATCCACCACCGCACCGACAAGCTCGCGCCGTTCCTGACGGACGCGCGCCTACGAGAGGCCGCCTGAGAATGTCCGACGACCTGAAGTCCTTGATCGAAGCCGCCTGGGAGGCGCGCGACGGGATCAACACCTCCACCACCGGCCGGGTGCGCGACGCGGTCCACGAAACCATCGAGCTGCTGGACGCCGGCAGGATCCGCGTGGCGGAGCGCCAGGCCGACGGCGCCTGGGTGACGCACCAGTGGGCCAAGCAGGCGATCCTGCTGTTCTTCCGCCTTACCGCCAACCGGCTGATCGACGCCGACGCGCCGCATCCCTACTGGGACAAGGTCCCGCTGAAGTTCACCGGCTGGGACGCCGCTCGCTTCGAGGCCGCCGGCTTCCGCGCGGTCCCCGGCTGCGTGGTCCGCAAGGGCGCCTTCGTCGCCCGCAACGTGGTGATGACGCCGTCCTTCGTGAACATCGGGGCCTATGTCGACGAAGGGACCATGGTCGACACCTGGGCCACGGTCGGCTCCTGCGCCCAGATCGGGAAGAACGTGCACATCTCGGGCGGCGCCGGCATCGGCGGCGTGCTGGAGCCGCTGCAGGCCAACCCCACCATCATCGAGGACAACTGCTTCATCGGCGCCCGCGCCGAGGTGGCCGAGGGGGTTATCGTGCGTGAAGGCTCGGTGCTCTCCATGGGCACCTTCATCACCGCCACCACGCCGATCATCGACCGCAAGACCGGCGAGACCTTCACCGGCGAGGTGCCGCCCTATTCCGTGGTGGTCTCCGGCAACCGCCCCAACCCGCACGACCCGAGCCTGCCCAGCACCTACTGCGCAGTGATCATGAAGACGGTGGACGAACGCACGCGGTCCAAGACCAGCATCAACGAGCTGCTGCGGGAGTAGTCCCTCACGGCCACGGATAGTCCGCGATCGCGGCGCCGGACTTGCGCAGGCGGGCCGCTAGGGTCCGGCGGTAGCTGACGATATCGTTGACGGCGATGGCGCGGAGCGTGGCGACTTCCTGGGGCGTGAAGCGCCGGACGTCGGCGGCTGGCGCAGCCGACCAACGGTCCAGCAGGTAATTCAGGACGGCGGCCAGGTCCGTGTCGTTGAGCCCCGACCCTGCGACGCCCGGCACGTGCAGCATGTAGGTCCGGCCGCCCGGATCGCGGGCCAGGCCGGCGATGAAGCCCGGGAAGGGCGGCACGCCGGCGTCGGTGGCCCCCTGGCCGTCCGCTCGGTGACAGCCGGAGCACTTCAGCAGGTAGAGGGTCCGCGCGGTTTCTCCGCTCGCCGGGTGGGCGGCCGCCAGGGAGGCGGCCAGCAGCAGGCCGCTCAGCGCGGTCCGGCGCCGCATCTCTATTCGGCCACGCCCAGCACGATGGCGACCGTGCAGTGATAGCCCTTGTTGGCGTTGGCCATGCACCAGTTGATGTCGTTGTGCAGGCCCATGGAGTAGCCGGGGCGTTCGCCCTTGCTGCGCAGGCAGAACTGGGCGCCCGAGTAGGGCGTCTTGCCGCAACAGTCGTAGTAGGAGACGAGGTAGTCACGCTTGTCGCCCGGATTGTGGCACGTGCCGACCCATGAGACCTGCGAGGCCTCGGCCCCCACCGGGCAGCTGGTCTTGCTGCCGCCGGACGTGGTGCAGAGGTTCCCGTCTAGCGCGCAGTAGCGCCAGTACTCGCAGTTGGTGTCGTCATCGAGCGGCGCAGGCTTGGCCGGCGCGCCGAACGCGCGATCGAACGGCAGCGCCGAGGCCATCGCCCCGCTGACCAGGAAGCCGCCCAGCTTGGCCAGGGCGCTGCGCCGGCCGGCGCGGCGCGCGCTGGACCGGGCGCCGGACACCACGGCCTCGTCGAGCACGCGGCTGAACCGGCTGAGAAAGTTAGCCACCGGATGCTCTCCTGAATCTATTCCGCGGCATGGCTCGCCGCATATTGCTGGAGGGACGGAACGCCCGCGCTGAGCGCGTTGAAGAGGCTCTCGAGCTGTTCTCGGTTGTTGATCAGGCCCTTGGCCCGGACCACGCCGGCCTTGTCGGTGAGCACGGCGAAGGGCAGCCGCTGCACGCGGTAGGCCAGGCCCAGCTCCGAGGAAAGCACATAGGGGAAGGCCTCCAGCTTTTGCCGCCGGATGAAGTCGCGATGCTTGCCCTCGTCGCCGTCGCTGGCCAGGACCACGTCCAGCCAGGCCTTCTCGTCGGCGCGAATACTGGTCAGCACCGGCAGCAGCTGTTTGCAGACCGGGCAGGTGGGCGACAGGAAGAACACCAGCTGCGCGCGACCGCCAGCCCCGCCGACCGCGATCTCCGGACCTGAGAGGCTGCGGGGCGTGAACCGTGGGCTGGGTTCGCCCACCTGCGGCCCGGCGCTGTCCATCAGCGCCCCCATCGGGGAGATGCGCTCATAGAGGACGCCGATCTGGCGCAGCATCACCACGATCACGACGGCCAGAACCAGGACCAGGACCCATAGCGCGACAAGGGCGAAGGCCATGAGGGTCATGCCGCGCCGCCGAACATCTGGGCCGCCGAGGGGCCGGCGGCCTGCCGCATCCGATGATGGTTGGCGGCCAGTTGCTCCCCGGCTGCCCAGCAGGCGAGCCCGACGACCGCCACGGCCCACCCCGCGCCGGCTTCGCCGAGGGTGCGCCAGCCGCCACCGCCTAAGGCGGCGGGAATGAGCGCGGCGCTCAGGATGACATTGCGCGCCACCAGGCTCCATCCCAGCGGCAGAGCAGGGCCGCCGCACCCGCAGTCGATCTCGGTCTCGCCCCTTGCCAGCGCCAGCGCCATGGCGGCGCCATAGGTCAGCAGGAGGCCAGCCGCGAGCGCGGCGCCGGCGGGCTGGGACGGCGCGAGGCAGAGCGCGCCCGCGGCGGCGATCTCCAGCGCCGGCAGAAGCACCCGCAACGACTTCAGCGCCCATTCCGGCGCCAGCCGGTAGTCCGCTATCAAGCCCTCGAAACGGCCCTCGTCGGCCACCTTGTGCAGCGCCGCGCGCATCATCAGCAGGGCGATGAACGCCGCCGCAGTGCCGCTGAACAGGCGCAGGAGGTCGGCCGGCATGCTCACCGCACCGTAACGGCGGCGGCGTCTTTCAGAGCGATCTGGTGGGTCAGCTTGGCGGCGAACTTGGCGGTCGGGTCGACCTCGAACCGGAACAGGCCGCCGCCGTGGCTGTTGACGCCGAAGACCAGCGGCGTCTGGCCCTGCGAGACAGCCACCTGGGTCAAGCCCTTCGCCACGGACCGGTACAAGACCGTCTTGCGCGCCAGATCGACGGCCCAGATTTCCTGCGAGGCGTCCTTGTGGCTCCCGTCCTTCGCGTCGGGGTGCATCAGCACGAACATGATCCCATGGCGCGCGCTGTAGCCCATGACCGAATAGCCGCTCGGCGCCCAGCCGCCCGGGATGTCCTTGGCGAAGGGATAGGTGTCGACCAGCTCGGCGGCGTCGCCCTTGTCGGAGATACGGTAGAACACGCCGCTGTAGGATACGAACATGAGGTCGCCATCCACCCGCACGGACTGGGCGAACAGGGGATCCTTCTCGACGTCGAAGATCAGCTTGCTGTGAGCCTGGCCGGCGACCTTGCCATCGGCTCCGATCCTGACGGTCAGGAGCGTGCCGTCGCCGCAGAGGCTGGAGAAGCGACGGCCGTCCGGCGACAGATTGATCTGCCAACAGCCCGGGATCGGCGCTTCGGCCGTCACCTTGCCGGACTTCAGGTCGACAACGGTGACCGAGGTCGCCGGCGTCGCGTTCTGGATGAAGGCGCGCGCGCCATCGGCGCTGACCTGGATCTGGCCCTGCTGCGGCGAGACCTGGGCGAACTTCGGCGGGATCGTCGCTTCCTGCTGGGTCTTCAGCGTCGCGACGTCGAACTTCTGAACGATAGCCTCGACCGGGCCGGACATGATCCGCTTGGGGAAGGCCGAGGCGACCACGCCCGTGGCGGCGTCAGGCGCCAGGGCGAACTGCGGCTGCATGCCGGTGGAGTAGTCGCCCTTGTATGTCAGGTCGTCCGCCGAGAAGACGTAGATCGCGCCCGCCCCCGCCCACGCATTGTTGGTGACGAAGACGTTCGGGCCCGGCTTGATGGCTTTCTCGACCGAGAGTTCCTCGGCCGGGATCGGCGCCTGCGCGACCGCCACGCAGGGCGCCAAGACGGCCAGGCCCAGCAGGGTTGCGGCCCATTTTCCCGACATTGATCGCCCCCGAAATCGCGACCGGCCCATGGCCGGGTCCTCTGCCCCAGGCCACCCGATCAGCACACGGGCGCGGCGTCAACCGCGCGGATTGCGGTCGTTCAAAACAAGGCCGGCCGCACACGGAATGCCTGGAAATCGCGCAGCCTGTGGCGTGCCTTCACAATGCCGGAGACGGGCTCTGGCCTCCACGTCAAGGTGGCCCTGGAGTGGTGGTGGTAAATTGCGTTGGGGGCGTCTGGAATGCATTCAATAGGTCCGCGCGGCCGCGCCCTAAGCGGTCCGCTGGGTTTGGCGCTCGGCGCGGCCCTGTGCGTCGCCGGACCGGCCTGGGCCGATGCGAAGGCCGGCGCGGAGGTCTTCACCCGCAAGTGCGTCTCTTGCCACTCTCCCCGCCGCGGGGTGATCGTGAGCGGCCCCAGCCTGGCCGGGCTGTTCGGCCGCAAGGCCGGCAGCGTGAAGGACTTTCCCTATTCGCCGGCCGTGAAGGCGTCGCCCCTCGTGTGGAACGCCCAGACCCTGGACACCTTCGTCGCCCAGCCGCGCAAGACCATCCCCGGCATCACCATGGCCTCGCCCGGTATCGCTGACCCCACTCAGCGCGCCGACCTGATCAGCTACCTGGCGACGCTCAAGTAGGCGGCCGGCTGGTGCGGTAGCAGGCTACGTCTCCGGATACGGCGTTCCGTCGCGGTGGCGGTAGAAGGGCTCTCCTGCCCGCGCGACCATGTCGATGTCCGGATAGTCGCAGGCGTCGACCTCGGGCTTTCGCGACCCGATCTCGATGTAGATCGCGTCGCGGTCGCTGTGGTTCTGCAGGCAATGGCCGTTCTGGACGCCCGCCTTCCAGCCCGCGCAGTCGCCGGCGCGCAGCACGTGCTCGCCGTCGTCCTCGACCAGCGTCACCTCGCCCTCCAGGACGTAGACCATCTCGTCCTCGTGGGTGTGCCAGTGCCGCTGGCTGGACCACTTGCCGGGGGGCAGGCGCACCAGGTTCACGCCGAAGTCGGTGAGGCCCGCCGCATCGCCCAGCTTCTTCCAGGTGGAGCCCAGGCAGATCGCCTTGAACGGGTCCGGGTAGCTGCAGCCCGACCGGACCTCCAGCGTGTCGATGTCGATCTTGGGCATGGGCCTCTTCAGCGCTTGCGCGCGTCCTCCGTCTCGTAGGGCGTGCCGTCGCGGTGGCGGTAGATGTCGTCAGGCCCGACGATCATGTCGATGCCGGGATAGTCGCAGGCGTCGACGCCCGGGCGGCGCGACCCCATCTCCAGCAAAACGGCTTCCTGCTCCGAACGGTTCTGGATGCAGTGGCCGTTGGCGACGCCGGCCTTCCAGCCCGCGCAGTCGCCGGCGCGCAGCACCGTCTCGCCGTCGTCCTCCACCAGCACCACCTCGCCCGACACCACCCAGACGAATTCGTCCTCGACGGTGTGCCAATGGCGCTGGGCGCTCCACACGCCCGGACCCAGGCGGATCAGGTTCACCCCGAAGTCCGTCAGACCCGCCGCGTCCCCCAGCTTCCAGCGACGCCTGCCCTGGCAGGGCGCGTCGAAGGGCGCAGGATAGGCGCTGCCGAACCGCGTCGGAGCCTTGTCGATGTCGATCTTGGGCATGCTTCCCCTCGCCTCTGTCGTCATTGCTAGGTATGGCGAACCCATGCCCGCCGCCATAGACGCCGTCGAACTTACCCGCGACCTGATCCGCCGCCCCTCGGTGACGCCCGCCGATGCAGGCGCCATGGCGATCGTCGAGACGATGCTAACCGGGCTGGGCTTCGTCTGCCGGCGGATGAGGTTCGGCGAGATCGAGAACCTCTACGCGAAGTACGGCGACCAGCGGCCCAACCTCTGCTTCGCCGGCCACACCGACGTGGTGCCCGTGGGCGACGCCGCCGCCTGGACGAAGGACGCCTTCGGCGCCGAGGTCGTGGACGGCGTGCTGATCGGCCGAGGCGCGGTGGACATGAAGAGCGCCATCGCCGCCTTCGCCGCGGCGGCCGCCGAGGCCATCGAGGCCGGCAAGGTGCGCGGCTCGATCTCGTTCCTGATCACCGGCGACGAAGAGGGCGTGGCCACTCACGGCACCAAGCTGGTGGTCGAAGCCCTGGCCGCCGAGGGCGAGGTCATCGACCACTGCGTGGTCGGCGAGCCCACCTCGGCCGAGACCTTCGGCGACATGGTCAAGGTCGGCCGCCGCGGCTCGATCAACGCCGAGATCGTGGTGGAGGGGGTCCGGGGCCACGTGGCCTACCCGCATCGGGCGGCCAATCCGGCCCCAGTGCTGATCCGGCTGCTGGCCGCGCTGCAGGCCCGCAAGCTGGACGACGGCTACGCCGAGTTCCAACCCTCCAATCTTGAAGTCACCTGGATCGACGTGCCCAACACGGCCACCAACGTCATCCCCGGCGTGGCCCGCGCGCGGCTCAACATCCGCTTCAATCCGAACCACACGGGCCAGGCGCTGGCCGATTGGTTCAATGTTGAAGCATCTAGGGCCGCCGAGGGCTTCAAGGGCAAGGTCACCGTCATCCCGCAGATCAGCGGCGAGGCGTTCCTGACCGAGCGCGGCCCGTTCACCGACCTGGTGGCGGCCGCCGTGGCCGACGTCACGGGCGCCCCGCCGGAACTCTCCACCAGCGGCGGCACCTCCGACGCCCGTTTCATCCGCGCGCTCTGCCCGGTGATCGAGGTCGGGCTGGTCGGCAAGACCATGCACCAGGTGGACGAGCGCGCGCCCGTGGCGGAGATCCGGACGCTTCAGCGGGTCTACGCCAGGATCCTCGATCGGTATTTCTCACGATAGGCCGTCATCCCACGGTCGCGCTCTGTGCGATCCGGGGGACCCAAGCTGAGCGTGCAGGACGCCGGCGACCGATTGGGTCCCCCGGATCAGCCTATGGCTGACCGTGGGATGACGAGCTTGGGGTGGCTCAGTTGTTCCCGCCGATCAGGTCGCCCAGGCCGCCCAGCACTGAACCCTCGCCGCGATTCTGGCCGCCGCCGCCGGCCGCCGCCATCATCCGACCGGCCAGGCGCGAGAACGGCAGCGACTGAATCCACACCTTCCCCGGCCCCCGCAGCCGGGCGAAGAACAGGCCCTCGCCGCCGAACAGGGCGGTCTTCACCCCGCCGGCCATGATCAGGTCGAAGTCGACGCCGGGCGTATAGGCGGCCAGGCAGCCGGTATCCACGTGCAGTTCCTCGCCGGCCTTCAGCTCGCGCTCGACGATGGTCCCGCCCATCTGGACGAAGACCCAGCCGTCGCCGTCCAGCTTCTGCATGATGAAGCCCTCGCCGCCGAACAGGCCGGTCATCACCTTGCGCTGGAACGCGACGCCGATGGAGACGCCCCGCGCCGCGGCCAGGAAACTGTCCTTCTGGCAGATCAGCGTGCCGCCCACGTCGCTCAGCTTCAGCGGCAGGATGGCGCCCGGCGTCGGCGAGGCGAAGGCCACCCGCGCCTTGCCGGTCCCCTGGTGGGTGAAGACCGTGGTGAACAGGCTCTCGCCGGTGACCAGCCGCTTGCCGGCTCCCAGCAGCTTGCCCATGAACCCGCCGCCGGTGTCGCCCGAGCCGTCGCCGAACACCGTGGTCATCGCGATGCTGGCGTCCTTCCAGACCAGGGCGCCGGCCTCGGCCACCGCGCTCTCGCCCGGATCCAGCTCGATCTCCAGGAACTGCAGTTCCTGGCCCTTGACCTCGAAGTCGATGTCGTCGGCGACGCTGGCGTTGCGGCTGTGGTGGCTCCAGGGGCCTTGGGACATGGAAATCCTCCTCTTGAATCGCCCCCTATCTAGCGCGCCGCTCACCGCGAGAGGATGACATCTTCTTCACCCGCCGGGTCGTCGTAGCTGACGCCGGTCAGGTACAGCCCCTCGGCCGGCGCCACCGGTCCGCAGGCCTTGCGGTCGCGGGCCTCCAGGGCGGCCTGGACGTCGGCCTTCGTCCAGCGGCCCACACCCACCTCGGCGATGGTGCCGGTCATCGAGCGCACCTGGCGATGCAGGAACGAGCGCGCGGCGAATTCCAGGATCACCTCCTCGCCCTCGCGGAAGACGTTGGCGACGTCCAGGGTCTTCACCGGCGACTTCGCCTGGCAGGCCATGTCGCGGAAGGTCGTGAAGTCGTGGTGGCCCACCAGCACCTGGGCGGCGGCGTGCATGGCTTCGGCGTCCAGCGGCTTCTTCACATGCCAAACCCGGCCCTGGTCCAGCGCCGGCGGGCCCCAACGGTTGAGGATGCGATAGCGATAGCGGCGCCCGGTGGCCGAGAACCGACTGTGCCAGTCGCCCACCGCCACCTCGGCCGCCAGGATGGCGATCGGCTCTGGCCTCAGGTGAGCGTTCAGCGCATCGCGCACCGTCTCGGCCGGCCAGTCCCGGGCCAGGTCCACATGCGCCACCTGCCCGGTGGCGTGGACGCCGGTGTCCGTGCGGCCCGCCGCGCCCACCCGGATATCCTCGCCGCAGAACGCCTTCACCGCCCGCTCCAGCGCGCCCTGCACCGACGGCAGCACGGCCTGGGCCTGGAAGCCGTGATAGGGTCGGCCGTCGTACTCGATCAGGAGGCGGTAGCGCGGCATCAGCCCAGCTTCGTCCCGGCCGGCACGGGATTGCCGCGCAGGAAGACGTCGGCGTCCTGCGGTCCCCGGCCCTCGCGCTGGACCCGAAGAAGGCGCACCGCCCCCTCCCCGGTCCCCACCAGCAGACGATCGTCCAGGGTGACGCCCGGCGCGCCCGTCTCGTCCTCGAAGGCGGAGAGCAGCGCCTTCACCCGCACCGGACCCTTCTCGGCCGGCAGCTCGAACCAGGCGCCCGGGAACGGCGACATGCCGCGGATCTTGCCGTCCAGCACCGCCCCGGGCTTGGTCCAGTCCAGGCGGGCGAATTTCGCATTGATCTTCCGGGCGTAGGTGACGCCGTCGGCGGCCTGGGGCGTCGCCACCGCATTCCCCGCCTCGATCTCCGCCAGCGTCCTGACGATCAGCTCCGCGCCCGCGGCGGCCAGTCGGTCGTGCAGGGTCGCGGCCGTCTCCAGGGCGTCGATCCGCAGGCTCGCGGTGGCCAGCACCGGCCCCTCGTCCAGGCCCTCGGTCATCCGCATCACCTGGACGCCGGTGACCTTGTCGCCCGCCATGATCGCCCGCTGGATCGGCGCCGCGCCCCGCCAGCGCGGCAGCAGCGAGGCGTGGACGTTGTACGAGCCCAGCCGAGGCGCCTCCAGCACCGCGCCCGGCAGGATCTGGCCGAACGCCACCACGACCGCTGCGTCCAGGTTCAGCGCCGCGAATGCGGCGATCTCGGCCGGCTCGCGCATCGAGGCCGGCGTGCGTACGGGAATCCCTTGGGTGTCCGCGAAGGCGTGCACCGGCGATGGCTTCAGCTCCTGGCCTCGGCCGCGCGGGGCCGGCGGCTGGGAGTAGACGCAGGCGACCTCGTGCCCGGCCGCCACGATGGCGCTGAGGGCGGAGACGGCGAAGTCCGGGGTGCCGAGGAAGGCGAGGCGCATGGGCGGGTCTTAGCGGGCGAGGCCGAGGAAGGGAACTTCGCGGCAAGCGTGGCCGTTGATGAAGGTCGAGGAATGGAGCCTCTCCCCATGAACAAGCTGATCCTGGTCGCCTTCGCGGGCGCCGCCATCGCCCTCGCCGGCTGTACGAAGGCCGAACAGACCAAGGCCGACCAGAACCTGGACGAGGCCGCCGCGAACGTATCGCAGTCGGCCGAGGAGGTCGGCGGCAAGGTCGCCGACGCCGCCAAGGACGTCGCCGACAGCCCGGTCGTGGAGAAGGCGGGCGAGAGCCTGAAGGAAGCCGCAAAAGACACGGGCACGGTGTTGAAGGAGGCCGGCAAGGGCGCGGTCAGCGGCGCCCGGGAAGGCATGGCCAAGGCCGAGGGCAAGGACGCGGCCCACGACGACCGCGGGACCACGACGACGACAACGACCACGACCGTCGAGACGAAGAAGAACTAGGGCCGGCGGCCCTGGGCCCTCCGGCAAGGCGCAACGTCCGCCGGACTTGAGCCGGCCGGACGGCATGTTATGCACGCGCCATGCCGAAGGTTGTTCGCGCGCGCATCGAGACCCTCTTCCAGGCTGCGCTGGCGAACCACCGGTCGGACCAACTCGGCAAGGCCGTGGATGGCTACCGGCGAGTGATTGCGCTCGCGCCAGGCCACGCCGCCGCGCATCAGAACCTGGCGGTCGTCCTGCGGCGCCTGGGCCGCCTGCCCGAGGCCCTGGCGAGCGCCGAGTCGGCCCTCGCGCTGCAACCCACTGCGGCCGGCGCGCACAACGGCCGGGCGCGCGTGCTGGCCGACCTCGGTCGCCTGGACGAGGCCCTGGCGGGCTACGAGCGCGCCATCGCCCTGGCGCCGGAGGACGCGATCTTCCACCACAACCGCGGCGACCTGCTGCGCGCGATGGGCAGGCCGGCCGAGGCGCTCGGAGCTTTTGAGACCGCCCTGGCCCTGGGACCGAATTCCGCGGCCTTGAACCTCGACCGCGGGGCCGCGTTGCACCAGCTCGGTCGTCTCGACGAGGCCCTCGAGGCCTTTGCCAGCGCCGCCGAGCTGAACCCCGCCTTCATCCCGGCCCACCGCAACATGGCGGTCGTGCTGCGCTCGCTCGGTCGTCTCGACGAGGCCCTGGCGAGCGCCGACCGCGCCATCGCGCTGCGCCCGGCCGAGGCCGGGCTGCGGACGCTGCGCGCCGACCTCATGCTGGATGTGGGACGGACGCAGGAGGCTCTGGCCGCCTACGACAGCGCGCTGGCGCTCGACGAACGCTCGGCCCAGGCCCACAGCGGCCGGGGCAGCGCGCTCGGCCGACTGGAGCGGCTGGAAGAGGCGTTGGCCGCGTGCGAGCGGGCGATCGCGCTGGATCCCGCCCTGGCCGTCGCGCATCGCAACCGTGGCGTCGTGCTGCGGAAGCTGCGGCGGCCGGACGATGCGGTGGCCGCGCAGGATCGGGCGATTGCGCTCGAGCCCGGGCGCCCCGACGCCTATTTCTTCCGAAGCCTCTGCCACCTGTTGCTGCGCCGCTTCGAGGCGGGCTGGCGCGACTACGAGCGGCGATGGGACGTTGACGAGTTCGTGCGGACGGTCGGCGGCGCCGCCACGCCCGCGTTGCGCGCCCGGGTGAGCGCCGATGTACGGCTTGAGGACATCGCCGGGCGCGACCTGCTGCTCATCGGGGAGCAGGGTGTGGGCGACGTCATCATGTTCGCCAGCATGCTGCCCGACCTTCTGGCCGTCGCCGGGCGGGTGGCGCTCGTCTGCGACGCGCGCCTTCACCGCCTGTTCGGCGAGAGTTTTCCCGCCGTCGAGCTCCTTGGGCCCGCGGAGGCCGAGCGTCGCGAATTCGCCGTCGTGACCGGGATCGGCTCGCTCGGGCGCCTGTTCCGCAATCGCATCGAGGACTTTCCGGGCGTTGCGTACCTCAAGCCGAGGCCGGCCGCGGTCGGCGACTGGGCCGCGCGGCTGGGGCCGGCGGACGGACGTCGTCGGATCGGCCTTTCCTGGAAGGGGGGCATCGCCCGCACGGGGCGGACGGCCCGCTCGCTCGATCTCGCACAGCTGCGGCCCGTGCTGGACCTGCCCGGTTGCGAGTTCGTGAGCTTGCAATATGGCGAGGTGACGGAAGAGGTCGCGGCGATCAACGCCGGCCTGCCCGCCCCCATCCGGCTGTTCCGGGGCGGGGAGATCGACGACTTCGAGGATCTGGCGAGTCTGGTGCTCAACCTCGACCTGGTCGTCTCCGTGCAGACGTCGCTGGTGCATCTGGCGGGCGCGCTCGGGGCCCCAGGGCTGGCGATGCTGCCGGGCACGCCGGAATGGCGCTACACGGCCCACGGCGAGCGGTTGCCCTGGTACCGCTCGATCCGGCTGTTCCGGCAGGGTGAGGAAGGCGGCTGGGCGCCCGTTGTGCAGGCGGTGGCCGCGGAGGCCGCGGGGCGCCTGGGTCCCGACCCGGGTCGAGTTCGGGCTTAGGCCGCCTTCACCAGCTTCTTCACCTTCTTCACCGCCTGCTCGCGCTTGAGGCGCGAGAGGTGGTCGATGAAGAGGACGCCGTTCAGGTGGTCCATCTCGTGCTGGATGCAGACCGCGAAGAGGCCCTCGGCGTCTTCCTCGATCTGTTCGCCCTGGTAGTTCAGGTAGCGCAGCTTGACCCGGGCCGGCCGCTCCACCTCGTCGAAGATCTCCGGCACCGAGAGGCAGCCTTCCTCGTAGGGGGCGGTCTCTTCCGAGGCCCAGAGGATCTCCGGGTTCACGTAGTAGCGGGGCTGCGGCTCCTCGTCCTGACGCGCCAGGTCCATGACGATCACCCGCTTGGGCACGCCGATCTGGATCGCGGCAAGGCCGATGCCGGGGGCGTCGTACATGGTCTCCAGCATGTCATCCATCAGGGCGCGCAGATCGTCGTCCACGACGTCCACCTTGGCGGACACCTGCTTCAGGACGGGGTGCGGGACGACGAGGATCTCACGAAGGGCCATGGCGGGGCAGGTAAGGGTCTGATTGTTGACCGTCAAGGTAGGAGAAGCTCAGCGCGACCTCAGGCCTCGCCGCCGGCCGCCAAGCGTACGGGCGGCGTCTCGTCGGTGGTCAGCTTGGCCAGGGGGCGGACGGCCACGTCCACGGGGGTGAGCTCGACCACGTCCTTGCCCTGATGGTCGACCTTCAGCTCCTCGAATCGGCGGGCCTGGGTCAGCACCTGGGTCTCCAGGGAGCCCACGAACTGGTTGTACTTGCCGACCGCCTGCTCCAGCGCCCGGCCGACGCCGCCGGCATGGGCGCCCATCACCGCGATCCGCTTGTAGAGCTCCTTGCCCAGGTCGGCGATCTTCTGGGCGTTGGCGGCCTGCTCCTCGACCCGCCAGCCGTAGACCACCGCCTTGCAGAGCGCGAACAGGGTGGTCGGCGTCACGATCACCACCCGGCGGTCCATCGCGTCGTTCATCAGCTCGGGCGCCCGATCGAGGGCGGCGGCCAGGGCCGAGTCCAGCGGCACGAACATGGCCACGAAGTCCGGTGAGTTCTCGAACTGGTCCCAGTAGGCCTTCGCGGAAAGCCCCTGGATATGGCCGCGCACGCTCTGCACGTGGCGCAGGCCGGCGGCGTCGCGGCCGAAGTCGTCCTGGGCGTCCTGCAGCTCCAGGAAGGCGTTCAGTGAGCACTTGGCGTCGATCACGAACAGCCCGCCGCCCGGCAGGCGGATGGTCACGTCGGGGCGGCGGCGGCCTTCCTCGGTGTCGGTGGAGGTCTGTTCGTCGAAGTCGAAGCGGCCCGAGAGGCCCGCGGCCTCCAGCACGTTGCGCAGCGTCTGCTCGCCCCAGCGGCCCTGCACGCCGGCGCCCCGGCGCAGCGCCGCCGACAGCTTGCGCGCCTCGTCCTGGGTGGCGGCCGAAGCGGCCAGCATCTGGGCGATCTGTTCCTTCAGGCCCCCCTGCTCCTCGGCCCGCTGCTTCTCGACGGCGGTGACCTGCTCCTGGAACTTCTGCAGGCTCTCGGCCACGGGCTTCAGCTGGGCTTCCAGCCGGGCCTGGGCCAGTTGCTCGCGGTTGCGCACCGCCTCCTCATTGCGGCGCAGGATCTCCTCGGCGACGCCGGTCGCGGACTGGGTGACCTGGGCCCGCAGCATGTCGCCCTGCTCGGCCATCAGCGCCAGCCTTAGCTCGGCGTTCGAGGCCCGGCCCCGCTCGCGCAGCGCCCAGGCGATCGCTCCGGCGGCAACCAGCACGCAGAGGACCGCGAGGAAGAGCAATCCGTTCATGCTGCGTTCTTAGCGGGTTAGCTGAGTCGGAGGAAGCGCGCCTTTCCCGGAGCAAGAGAGCAGGACGCCGGCGCGGCGCATGGCCAGGACCGCCGCACCGTGTAACCATGGCCGGCAAAAGACGTTGGGGGAGAACGATGACCACACAGGCGGCCGCGCCGGCGCGCGCCACGTTCGGGCCCCTTGTCGTGCCGCTGCTCGCGCTGGCGGTGTTCATCAACTACGTGGACCGGGGCAACCTCGCCACGGCGGCGCCGCTGATCAAGGAGGAGCTGGCGCTCACCTCCACCCAGATCGGCATCCTGATCTCGGCCTTCTTCTGGAGCTACACGCCGGGCCTAGTGCTGTCGGGCTGGCTGGCCGACCGGTTCAACGCCTACCTGACCCTCGCCGGCGGCCTCGCCATCTGGTCCGTGGCCACGCTGCTCAGCGGCTTCGCGGGCGGCTTCACGGCGCTGCTGCTCCTGCGCCTGTTGCTGGGGGTCGGCGAAAGCGCCGCGTTCCCCTGCAGCTCGGCCCTCATCGCGAAACATGTGCCCAGCCACCGGCTCGGGGCCGCCAACGGCCTGATCATCGCGGGCCTTTCGCTGGGCCCGGCGGTCGGCATCTTTTTCGGCGGCCAGCTCATGGCCGACGTGGGGTGGCGAGGGGTCTTCATCCTCTTCGGCGCCTTGTCGCTGCTGTGGCTGGCGCCCTGGCTGCTGGCCACGCGCAAACTCTCCCGCGAGACCGAGCGGCCCGCGCCCGGCGAGAGCACCTCGTTCCTCGCCATCCTCGCCCGGCCCGAGCTGTGGGGCGCCAGTCTCGGCCACTTCTCGGTGAACTTCGGCTTCTACTTCGTGGTCTCGTGGATGCCGCTCTACCTGGTGCAGCAGCAAGGCTACTCGCTGGCCGAGATGGCCAGCATCGGCGGCGTCCTCTACCTGATCTATGCGTCGGGCTCGTATCTGAGCGGCCTCGTCTCCGACCGCTGGATCCAGGCCGGCGGCACGGCCAACCGCGTGCGCAAGACCTTCTTCATGGGGACCCATGTGGTGGCCGCCGCGGGTCTGCTGGCCTGCGCCATGGTCCCGCCGCTGGTCGCCATCGGCTGCCTGTTCGTGGTCGCCTTCGCCCTGGGCGCCGTGGGCCCGCACATCTTCGCCACCGGGCAGACGCTGGCCGGACCCAAGGCGACCGGCAAGTGGATCGGGGTGCAGAACGGCTGGGCGAATTTCGCCGGCATCCTGGGCCCGATCGTCACCGGGGTGCTCGTCGACCGCACCGGCAGCTTCCAGGCCGCGTTCGTGGTAGCCGCCGGTTTCACCCTGCTGGGCGTGGTGGGCTGGGGCCTGATGATCAGGAAGATCGTCCCGGTGGACTGGACCGCGAAGGCCTAGCCCTGCAGCCGCCCGCCGATGGTCTCGCCGCGGGAGAGGGTGGAGGTGATCGGCGAGAGCAGGAACATGTCGCCGATGCCGGCCGCCGCCGCCGCCGGCCCCACGTCGCGGATCAGGTGGCGGCGCAGGTCTTCGGAGATGCTGCCCTCCGGCGCCAGCGGGTCGCGGGCCAGCAGTTCGGCGCAGGTGGCGTCGTCGGCCTCGCGGTCGCCGGTCAGGTCGCCCACGCGCTCCATGACGATCGGATAGGCCGAGGGCGTCCGCGCCGCGTTCAGGGCCGCCGCCATGACGATGCCATCCAGGAACGAGGCCTTGGACAACGGCACGCCGTTCCAGATCACGAAGATCGGGGTCTGGCCGACGGTGTCGAACAGGATGGCGAAGAGCTGCCCCTCCGCCGGCAGCAGCCAGCCGTCGAACAGCAGGCCCGCGCCGCCCACCTTGAAGCTCAAGAGGCCGTTGGACGCCCGCCGGATCATCCCGTGGTCGTGAAAGAACCGCCCCGGCATCATCACCGACGGCCGGGTCGTGCGCCAGAAGCCCTCGTAGGTCGCGCCGCGCCGCTCGGTGGTCAGCCGGGCCATCTGCAGCACCGGCAACGGCAGGGCGTCGCCCATGTCGGCCGAGGCGTCGTGGCCGTTGGCCGGCGCGGCCACGCCCAGGAAGGCCGCCAGGCTCCCCAGGTCGCGGTCCCAGTCCAGCATGGTGAAGCCGGCGCACCGCTGGGAGATCACCCGCGTCAGGTTTTCCAGGTTGTGCGCCGAGGGGCTGACCACGCCGGACGCCCAGCGCCCCACCAGCGACTTGTCCACGGCCAGCTCCGCCGCCAGGCGCCCACGGCTCATCGAGAGCGCCTTCAGCACCAGCGTCAGCTTCTCATGGAAATGAGGAGACGAGGACATCGCCAAACATTGTTCCCTAAGATGCAACGAATGCAACCTCGTCATGCAACGGTTGCACGACGGGTTGCACGCGGCGCCCGCAACCGTTGCGCCTGTCGCCGCATGTCGCTGCACCTGCGCGCGAACGCCGCATCCGCATAACGTGATCTTCAATAAGAGGCGGTCGCAGGCCGCCCGGCAGGAGGATCCGATGCGGCTGTGCCAGCACCTCTTCTACGCGGTCGCCGCCCTGATCGGCGTGACGCTGGTCGCCATCCAGGATCCGTCCTTCGCCTTGGCCATGCGGACCGTCGACGGCCCGGCAGTGACCTGCCGCGGCGACCATCTGGAGCGGCCGTGCGATCCGGGCGTCCAGGTCGCCGGAGTCATGGAGAACGGGCGCGTGACCGCCCGCTGAACGAGGCAATGAGTCAGGCGCGCCCGCCTCTCCCAAGCGGCGCATCGCCCTGGCTCCGCGTCGAAGCCGTCTCTCGCGGGCCTTCGGCGCAGCGGTGGAGGGAGCGGTCCCCCCCGCGCGGACCCCGCTGGGGTGCTGGCGCTCCGCGTCGCTGTCGGTCCCCTCACGGCCGGCGGCGGCGCGGGGTGTCGTCGTTTCATCCCCTTGCTCGTCATGGCCCGGCTTGTCCGGGCCACCCATGATCGCGGGAGAGGGTGATTGAACGCAGCCGCGCCGCCGCAATCCATCTAGCGCGACGGAGATCATGGGTCGCCTGGACAAGCCGGGCGATGACGGGAAGAGTAAGGAAGGTCGCGAGCCTAAGCCGGGCGCCGCGCCCGCATGGCCTGGGCGATGGTGCCGTCGTCCAGCCAGTCCAGTTCGCCGCCCACCGGCACCCCGCGAGCCAGCATGGTCACGCTGACGTTCGCTCCCGCCAGCCGGTCGGCCAGGTAGTGGGCCGTGGTCTGGCCGTCGACGGTGGCCGGCAGCGCCAGGATCACCTCGCGCACCTCGCCCTGGGACGCGCGGCTGACCAGCGGCCCGATCCTGAGTGCGTCGGGCCCCACCCCGTCCAGGGCCGACAGCAGTCCGCCCAGCACGTGGTAGCGGCCCCGGAAGGCGCTGGCCCGCTCCATCGCCCAGAGTGCGCCGACTTCCTCCACCACGCACACCAGCGCCGGGTCACGGCTGTTGTCGGCGCAGATGGCGCACGGGTCCTGGGTGTCCAGCGAGCCGCAGACCTGGCAGGTCTTCACCCGCGCCGCGGCCTCGGCCAGGGCGTCGGAGAGGGGCAACAGAAGTTGGTCCCGCCGTTTCAGCAGCGCCAGGGCCGCGCGCCGCGCCGACCTGGGCCCAAGCCCCGGCAGCTTCGACAACAGGCCGATCAGGCGCTCGATCTCGGGTCCGGCGGAGGCGGCCACCTTAGCTCTTAGGGACCCGCGTGGCCTGGCTCATCACCACGACCCACTTGCCGCCACGCTTGGCCCAGACGTCGATGAAGCGCAGCTTCACGTCATAGGCCTCGCCGCCCGACGTGCCCTTGGCGCGCGCCACGCCGCCCAGGATGGCGGCGTCGCCCATCACCTTCTCGACCTTCTCGGTCACCTCGAACGGCTCCAGCTTGTAGCCGGGCGCGATCTGGTCGGCGATGAAGCTGGTCTTGTCCTGCTGCTGGCCGCCGGAGTTGTGCAGCACATAGTCGTCGGCGATCAGCCGCTCCAGCTCGGCGCGGTTGCTCGAGACCTGGGCCTGGTCGTAGTCGTGCGCGGCCTTGGCGAGGTCGGCGGGCAGCGCCACCGAGGCGGCGGCCAGAAGGGCGGCGATCAGCATCAGAACTTCGGCATCCCTGGGATGTTGAGGCCCGCCAGCGGACCGGCCGCCTCGCGCATCAGTTCACCCGATTTTTCGTCCAGCTTGCGCTTGGCGTCGGCGTGGGCGGCCACCATCAGGTCGGCCACCACCTCGCCCTCGCCGGGCGCCATCAGGCTCTCGTCCAGCTCGACACGCGCCAGTTCGCCCGTGCCCTTCAGCACTAGCTTGACCATGCCGCCGCCCGACGTGCCCTCGACCTCCAGGGCGGCAACACGCTCTCCGGCCTCGGCCATGCGCTGCTGCATGGCCTGGGCCTGTTTCATGATGGATCCCAGATCCTTCATCGATACCTACTCCTCGTCGCCGTCGTCTTCCGGCGGCGGCGCTTCGGCCGGCTCCGGCTGTTGCAGGTGACGTATGCCGACGATCTCGGTTCCCGGGAAGGCCTGCATGACCTCCTGGACGAACGGGTGTTGCTCGATCTCGGCGCGGACCTCGCGCTGCTCGCGCTTCTGCTTCTCCCAAAGGCTCTCGGCCCCGCCGCCGCCCTGGGTGGTCAGGAACCAGCGCTCGCCGGTCCATTCCTTCAGCCGGGTGACCAGCCGCTGGGCCAGGTTGGCCGGCGCGCCGGGCCCGGGCTCGTACTCGATGGCGCCGGGCCGGAAGCTGATCGGGCGGATGAACCGCTCCACGTCCAGCTTCAGCGAGATGTCGCGGCGCCGGTCGATCAGCGCCAGCATGTCCTCGAAGGTCTTGAGGTTGGCCACCGGCTCGGTGGAGGCCGAGGCGGACGGGACCATCTGGCGCGCCACCGCCGAGACCCGGCCACCGCCACCGCCGCTGCCCGAGGGCGACCCCCCGCCTCCGGAGGGTGGGCCGCCGCCGGCCGGGTTCTCGCCCGACTGCAGCCGCTTCAGCGCTTCTTCCGGTCCGGGCAGGTCCGCCGCATAGGCCAGGCGCACCAGGGCCATGTCCACGGCCGCGGCGGCGTCGGGCGCGCGCCGCACCTCCTCGTAGGCCTTGAGCGTCATCTGCCAGATGCGCGAGAGCGTCCCCGCCGACACCGCCGCGCCCACGGCCGCCAGCCGCTGCGCCTGCTCCTTGGGCATCACCAGCGCCTGTGGCCCGATGGCCTTGGCCACCGAGGCGCCGTGGGTGTGATCCAGCAGGTCCATGATCACCTGGTCGGGCCCGGCGCCGTAGCCGTAGAGCTGGCGGAAGGTCTCGATGGCCGGCCCGGCCTCGCCGCGCATCAGCTGCTCGAACAGGGTGATGGTCTGGGCCCGGTCGGCCAGGCCCAGCATGTCGCGGATCGACGCCGCCGTGACCGTCTGGCCGGGCTCCGCCTGGACGATCGCCTGATCCAGCATCGACTGGCCGTCCCGCACCGAACCCTCGGCGGCGCGGGCGATCAGCATCAGGCCCTCGGCCTCGACCCGCGCGCCCTCGTTTTCGCAGATCATCTCCAGGTTCTTGACCAGCACCTCGGGCTCCACCCGGCGCAGGTCGAACCGCTGGGTGCGCGACAGGATGGTCACCGGCACCTTGCGGATCTCGGTGGTGGCGAAGATGAACTTGGCGTGCGGCGGCGGCTCCTCCAGCGTCTTCAGGAGCGCGTTGAACGCCCCCGTCGACAGCATGTGCACCTCGTCGATGATGTAGACCTTGTAGCGGGCCTCCACCGGGGCATAGCGCACGCCCTCCAGCAGCTCGCGGATGTCGCCCACGCCCGTGCGCGAGGCGGCGTCCAGCTCGAGGACGTCCATGTGCCGGCCCTCGATGATCGAGCGGCAGTGCACGCCGTCCACCGCCAGGTCCAGCGACGGCTCGTGCACCGTGTCGCTCTCGTAGTTCAGCGCCCGGGCCAGCAGGCGGGCGGTCGTGGTCTTGCCCACCCCCCGCACGCCGGTGAGCATGAAGGCGTGCGCGATCCGCCCGGTGGCGAAGGCGTTGCGCAGCGTCCGGACCATGGCCTCCTGGCCGTACAGGTCCTCGAACGAGCGGGGGCGGTACTTCCGGGCGATGACGGTGTAGGCGGCCGACTCCTCGGCCGGCGCGGCGGGCGCGGCCGCGGGCGCGCCGAACATGTCGCCGGTGTTGGGGTCCCGCTCAGGCAGGGAATCGTCGTGCGGCAGGTCGTCGTCGCCCATGGCGCCATCTAACGGGACGGCCCTGTCGCGGGGAAGCGGAAAGCCGGCTCAGCGGAGGGAAAGGTGGAGACCGAACGGCAACCCGGGACGTGACCCGTTGTGGCTGCTTCCTTCCGGACCTGACCAGGTTGGCGAGGCGCCCGTCCGCCGCCGATCTCCGCCGCGGCATATGGCGGATCGGGGGGCCGGGGGCAAGGGGCGGCGAGTCGCAGGCGGCGCGGATGCAGCACCAGCCCCTGCAAATCCGCAGCCCCTCCCTGCGGGGGTGGCGATTGTGCCGGTTCGCCCGCCGCCATATTCCCGGCGTCCTGTCGCGACGAGCCTCCCCGCCCGTCGTCGCCATCCAGAGGACACAAGAGAATGTGGAATAAAATCGGCGCCTTGAGCGCCTGCGGCCTGCTGTCCGCGATGCTGAGCGGCTCGCCCGCCAACGCCGCTGTCGTGGTCTATTCAGGCTACGACATCTCGGCGCAGAACCTGAACACCAAGCCCAACGCCGACGCCGCGCACAACGCCTACCTGGCCGCGACCGCCGGCCTCGTCGACACCTTCACCGCCAGCTTCGAGGGCGCGACCCTGGGCGCGCTCACGTCGTTCAGCCTGGGCGGCGGCGCCACGATGACCGGCGCGGCCAACGGCGGCGCGCCGCAGATCTTCCGCAACCAGCTCCAGTGCCAGTACGCCCTGTGCGGCGGCAACACCACGGTGGGCGGGAACACCTATCTCGGCATCGTCGGCGGCAGCGTGACCTTCACGTTCCTCAAGCCGATCCAGGCCTTCGGCGCCTATTTCACCGGAACCCAGCTTCCGGGCATGACGCTGACCTTCGACGACGGCAGCGCGCGGGCGATCGACGTGCCGGGCTTCTTCGGCGCGGACTATGTGGGCTTCACCGACTTCGGTCGGTCGATCAGCAAGGTCACATTCAACGCCAAGAGCGACATCATGGCGATCGACGACGTGACCTTCACGCTGTCGTCGGCGCCGGAGCCGGCGACCTGGGCCTTGATGATCGCGGGCTTCGGCCTGGCCGGCTGCGCGCTGCGCGCCCGTCGGCAGGTCCTCGCGGCCTGATGCGAAAGCGGGGCCGAAAGGCCCCGCTCAGTGTCGATTCTAGCGCTTGCGGAACTGCGGCCGGGCCGGGCCGCCGCCGACCCGGGGGCCGGTGTCGCGGTGACGGAAGATGATCCGCGCGCGATCCATATCGTAGGGTGTCATCTCCACCGTCACCTTGTCGCCCACCATGGAGCGGATGCGGTGCTTCTTCATCTTGCCGGCGGTGTAGGCCAGCACTTCGTGGTCGTTCTCCAGGCGCACCCGGAAGCGGCCCTCGGGCAGCAGCTCGGTGACTTCACCTTCGAACTCGACAAGATCTTCTTTGGCCAATGGGCAGTCCTATTGCGGATGACGTGATGCGGGCCGGCGCGGGCCGCGGATTCAAGGATCCGCAGGTTCGCGATCGGGCCAATACCGATTTTGAGCTGCGCTAGATGGGCTCATCGACGGCAAAAAGCAAGTTATCCGGCCCGAGCCGCCCTCACTTGGCCGCCATCACCGCATCGATATCCGCCGCGTCGTGCCGCTCCAGCAGCGGTGTCTCGCCCTGGGCGCGGTTGACCAGCCGCCCGCGCTTCACCGCCGGCCGCTGGGCGATCTGCGCGGTCCAGCGCTGGACGTGCTTGTAGCTCTGCACATCCAGGAACTCGCCGGACTCATAGGCTCCGCCCTTGGCGACCAGGCCGTACCAGGGCCAGGTGGCGATGTCGGCGATGCTGTAGTCCGCCCCGCCCAGGTATTCACTCTCTCCCAGACGGCGGTCCAGCACGTCCATCTGGCGCTTCACCTCCATGGCGAACCGGTCGATGGCGTATTCGATCTTGAACGGCGCATAGGCGTAGAAGTGGCCGAACCCGCCGCCGAGATAGGGCGCGCTGCCCATCAGCCACATCAGCCACGACAGCACTTCGGCGCGCTTCGCGGGCTCGGTGGGAAGGAACTCGCCGAACTTCTCGGCCAGGTGGATCAGGATCGCGCCGCTCTCGAACACCCGGATCGGCGTGGGGCCGCTGCGGTCCATGAGGGCCGGAATCTTGGAATTCGGGTTCACCTCGACGAAGCCCGAGCCGAACTGGTCGCCGTTGCCGATGTTGATCAGCCAGGCGTCGTATTCCGCGCCCTTGTGGCCCAGGGCCAGCAGCTCCTCCAGCATCACCGTGACCTTCACGCCGTTGGGCGTGCCCAGCGAATAGAGCTGGAGCGGATGCTTGCCGACCGGCAGCTCCTTCTCGTGGGTCGGGCCGGCGATCGGACGGTTGATGGCGGCGAACCGGCCTCCGCTCTCCTTGTTCCACTGCCAGACCTTGTCCGGGACATAGCCGGCGGGGTGGTTCGGAGGCGGCTCGGACATTCGGGGGTCTCCTGGTCTCTTTTTCGGGGCGCTCGTTCCGGCGCGCCATCCGATGTGGGGCACGACGCGGTGTTTGGCCAGTCCGGCGCGGCGCCCTCTCTTCCGGATCACGAGTTGAGAGGCTGAGCTTGCCCCTCTAAGAACATGGCCATGCCCCTCAAGTCCTTCCTGAACACCTTCGCCGGAAACCCGCTCGACCGCGCCAGCGAGCGACGGGGCGACGCCGCCTGGCTGGCCGAACAGCTGGCCTCGACCGAGTCCCTCGGCATCGCCCTTTGGAACGGCAAGCCGTTCGTCGAGAAGACGAAAGAGGGCGGCGCGCAGATCGCCTACCTGCCGGCCAAGCTGGCGAGCGAGCTGGCCGGCGGGAACGAACGGCTGCTGTTCATGGGTCTCTGGCAGGAGACCGCGGTCTTCGCCGTCGACCTCGAGGGTTCGAGCGACCCCGCACTGGGCCCGTTGCAGGGCCTGGGCGAGTTCAAGGACCTGCGCCAGACGGCGATGCAGCTGCCCGCCGCCGACGCCGGGATCCTGGCCACCGCCAAGTCGATGTTCGAATGGCGCCGCCGCCACCAGCACTGCGCCGTCTGCGGCCAGCCGTCCGAGGCCAAGGAGGGCGGCTGGAAGCGCCAGTGTCCGAGCTGCGAGGCCGAGCACTTCCCGCGCACCGACCCGGTGGTGATCATGCTGGCCTATCACGGCGAGCGCTGCATGCTGGGCCGCCAGGAGATCTGGCCCGCCGGCATGTTCTCGGCCCTGGCCGGCTTCCTGGAGCCCGGCGAGAGCATCGAGGAGGCCTGCGCGCGCGAGCTGGCCGAGGAGGCCGGCCTGCGCACCCGCCAGGTCCGCTACCACTCGACCCAGCCGTGGCCCTATCCGTCCTCGCTGATGATCGGCCTGATCGCCGAGGTCGAGGACGACGAGGGCACGCCCGACCAGACCGAGCTGTCCGAAGTCCGCTGGTTCACCCGGGCCGAGGCGAAGCAGCTCCTGAAGGGCGAGATCGAAGGCGTCTTCGCCCCCCCGCCCCTCGCCATCGCCCACCAGCTCATCAAGGCGTGGGCGGAGGAGTAGCGGCCAGTTCCTCCCCCATCGGGGGAGGGGGACCACGAAGTGGTGGAGGGGGTCCTCCGAAGCCGTTGAGGACCCCCTCAGTCGGCATTCGCCGACAGCTCCCCCGACGGGGGAGCAATAGCCTCACTTCGCCCGGAACGGGTCCGCCGGATACACCCCCAGGATCTCGAACCGCTCGGAGAAGAACCGCAGTTCCTCGAAGGCGCGCGCCAGGTCCTTGTCCTCGGGCCGGCCATCCACCTCGGCGTAGAAGAACGTGGCCGTGAAGGCGCCGTTCTCCATGTAGCTCTCGAGCTTGGTCATGTTGACGCCGTTGGTCGCGAAGCCGCCCAGCGCCTTGTAGAGCGCCGCGGCCAGGTTGCGGACCCGGAAGATGAAGCTGGTCACGCAGGGCTCGGTGAACGGCGGCGGCGGCGGATTGGGGTCCGCCGTCATGATCAGGAAGCGCGTGGTGTTGTTGTGCTCGTCCTCGACGTCGCGGGCCAGGATCTCCAGGCCGTACAGCTCGGCCGCCAGGGCCGGCGACAGCGCCGCCTTGGTCGGGTCCGGGTGTTCGGACAGCAGCTTGGCGGCGCCCGCCGTGTCGCCCGTGGCCTCGGTCTTCAGCCCCATGCGCCGCAGGGTCTTGCGGCACTGGCCCAGCGCGATCGGCATGGAGACCGCGGTCTTCACGTCCTCCAGCTTCACGCCCGGATTGGCCATCAGGTTGAAGTGGATCGGCTTGAACCGCTCGCCGATGATCTTCAGGCCCGACGACGGCAGCAGGTGATGCACGTCGGCCACCCGTCCGGCGATGGAGTTCTCCACCGGGATCATGCCCAGTTGGCAATCGCCCGAGCGCACCGCCTCGAACGCCTCCTCGAACGTGGCGTTGGGGACCGGCTCCATCTCCGGAAACGCCGCCATGCAGGCCTCATGGCTGTTGGCGCCCAGTTCGCCCTGGAAGGCGATGCGTCCCTTAGTCATGGAGTGTCCTTGCATACGCGCGGGCCCGTTCGAGGTCGGACGGGTTGTCTACCGAGATCGGGGCCTCGTCGATGACCGCCGCCCAGATCGACATGCCGAGTTCCAGCGCCCGGAGCTGCTCCAGGCGCTCCCGAAGCTCGAGTGGCGAAGGCTGGGCCGCGGTGAAGCGGCGCAGCGCATCCCGGCGAAAGCCGTAGATGCCGTGATGCAGCCAGACCGGCCCGTCGCCATAGAGCACCGAGCGGGTGAAATAGAGGGCCCGCGCGCTGCGGCCGTCCGGCCGCATCGCGGCGACCACCTTGGGGATGTCCGGGTTGGTGCGTTCGGCCGGATCGGCCTCGGCCACCATCACCGTCGAAATGTCGCAGGCGGGCTGGTCGGCCAGCAGCTTCACCACCGCCGTCACCACCTGGGGCGCCAGGAAGGGGATGTCGCCCTGGAGGTTGATCACCACGTCGTGGGCGCCGCCCGGATCGATCCGGTCCAGCGCCGCCAGGATGCGGTCGGAGCCGGAGGGCAGGTCGGGGTCGGTCAGCACGGCCCGCCCGCCCGCCGCCTGCACCGCGGCCACGATCTCGGCGTCGCCCGCCGCCACCGCGACCGGCCCGACGTTCGCCGCCTCGGCCTGGCGCAGCACGCGCACGATCATCGGCACGCCGCCGATCTCCGCCAGGGGCTTCCCCGGCAGGCGTGTCGCGGCCATGCGCGCGGGGATGAGGACGATCGGGTTCATGTCGGGTGCTTGGGCGGTTGCGCGAGCGCCGGTAGCGTGTAAGAGAGCCGCACGCAATAAGGGGCGGGATTCCCGCGCGTCCGGGGGCTCTGCTCTACGGCCGAATAGAGGCGTGACTAGGGGATTATGAGCGACCTTACGTTCAACAAGATCGCCGGCGCCGTCCTGGCGACGGGTCTGGCCATTGTCGGCCTTCGTGAGCTCTCGGCGGGCGTCTTCGCCCCCGAACATGTGGAAAAGCCCGGCTATGCCGTGGAAATCGCCGAGGAAGGCGGAGAGGGCGGCGCGGCCGTCGAGCTCCTGCCCGACTGGGGCACGGTCCTGCCGACGGCGGACGTGGCCGCGGGCGAGGCGACCTTCGCCAAGTGCAAGTCCTGCCACAATATCGCGGCCGGCGGCGCCAACGGCACCGGTCCGAACCTGTTCGGCGTGGTCGGCGCCAAGCCGGGCTCCCACCCGGGCTTCGCCTATTCGGCGGGCATGACCGCCTTCTCGGGCGAGCATCCGCAGTGGACCTACGATCAGCTCAACGAGTTCATCAAGGCGCCGCAGAAGCACGTCGTCGGCACCAAGATGACCTTCGTGGGCATCAAGAAGACCGACGAGCGCGTCAATCTGATCGCCTACCTGGCGGCCCAGGGCGGCGCGCTGGCCCTGCCGGCTCCGGACCCCACGCGCCAGCCCGGCGCGGCCCCCGCGGCGACTCCGGCCGCCGAAGGCGCTGCGGCTCCGGCCGCGGAGGGCCAACCCACGGCGACCGGCTCGACGGCCGCCCCGACCAGCACCGCCGGCGGTCCCGCCGGTCAGGCCCCCGCGGCCCCGGGCGCCCCGCCCGCGACCCCGACGGCGCCTGCCGCGCCCGCCAAGAAGTAGGCGGACGACACAGCTCGAATTTCGGAATGGCCGGGCTCGTCCCGGCCATTTTCGTTTGCGGGATCAGACCCGGCGATAGGCCGTGGGCTGGCCGGAGCCGGCCGCGTCGATGCGCGCGATCGCCTCGGCTAGCGGCTCGACGACCGTAGCCATGTGGTGGCCGTTGGCGTGGACGATGCCGCCCTCGCCGGTCCCCATGGCCACATGGCCTTTCCAGAACACCAGGTCGCCGCGGCCGAAGTCCGCCGCCGCGATGGGGGCGCCCAGCGCCTGCTGCTGGTCGGTGTCGCGCGGGCAGGCCCGGCCGCAGGCGAACAGCGCCTGCTGGATCAGGCCCGAGCAGTCCAGGCCCAGGCTCTCGCGGCCGCCCCACAGGTAGGGCGCGCCCACGAAGCGCTCGGCGACAGCCGCCCAGTCGTCCTCGAATTCGCCGATGGGCGAGAGGTGGGCGGCCGTCATCCAGCCCGCACCGGTCACCCTGGCCAGCTTGCCCTCGACGGCTTCCACCGTGACCAGGCTGTTGATCGAATAGGGGCCGATGGCGCGCGACTTGATGCTGGCGTCGGTGAACGCATAGGTGCGCAGCGCCGAGACCCGGTGCGTCGGCATCGGGCCGGCCGGCGCCAGGGCGGCGGCCTCGACGAAGCCCACGTAGCCGTCACGGGCCGCCTGGCCGAACACCCATGCGCCTTCTTCTTCCAGCACCTCGAAGCGCTCGCCGAACAGGATCTGGTCCATCTGTTCGGAGTTGGCGTCGGCGGCCGCGCGTATGGCGCTCGCGGGCGCCATGCAGCCCATGGCCTTGGGGTCGAGGTAGACCTCGGCTTCCAGCACGCCTTCCAGGCTGCGGGCGGCGATGCCGTCGCGCCAGGGCGTGATGCGCGGATCATGCTTCATGCGAAACGCTCGCGGATCATGCGGTAGAGGCCACGGATGGCCTGGGCTTCGCCGCCCGCGGGGAATCCGGGACGGGCGCGGGGGTTCCACGCGAAGATGTCTAGATGGACCCAAGGGCCCGGCGGTGCAAATCGCTGCAGGAACAGGGCGGCGGTCACCGAGCCCGCCTGGGCCCAGCCGTCGGGGTCGTTCTTGATCTCGGCCACGTCGCTGTCCAGCGCATCGGCGTAGGGCTTCCAGAGCGGCATCCGCCACAGAGGATCCGATTCCGCCTGCGCCGCCGAGTCGATCTGGGCGGCCAGTTCGTTGTCGTCCGTGAAGAACGGCGGCAGCTGCGGGCCCAGCGCGATCCGCGCGGCGCCGGTCAGGGTGGCCATGTCGATGGTCAGCGCCGGCTCCAGCTCACAGGCGCGGGTCAGCGCGTCGGCCAGGATCAGCCGGCCCTCGGCGTCGGTGTTGCCGACTTCGATGCTCAAGCCCTTGCGTGAGGCCAGGACGTCGCCCGGGCGCATGGCGTCGCCGGAGATGGCGTTCTCGACCACGGGAACCAGCACGGAGAGCCGCACCGGCAGGCGCGCCGCCATCACCATCCGGCCCAGCGCCAGCGCGTGGGCGGCGCCGCCCATGTCCTTCTTCATCAGCCGCATGCCCGAGGAGGGCTTTATGTCCAGGCCGCCGGTGTCGAACACCACGCCCTTGCCGACGATGCAGACCAGGGGCTTGTCGCCTTCGCCCCAGCTCATCTCGATGAAACGCGGCGCGCGGGCAGGGTCGGCGGCGCGGCCGACGGCGTGGATGGCCGGGTAGTTGGCTTCCAGCAGGCCCTCGCCTTCGATCACGGTGACCTGAGCGCCGTGCTGCTCGGCGATCTCGCGGGCGATGGTCTCGATCTGCCGCGGGCCCATGTCGTTGGCCGGCGTGTTGACCATGTCGCGGGCCAGGGCGCAGGCGTGGGCCACCTGGCGGACCTCGGCGATGTCGGCGCCTTCGGCCAGCAGGCGGGGACGCTCTCCCTCACGAGACTTGTAGCGGTCGAACCGGTAGCTCCCGAGCGCGAAGGCCAGGGCCGCCTGGTCGGCGCTGACGGCGTCGGGCTTCTCGGCGATGCGATAGACGCCGGCCGGCAGTTTGGCCGACAGGGCGCGGAACGCCGTCCAGCTGTCGCCGGCGCCGAACAGCACCCGGGCCAGGGCCCCTTGCGCGTCGGGGACCAGCAGGAGCTGGCCGGGTTTGCCCTTGAAATCGGCGGTGCGGGCGAGCGCCGCCGCGAACGGGTCGGCCTCGAGCGCCGCCGTGGTCTCGGCCTCGGTCAGCGCGTGGATCGGCGTGAGCGGCCCGTCCCAGACGTCGAAGACGATCTCCGGCATGCTCAGAGCCCCAGGACCGGGCCGAACGGCGAGGCGGCGAAGCCGCCGAGCGCGCCGGCGGCGATGGCTACCCCATAGGGAATGCCCGCCTTCCCGTCGGCCAGGCGGTTCACCCAGCGCGGGCCCAAGGCGACCAGGGCGCGGAAGTGGGCCGAGCGCAGCATCAGGAGCAGCATCGCCAGGCCGCCGCCGGTCAGCGCCGTGGCGAGCACGAAGCCCGGGAGCGCCGGCAGGCCCAGCCACAGCACCACGGCCGCGATCAGCTTGGCGTCACCGCCGCCCATCCAGCGCAGGGCGAACATGCCCACGCCGACGACCAGGGCGCCGGCGCCCAGGGCGAGGTGCAGGCCCAGCGTCGGCAGCGGAACCCCCGCGACCAGGCCGGCCGCGGGGAACAGCGCCAGCAGCGCCAGCGGGATCCAGTTGGGAATGGTGAAGGAGGTCGCGTCGCTGACCGCCGCGCTCAGGACGAGCGCCGGGAAACAGAGCACAAGGGCGGCGGCGAGCAGTGCGAGCATCGGGGCGTAACCTCTCTGATCGTCCTTATGCCTTCCGGCAAATGAACGGAGCGTTGCAGCGAAGCTTCAAAAGAAAAGGCCCCCGGCGTTTCCGCCGGGGGCCCATTCGACGTCCTGGGAGGCTGTCTTAGGTGCCGGCCAGTTCGGTTTGGATGGTCGTGAACGCCTTGTTGAGCTCGGTGCCGATGGCGCCCACGGCGCCGACGATCACGACCGAGATCAGGGCGGCGATCAGGCCATACTCGATGGCCGTGGCGCCGGATTCGTCGTTCAGGAAGCGGGTGATGAACTTGGACATGGATTCTCTCCTAAATTTAGCGAGCAGACTGTGAGGGGCTTCAAGCTCTCGCCTACTCGCCCCGAAGAACACGATCAATGTCCCGCATCTCGTTTAAGAGCGCATGAATCCGGATGACTAATATATCTATACTATTAGCAGTCATTAATGGTTGATATCTGTAAACCATTCCACGGCGAAGCTTGAAATTCCCATGGGGAATCAAACGTGCGTCAAGCCCCGTAAGCTACGCCACGGCCGCCACCGCGAACAAAGGCCAGTCCGATCAGGCCCATGCCGAGCAGCAGCAGCAACGTCGCGAAGCCCCCCTGCTGGGTGCCGGTGGCGCGGGTTCCGAGGTTGACCACGGTGGGCGCCAGCCAGGCCGTGGCGACCCCCGACAGCGCATAGACCCCGAAGAAGGCGCCGGTCTGCTCCGGCGGGGTGAGGCGCGTGAGCAGCGTGCGGCTGGAGGCGTATTGGGCGGTGATGAAAACCGCATTCACGAAGCCCACCCCCACGAAGACCAGATCGGGCAGCGTGCGGAACACCGGCCCGGCCCACATGACGCCGTGCGCGGCGGGGTCATGGGGCCAGAAGTACAGGATCAGGTCCGGCCTCATGCCGAGCCAGCCGATCAGCCCCAGCATCGTCATGGCGATCTCGATGCGCAGAGCGTTCTTCGGCCCGACCACCGCGTCCAGCCAGCGCGCGACGAAACCGCCGACGACGGCGAAGATGCTGAGCAGGATGCCGAACGCCAGCATCTCCAGCGCGCCCCACTTCATCACGCCCACCGCGAAGACGCCGACGTACACCAGCACGCCGTTCATCCCGTCGACGAAGAACATCCGCGAGCCGATGTAGACCGCCGCGTCCTTGAAGTGGCTGATGGTCTTCAGCATCCGCCAGAGCGCGGCCGCACCCTGGGCGAAGGCCCTGCCGACCGGCGTGCCCGTCCGTGGCGCGTCGGGCGTCCACAGGAAGAGCGGGATCGAGCCGAAGAACAGCAGACCGGCGGCCAGGAAGGCCACCACCCGCTCGGGCTCGTGCGTCGCGGGGTCCAGCCCGAACAGCGGGGCCGCGGGCACCCAGCTCCAGTCCACCTTGCCCGGCAGGGCGAACGCCCAGGCGGTGAACACCAGCGCCAGCACCGAGAACAGGTTGCCCAGCGACAGCGCCAGGCCCGAGGCCTTGTGCGCCCCCGACAGGCCCGCGGCGCGGACGAGCAGCGAGTTGTGGAAGATCTCGTTGTAGGCGAACAGCACCTGGACGGTCATGGCGAACAGCATCGTCATGCCGATCGACAGGCCCGACCCGTCGGGCTTGGCCCACCACAGCGACGCGCACAGGGGGACCATCAGGCCGACGATCAGGCCGAGCCACAGTTTGCGCCCGCCCAGCTTGTCGATCGAGGCGCCGATGAAGGGCCCCGTCGCCATCACCGTCCACCCGGCCCATTGCTGGGCGCGGCTGATGATCTCCTGCCCCCGGACCGGATCCCCGACCATTGAGGCGGCCACGTAGGGCATGAAGATGTAGATGGTGATCAGGATGACGAAGGGGTCGCGACCGCCTTCGAAGATCGACCAGGCGTAGCCGCCCCGGTCCAGTCGCCCGTTATCGACGGCGAACTTGCCACGGGCGTCGGTTTCGCTGGCGTCTCTCACTCGGTCATCCCCGCACAGCCGGTCTCGGGGACGGCCTTCGCCGCACCCTAGCCGGCGGGGATAGGTTGTCGATGATTACATGAGGCGGGCGTCAGCCGCGGCCAGGGCGGCGGCGGCGTCCACCTTCACGCCCTGGGCGGTCAGGGCTTCGGCCAGCGCCGTCAGGCACAGCCGCACGTGCCACGGGGTGGCCGAGGCGCCCATCAGGCCGATGCGCCAGACCTTGCCCTTGAGCGGTCCCAGGCCCGCGCCGAGCTCCAGGTCCCAGGTCTTCAGCACGTGCGCGCGGACCGCCGCCTCATCGACGCCGTCGGGGACCAGGACCGTGTTGAGCTGCGGCAGCCGGTGTTTCGGATCCACCAGCATCTTCAGGCCGGCAGCCTCAAGGCCCGCGACCAGCGCCTCGTGCATCCGGGCGTGACGCACCGTGGCCGCCTGCACGCCCTCCTCGAAGAGGGCGACCAGCGATTCGTGGAGCCCATAGAGGGCGTTGATCGGCGCCGTGTGATGATAGGTCCGGCCGCCGCCGCCACTTCCATCTGGGCCGCCCCAGTAGGCCATGAGCAGGTTGAAATCGAGCAGCCAGTTGCGGACCTTGGTCTTGCGCCCCTGGATCGCCGCCTGGGCCCGCTTGCTGATGGCGATCGGCGACAGGCCGGGAGGCGCCGACAGGCACTTCTGGGTCCCGGAGTAGATCACGTCGGCGTCCCAGGCCGCCGCGTCGACGGCGATGCCACCCAGCGAGGTCACGCAGTCCACCACCGACAGGGCGCTGTGCGTCCTCGCCAGGCCGCACAGCGTCGCCGCATCGCTGCGCGCGCCGGTGGAGGTCTCGGCGTGGACGAAGGCCAGGACCTTGGTCGGCGCCTCGGCCAGCGCCGCCTCGACCCGTGCGGGATCGACGGGCTGGCCCCAGTCGTGGTCGACGGTGACCACCGTGGCCCCGGCCCGGTCGGCCATGTCGGCCATCCGCCCGCCGAACGCGCCGTTGATCGCCACCACGCAGCGGTCACCGGGCTCCAGCAGGTTCATCATCGCCGCTTCCATGCCGGCCGTGCCGGGCGCGGGCAGCGGTACGCAGGCATGATCCGGCGCATTGAACAGCCGTTGCAGGGCGGCCTTGATCTCCTCCATCAGCGCCTGGAACGCGGGGTCCAGGTGGCCGATGGTCGGGCGCGCCAGGGCGGCCAGCACGCGGGGGCTGACGTCAGAGGGGCCCGGACCCATCAGGATCCGGCGGGGCGGCTGGAAGCTTTGCATCTCTAGTCCTAGGCCAGCAGGCGGTCGTGGATGGCGCCGCGCAGGCGCGCGTCGAGGCCCAGCGCCTCGTCGAGGTAGCCGTCCAGCGAGCCGTGCGCCTCCGACATCACCTTGAAGGCCATGTCCAGGTACTCGGCCTCGACCCGCATGGCGGTGAGCAGCGCCTCGTCGGTCGGCACGCGACCCTCGGTCGCCTCGGCCACGTACTCGCGCATCATCGGCAGGCGGGCCACCATCCGCTCGTGGTTATTGGTCAGCAGGTAGTCTTGGCGGATGTCGTCGTCGTGGACGCCGGCCATGTGGTGCGTCAGGGCGCAGATGATGCCCGTCCGATCCTTGCCCGCCGCGCAGTGCACCAGGATCGGTCCCTCGCTCTCCGCCAGCGCCTGGAAGTAGCGGCGATAGAGGTCGATGTGCCGCCGCTGGAACGGGGCGTGGCGGTAGTAGTCCAGCATGTACGCGCGGAACGAGGCGACGCTGAGGTCCGAACTCTGGATGAAGGTCGCCCATTCGTCGGCGGTGTCCTGGCCGATGTCGTTCTCGATCACCCGGGCCGCGAAGCCGTTCCAGCGGCGCGACGGCTCCTTCTCCCGCTCGTTGGCGCGGCGCAGGTCGACGATCACCGAGAGGCCCAGGGCCGCCAGCTTCTCGAGGTCGGCGTCGGTGGCCCGCGACTGGCCCGCCGAGCGGTACAGCAGGCCGCGCTTCAACCGTCGCCCGCCGGCCGCGTAGTCGCCGAAGTCGCGGAAGTTCTCGATGGCGTCGAAGGGGATATGCCGGGTCATGCCGGGCCTTCTAGCGGGCTTGTATGACAGCGTCAGCCCAGGACGCGCGCGTGCAGGCGCTCGCGTAACGCAGGGTCAACGCCCAGCACGTCCTCCAGATAGCGGTCGATCGAGCCGCACCGGGTCCGGATCTCGTCGAAGGCGGCGTCCAGGAACTCCGGATACACCTGCACCCAGGCCCTGAGCGCCTCGTCCGGCGGCCTGCGCCCGACCAGGCGCTCCACGAACCCGCCCGCCTGGGCCATCTTCCGCTCCAGGCGGCTCTCGTCGTTGGTCATCAGATAGTCGGCGATCATGTCGTCGTGGTGGACGCCGGCGATGTGGTGCAGGAAGGCGCAGGCCAGCCCCGTGCGGTCCTTGCCCGCCGCGCAGTGCACCACCACCGCGCCGTCCGCCTCGCCCACCGAGCGCAGGAACCGGCCGAACAGGTCGATCAGCCGCGGCTCGAAGACGTTCATCCGGTAGTGCCTGAGCGTGTCGGCCACCAGCGACTCCGCCGTCAGCGGCGAGGTTTCGAGCTCCTTGAGCCAGTCCTGGCTGGACAGGATGTCGTTCTCGATCACCAGCCCGTCGAACTCGGCCCACCGCCGCGACGGCTCCCGCGCCCGCTCGCTGGCCTGGCGCAGGTCGACGATCGCCGCCAGCCCCAGCGCCCGCAGCCTGGCCAGGTCCGCGTCCGTCGCATGCGCATGATGCCCCGACCGATACAGCCGCCCGGACACCAGCCCCCGCCCGCAGGCGGTCCCATAGCCGCCGAAGTCACGGAAGTTCTCGATCGCGTCGAAGTCGATGTGCCGGGTCATGGCTCCGATTCCTACTTTCCTTTCCCGCATCGCGGGAGAGGGGGACCGCCCGCCGAAGAGCGGGTGGTGGAGAGGGCAAGCCCCATCCACCGAGTCCCTGAGCATCTGACCGATCCGCCGAGCCTGAGGCTCGCCCTCTCCACCACGCCCTCTGCGGGGCGCGGTCCCCCTCTCCCGCCAAGGCGGGAAAGGAAAATCACCGGAACGGCGGCTCGTCGAAGCTGCGCAGTTTGCGCGAGTGCAGGCGGTTGCCTTCCTGCTTGAGCAGGTCGATGGCCGCCAGGCCGATCTGCAGGTGCTGGCCGATGGCGCGGTCGTAAAAGGCGTTGGCCTGGCCCGGCAGCTTGATCTCGCCGTGCAGCGGCTTGTCGGAGACGCAGAGCAGCGTCCCGTACGGCACCCGGAAGCGGTAGCCCTGGGCGGCGATGGTGGCGCTTTCCATGTCGATGGCCACGGCCCGGCTCTGGTTGAACCGGAGCGCGCTGGAGGAGTACTTCAGCTCCCAGTTCCGGTCGTCGGTGGAGACCACCGTGCCGGTGCGCAGGCGCCGCTTGAGGATGTCGCCGGTCTCGCCGGTCACCTGTTCGGCCGCGGCGTTCAGCGCGAGCTGGATTTCCGCCAGCGGCGGGATCGGGATCTCGGGCGGCAGCACCTTGTCCAGGACATGGTCGTCGCGCAGGTAGGCGTGGGCCAGGACGTAGTCGCCGATCTTCTGGCTGCCGCGCAGGCCGCCGCAGTGGCCGATCATCAGCCAGGCCTGGGGCCGGAGCACGGCCAGGTGGTCGCAGACCGTCTTGGCGTTGGAGGGACCCACGCCGATGTTCACCAGGGTGATCCCGCCCCGGCCCGGCGCCATCAGGTGGTAGGCCGGCATCTGGTGCTTGCGCCACGTGCCCGCCGCGACCGCGGCCTCGGGGTTCGACGTCTCGGGCGTCACCAGCACGTGGCCGGCCGCCGAGAGCGCGGTATAGGGCCCGCCCGCCTTCAGCTGCTGGCAGCCCCAGGCGACGAACTCGTCCACATAGCGGTGGTAGTTGGTGAACAGGATGAACTGCTGAGTGTGCTCGGCGGGGGCGCCCGTGTAGTGCGCCAGGCGCTGCAGCGAGAAGTCGGTGCGCAGGCCGTCGAACAGGGCCAGCGGCCGCGGCTCGCCGCCCAGGCCGATCCAGGCGCCGTCCGCCACCTCGTCGCCGATGAAGGCCAGCTCGGTGGTCGGGAAATGCCGGGCGATCTCCACCGAGCTGATGTCGGCCATGGCCATGTCGGCCGGATCCAGCACGTAGGGGAACGGGATCTCCTGGCTGGAGCGCCCCACCTCCAGGGTGATGTCGAAATCCTCCTGCAGCAGGCTGAGCTGCTCGACCAGGTAGTCGCGGTACAGTTCGGGCCGGGTGACCGTGATCGCATAGCGCCCGGCCGCCGGCAGGCGGGCGAAGGCGCGGCTGGTGCGCGGATAGGGCTGGCCGGGCGGCCAGGTCAGGCGCAGCTCCGGATAGACGTAGGCGCCGGCCGTCCGCACGGACGGGTCGGGCGGCGGTCCGCCGGACAGGAAGGATTTGAGGGCGGTGCGGAGAGACTCGACGCTTTGGCGGTATTCAGTCTCAAGCCGATCGACGATGTCGGCTGCTTCTTGTTTCTTCATCCGCCGCCTTATAGCGCCGGTCCGTGAAGCTTGCGAATCCGGCGTGCTGGACGGAAGGCCTCATCCCGGCGACAAAGGCCCCCGAATGTCCTCGGGGTCAGCATGAATCGTCTCTTCACCGCCTTCGTCGTGGGCGCCATGGTGCTTGGCGTCATCGTCGGCTACGTCATCAACCAGTCGATGCCGGCCGAGAGCGCGAAAGAGATCGCCTCCAACCTCTCCATCGTCACCGACCTCTTCCTGCGGCTGATCAAGATGATCATCGCGCCCCTGGTGTTCACCACCCTGGTCGCCGGGATCGCCCACATGGGCGACGCCTCGGAGGTGGGCCGGGTCGGGGTGAAGACCATCGGCTGGTTCATCCTGGCCTCGATCACCTCGCTCACCATCGGCCTGGTGATGGTCCACGTCATCCAGCCCGGCTCGGGCCTGTCGCTGGTGGCGCCGCCGATCGACGCCGCCTCGGGGGTCGAGACCGCCAAGTTCACCCTGCGCGACTTCGTCACCCACCTGGTGCCGTCCTCCATCGTCGACGCCATGGCGAGGAACGAGATCCTGCAGATCGTGGTGTTCTCGGTGCTGGTCGGCACGGCCGTCTCGGCCATCGACGACAAGGCGCCGGCGGTGCTGAACCTGGTCGAGCAGGGCGCCACCATCATGCTGAAGGTGACCGGCTATGTGATGAAGACCGCGCCGCTGGCGATCTTCGCGGCGCTGTGCGCCAGCGTGGCCACCCAGGGCCTCGACGTGCTGGCCACCTACGCCAAGTTCGTCGGCGGCTTCTATCTCTCGCTGGGCATCCTCTGGGCCCTGCTGATCGCCGTGGCGATCCTGATCGTCGGCCGGCGCGCCCTGAAGCTGATCGCGGCCCTGCGCAGCCCCGTGCTGCTGGCGTTCTCCACCGCCTCGTCGGAAGCCGCCTATCCGCGCACCCTGGAAGAGCTCCAGAAGTGGGGCGTGTCGCGCAAGGTGGCCAGCTTCGTGCTGCCGCTGGGCTACTCGTTCAACCTCGACGGCTCGATGATGTACTGCACCTTCGCGACGCTGTTCATCGCCCAGGTCTACGGGATCGAGATGACCATCGCCCAGCAGGTCACCATGCTGGGGCTGCTGATGATCACGTCCAAGGGGATGGCGGGCGTGCCCCGCGCCTCGCTGGTGGTGATCGCGGCCACCCTGACCTTCTTCGACCTGCCGGAGGCCGGCCTGCTGCTGATCCTGGCCGTGGACCACCTACTCGATATGGGTCGCTCGGCCACGAACGTGGTCGGTAATTCGGTCGCGGCGGCCGTCGTCGCGCGTTGGGAAAACCAGATCGAAACGCCCGCCGCCGAGGGGGAAACCGCCAGGGCCTGAGGTCCGAGGGTCATTTTCGGGGGTCCAGTGGGCGCGGGCTATCAAACCTGCGTCCTAACGTCCGATAACCCTATCGCTTAACTCGGCGTTCGCCTCGTGTGGGGAATGGTGCGGCCTCACGTAGGACCCACGTAGCCCGCCCGTGCCGCAGCCGTCGCAAAGCCTCGCCGAACTCGAAGCCCGTGTGGCCGAGCTCGAAGCCGAAAGGTCCATGACCCTTCGGCTGGCGCAGACCGATTCCCTGACCGGCCTCGTCAACCGCGGCGCCTTCACCTCCGGCCTGTGCGAGCGCCTCGACGCGGCGAACCAGAGCGGCGCCAGCGTCTCCCTCTTCGTCATCGACCTGGACCGCTTCAAGCACCTCAACGACAGCCTCGGCCACCACGCCGGCGACCTGCTGCTGGCCGAGCTGGGCCGGCGCCTGCGCGAGGACGCCGGTCCCGGCGAGCTGATCGCCCGCCTGGGGGGCGACGAGTTCGCCCTGGTCTCCGACGATCCCGACCCCGCCGCCCGCGCCGAGCGCCTGGTCGCGGTGCTGGGGCAGCAACACTTTATCTATGGGCGCGCCGTTTCGCCGGGCGGCTCCGTGGGCGTGGCGGTGTTCCCGCAGGACGCCCAGGACGCCGCCGACCTGCAGCATTTCGCCGACATGGCGCTCTACAGGGCCAAGTCCGGGGGCGGCCGCCGCTGGTCGCGCTTCGACGCCCTGCTCCGCGAGGAGAGCGAGCGGCGCCGGACCCTGGAAGACGAACTGCGCCGCGCCATCCCCGCCGGCGAGATCGAGCCCTGGTTCCAGCCGATCATCGACTCCATGACCGGCCGCATGGTCGGCGTGGAAGTGCTGGCCCGCTGGAACCATCCGGAGAAGGGCCTGCTGGCCCCCGCCGCCTTCGTGCCCATGGCCGAGGAGCTGGGCCTGATCCGGGTGATCGACGAAGCCGTGTTCGAGGCCGCCTGCGCCCGCACCGCGCCGTGGGTGGCCGACGGCCTGATCGAGTCCGTGGCCTGCAACGTCTCGCCTCGCGACCTGCTGGACCCCGCCTTCTCGCGCAAGCTGATCGGCCGGCTGGCCAAGACCGCCCTGCCCGCCACGGCCCTGACCGTCGAGATCACCGAGACCTTCCTGCTGCAGGATCTGGCCCTGTCGCGCCGCCACATCGAGCGGCTGGCCGCCAAGGGCGTCAACGTGGCCCTGGACGACTTCGGCACCGGCTATTCCAACCTGCGCGCCCTGATGCACCTGCCGATCCAGACCGTGAAGCTGGACCGCTCGCTGATCGACGACGTGGGCCGCGACCCGCGGGTCTCCAAGCTGGTGGCCTCCCTACTGCACGCCGCCCGCTCGCTGGGCGTGCGCATCGTCGCCGAGGGCGTCGAGACCGAGGGCCAGGCGCTGTTCCTGCGCTCGGCGGGCTGCGAACGGATGCAGGGCTACTTCTTCGCCCGCCCGATGCCGGCCGACGCCATGGAAGCCATGCTGCGCGAACAGGCCATCCCGGTCCCGCGCCTCGCCGCCGTCGGCTGATCTTCCATACGCGTATAGCGCTCCCCATATAGCGGACAGGGTCTTTGAAGGCCCGCCACACGCTATCCGAGGACCATGCGCAACCACCTTCGCACCTTCACCCTGCTGGCCGTCCTGACCGCGCTCTTCATGGGCGCCGGCTACGCCATCGGCGGCCCCACCGGCATGCTGATCGCCCTGCTGTTCGCCGGCGGGATGAACCTGGTCAGCTACTGGAACGCCGACAAGATCGTGCTGCGGATGTATCGGGCGGTCGAGGTCGACGCCGCCCATCCCGAGCCGCTGATCCGCAACTACGTCAGCGACGTGCTGGAGCTGGCGCAGCGGGCCAACATCCCGGCGCCGAAGGTCTACGTCATCGACCAGGACCAGCCGAACGCCTTCGCCACCGGCCGCGACCCGGCCCACGCCGCCGTCGCCACCACCCGCGGCCTGCTGTCGATGCTGGACCGGCGCGAGATCCGCGGCGTCATGGCCCACGAGCTGGCGCACGTGAAGAACCGCGACACGCTGACCATGACCATCACCGCCACCATCGCCGGCGCGATCGGGGCCCTGGCCAACTTCGCCTTCTTCTTCGGCGGCCGCGACGGCGAGGGCCGCGCGACCGGGATCATCGGCACGATCGTCGTGGCCGTGCTCGGCCCGATCGCCGCGGGCCTGGTGCAAATGGCCATCAGCCGCGGTCGCGAATACGAGGCCGACCGCGAAGGCGCCGCGATCTCCGGCGACCCGCAGGCCCTGGCCTCGGCCCTGCAGAAGATCGAGGCCTACGCCAAGGGCGGCTATTTCAACCCCGACGCCGAGCGCAATCCGGCCACGGCCCACATGTTCATCATCAACCCGTTGGCCGGCGGCAAGGGCGACAGCCTGTTCTCCACCCACCCGGCCACCCACAACCGGGTTCAGGCGCTCATGGGCATGACGGGCCAGGTCCGTGCCGCCAGCCCCGCCCGCGGCACGGCCGTACCGGTCACCCGGGCGCGGCGTGCGGGGCCGTGGTCCTAGCTTGCCAATCGGCCGAGGCCTTCTCCCCTTGCGGGAGAAGGTGGCCTGCGAAGCAGGTCGGATGAGGGTCGTGCAGACCTATCGGCGCGATGGCGCGTTGGCGCCCTAAAGATTCAAACCACGGACAACACGGAAGGCTCAACAGGCGCGGCCTCTTCCGTGTGTTCTGTGTTTTCCGTGGTTCAAAACGACTGCGCCTGCGGCGCGCGCCGAGCCCGATAGCGGAGCACGACCCCTCATCCGTCACCCTGCGGGCGACACCTTCTCCCACAAGGGGAGAAGGACGATTCGGCGGCCCTACTTCAGCGACGCCAGCGGCCGCGCCTTGGCCGGGCCGGCGATCAGCGTCCGGGCCTCCGCTATGGCCGCCGCAGAGGTCGTCTTGCCCTCGGCGATCTCGTCGGCCAGGCCCATCAGCTTCGGCCCGACGATCGAGCCGTTCTGGGCCTCCTCGGTGACCGTGACGCCGCGGTCCTTGGCGATGGCGCGGTCCCAGGCGGTCCGCACCTCGGCCCAGTAGCCCTTGGTGGCGTTCCAGTAGTCGTCCGCGGCCTTCACCTGGAACTTGTCGGACTTCGAATAGGTGTTCAGCACCACCTCGTGGACATAGGTCGTGGGCTTGCCGTCCTTCAGGCCCAGCTTGGCGTTGTCCTGCTCATGCACCCAGCCGTCCGGCGTCAGGGCATGGCGGTTCACGCCCGCGTACCAGGCGTAGACGGGCTTGCGCACCGCGTCGCGCCGGGCCAGCGGCCGCAGCGTCCGCTCGCTCTGCCAGCTCGCCACCCCGCCCTCGTAGACCCACTTGCCCAGGCCGCCATATCGCGGGCTGTCGTCGGTCTGCCAGACCGTCTGCGACCAGACGCCCTTGCGCGCTTCGGCGGGCACGTCCTTCAGCACCCACCGGTTCGCGGTCTCGTAGGCCAGCACCTTGGCCGGCTCGTAGGTCCAGTCCTGCCGCCAGTGCTTGACGATCGCCGGCTTGCCCTCGTCGTCCACCACCAGGATGTGCTGCAGGCTGATGAAGTCGCCGCGATCCTCGACCACGCGCACGGCCTCGTAGCCGCCGCTGTGCTTCTCGCCCAGCGGCTCGTAGCCCGCCACGAACGGCACGGTCTCGCGCATGTCGAAGTGCACGCGGTAGTCGCCGGCCATGGCCAGGATCGAGGCCCGATCTTTCTCTGGAGGGGCCTTCTCCGCGGCCAGGGCGAGGGCGGGCGCGGTCACGCTGAAGGCGAGTGCGAGTGCGAGGCAGTTGCGGCGAATGGTCATGGCGCTGTCCGTCATCTTAGAAGTCGTAGGTGAGCGAGAGCGAGACGTTGCGTCCCGGTTGCGTATAGGCGTCCCGGCTGATCGCGGTGGAACTGATCCCCCGCACGTCGTTCCAGTAAGCGTACGTCTCATCGGTGAGGTTGAACACACCTGCCCGCGCGGTCAGGCCGTCGGCCAGGCGCCAGAAGGCGGTGAGGTCCAGCACGGTCGAGGCGCCGGGCCGGTAGCAGGCCGGCGTGCAGGCCAGAGCCACCCGGTCGGCGTCCTTGCGCTCGTAGTGGACCACGGTGAGCTCGCCGCCCCAGCGCCCCTCGGCCTCGCGGTAGCTGACGCCCGCGGAGAGTTTCACCGGATCGACGCTGTCCAGCGGCGCCTTGGTCGGCGTGTAGCTGTTCCCGGTGGCGTAGGACGCCCCGACGAAGCCGCCGAAGCCGTTGTCCAGTTTCACCCGCGCCCGGCCCTCGATCCCGCGGATCTTCACCTTGGCCAGGTTCACGAACTGGAAGACGCCGGGGTTGGTGGGCGTGAAGTTCCCCGCCACCTGGACCTGCTCGATGAAGTTCCTGTACTCGCCCAAGAACGCCACGACCTCGGCCGACCACATCGGCGTCACCCACCGCGCGCCGCCTTCGAACGCCTCGCTGGTCTCGGTCTTCAGGTCGGGGTTGGGGATCGAGCGGTAGTTCTGGATCGGGTTGGAGAAGGCGTTGTTCACCTGGGCAGGCGACGGCGCCTTGAAGCCCTGGGCGTAGTTGAAGAACAGCCGCGCCTGCTCCACGGGTTTGAACACCACCCCCAGCTTCGGCGAGACCCGGCTGTCGTCGGACGAGGACGGGACGAAGGCCCTCAACAGGGCGTCGGCCTTGGGGCTCAGCTTGTAGTGGTCGAACCGCAGGGCCGGGAACAGGCTGAGCCGCCCGTCCAGCAGCGCGATCTCGTCCTGCACGAAGGCGCCGACCAGGGTGTAGTCGGTGGTCGGGAACGCCCGCATCGGGAACGCCTCGCCCGCCGGCGGCGTGGTCCCGTCGCGAACGCCGGTCTGGCGGGTGCGCGAGGCGTCGAAGCCGTAGATCAGCTTGTGCTCCACACCCGCCAGGCCGAACGCGCTCTCCAGCTGGGCGGATACCCCATAGACGCGGTTGTCGAAGGTGTTCAGGCGCGTGCGGTCGGCGGCCGTGTTGCGGTCCTCGGCGGTGTACTGGACCGTGGTGCTGTCCTGCCAGTAAGCCGACCACAGGATCCGCTCGACCGGCCCGCCGTCCAGGGTCAGCCGCTGGTCCAGCATCACCCGGTCGCGCTCGATGTCGTCGGCCGCGCGCAGGCCGATGACGCTGGTGGCCGCGAGCGGCGGCATGGCGATGCCCGAGAGCACATTGGCCTTGATGTCGCGGTCGAAGTGCTCGGCTGTCAGCCGGATGCGGTTGGTGTCGGACACATCGAACACCAGCTTGCCCAGCACCGAGCGGGTCAGGATGTCCTGCGGGTTGGCGACGGTCCGGTCGGTGTTGGCGGAGTCGTTGGTCCCCTGCGTCTCCGTCTCGTGGCCCTGGCGATAGGTATAGGCGACCATGCCGGAGAGGCGGCCCTGTTGGCCAGCCGCCACGCCGGTCGCGCCCACGCTGTCGTCCGCCGAGCCGTGGAACCCCCGCACCCGGCCGCCGTACGCCTTGCCGTTCCGCAGGAAATCGATCGGGTCCTTGGTGGTGAAGCTGACCGCGCCCGCCACCCCGTCCGAGCCGTACAGGGCCGAGGCCGGGCCGCGCAGGATCTCCACCGACTTCATCAGGTCCAGGTCCTGGTAGTCGCCGCGGCCCACCGACTGGGCGCCGAAGGTGAAGCCGTCGGGCACGCGCACGCCGTCCACCTGGATCAGCACCCGATTGCCCTCCAGCCCACGAATGTTGAAGCCCGCGTTCCCGTCGCGCCCGGTCGTGCCCAGGGCCGCGCCGAACCGTGTGGGCGCCGAGCGCACCGACACCCCGGGCTCGAACTTCACCACGTCCTCGATGTCGGCGGCCAGCCGGTCCTCCAGCTCCTCGGCGGTGAGCACGCTGACCGTGGCCGGGACCTCGCTGGCGGCCTTCTCGGTGCGCGAGCCCAGCACCGCCACCGGATCGACGGTGACGATGGCCCCGTCGTCCGCCGCCCCGTCCTCCGCGGCGAAGCCGGGACAGGCCGTGGCGAGGGTCAAGACGGAAGCGACGCCGAACAGGGCCAGACGCATGGGAAGCGGTCTCCAGAAGCTGAACTGGAGGTTCCATATTGCGAATGACTCTCAGAATCAATTGCAAGGCGCGCATTCTGTCGCACCCGCAACCTTTGCCGCAATCCGGCCTTGTTCCGGCCCGACATCCCTGAGGGTTGAGTGCGTAGGCGTCCGGACGGGGAATTCTTCTGCGGCGACAAAGAATTCACTCAACCTCTGCGTTCAGGAGCAACGGCTCCTGCGCGTACGGAACATCGCTTAGCCCTGGGGGTTGTTGTCGAGTCCATGCCGAAAATGCCCGTCCTGAAACGCTCCCTTGAGATCGACGCCCCGGCGACTGAGGTCTGGCGTGTCCTGACCACCCCCGAACTGGTCCGCGAATGGGCCGCCGCCTACCAGGATGGCCTGTCGATCCGCACCTCGTGGCGCGAAGGCGAGCCCATGGCGTGGAAGACCCAGGCCGGCGACACCGCCGCCGCTGGCAAGGTGGTCGCCTTCCAGCCCCAGAAGCTCCTCCGGTTCGAATACGCGCCGGACGACAGCGGCGGCTTGCCCGACACCTTCGAGATCGTGGCGAAGGAGGATCGCACCTGGCTGAACGTGACCGCCGGTCCGCTCGCCCAGGACGAGATCGACGCCCTTGAAGGCCCCACCGAAGAGGCCATCAAGGAGATCAAGAGCCTCGCCGAGGAATCCGCCCAGATCCGCGGCTCCCGCCGCTAGGCTGTTTGATTCAGCACGCGCCGCGGGCGCTGTCATTTTGAACCACGGAAAGCACAGAAAACACGGAAGAGGCCGCGCCTGCTGAGCCTTCCGTGTTTTCTATGTCTTCCGTGGTTTGAATCTTTGAGCCGCTGACGCGCCTCAACGGCCCTAGTCGTCGACGCTGGTTTCCGGGCGGTCGTCGCCGGAGGAGACCTCCTCGCGCCATTTTCCCGACGTGTCCTCGTAGAGGATGCCTTCGGTCCTCCCGGGCTGGCGTTGCTCCGCCGCGGCGCGGGCGGCGGCCCTGTGGGCGGCCTCGCGGGTAGGGAAGGTCTCCGAGAACGAGCCGTCGACCTGATAGGCCCAGCCCCCGTCGTGCTCGACCACGTGATAGACGACCTCGGTCATGGGATGGCTCCTGCCTTGGCGATATCCGGCCCTCGGGCTTCCCGAAGCTAGGACTCAACTTCCGGCCGAGGGCAACCGGCCCGCCTCAGACCTCGACCACGCCCTTGCCCACCGGCGTCAGCGACAGGATCGCCAGCTTCACGTGCTGCAAGGCGAAGGGGATGCCGATGATCGTCACCGCCAGGGCCGCCGCCAGCAGGATGTGGTGCAGCGCCAGCCACCAGCCGGCCAGCACCAGCCACAGGATGTTCAGGCAGCCGCTGCCGACCCCGTTGTCGCGGTCCACCACCATCCGGCCGAACGGCCAGTAGCTGAAGCTGGCGATCCGGAAGGCCGCCGGCGTCCAGGGCAGGCCGACGACGGTGATCGCCAGGACGGCGCCGGCCAGGATCCACAGGGTGCCGGAGATCCAGCCGCCGAGGACGAACCAGAGGACGTTCAGCAACAGTCGCATGGAAAGCTCCGCGGATCGGCCTCGAGGCCCCCGCCTAGGAGTCGGCGGCGGGTTCGGCCTGGGCGGGCGTGTAGTGGGCCGCCAGGTCCTCGTGTTCGGCGATGCGCACCGCGCGGGCCACGTTCAGGCGGGTGAACACGTGGGTCGCCCCCTGCCGCACGCCCTCGGGCCAGTCGGAGCGCGCCTTCGACAGGTCGTTGGTCTCGCCGACCCACACGACGGCGGGGCCCGAGCGCTCCTGGCGGACGTAGGCGTAGTTGCCGGCCGCGGGCATCTGGGCGGCGCCCTCGGGCCAGTGGCGGAAGCGGTAACGGGCGCCCGAGGCGCCCTTGAGGTCGAGGAAGTCGTTCATCTGTCGTCTTTGTACGTCCCGGCGGCGCGTCAGGCCAGTGCGGGAACGCGGCTGTCCTCAGGAATCGGACGCCGGACAGAAAGGAGGCCCCCGATCCGGCCGGATCGGGGGCCTTTGAGAAGACGCTTGCGGGTCTAGGAGGTCCCGCAAGCCCTCGCAGGGGGATGCGAGCTTTCCGAGACGTCCTCCCCAGGGCGCCGCGGTCCGTCCGCACCGAACGAGCTGGGCTCGCCATTGGCGGGCCCAGGGAGGGGTTACGACGGCTCTTGCCACGACATGACGATCGCTGCCTCGGCGCCATCGCCCGCTGAGCGGGCGGCGGCGTCGGGGCCCGGGGATGTTGGCGGGGTTTGTCGGGACCCTGACACCTCCGGGGAAGAGGTCGTAACCTCCGGCGTATAAAGACCGCAGCCGCCCCGACCTGACAGGCCCGCGAACCGATCTTTTGCCGAGCGGAAGCCGATCTTTCCACGCTCGGTGGCGCGTCTCAGCAGTGGCGACCCCCCTCGGTTGTGCTAAGGCGAAACACATCAAGGTGAGTGGCGCGGCGCCGCACAGCGTTCGCCGAAAAGACGGGACCGGGGATACGATGCAGCTGGCCCACCAGCCTGCGTTCGCGCTTGGCGCGCTCGAAGTGAGGCCATCGACTTGCGAGGTGACGTCGCCGCACGGCCGCGACGTGCTCCAGCCGCGCGTGATGCAGGTGCTGGTGACCCTGGCGCGCGCCGGCGGCGCCGTGGTGAGCCGCGACGACCTGCTCGCCACCTGCTGGGACGGCCGCGTGGTGGGCGACGACGCGATCACACTGGTCATGATGAAGCTGCGCAAGCTGGCCGAGCGGACCGGCGCCTTCACCGTGGAGACGGTCCCCCGGGTCGGATACCGGCTGGTCATGACCGACCAGGCCCCGCCGGCGCCCGAGCCGCAGGTCCTGGGCCGGGCGCGGCCCCGCATCGTCGTGCTGGAATTCACGCACGCCCCGGGCGACGAGGAGCAGGCCTGGTTCGCCGAGGCCCTGGCCGACGAGCTCACCGTGGGGCTCTCGAAGTCGCCGCTGATGGCGGTCACGCCGCGCCAGGCCCTGCTCCACTCCGAAGCCGTCGGCCACGCGCCCAGCGCCATCTGCGCGCGGCTTGGCGTGGACTATGTCCTCGACGGCAAGGTGCGGACGCTCAGGGGAACCGTGCGGGTGTCGGTGGACCTGATCCAGGGCGACGGAACCAGCGCCTGGTCGGGGCACTATGACCGGCCCATGGCCGACCTGTTCTCGCTGATGAACGAGATCACCATGTCGATCATCGGCACGGTGGAGCCCGCGGTGCTCGAGCGGGAGGCCTTGCGGATCCCGAAGGCGTCCGAGCACAGCCTGCAGTTCTGGCGGCTGTTCGTGGAAGGGCGGCGGCACTTCTGGCGCTCCACGCCCGAGGACGTCCGCGCCGCCGAGGTGTTCCTGGAAAAGGCGCTGGCGCTGGAGCCGCGGGACGTCTCGGCCCTGGCGATCCTGGCGCACTGCAAGCTGTATGACCTGTGGAGCGGCACCTCGACCGAGCCCGTCGGCCAGCTCGGCGAGGCTCACCGCATCGCGCTCCGCGCCGTCTCGGCCGACGGCTCGGACGCCTTCGCCCACTTCACCCTGGGCGTGGTGCTCTCGATGATGGACCGGCTCCCCGAGGCCAAGGCCGAGCAGCGCCGGGCCCTGGAACTCAACCCCTACCTGGCCGCCGCATCGGGCGAGATGGGCCGGCTCCTGGCGTTCGATGGCCAACCCAAGGACGCCATCGCCTATTCCGAGCGGGCCATCGCCGCGAGCCCGAACGACCCACAGACCTGGCTCTGGTATCGCTCCAAGGCCATCGCCCGCTTCGTCGACGGCGACTATGTGGCCGCCGCCCGCGACGCCGCCGACGCCGCCGTTCGCAAGCCCGAGCGCTTCTCGCTGCGGTACCTCCTGGCCGCCTGCTACAGCGCCGCCGGCCTGATGGGTCAGGCGCGCGAGGCGCTGGCGGAAGGCGACCGGCTGGCGCGCGAGCAGCATGGCGGGGACGGGCCGGCCTATTCGCTGGAAGCCCTGAAGACCAGCCACCCGTTCGTCGACCCGGAAAATCTCGATCGGCTCGTTAAGGCTCTTTCAGGAGCTGGCTGGCAAAATCCCTGACCTAAACTGTAGGTTGGGGATCAGACATGGCTAATTCGAGCGCGCCGCAGAAGGTGGCGATCCTGGGTGGCGGCATGGGTGGTTTGTCCACCGCCTACCAACTTTCCAGCCAACCCGGCTGGCAGGAAAAATTCGACATCACGGTCTATCAGCTGGGCTGGCGGCTCGGCGGCAAGTGCGCCTCCTCCCGGGGCGACAACGCCCGCATTGAGGAGCACGGCATCCACGGTTTCGTGGGCAGCTACTTCAACGCCCTGCCGATGATGAGCGAGGTCTACGCCGAGCTGAACCGCAGGCCGGACCAGCCGCTGGCGACCTTCGACGAGGCGTTCATCCCGTCCAACTTCGCCATGATGTGGGAGTTCGAGAACGGCGGCCTGAAGCCCTGGCCCACCCGCTTCCCCGAGAACGACCGCTCGCCGCTCGCCCCCTCGGACTTCAAGGGCCTCGAGAGCTCCATCGAGGCGATCATCTACGAAGTCAGCGAACTGCTCGGCTCCGCCAAGGGCGTGCCGAAGCTGGTCGAGATGGCGATCCAGATGCTGCTCGCCAAGGCGAAGCAGCAGTGCCGCGACGTGCCCATGTCCGAAGGTCCGAACCACCCGCTGGTGGGTGAGATCACCAAGGCGCGGGCGTTCATCAGCGGCATCGTCGAGACGGTCGACAAGCTGGCCCCCGGCATCGTCGAGCACCTCAACGAGCTGCGCCAGGCCCTGCTGACGCTGGACTTCTACGCCACCCTGATCGTGGGCGCCCTGACCGACAACGTCGCCGTCAACGGCTACGACGTGCTGGACGACGAGAACTGGACCGACTGGCTCATCCGCCACGGCATCCATCACGCCACCCTGCAGTCGCCGGTGGTGATGATCACGGTCAACATCTGCTACCAGAGCCCCAACGGCGACACGAGCCGCGCCGCGCGCATGGCCGCCGGGGCCTATGTGGACTGGACGCTCCGCACCTGCGCCTACGCCACCGCCTTCCTCTGGAGCTTCGCCGCCGGCACCGGGGAAACCGTCGTCGCCCCGATCTATGAGGTGCTGAAGCGCCGGGGCGTGAAGTTCGAGTTCTTCCACAAGGTGGAGAAGCTGCGTCTGTCGAAGGACCGGAAGAGCGTGGCGGCCATCGACTTCACCCTCCAGGCGACCCTCAAGGACCCCGAGCGCGGCTACCAGCCCCTGATCGAGGTCAAGCGGCTGCCGTCCTGGCCGGATCACCCGCACTACGACCAGCTGGTCGAGGGCGAGCAGCTGCGCGACGCCCACGTCGACCTGGAGTCCTATTGGGCGGCCTGGCCCAACGCCAGCGTGCCGCACCTGAAGCCGTCCCGGACGCTGACGCAGGGCGTGGACTACGACCAGATCGTCTTCGCCATCGCGCTCGGCGCGGCGCCCTACCTCTGCGACGAGCTGATCGCCGAGAACGAGGCCTGGGCCGGCATGGTCGCCAATATCCCGGCGCACCAGACCCAGGCCATGCAGCTGTGGCTGTCCAAGGACATCTACGAGCTGGGCTGGTCCGAAAAGCTGAACCCGGAGAAGAACGAGATCCCGATCAGCGGCACCTACTTCTGCCCGCCGAACGGCAACGCCGAGTACGCCGACCTGCTGAAATGGGAGGACTGGCCCAAGGACAACATGCCCAAGGCGCTCTGGTACTTCTGCGGCCTGATGCCCGACTACGAGCCCCCGCCGCCGTTCTCCGACCACGACTACCCGCGCCGCCAGCGGGACCGGGTGAAGGCCCAGTGCATCCAGTACCTGCAGACCTCCATCGGCACGATGCTGCCCAACGCCACCGTCCGCGCCAACAACCCGATCGGCGATCCGATGGGCCTGGATTTCGACCTGCTGGTGGACACCCGCGATGGCGAAGCCCAGGGCGTCCAGCGCTTCGACAGCCAGTTCTGGCGCGCCAACATCGACCCGACCGAGCGCTACGTCGCCACGCCGCCCGGCAGCGTCAAATACCGCCTGGAGGCGTGGAGCTCCGGCTTCGAGAACCTGACCCTGGCCGGCGACTGGATCTACACCGGCCTGAACGTCGGCAGCTTCGAAGGCGCCGCCATGAGCGGCAAGCTGGCCTCCTACGCGATCAGCAGCTACCCCGCGCTGGACACGATCATCGGCTACCCGACCGTCCCCCGGCCCTCCGCCGCCCAGGCCACGGCCGGTCTTCGGCTGGTGGGGTAGGTCGCGCCGTCCAAGGTCGGCCATCCTAGAGCGCGTCAGGCGAAAGTGGATACCGGTTTCGCCGCCCGACGCGCTCTAAAGCTTTGAAGATCGAGCCTTTTTATCTGGTTCAGGTGATTCCACCTGAGCCAGAAAGGCTCTAGCGCCCGCAGGCCAGGAGCGGCCGGCCCTGGCGGGCGGCGGGCCAGGGACGTCTTCGTCGGAATCACCCTCGGCTTGGCGGAGCGTGGCGCCGCGCAGGCTCAGGTCTTTGGCGGTTCCACGTCGCGACGCCTCGTTCAGGGCATGGCCGGCAGCGGCGATGCCCAGTTCGTCGGGTCGATCTCCTTGAGATGCACCCGCAGCGTCCGCTCCCGCGGAAGGCAGATCATGTTGATCGACCCTACGCCCGGAAAGATGTCGTTCTGCACGCCCTTGAAGTTCTTGCCGCTGAACAGGGGCGGCGTGTGCCAGTAGAGGCGATAGCCCATGTCCGCGATGAGCGAGATGAGGTCGCCCTGATGCGCGGCGCGATCGTTCTCCAGATAGAGGGTCGGGCGGTGGCGCGCGATCGTCTCGCGCGCGCCGCGGATCACCTGAAGCTCAAACCCCTCGACGTCCACCTTCAGAAGATCGCAGGCCGTCAGGTCCAGGCTGTCGAGCCGCCGCAGCCGAACCTTGATCCCAGGCTCCCCCGCGGCCCGCACGTCCACGCCGCCAAAATTATGGGGCGATGAGTAGTCGATGATCGGAACGGTCACCTCCCCTTCCTCGTCGCCGAGGGCTTCGGGATAGGCGAAGGCGTTCGCGATGTTGTTGAGCACCAGGTTGGCGCACAGGATCTGGAAGACGCGCGGCTGGGGTTCGAAAGCGAAGAGGGGACCGGGCGCGCAGGCCCGGGCCAAACCCACCGTGTGCGGACCGATGTTCGTGCCGACCTCCACCACGGTCATGCCCGGCTTGACGATCTGGCTCAGCAGCAGCCACTCGTTAGGACAATACTCGCCGTAGGTCGCCAGCGACGGCGTGATGTAGGTATCGTTTCTCAGCGCCAGCAGCGGACCGTGGCGGGTGTCGTATCGTTCGACGACGGGTGGGTTCATGAGTTCCCCCTGGAGCGATCGGCGGTTCGCTTGCACCGCCGATCGCTCAAGACCTTTGCCTGGAAAATGGCCCCTTCGCCGTACCGCGATCGAACCAACCTGAGCGACGAACGGTCTAGCGACATTGGCGCGGCGCGGTCCAGCCAGGTGACCGCGCATCAGGACATTCGCACCCGGAGCCTCTCGCGCACCCACCCCCCATTCCTGCCGGAACGGCAGAACTGTTCTGCGAAAACGGGGTCGTGCGGCCGGGCGGGCGACACCTTAACTTCGGGGGACAAGAAGGAGCCCCCCGATGAACCTCGCCCTGTCCCTGATGAGCTTCGGTTTCGCCCTGGTGATGGCGATCCCCGTCGTCGGTCCGATGCTGCTGGCCGGCTTCTAACCCGCCCGGCTGTACGCCATCGGCGCGGCGGCCGTCGCCGACCACCCGACCAGCTCCGTCACCGCGTCCACATAGGCTGCGATATTGCGCCGGGCCGCGGGCACGCCGCTCACCCCGTGCGCTTCCAGCGCCTCCAGCCCGCCGCCGATCTCGAACAGCGCCCGGAAGGCCTCCTTCTCGATCAGCGCCGCGGGCATGATGTCGATCCCGCGCTCGCGCAGCTGGGCCACCACCGTCGCCAGCGAGCGCGGCTTCAGGGCCGCCGGCACGCGCGACAGCAGGCACTGGTGCAGCAGGTTGTTCCCCGCCCGCTTGCCGAACGAGGCCACCAGCTCGGAGGCCTTGATCGCCTCGATTACGTCCATCTGCGATCCGGTCAGCGGCGTCACCACCAGGTCGAAACGCAGCGCCGCGAACACCATCGCCCCGCGCACCGAGCCCTCGGTGTCAACGATGGTCCAGTCCGGCTGGCGACGCCGCGCCTCCTGCGCCGCGTCGCGGATGTCCTGCACCGTGGGTGCGGCGTGCACCGTGATCGCGTCCGGCCGGCCCGGCAGCCCGCCCCACCGCACCAGCGGCTTGTTGGGATCGGAATCGATCAGCGCCACCCGCGCGCCGCCTTCGGCCAGGCCCAGCGCCAGCAGCAGCGCGGCCGTGGTCTTGCCGGCGCCCCCCTTGGGGCTGATGAAGGCGACGTTCGGCACTGGCGTCCGAGCTCCCGCGGCGAGCCGCCGGATGGCGACCCAATGTAAAAGGTTAATGACACGGTAAAGCTGTGGACGAGTCGGCGCCAGCCTCCTTCGTTCCGCGCGCCTAGAGCGCGTCAGGCGAAAGTGGATACCGGTTTCGCCGCCCGACGCGCTCTCAAGCTTTGAAGATCGAGCCTTTTTATCTGGTTCAGGTGATTCCACCTGAACCAGAAAGGCTCTAGTGCCCGCCCTCGACCCAGGGCACCCCCGCCGCCAGGAACGCCTCCGCCAGCGCGGCCTCCAGCTCGGCCGCCTCCCAGCGGCGCATAGGATTCAGGTGCTCGACCAGGTCGGGCAGCAGCCGCACGCCGAAACGCCGCGCGGCGCCGCTGGCCTTGTAGCCGGCCTTGTGCTGGTCGAAGCGCAGGTCCGGATCGCGCGAGGTCTGTCCCACGTACACGCCCCACGGCTCCGAACGCCGCGGATCGTGCAGCAGGATGACGTAGACGCTGTGGCCCGCCCCCCGCGCGCCCAGCGTGGTCGCCCGCAGGCTCAGCGCCGCCCGCCGCGCCTTCCCCCACCAGTCCGGCCGGAACGGCTGCCCCACCACCATGCCGCCACGGTAGAGGCTGAGGGCCGGGCGCGCCAAGAGCCCGCTAAGGTCGCCGATGGCCCGGGCCGCTTCACTGCGCCGCCGGAACGCGGACACGCCCGCCGTTCTCTCACTGGCCGCGAAGCACGTAGCCGACGCCCGGCACGGCCTCCAAGACATCCGCGCCGAGCTTCTGCCGAAGGTGGCCGACGTACACCCGGAGGTACTGGATGTCGGCGCGCTCGTCGCGCCAGACGGAGCGGAGCAGGTCGGCGTGCGCGACGGGCCGCCCGATGCTGACCGCGAGCGTGCAAAGGAGGGCGTACTCCTTGGGCGAGAGCTTGATCGCCTCGCCCGCCTTGGTGACCAGGCGGCGCTCCATGTCGATACGCAGGTCACCCGCCTCGATCACGGGCGCCGAGCCGCGCGTCTGGACGCCATGGCGGATGCCTGCCCGCAGGCGGGCCAGCAGCTCGTCCACCCCGAACGGCTTCTGGACGTAGTCGTCGGCGCCCAGGTCGAGGGCCCGCACCTTCACCGCCTCGGCGTCCCGGGCCGAGAGCACGATGATCGGCGTGGTCGAGCGCTGGCGGATCTCCTGGATGACCGTCAGCCCGTCCCGGTCCGGCAGCCCCAGGTCCAGGAGCACGAGGTCCGGCGCGTAGTGGGCGAACCAGCGCAGCCCCTCGGCGGCCGTGCGCGCTCGAACGGGCCTGTAGCCCGCAGCCTTCAGCGTGGCGGCCAGGGCCGCGCCCAGGGCCGGGTCATCCTCGACGACCAGGATCGTGGCCGGGTCGGCCGCCTCGCTCATGCGGCCGCCGCTCGGGCGAGCGGCGCCAGCAGCCGGACGCGCGCGCCCACGGCGTCCTCACGGTTGGCCGCCTCGACGCGCCCGCCCTGCGCCTCGATGAAGCTTCGCGCGATCGACAGGCCAAGTCCGGTCCCGGGCGGGCGGCCATCGCCTTCCCGGCCGCGGACGAACTTCTCGAACAACGCATCGGGCGCCCGGTCGAACCCCGCCCCTTCGTCGACCACCTCGATCCAGCCCATCCCGTGCTCCTCGCCGGCCTCGATGCGCACCACGGAACCCTTGGGCGAGTACTTGCCGGCGTTCTCCAGGAGGTTCGCCAGCGCCGTCTCGAAGAGGCCCGCGTCCACCAGCAGGGGCGATGCATGGTCCCCGGTCGCGTTGACCACCTCGCGCCCGGCCAGCGCCGGCGCCGCACGCTCGAGGGCCGCCGCGATCAGGGTCGACGGATCGGCGGGCGCGACGTGGACGCTCACCGCGCCAGCTTCGACCCGGCTCATGTCCAGCAGGTTCTCGACCATCCGGTTGAGGCGGGCGGCCTCGGCCTCCGCCCCCTCCAGCAGCTCGGCGCGGGTTTGCCGGTCATGGTCGCCATCGAACTTCCGCAGGCTCTGCAGGGTGAAGAGGATGGTGGACAGCGGGGTCTTCAGGTCATGGGAGACGGCCGCCAGCAGATCGGCCTTGAGCCGCTCGCCCGCGGACTGCACCCGCCGGTCGAGCGTGCGACGCGAATAGGCCTCCCGATCCAGCGCGACGGAGAGATAGCCCTCGACGATCTCCACCAGGCGTTCCGGCGCCTCCGGGCGCCCGGTGTCGGGGTCACGCAGGCGAACGCCGATCACGGCGGCCTGCCGTGAGCGCGTCACCACCGGCCAGAAGTCGAAGTCCGCGTCGCCCACCGGATAGGCCCCGCCGCGCGTGGTGTGGCGCCCGGCCAGCGCCCAGCGGGCCGCCTCCTCGTCCGCCGGCGAAAGCGCCGCCCCGCCCGCCTCGCCGCGCGCCGTGAACGCCTGCCCCTGCTCCAGCAGCACGACGGCCGGCGCCTGGAACAGCCGGCTGACGGCCTCGGCGCAGCAGTCGGCGATGGCCTGGCGGGAGGTCGCCCCCACCAGCGTGCGCGCGAGGGATTGCAGCGCGATCGCCTGGTCCGCCGAAATCTGCGCGGCGAGCGCGCGCCGACGGGACTGCGCCGCGACGACGCTGACCGTGGCCCCGGTGATCAGCAGCAGCAGCAGCGCCCAGGCGTTGGAGGGATCGGCCACATGGAAGGTGTAGCGCGGCGCGATCAGGAAGAAGTTGTAGGCGATCACCCCGGCGACGGCCGCCACCAGCGCGGGACGCCAGCCGAAAGTGGCCGCGGCGAACACCACCGGCAGCACGAAGACCAGCGAGGCGTTCGGCGCGCCGAGTTGGGCGTCGACCAGCACGGCGGCCAGGGTCGCGGCGGCCACGGCGGCCACCGTCGTTCCATAGGCCAGCCACGGCGATGCGGGCCTGGACGGCGCGGGCGCGGCTGCGGCGATGACGGTCACGGCGAGGCTCCCATGGATGGGCTCGGCTTGCGGGTGAAAGAAGGCCTGCGGACGTCGCCGCGCAAGAGCAAGTCGGCCGCCACGGCCCACAACCACATGGGATCTTTATGTCCGTCGGCGCGACAAACCTCGCCGAACAGTCTCGCGGGCCCCATGTCGATCGCAACCGAAACCGCGCCGGACCACGCTCCGGCCGCTCCGCTCTCCCTTCGCACCTTCCTGGTCCTGGCGCTCGCCTCCTCGGGCGTCGTCTACGGAGACATCGGCACCAGCCCGCTCTACGCCTTCAAGGAGTCGATCCATCACCTGCGCGACGCGGGCGGCGGGGTCGCGGCCAGCGACGTGATCGGCGTGGTCTCGCTGATGTTCTGGGCGCTGATGGTGATCGTCACCGTCAAGTACGTCCTGATCCTCACCCGGTTCGACAATCGCGGCGAGGGTGGGAACCTGTCGCTGATGGCGCTGGTCCAGAAGGCCGGCGGCCGGGGGGCGCGGCTCGTGCTGCTGATCGGGATGCTGGGCGCCGGGCTCTTCTTCGGCGACGCCATGCTGACGCCCGCCATCTCCGTGCTCTCGGCGGTCGAGGGCCTCAAGGTGATCGATGCGCTGGACGGCCGCATCGACCCCTTCATCGTGCCGATCGCGCTCACGATCCTGATCGGCCTCTTCGCCATCCAGCGCCGCGGCACCGGTGCGGTCGGGCGCTGGTTCGGCCCGATCTGCCTCGTCTGGTTCGCGACCCTGGCCACCCTCGGCCTGGCCGCCATCGTGCAGGCGCCGCAGGTGCTGGCCGCGCTCAACCCGCTGGAGGGGCTGGCGGTGTTCCATCGCCACCCCGTGCTCGCGCCCGCCGTCCTGGGCTCGGTGTTCCTGACCGTCACCGGCGCCGAGGCGCTCTACGCCGACATGGGCCACTTCGGCCGCAAGCCGATCCAGGCCACCTGGCTGGTGCTGGTGTTCCCCTGCCTGACCCTCAACTACCTGGGCCAGGGCGCCAACGCCCTGCTCGACCCGCGGACCACGGAGAGCCCCTTCTTCCTGCTCGCGCCGGAGTGGCTGCAGCTGCCGCTGGTCGTCCTGGCCACGGCGGCCACGGTGATCGCCAGCCAGGCGGTGATCTCGGGCGCCTTCTCGCTGGCCCAGCAGGCGATCCAGCTCGGCCTCCTGCCCAGGATGACCCTCCAGCCGACCTCCGAGGAGCACGCCGGCCAGATCTACGCGCCCCAGGTCAACTGGATCCTGATGCTCGGCGTCCTGGCCCTGGTCCTGGGGTTCGGCTCGTCCAGCGCGCTGGCCAGCGCCTACGGCATCTCGGTGGTGGGCGCCATGATCACCTCGTCCATCCTGGCCGTGGTGGCGATCCACCGCCTGAAGGCCCGGCCGATCTGGCAGGCCGTCGTCCTCTTCTCGCCCTTCCTGGTCGTCGAGGGCGGCTTCCTCGCCGCCAACCTGCTCAAGGTCTTCCATGGCGGCTACGTGCCCCTGCTGCTCGCCGGCGCGATGATCTTCCTGATGTGGACCTGGCGGCGCGGGCGGGCCGCGGTCGCGCGCGCCGAGCAGAGCGACCTCGACGTCAAGGACGTGGTGGCCATGCTGGTCGCCCGCCCGCCGATGCGCGCCAGGGGCACGGCGGTCTTCCTCACCACCGAGCCGGGCAAGGTGCCGGCCTCGCTGATGCACAACCTCAAGCACAACCAGGTGCTCCACGAGCAGGTGGTGCTGCTGACCGTCAAGGGCGTGCGCCGTCCGCGGGTCAACGACGACGAGCGGGTGACGATCGAGACCCTCGCGCCCGGCTTCAAGTGCCTGGTGCTGACCTTCGGCTACATGGAGACCCCGAACGTCGTCCGCGGCCTCAGCCTCGCCCGGGCCCAGGGGATCAAGTTCGACATCATGCGCACCTCGTTCTTCGTCAGCCGCCACACCTACTTCCCGCGCCGCCGCCTGGGCCTCGGCCGCCTGCAGGACATCCTGTTCGTCTTCCTCGCCCGCAACGCGCTGCGCTCCGCCGACTTCTTCCAGATCCCGCCCTCGCGGGTCGTGGAGCTGGGGGCCCAGGTGACCATCTGACCCCAGGCCTCAGGACGGCCGCCGCCGACACCACGCAACCGACGCCCGGCCCAAGGGTTGTCCCACCCAAGGCCCACCCCCGCTCGAGGAGCCGCCGCGCCCGGCCTCGACCCCGAACTCCTCGACGACGGCCAGGAAGACGTCTTCTCCCGCAGCGCCGCCGAAGCCGGCCTGGTCGCCGATCCCAAGGCCCTCAGCCCCGAAGACCTCGCCCGAGCCCCCAAGTCCCCAGGCCCCATCCGGACCCGCTAGGGGGCACGGGATCGGAGCCGGCGCCCCGCCCTCCCGAGCCGAAGACCGGTCCGCCCCCGGCGGACCCACCCCACCCTGGATCTCACGGCAGCTCTTCAGCCTGCCGGCCTCGGCGGGTCAGGGACCGGCGCCAGCCGGCCGCCCCGCGGCGCGCCAGCGTCCTTGACGCGCCGAGGCCGGCAGGCTCGCCTCAAGCGAGAGATCCCTACACGCGCCGCCAGCGCCTTTACACAATTTATTACATCTGTAATCTAACCCACGATTTCACAGGATGGCGCGATGGTTCTCCAGGTGTTGGCGGCGGTTTTCGCGGATGCGGCCGTCCCTCAGAAGATCGTCCTGATCCTGCTGGTCGCAGCCCTTCCCGCGACCCTCGCCGCCGCCGCGTTCTCCGCCCGGACACCCGCCTCCGACAATCGATGGCGTCGCCTGATCGCGGACCTCCGCTTCGCCGGCCCCGGCCTGGGGCTGCTCGTGGGCGCCCTGAACAGCTTCCACATGGCCCAGACCATCCAGCGCGTCCCTTTCGCCCCCACGGCGAAGCAGCTCGCGCCAGGCATCCTGGAAGTCTCGTTGCTCGTAGGCCTCGGCGCGCTCGTCGGCCTGCTCGCCCTGGCCGCCCACGTGGCCCTCAGCCTGGCGGCAGGCCGGAAGCAGCCGTCCTGAACGGCCCGGATGGACGGGAAGGCCCCTCATCGCCGAAACAGGTCCGCCCCGGCGGACCCACCCCACCCTGGATCTCATGGCGGGCCCTTAGCCTGCCGGCCTCCAGGGACCGGCGCCAGCCAGCCGCCCCGCTCGCGTCGCGCGGGAGTTCCGCCCCGTCTCCCAAAATCCTTGTGCAAGCTGCGCCGGCACGCGCTTGAATGAAGGCCCATGCGACCCGCCGCCTTCGCCGCCCCGCTCGCCGCAGCCCTGGCCCTGCTGACCGCCGGCCCGGCCCACGCCTGTCTCGAAATCGTCACCGCCCAGAGCAAGGCCCGCGCCTTCCGCGCCGCCGACCTGGTCGTCAGGGTCGTGACCCTGACCGCGACCACCCAACCGGTCCCCGACACCGTCTCGCTCAGGACCGGAACCGCCACCGCCAAGGTGGTCGAGAGCCTGAAGGGCCGCGCCCCCAGGGGCCGCGTCATCACCTACCAGGTGGCCGACGGCGAGCCCGACGGCATCGCCTGCCCCGCCCGACGGCTCACCCTCCCCGGCGCCCGCTACACGCTCTATTTGAAGCGCCTGGAAAAGGGCGCGCTCCCAGTGATCCTCCTGCCCGTCGACTAAGGGCGGACGGCGGCTAAGGGCGGACGGCGGCCGTGGTCCGCCCCGGCGGACCCACCCACCCTGGATCTCATGGCGGCCCCTTAGCCTGCCGGCCTCCAGGGACCGGCGCCAGCCGGCCGCCCCGCGGCGCGCCAGCGTCCTTGACGCGCCGAGGCCGGCAGGCTCGCCTCCACGCGAGAGATCCCCCAGCCCCTCCGCTCTGCGCCAGGTTGTGAGTGATTGACACCGCCACCTCCGGGCGCTTGGGTCCTGGCCTGAACCATCGGGGTCCAGAGATGCGAGGCTTGTTTCTCGCCGCGATTGCGGCAGCGGCCGTCGGCGCGAGCTCGGCCGCGACCGCCGAGGGCGCGGTCTTCATGCCGGCCTTCCGGTATCCCGACGTCGCAGGGCGTCAGGCGGTCTACGGCCCTCCGGAAGCGCCGCTGTTTTGGGAAGGTCCGGACCGGCCACATGGGCGCTGATGATCATGAGCTTCGGGGCGATTGGCGTCGGGATCCGCCGCCGCCGACTGGAATTCACCGGCTAGAGCATCCGCCCACCTGGGCGGGATGCGCGGCGGGTCTCCCGCGAGGCCCAGGGGTGGGGCCGCCTGATGCATGAATCCGTTCCCGAGGGATCGACGAAACCCTGCCGCGCTTGCCGCGCAGAAATACCCGACGCAGCGACGGTCTGCAGGGAGTGCAAGGCGCACCAGAACCGCTGGCGCGATACCTTGGTGTTCGGATCCAGCATCGCCGGCCTGATTGCCCTGGCCGTCTCTGGCGCGGTTTTCACGGCCACCACCATACAACGGCAGATCGACGATCTCACCTGGCAGGAGCGGCTCTCTCTCGTCTCACTCTCAGTCGATAACGCTGGCGAGAGCATAGTGTTGGCCAACACCGGCGACGGCTCAGTCTTCGTGACCAGGCTGGTTATTCGCTGGTATGCGGGGAGCACCGGAATCGACATGCAGACCCCGATCGAGAAGCAACGATTTGTCGTGCGCAACCGAGGAACGCCCGGGAGTACGTCCGACACCTTCCTCGCGTCTCGCTCTGGAAGGATGTCCCGGGACCTTGCCGTGAAGGCGGGCGACCGGGTGAACGTATCGAGTTGCCTTACGGCCGTGTTCCTGGACCAGCAGAACGGCGCCTTGGAACAGGTGGTGAGACACTACGCTCGCCAAGGGTATCGCCCGGTCCGTGACGATACTCCCTATGCGGAGATCACCGCGGCAAGCGCGACGACGGGCAAACGCGAGGTGTTCAAGTATCCTCTCGTCGCCGTAGTGGCCGCGTCGACCGATCCCAAGTGCGCCGCCGAGATCGCGCCTTATCGTTGAGCCGCTTCGCCTGCTGGCGGTTTCTGTCGCAACTTCCCTTTCAACGTGCTGAGTCGGCAGTAGCCCCTCGCACCGTTGGAATCCGTCCGCGCGGACCCACCCCACCCTGGATCTCATGGCAGCCCCTTAGCCTGCCGGTCTCGGCGGGTCAGGGACCGGCGCCAGCCGGCCGCGCAAGCGGCGCGTCAGCGTCCTTGACGCGCCGAGGCCGGCAGGCTCGCCTCGGGCGCGAGATCAGACCTTCCGTTCTCCGCCGGATGCGCAGGTCCAGATCGCGTAGGGAAACGGAGAGGTCGAACGTTTCCGGCCGGCCGGAAACGGACTCCTCAATCCAGCGACGGCGCCCTCGCTATTGCGTCGGCGATGCGCCTGGCAATCACCGAAGCGTCCTCGCTGAGCAGGGGGCTTTCAAAGTTGATGTCGGCCTCGCCCGAGCGGGAGAAAGTTATCTGCGGCACGAGGGTGCTCGGCATTTTAAACCGCAGGTTCGTCAGATGCGCAGGCGCCTCCACAATACGGGTCGTAGCGCTCACCACGAGGCCGCCACTCAGGGGAATCCGTTTGCGGGTGAAGGGGAAGTTCAGGACGAGTTGTCTGTCGTACAGGTGTATGGCGACGCCCCGCCGGATAACGAGGACCGCCAGCATCGCCGCCGCGCCCAGGAGACCCAACGGCGCGGCCCCGTAGCCCAGCAAGTAGAGACCGCCATGACTGGCGCCCGGGGGCGGATTCCAGCCGTTCGCCACGCCCTCCGCCAGGATCCACCCGCAGACGCCCGCCACAACGAGAATCTAGCTTCCAGCCTTGAGAACCGAGTACCTCGCTAGAACTTGCTGACCCACGCGCATACCCGGAAGTCAGCGAGATCAAGCTGAGCCGTCAAGTCGCATCGACGCCTGCCAACAGGGGAATGCGGGGACAGGTTGAAGTGTCCCCATCCCTAGATGCGTAAGGGCGGGATAACCTGTCCCTGAATTCCGGCAGTTAGCCCCGGGAACACGCCGCGTCGCCCGTCCGAGGAGGCCCGCCGTCAGAAGCGGTCCGCGCAGCGGACCCACCCCACCCTGGATCTCATGGCAGCCCCTCAGCCTGCCGGCCTCGGCGGGTCAGGGACCGGCGCCAGCCGGCCGCCCCGCGGCGCGCCAGCGTCCTTGACGCGCCGAGGCCGGCAGGCTCGCCTCAAGCGAGAGATCCCTACGCGCGTAAGGGGCGCGATAACCTGTCCCCGAATTTCTCTTCTGGGTGAAGCGCGCGATGTGGCGCGACAACTAGCCAAGCGTTTGAGTCGCAAGCGACCGAAGCGCGTTAGGCGGCGGTAACGCTGCGGAAAATCAGGATGGGGGTCACGCCGTGAGCGATGGCTGATCGTCCCATAAACATCCTGGCCATCGGGGCCAGCGCCTGGGCGAACACGCCAATGGGCGTTGATGCCAACGCCGCAGCCGCGGCGAAAATGTCAGCGGCCGCCATGTCCGCTACCGCGGTTGAAGCGCCATCGTCCGGGAGCGCGTCCAGGATCGCTACGACATACCACTCCCCAGCCAGCGTAACGCCGTGCTTTAGCATGAGATCGCCGACGGGCGTGGTCAGTGCGCCGGGGTCCAGCGTCATCCATAGGAAGTCGGACCCAGTCACGAGCTGCCCCTGGACGCCGTGGGGCATCATCTTGATCATGTCGAGCGCAAACGCGGTCTGCTGCTGGGCTTCTAGCTTTGCTTGCCCCTTCGGGCCGCCCTGCTGTGCCCCGCTTAGTATCTGCTTCTTGATGGCAGGAGCCTCCCATGCTCGCTGCATCATGATCATGTCGATGACTGATAGCGTGCCCCGCGCAATGACGAACTGCCCAAGTTGGGCAGACGGCACGTCGGCAAGTAGCTGCCGCTGGGCCGCAAAGTCGAGGAAGGCGAGCGGTCCAGCCCATAGCGCGTCGTACACCCTCGCCGCGGTGTCGCCCGCGCTAGACTGGCTACCTTCTTTGCTGCCGAGCTTTCCAGCTAAGATTCCGGCAGTTCCACTGCCTTCCTGTTGCCGCTCATGCGACGAGACGCGAGTTGTCGCTTCGGTCCTCGTGAACCCTGTCAAGTGGCCGTCGGGATCAAGCTGGGCTAGGTAGCTTCCGACACGTTTGGCGTCGTAGTAGAGGAAATCAAAGACGGAAGCGTGCTCCGGGGGGCCTGATACCCCTTCTGATACTGGCTTCTGCACGCTGGACATGCTCGTCGACCTCCTGCTGCCGTCGCTTGCCGTCTTGGAAAGCCTTGGCAAGCGAAGAGGGCAGCGATTCCAGCATCCGAGTGAAGTCGGTCACTGCTTCAGCGGAAGGCGGACCCTTCGGATCTTTGCTCATCGCGGCAAGCACTCTGGCGTCTCGGCTGGGCACATCAACCAATCGCATCATCGAGCCAGAACGTGAAGAGCCGCTGAACGATGCGCCGCTGTTGGAGGCCTGCAGCGCTGGTGCCTTCCAGGGTGACGATCGCAATATATGCCCAGCCCGCCGCCGGTCCGAGACAGTGCTCTACTGACCGCTGTCTGGGTCACCGTTGGCCAGCGGGAAATTCAGGGACAGGTTTAAGTGTCCTCATCCCTAAATGCGCAAGGGCGGGATAACCTGTCTCGGAATGCGTGAATGGGAGCCCTGGGAATGGCGCTCCTGTCCCAGAATTCACGGCGGTGTCATCGCAATTTCACGCCGAGCCGATGCTAGGCCCAGAGCCAGCGCTGTTCCGCCGCCTTTGCTTCCGCGGCGGCCTGCGTTGCGGCCGATGCGAGGTCGTCAGCGTGCTTGGTTACGGCTCCGACGAAGTGAGCACCGTAGTTGTCCCCGAGAACACTGGCAGGCCTCTCGGTCAATCCGCGGACCCGTTCGCGTGCGATCGCGAGATTCTCCTGGAGCTCAATTAGACGTTGCACGAGGCCGCCGGGACTCACGTCCCAGAGCGGCACCGCTGACAGTGCTGCTATCACATGATCGAACCTGCCCAAGTCGTAGCTCGCAAGAGTGTTCGCCGCTTCGGCCGCTCGGATTTCTGCCCCTCCCGAGCGAAGGACGTCAGCCGCAACCTTCGTCATGCCCGCCAACGCGTCCAGCCTTTGCCTGTTCTGCGTCAGCGCGGCCCTCCCGGCGACCCTCGCCGCGATGTAGCCGCTCGCCATGATGGCCAGAACGCCCAGTATTGACTGGACGAATGCTGCTGTCGCGTTGACGTCCAGACCATTGGGAACTGGGATCATATGGTAGACGCCCCCTACTCCCCCGCGACCACGCCCTCCGCCGCCCGCTTCGCCTGCATCCGGTCAAACTCCCCCCACACGCCGCTCTCCCCGTGCCACTGCCCCCGCGTGGCCGCCTTCGAGTACTCCGTGCTCCGCGCCTCGAAGAAGTTCGCGTGCTCCACCCCACTCAGCATCGACTGCAGCCACGGCAGCGGGTTCTCCTTCGCCGCGTAGACCTCCGGCAACCCCAGCTGCCTCAGCCTCCAATCGGCGATGAAGCGGATGTATTTCTTGATGTCGTCGGGGGTCATGCCCTGGACGTCGCCGGCCTCGAAGGCCAGGTCGATGAACTTGTCCTCCAGGCCCACCACGGTCTTGCAGCAGTCGACGATGTCGTCGGCGACGCTCTTGGTGACCGCGCCGGTCTCCTTGTTGAACGCGTGGTACAGCTTGACGATGCCCTCGCAGTGCAGGCTCTCGTCGCGCACCGACCAGCTGACGATCTGGCCCATGCCCTTCATCTTGTTGTGGCGCGGGAAGTTCATCAGCATGGCGAAGCTGGCGAACAGCTGCAGCCCCTCGGTGAATCCGCCGAACATGGCCAGCGTTCTGGCGATATCGGCGTGCGTTTCGACGCCGAACTTCTGCATATAGTCGTGCTTGTCGCGCATGGCCTGGAATTCCAGGAACGCCGTGAACTCCGCGTCGGGCATGCCGATCGTCTCGAGCAGCAGGGCGTAGGCGGCGATGTGGATCGTCTCCATGTTGGAGAACGAGGCCAGCATCATCTTCACCTCGGTGGGTTTGAAGACCCTGGAGTAGCGCTCCATGTAGTTGTCGTTCACTTCCACGTCCGACTGGGTGAAGAAGCGGAAGATCTGGGTCAGCAGGTTGCGCTCTTTGTCGTTGAGCTTGGTGGCCCAGTCCTTCAGGTCCTCGCCCAGCGGGATCTCTTCCGGCATCCAGTGGACCTGCTGCTGCTTCTTCCAGAA
>Ga0255338_1000555_pt1 | contig 111413 bp, 83 predicted proteins | sample MeOH1_35cm_T4_19_FD_203715 | JGI IMG/M metagenome (GOLD analysis project Ga0255338, IMG submission 203715) | Sandy soil microbial communities from University of British Columbia, Vancouver, Canada - MeOH1_35cm_T4_195 | ecosystem: Engineered > Artificial ecosystem > Sand microcosm > Unclassified...
ACGTAGCGCCAGTCTTCGACTGGCGTTTTGTCGCAGCGCGCGGGACGTGCACGTAGCGTTGGATGTGAAAGACATGGAGAGGTGGTTTGGTCAAATGCCTCGGGGCTTGCCCCGGGGATCTTTACTTCGAGGTCGTCACCACCTTGGCGCTCATCATCGGGCTGATCGTGGCCAACGTCTTCCAGCCGGGCGCCGGGGTCCACGCCTCCGTCGCCTCACTCGACACCAAGTCCGTCGCGCAATACGTCGGCGCGGCCACCTCGCTCGGGACGGTGGACTTTCTGCTGCATCTCATCCCGAACACCTTCGCCGGCGCGTTTGTCGAGGGCGACATCCTGCAGGTGTTGGTGGTCGCTTTGCTGTCGGGCTTCGCCCTCGCCCGGTTGGGTGAGCACGGCCGGCCGGTGGCCAACCTGCTGCACGAGCTGGCGCGCATGTTTTTCAGCATCGTCTCCCTGGTCACCCGGCTGGCCCCGGTCGCGGCGTTCGGCGCCATGGCCTTCACGGTCGGGAAGTATGGGCTGGGATCGCTGGCCGCACTTGGCCAGCTGATGGCGTGCGTCTACCTGACGTGCGCGATCTTCATCATCGTCGTGCTCGGGGGCATCGCGCGCCTGGGTGGCTTCAGCCTCTGGAAGATCATCCGCTATGTGAAGGAGGAACTCCTCATCGTCATCGGCACCTCCTCGTCCGAGGTCGCGCTGCCGGGCTTGATGGAAAAGCTCGAGCGGGCGGGCTGCGCCCGGTCCGTGGTGGGGTTGGTCGTGCCCGCCGGCTATTCGTTCAATCTCGACGGCACCTGCATCTACCTGACGATGGCGGCGCTGTTCATTGCACAGGCGACGGACACCGTGCTGCCGCTCGGCGGCCAGATCGGATTGCTGCTGGTGCTGCTGATCACCTCGAAAGGCGCGGCGGGCGTCACCGGTAGCGGGTTCATCGTGCTGGCCGCGACGCTGGCGGCGACCGGCACGGTGCCGGTGGCCGGCATGGCGCTCATTTTGGGCGTGGACCGCTTCATGTCCGAGGCGCGCGCCCTCACCAACTTCATCGGCAACACCGTCGCCACCCTCGTCGTGGCCCGGTGGGACGGGGCGTTCGACCGCACGAAGGCGGGGGCCATCCTGCTCGGGTCGCCGGGTGCCGCCGTGTCGGCGACGTCCGGGGGAAACTCGCGGGTGGCGGCCTGATCATGAAGTTTTGTTCCGACCTATCCCCAGATTTCAAACGCTTCAATGTCCGCCCCACACCCCCCGTCGCTTCGCGCCACCCCTCTTCATAGAGGGGACCCAAACCATCGCAGCCAGAGATCCCCTCTGGAGAGGAGTGCCCGCAGGGCGGGGTGTGGTGAGGATGTCCGCCGCGCAGTGAAGTATCCGAATTACTCCAGCGCATTTTTCTAACCCACGAGCATCGACGGGAACTGTCACCCTGTTGCCTCTCGCTATCCATTCCATGAACGAGCTCCAGACACCGGCCGTGAGCGCCGCGCCGACAGCGAGACCGCCGGGCCGGATCTCGCTGCGCAAGGTCGTGCTCCAGATCCATCTCTGGGCCGGGCTCATCGTCGGCCTCGTGCTGGCCGTGCAGGGGTTGAGCGGCGCCATCATGGCATGGCGCGCGCCGCTGGACCGGGTGATCAGCCGGTCGCTCTACCTCGTGGAACCGGGAGCGGTGCGACTGTCGTATGGGGAGCTGGCCGCCCGCGCTCGGGCCGCGCGGCCCGGAGCCGAACTCGAGGAGTTGCGGGCGTTCGCCGCGCCGGACACACCGGTAATCTTCGGGTTCACCGACAACATCTACGTCCACCTCAATCCCTACGACGGCACGGTGCTGGGCCTGCGGACGCGCTACGGCGACGCGCTCGGCTGGGTGGAGGGACTCCACAAGTATTTGCGGCTCCGGCCGGTGCTGGGCGAACCGATCGTCGGCGCCGTGGCCATCGTCTTCATCGTCATCATCGTGACCGGTGTCGTGCTCTGGTGGCCGGCGACGCGGCGCGCGCTCAAGGCCGGGCTGACCCTCAATTGGAAACTGACCGGCCGGCCGTGGAACCTGAGCCTGCACAAGACCGCGAGCATCTATGTCGCCTTGATCGTGTTCGTGAGCGCGGTCACCGGTGCGCCCATCGCGCTCAAGTGGATCCAGCGGTCGCTCACGACGGCGGAGACGACGCCACCGGCGGCAGCCGACAGCGGAAAAGATTTCGTGGGGTTCGACGTGATCGCCCGAAACCTGGACACCCTGATGCCTGCGGCGCACGACTGCTACATTCCCCTGCCCAAAAAAGGCCTGGTGAAGAGTTATGCGATCGCAGCCGAGGCCTCGCATGCCAACGCCCGTTCCTATGTGTGGTTCAACCCGGCCGATGGCGCGGTGCTGCGATTCACGCCCTACGCCCGGGCCGGCGGCGGGTTCCGGCTCTACTATTGGATGCTCTCGTTGCACACCGGGCAGATCGGCGGATGGGTGGCGCAAATCCTGTTGTCTCTCGGCGCCCTCGCGGTGCCCGTGCTCGTTTACACCGGCGTGGCGAGCTACCTGCAACGCAAGTTCCGCCGGCCTGCCCCGGGGCGCGTCTGAGCCTCCGCCCGATGTCTGCTCCCATCCTCACGCTCCTGGCTTACGCGATGATCATCGTCTTCATGGCGCTGATCATGACCAAGCGTCTGTCCGTGCTCACGGCGCTGATCATCGTCCCGATCCTGACGGGATTGCTCGCAGGCTTCGGGGGCGCGCTTGGTCCGATGATGCTCGACGGGGTGCGGGCCATCGCCCCCACGGGCATCATGCTGGCCTTCGCCATCATCTATTTTGGACTGATGATCGATGTCGGACTCTTCGAGCCGGTGGTGCGCTTGGTGGTGCGGCTGGTGGGGGGCGACCCGGTCAGGACGGTGATCGGCACCGCCGTGCTGGCGCTCACGGTGTCGCTCGACGGCGACGGTTCGACCACCTATCTGATCGTGACGGCGGCCATGCTACCGCTGTATAAACGCCTCGGTTTGAGCCGGCTGGTGCTCGCCAGCGTGATCATGCAGGCGGGCTGCATCATGAACATCCTGCCATGGGGCGGCCCGACGGCGCGCGCGGCGGCGGCGTTGAAGCTCGATGTGCGCGATCTGTTCGTGCCGATGATCCCGGCCATGCTCGCGGGCGCGGCCTGGGTGATCTTCGTGGCGTGGCGGTTGGGGTTGAGCGAGCGGGCGCGGCTCGGCGTGCACCCGGTGCCGGAGGATGAGGTTTTGCCGGCCGATGCGGGCAGCCGGGCGGAGGCCGAGGCGGCGCGCCGGCCGAAGTTGTTCTGGTTCAATCTGGCCCTGACTTTCCTCCTGATGGGGTCGCTGGTGGCCGGGCTGCTGCCCCTGCCCATCCTCTTCATGACCGCCTGCGCCGTGGCCTTGGCGGTGAACTATCCGAATCTGGCGGAGCAGCGGGATCGCGTGGCCGCGCATGCCGGCAACGCGCTGGCGGTGGCGGGGGTGATCTTCGCGGCGGGCGTCTTCACCGGCATCCTCTCCGGCACGAAGATGATCGACGCCATGGCGCACAGCGTGGTCAACCTCGTGCCTCCGGCACTCGGACCGCACCTGGCGGTGATCACGGCCGTCCTGAGCGTGCCGTTCACGTTCTTCATTTCCAACGACGCCTTCTACTACGGCGTGGTGCCCATCCTGGCGGAGGCGGGCTCCCACTACGGCATCAGTGTCGTGGAGATCGGCCGGGCCGCGCTGGTCGGCCAGGCCGTGCACTTGTTGAGCCCGCTGGTGCCCTCGACCTACCTGCTGGTGGGCCTGTGCGGCGTCGAGCTGGGCGACCACCAGAAATTCACGCTCAAATGGACCCTCGGGGCAGCCGGGGTGTTGCTCGTGATAACCCTGCTGACCGGCGTCGTGCCGCTGACGGGCGGAGGCATGCCCCGGTGAGGAATGGCCGGGATTGGAGCCTGGCCGGATAACAGCTTTGCTGAAGCGGCGGTCTGTGACCGCCGCTTCAGTTTTTGCCGTTCGATCGGGGGATATTCAGATAGGCTCTTAGCCCGGCGTGACGGAACCCGCGGGGATTTCGAAGGCCACGCGCAGCCCGCGGCCGTTGCCGGCCTGTTCCGCGTGGATTCTGCCGCGATGCAGGCTGACGATGCTGCGCGAGATGGCCAAGCCGAGGCCGCTGCCGCCGTTCTCGCCGCTGGCGGCCAGGCGCACAAAGCGCTCGAAGATCCTCTCGCGTTGTTCCGCCGGCACGCCGGGGCCCTCGTCCTCGAGCGCGACCTGCCACCAGCCGCCGGTCAGCTCCGAGCGCAGGGTCACCTGACCGCCGCGCGGGGAATGGTTCAACGCGTTGGCGAGCAGGTTGAGCAGCACCTGGCGGATCCAGCGCCGGTCGAACACGGCGGGACCTTCGGAGGAGGCGCTGAGGGTAAAGCGCGCGCCGCGGGATTCCGCAAGCACGCGCGCATCGGAGGCAAAGGTCTCCAGGAAAGTCCGCAGATCATGCGGCTCCAGCTGAAGCGTGATGGCCCGCGCCTCGGCCCGGGACAGAAAGAGCAGCTCCTCGATGATCTGGTTGAGCCGGGCGATCTCCTCCAGCTGCACCTGCAGGGCTTCCTCCTGGGTCGGCTTGAGGCCTCCTTCGATGAGCAGTTTTTCGGCCTGGAGCCGGATGAGCGAAAGAGGCGTCTTCAGTTCATGAGAGGCCTCGGCGGTGAAGCGCCGGGTCTGGGTGAAGGAGGCTTCCAGCCGGTCGAACATCTGGTTGAGCAGGCGGGCGAGATTGGACATCTCGTCCTTCACGGCGGAAACCGGGATGCGTTCGCTCAGGTTGTCGGAGCCGATGTGCGTGGCCGTTGCCTGGATCTGCCGGAGCGGACGGAGCAGGATGTGGCTGAGGAAGAATCCGATCACGCTGCTGGCGACCAGCATCAGTGCGACCATCCCGTAGAACACTTCTTGGTAGGCCATCACCAGGGTGCGCACCTGTTCCTTGGAAACGGCGACAAACACGGTGCGGTCATCCAGCCGGAACTCGCCGATGTGCATTTCTCCCAGGTCGCCGACCACCGCGTCGTAGGTGCGCCGGGCGTTCGACGCCGGTCCGGGCGGGCCGATTTTCAGGGATTGAAGCAGCCGGTTCACCGCCTGCGCCACCAGCGGGCCTGGCGCGGGGCCGGCGGGGATGGGGCGGTTGTTCAGGTTGCGGGAGCGGTAGAGCAGGCGGCCGTCCGCCGCATGGATTTCAATGCTGAAGCGCACGGAAGCGTTGGTCGAGAGACGCTCGGAGATTTGCGCCGCGCTCATCGGACCGGCGTCCGGGCCGAGCCGCCGCTTGACCTGCTCGAACTCCGCGGTGAGGCCGGCGTCCAGCGAGTGGATCATGTGCTGCTCCACGAGGTGACGGCCCGCCCAGAAGAAGCAGCCCAGCGTCAGCAGCGAGGCCAGGGCATACCAGAAAGCGAGCCGGACACCGAGGGATCTCACAGCAATTGGTAGCCGACGCCGCGCACGGTTCGGAAGAGGGACTTGGTGGCACCGGCTTCCAGCTTGTTGCGCAGCTTGCTCATGTAGACATCGAGCAGATTCGTATCGACGTCATAGTGAGACTCCCAGATTTTCTCCGAGATGAGCGTCCGCGTCAGGATGCGGCCGGGATTCTGGAGGAACACTTCCAGCAGCGCGAACTCCCGGCTGGTCAACTCCACCGGGGTTCCGCCCTGCGTGACGGTGCGGGCGAGCAGGTCCATGCGGATGCCGGCGTGTTCCAGCGCGGTCTCCTTCACCGCCGCCTGCCGGCGCAGCAGGGAGCGCACGCGGGCCAGCAGTTCCTCGAGCGAGAAGGGCTTGGCCAGGTAGTCGTCGGCCCCGACATCCAGCCCCTTGATCCGGTCTTCCACGGCATCACGGGCGCTCAGGATGAGCACCGGCTCGTTGAAGCCGCTTTTCCGCCATTCCCGCAGCAGGTCCAGCCCGTCGCCATCGGGCAGGCCGAGATCGAGGACGATGGCGTCGTAGCCGGTTTCACACAGGGCGTCGCGGGCTTCCGCGCAGCTCGGCACCCAGGTGGTGGTGTAGCTCTGTTCCGTCAGGCCTTTCTTGATGAACTGCCCGAGCCGGCGTTCATCTTCCACGATCAGTATTTTCACGGGGCGGCGGGGTTGGGCGGACGGGTATATTCAAGCGCCCGGTGCGTGAGGGGCGAGGGCAAACTCCCTGAATAATATTTCAGGCAGGCTTCATCCTGGCTTAAGCCGACCCAGCCATGGTCGGTTCCTTACCGCACTTCACTGATGGGCCACCGATCTCCGCTTCTGCTGCCAATCCTGGGATGGTTCCTCGCCATTCCCGGCGCCGCTGAATCCGGTGTGGCGCTCGGACTCGATCTGACCCTGGAGGCCTCCGCCGGATTGAGTGGCGGCAACCGGCGCGGACAAGCGTTCCACGGCCTGGCTTTGGGCCGGGTGGAATGGACGCAAGCAGGGCGCGATCCTCAAGGACTCCTTTGCCGGGCCTACGGCAGCGTGCTGGTCCTGGCCGGACGCGGACCGACCGGGGCCTTTCTCGGCGATTTTCTCGCGGCCAGCAACATGGAGGGCCTGTCCGGGACGCGACTTTACGCCTCGTGGCTGGAAGCCGGCCGGCCCGGCTGGTCGTTGCGCGGCGGCGCCTTGCTGGCCGACGAGGAATTCGCCGGCACCGAGGGTGGGGGGGATTTCCTCAACAGCGCCTTCGGCTGGCCGCCCTTTCTCTCGGCCAACACGGTCAACACCGGGCCCGCCTTTTTCCTCCCGGCGTTGGGGCTTCGTTTCGAACGCGCGTGGGGCGAGACCGTCATCTGGCGAACCGGCGTTTACGACGGCGACACCTTTGACTCACCGACCGGCGATCCTGCCATGAACCGGCATGGCGCGCGCTTCCAGGTCGGGGGCGAACAGGGCTGGTTTGCGATCAGCGAAGCGACCTTCGCGGCGGCGAGGATTCCCGTCCGCGGCAAAATTGGCCTCTGGATGCACTCGGCCAACTTTGGTGATGTGCGCGACGACGCCAACGGCCGGCCCTTTGCGATCACGGGCGCCAGCCCGCGCCAGCATTCCGCCAATTATGGCGTCTATGTGGCGATTGAGCGCCGGCCGGCCGGCCGGCCCGATCAAGCAGGAAGGACGGAGATTTTCTTGCGCTGCGGGGCCGCCCCGAGAGATCGCAATGCCATCGGTTGGGCGGTTGATGCCGGGGTGAGCCGGACCGGACTGCTGCCCGGCCGGCCCGCTGACGTGGTCGCCTTGGGCGTGGCCCACGCCACGTTCGGATCCCATTATGCGGAGAGTGCCCGGCTGGCGGATCCGTCAATCCCGGTGCCGGATTATGAACAGGTCGTTGAAGCCAGCTACACCCTGAAACTTTCCGAACAATGGAGCCTGCAGCCGGACCTGCAATACATCCGCCATCCCGGTGGCAGCTCCGGATACGGCGATGCCCTCGTTTTCCTCCTGCGTGCCAATGTCAGCTATTGAACGGTCGTTTCTCCGCCTGGGAATGTCGTGGGAGGGTCGCCAGACCAGCTCGCTCGCACAGACTTGCGAACCATGGCCGGCGCCGTTGTGGGAGGCCAGCGGCCGATTATCGCGGGGTGGCGAAAAAAGGCGAAAAGTTTAGCACAAAATGTCATCCGCGACGCGACTGTTTTTACAGGGGAGGGGCAAAACAGCGCTCCGGCTAATCCTCCCGTGGAAACAAACTTCATTAGTGCCCTCGGAGGGGTCTTTCCCGTTTACTCGTCCGAGCTACCACCCGTAACCTTGATTTAATGACCATGAAGCCCAACTCGAAGCCCCTGACTCATAATCCCCACCTCATCCAATGGGTGAAGAAGATGGAGACTCTCTGCCAGCCAGACGCCATCCATTGGGTGGACGGCTCCCAAGAGGAATACGACACCCTGTGCGGAGTCCTCGTGGCCAACGGCACCTTCACGAAGCTCAACCAGCACAAGTGGCCCGGTTGCTATTATGCGCGCTCCGACGCCAGCGACGTGGCCCGGGTCGAGGACCGCACCTATATATGCAGCGCGTCCAAGGACGCCGCCGGCCCGACCAACAACTGGGTCAATCCCTTTGAGATGAAGAAGACCCTGCGCGGGCTCTTCGACGGCTGCATGAAGGGCCGCACCATGTATGTGCTGGCCTACAGCATGGGCCCGATCGGTTCGCCCATGTCGCAGATCGGCGTCCAGCTGACCGACTCGCCCTATGTCGTCGTCAACATGCGCATCATGGCCCGCATCGGCCAGAAGGTGTTCGACCTGATCGACGCGGACTTCAAGCGCGTCGTCCCCTGCATGCACTCGGTCGGCATGCCGCTGGCCAAGGGTCAGGCGGACGTGCCGTGGCCGTGCAACAAGGAGAAATACATCGTCCACTTCCCGGAGACCCGCGAGATCTGGAGCTACGGTTCCGGTTACGGCGGCAACGCCCTGCTCGGCAAGAAATGCTTCGCCCTGCGCATCGCCAGCGCGATGGCGCGTGACGAGGGTTGGATGGCCGAGCACATGCTCATCCTCGGGGTCGAGAATCCCAAGGGCGAGAAGACCTACGTGGCGGCGGCTTTCCCCAGCGCCTGCGGCAAGACCAACTTCGCGATGCTCATCCCGCCGAAGCATTATGTTAAGAAGGGCTGGAAGGTGTGGACCGTCGGCGACGACATCGCCTGGATCAAGCCCGACGCCCAAGGTCGCCTTCGCGCCATCAACCCCGAGGCCGGCTTCTTCGGCGTCGCGCCCGGCACGAGCAACTCCACCAACCCGAACGCCATGGCGGCGCTCGCGAAGAACACCATCTTCACCAACGTCGCGCTCACGCCCGACGGCGGCGTCTGGTGGGAAGGCATGACCGGGCAGGCCCCGGCCGAGTGCCTCGACTGGCAGGGCAAGCGCTGGACGCCCGAGATGGCGCTCCAGACCGGCGCCAAGGCCGCCCACGCGAACTCCCGCTTCACCGCCCCGGCCTCGCAGTGCCCGACGATCGACAAGGACTGGGAGAATCCCGAGGGCGTGCCGATCAGCGCGTTCATCTTCGGCGGCCGCCGGGCCACCACCATGCCGCTGATCTTCCAGGCGTTCAACTGGTCGAGCGGTGTCTATGTCGGCGCCACGATGGGCTCCGAGATGACCGCCGCCGCCGCGGGCACCATCGGCAAGGTCCGCCGCGATCCGTTCGCCATGCTGCCGTTCTGCGGCTACAACATGGGCGACTACTTCCGCCACTGGATCAAGATGCAGCGCAACCTCACCGAGACCCCGCGCATCTTCCACGTGAACTGGTTCCGCAAGGACAAGGACGGCAAGTTCATGTGGCCGGGCTTCTCCGAGAACATGCGCGTCCTGCAGTGGATCGTCGACCGCGTGCGCTCCGGCAGCAGCGCCAAGGAGACCCCCATCGGCTGGCAGCCGCGCTACGAGGACCTCGACTGGGAAGGCATGGACTTCCCGAAGGAGAAGTTCGAGGAGCTACAGGCCTTCGATCGCAACGCCTGGCGTTCTGAGGTGCTCGGGCACGAGGAATTGTTCATCGACCTGCACTCGCACATGCCAAAAGAGCTGTTGTTCGAGCGTGAGTTGTTGATTTGCAGAATGTAACGAATACGGGAATCAAACCCCAGACTTGCCGGGCTTATACCCCTATCAAGTCTGGGTAATTTACCCTATTTTATGTTGACCCGAGGGTGAAGTGGCCGATGATGCCTGACGTGGGCAACCCCAGTCATCTGTATCAAGCCTCCAAACCCAAAACAATCTGGGGTCTGGCCTTGTTGCTGGGTGCGTTCGGTTGGGCGACAACGCAGGCGCAGGTCATCACCGAATCCTTCAAAAACTCCACCGCTCCCGGTTGGGTTTTTGCAGGCACGGGTTACACGCCCACGCTGACGTCCGGCACGGCCGGTGCGGACGGCAATGCCGCAGGCGACGGCTGGCTGCGTCTGACCACCACCGGCGGCAACCAGGCCACCAGCGCCTACTACGACACCGCCTTCACCTCCGCCGGGGCGTCGGTCTATGCGAAATTCGATTTCGAATCCTACGGCGGCACCGGCGCGGATGGCATCACCTTCTTCCTCTTCGACGGCTCCGTGCCCTTCAGCGTCGGCGCCAACGGCGGCTCGATCGGCTACGCGCAAAAAACCGGAGTCAACGGTCTCGCTGGCGGCTATCTCGGCGTGGCCTTGGACGAATTCGGCAATTTTTCCTCCGCCTCCGAGGGACGTGAGGGCGGGTTGAACGGCACCACGGGCCTCGTGCCCGATTCCATCGCGGTGCGCGGCCCCGGCTCCGGCACCGATGGCTATGCCTACCTTGGCGGCACCGGCACGCTGTCTCAGTCCATCGATTCCGCCACCCGCCCGACCCAGACCAACACGGTCCAGCTGCTCATCACCGCCACCAACCAGCTGACGGTCACCCTCCAGCAGGGCGGCACCGCCCCGCAGACGGTCCTGCAGATGGACCTCTCCGGTTATGCGCGGCCCGAGACCCTGAAGTTCGGCTTCTCCTCCGGCACCGGCGGGCAGAACAATTTCCATGACGTGCGCAACCTGAACGTCACGACCCTCACCGCCAATCTCTGGTCGGGCGTCGGTTCGGACGGCCTCTGGGCGACGAACAACAACTGGAATCCCACCGTGGTGCCGACCGTCGGCGCGGACATCCTGTTCGACAACACCTACGCCAACGCCGCCCAGACGATCAACACCGGGGCCAACCGCAACGTGCGCTCCCTGTCCTTCGACGCACCCTTCGGCTACACGCTGAACAACAACACGCTCACCTTCGACAACCAGGGCGTCGCGGGCTTCTCCGGCATCGCGGTCACGCAGACGCACGGCACCGCTACCAACACCATCAATTCCGCCATCGCGCTCAGCAACGACATCAACGTCCGCAACAACGCCACCGGCGTGCTGAACCTCACCGGCGCTCTCGCCACCAACGGCCACGCCCTCACGCTCGACGGCACCGGCACCGCCACAAACCTCACCGGCGTCGTCTCCGGCACCGGCTCGCTCATCAAGAACGACTCCGGCACCGCCACGCTCACCGGCGCCAACACCTATTCCGGCGGCACCACGCTCAACAACGGCACGCTCAACGCCAATCACGCCACGGCGCTCGGCTTCGCCGGCGTGACCCTGGCCGGCGGCACGCTCGCCTCGACCAACGGCTCGACCATCGCCAACAACCTCGCGCTCACCGGTGATGCCGGCCTCTCGGGCCTCACCACGAGCGGCACGCTCACCCAGACCGGCAGCCGCACGCTGACCATGACCAACGCCACGCAGTCCGGAGCGGTCAGCCTCGGCGGGCAGACCCTCACCGTGCAGGTCGACACCGCCACCAGCACGATCAGCGGCGCCATTGCCAATGGCACCGGCACCGGCAACCTCACCAAGACCGGCACCGGCACGCTCACCCTCTCCGGCAACAACACCTACTCCGGCGCCACCACCATCACCGAGGGCACCCTGCAACTCGGCGCCAGCGACCGCCTCGCCGACAGCACGGATGTCACCATCGGCGGCTCCGGCACCTTCGACCTCAACGGCCACTCCGAACGCATCGACAACCTCACGGCCGCGGACGGTGCCACGATCAACTACGGTTCGACCAGCGGGGCCAACAACCTTCTCTTCGACACCTACACCGGCCCGGCCAGCGGCGTGATGGTCGTGAACAATTGGCAGAGCGGTCTCGACAATCTCGCCACCACGGTCAACGGCCAGACGGTCAGCACCATCTATTTCTCCGGCTATGGCGTCGCGGGCTACAACGGCAGCACCACGCTTTACGGCGTCACGAGCTACCTGCTCACCCCGGTGGTGGCGAGCTACAAGGAATGGGACGGCAGCAGCAGCACGACCTGGAGCACCGACAACAACTGGACCTCCCCCGGCGAACCTTCCACCACGCAGGTCGCGCTCTTCGACGATCTCGGCATCGGCCGCACCAACGCCAATCTCACCGGCGATGACACCGTGGCCGGCATCCGCTTCGGCACCGGGGCCTCGGTGGGTTACAACCTCACGAGCAGCTCCGGGCGGACCCTGACCCTCGCCGGCACCGTGCCCTACATCCAGCAGCAAAGCGCCAACACCCAGACGGTCGCCTTCAGCTATCTCGCCCTCGCGAACAACACCGTGGCCGACATCACCGGCGCCGGCAACCTGGCCATCAGTTCCGTCATCACCGGCGGCAGCAGTCTGATCAAGGACGGCAACGGCGCGGGCCGGCTGATCCTCACCGGCAACAACACCTTCTCCGGCGGTCTTTACATCAACAACGGCATCGCCCGGGCCGGCCACACGAACGCGCTCGGCACCGGCACGGCCACCATCGCGGGCGGCGCGACCCTCGAGCTCACCGGCGGCATCAGCCCGACCAACGCCATCTCGGTCAGCGGCGCAGGGGTCGGTGGCGACGGCGCCATCCGCAACGTCGGCGGCACCAACACGCTCTCCGGCACGATCACGGAAACCGGCGCGACCACCATCGCCGCCGACACCGGCACGACGCTCAACCTTACCGGCAACCTCACCGGCGCCAACACCGCCACCACCTTCGCCGGCGCCGGCAACATCGCCGTGGCCCGCCTCTCGACCGGCACGGGCGACGTCACGCTGAACGGCACGGGCACGGTCACCTACAACGGCGGCGCCACCGCCAACACCACCACGGGCTTCACCACGGTCAACGGCGGCACGCTCGTCCTCGCCAAGAACGCCGGCGTCAACGCCCTCGCCGGCAACCTCACCGTCAACGCCGGCACCGTGCAGCTCAACGCCGGCAACCAGATCGTCGACACCGCCACCGTCACGCTGAACGGCGCCGGCACGCTCAACCTGAACGGCCAGACCGAGACCCTCGGCCAGCTCAACAGCACCAGCGGCACCGCCACCGTCGCCCTCGGCGCCGGCTCGCTCACCCTCAACGGGCCGAACAACACCAATTCCAACTATGCGGGCATCTTGACCGGCACCGGCGCCAGCAGCCTCAACGTCACCGGCACCGGCAAGGTTTACCTCGCCGGCAGCGGCAGCGGTTTCAGCGGCACGACCAACGTCAGCGGCGGCACGCTCAACGTCAGCGGTTCCAACACGGTGCTCGGCAGCGGCACGGTCAACGTCAGCAGCGCCGGCAACCTCCAGCTGCAGGGCGGCATCAGCCTCGCAAACGCGGTGACGATCAACGGCACGGGCACCTCCGGCAACGGCGCCATCGAGAACTTCGCCGGCAACAACACGCTCTCCGGCAACATCACCGTCGGCGGCGCCAGCCGCGTTCAATCCGACGCCGGCACGCTCACGCTCTCGGGCAACATCGCGCTCGGCGCCAACGCCCTCACCGCCGGCGGCATCGGCCACATCACCCAGAGCGGCGTCATCTCCGGCACCGGCAGCCTCACCAAGGACGGCAGCGGAACCCTTCTGCTCTCCGGCGCGAACACCTACACCGGCGCCACCACGATCAGCGAGGGCACGCTCCGGCTCGGCGGCAACGAGCGCATCGCCAACACCTCCGCCGTCACCGTCGCGGCCGGCGCCAGCTTCGATCTCGACAACCGGACGGAAACCGTGGGCTCCATCGCCGGGGCGGGCAACATCATGATCGGCACCGGCCAGCTCATTGCCGGCGGCAACAACACCAGCACCACCTTCTCCGGCGACCTGACCGGCACCGGCAGCTTCACCAAGGCCGGCACCGGCACCCTGATCGTCGCCAGCGACCTCGGCTTCGACGGCAACCTGAACCTCGCCGCCGGCGCGCTCCAGTTCAATGTCGACCAGGCCTTCACCGGCACCACGACCATCAGCGGCGGCACGCTCCGGCTCACCGACGCCGACCTTTCCCTCGCCAGCCTGAACATCACCGGCAACAGCACCATTGATTTCGCCGGCTCGACGAGCTCGCTCAACGTGACCAACTTCACCATCGCAGCCGGTGTCACCCTGACCATCCTCAACTGGCAGAACGCGACCGACTATTTCTTCGCCGACAACTGGACCGGCGCCGTCACCGACGTGCGCGGCTCCTCCCCGATGAACCAGGTGGTTTTCAACGGCTTCACGGGCAACAACACCCAGTGGCAGGGCTACGACGAGCAGATCACGCCCGTGCCCGAGCCGTCGACCTACGGCGCCATGTTGATGGGCGCGGGCCTCGCCGTCTTCGGCCTCCGTCGCTGGCGGCAAAAGCGCACCGCCGGTGCCTGAGCCGAATCAGGCAGCAGCTGGATTTTTGAGGGGACTTCTTCAAGTGGGTGGGAGGGGCTTTATGCCCCGACTCGACCGGCGTTGGCATCATCCCGTCGGGGCATAAAGCCCCTCCCACGCCCGCCCCGTATTTGGCCAGCGCGCCCTGTGGGCATCCGCCTGCATCAGGCCAAAGCGGCCTGACATATCAAAAAAACCGGATTGCCAGTCGCCGGAGCGCACCCATGTTGCAGCCCGATGTCCACGCCTCCATCGCCCCCGGATGCTGTGCATAGCGAGGAATTCCTCCGCTTGCTCATGCGCCGCCAGCTGAAACTGTCCGTGGCCTGCGCGGCCACTTTTCTCGTCGGCCTCATCGGCCTGCCCCTGCTCAACTACTTTGCGCCGGCGCTGATGGCCACCCGTGTGGCGGGCTTCACGCTCAGCTGGCTCCTGCTCGGAGTGATGTGCTTCCCGCTGGTGTGGACCGTCTCGTATTATTTCATCCGCCGTTCCATCTGGCTGGAGGAGGACGAGGTCCGCGCGGTGAGGAAAAACGCGAAGGAGAACTGAGCCATGCCGTTGTCGCCATTGCTCGCCTTGGGTGGATTCATCGGCCGGGTGGATCCGTGGATCCTCGGATTCTCGCTCATCACCGTGGTGATGACCCTCTGGATGGGCTTCCGCTCGGCCAAGACTTCCAAGACGGCGAGTGACTTCTTCGTGGCCGGTCGCTCGGTGTCGGTCGGCTGGAACGCATCGGCCATCTCCGGCGAATACCTGTCGGCCGCCTCCTTCATGGGCGTGGCGGGCATGGTGATGTCGAGCGGCTACGACGCGCTGTGGTATCCGGTGTGCTATGCGTGCGGCTACCTGTTTCTGCTCCTGTTCATCGCCGGGCCGCTCCGCCGGTTCGGTGCCTACACGATCCCCGATTTCGCCGAGGGCCGGTTTGACTCGCCGCTGTTTCGCAAGATCGCCGTGTGTTTCGTGCTGTTCATCGGCTTTTTCTACACCATGCCGCAGATGAAAGGCGCGGGCACGACGCTCGCCTACATCTTCCCCGGCATCCCCTACTGGGCGGGGGTCGTGCTGGTCGGCGCGGTGATCACGCTCAACGTCGCGCTCGGCGGCATGAAAGGCATCACGCTCGTGCAGGCCGTCCAGTATTGGATCAAGATGTTCGCGATCAGCGTGCCGGTGTTCGTGCTGATGGCGGTTTACGGTTTCTACGGCACGCATGTCGGGGCCAATGACGCCGGGGTGCCGTCGGCCGCGACCGAACCGGCGGCGCAGGTCCAGAGCATCGAGCGCAAGCCGCTCACGGCCAAGGCGCCGAAGGACTCGGTGTGGGTCGCGCCTTTCGGGCCGCTCACCACGAAGGCCGTCAACGCCGCCGCCGCCGCCCTGCCGGTGGAAGAGCGCGCCGCCTACCTCGCCGAGCACCAGAAGCCGTATTCGCTGTTGTATACCTATTCGCTGATCATCGCGTTGGTGTGCGGCACCGCCGGCCTGCCGCACATCCTCGTCCGCTTCTACACCAATCCCAACGGCGTCGCGGCCAAGCGCACGACCATGTGGGTGATGATCCTGATCGGTGTCTTCTACGTCTTTCCGCCGGTCTTCGGGGTGATCGGCCGCAACCTCATGCCCGAGCTGTATGCCGGGCTCGGCGCCAAAGGCACCGACAAGGTGGTGCTGGAGCTGCCGACACTCATCGGTGTCAAATACGGCGTGCTCGGCTCGATCCTCAGCGGCATCACCTGCGCCGGGGCCTTCGCGGCCTTCATGAGCACCTTCAGCGGCCTGCTGGTCTCGATGACCGGCGCGCTGGCGCACGACGTCTACGGCCGGATGCTGCGGCCGCAGGCGACTCCGCAGCAACGCATGCGGATGTTCAAGATCGCCGCCGTGCTGATCGGCGGCGTGGCCATCGGGCTCGGCTGCTTCGTCGAGCCGCTGGAGATCAACTTCATGGTCGGCCAGGCCTTCGCCATCGCGGCCGCAAGCTACTTCCCGCTGCTCTTCATGAGCGTGTGGTGGCGCGGCATGACGATGAAGGGCGCGGCCACCGGCATGCTGACCGGCGGCCTGTGCGCCCTCGGGGCCGCCACGCTGACCAACCTCGGCACCCTCGCGCTCGACAAAGGCCCGATGGGGAAAATCTTCGCCGGTTTCGCGCCGTTGAACGGCTTCTGGGCGGAGCACCCGCTGCTCCGTATCCTCTGCGAGCAACCGGCCATCTGGACCGTGCCGCTGGCCATCGGCCTGATGGTCTTTGTCTCGAAGGCCACCGCCGCGCAGGTGCCGGGCGACATCCGCATGAAGATGCTGGTGTTGCACGCCCCCGAGGATCTCGGCCTCAAGCAAGAATACATCCAGGAACACAGCCACGGAGCCGGGCACTAGTGGCTGCCGTCGCCGCCTGCGCATGAAGTATTTCCGTCACCTCTACGTGCAGGTGTTGGCGGCCATTGTGCTGGGCGTCCTGCTGGGGTGGTCCGAGCCTGCGTGGGGTGCGGCGATGAAGCCGCTCGGCGACGCCTTCATCAAGCTCATCAAGATGCTGATCGCCCCGATCATCTTCGCGACGGTGGTCACGGGCATCGCGGGCATGGGCGACATGAAGAAGATCGGCCGCGTGGGCCTGAAGGCGCTGCTCTATTTCGAGGTCGTGTCGACCCTCGCGCTCATCATCGGTCTGGTGGTCGTGAACTGGATCGAGCCCGGGGTGGGGTTGAATGCCGATCCGGCGTCGCTCGACGCCAGGTCGGTGGCCCAATACACGACGGCGGCGCAGCACGCCTCGACCGTGGATTTCCTGCTGCATGTCATCCCCAACACCTTCGTCGGTGCGTTCGTCGACGGGGAGATTCTCCAGGTGTTGCTGGTCGCGATCCTCTTCGGCTTCGCGCTGGCCCGGCTGGATGAATATGCGCGGCCGGTCGTGACGCTGTTGCACGAGGTCACGCGGGCGTTCTTCGGCATCGTGAGCATCGTCACGCGCGCGGCCCCCGTGGCGGCGTTCGGCGCGATGGCGTTCACCATCGGCAAATACGGCCTGGGCTCGCTGCTGTCGCTGGGAAAACTGATGCTGTGCGTCTACATCACGTGCGCGCTGTTCGTGTTCATCGTGCTCGGCCTGATCGCGCGGCTGCACGGCTTCAGCGTCATCCGGCTGCTCGCCTACATCAAGGAGGAGCTGCTGATCGTGCTCGGCACGTCCTCGTCGGAGACCGTGCTCCCGCGGATGATGCAGCGCATGGAGGAGGTCGGCTGCGCCCGCCCCGTGGTCGGCATCGTCCTGCCGGCGGGCTATTCGTTCAATCTCGACGGCACCTCCATCTACCTGACGATGGCCGCCATCTTCGTGGCGCAGGCGACCAACACGCCGCTCACGCTCACGCAGCAGCTGACCATCCTCGCCGTGCTCCTGCTCACTTCCAAGGGCGCGGCGGGCGTCACGGGCAGCGGATTCGTCACGCTCGCGGCGACCCTGGCGTCGGTGAGTCACATTCCGATCGCCGGGCTGGCGCTGCTCATCGGCGTCGATCGTTTCATGTCCGAGGCCCGGGCGCTGACGAACCTGTGCGGCAACGCCGTGGCGATGGTCGTCGTCGCGATGTGGGAAGGCGCCTTCGACCGCTCGAAAGCGGGAGCGATATTGCTGAAGCCGGCGGGTGATGAAGTGGCACGGGTCTCCTGATCCGTGTCACTCGCTTATTCGCTCACTCCTCATCCGGCGGCGTGAAGCCGCGGCGGATGACGTTTTCGGCGACCAGACGCGGGAACAAGAAGTTCTCGAGATACTCCTTGCCGCCGGCCTTGGTGCCGCCGCCGGACATCTTGAAGCCGCCAAACGGGTGCCGCTCGACGATGGCGCCGGTGCAGCCGCGGTTGAGGTAGAGGTTGCCGACGAACATTTCCTGCCGCGCGCGCTCCAGGGTGCGCGGGCTGCGGGAGAAGAGGCCGGCGGTGAGCGCGTAGTCGGAGGCGTTCACCATGGCGAAGGCCTCGTCGAGATCCTTGGCCTTCATGATGGCGAGCACCGGGCCGAAGATTTCCTCGCGCACGATGGTGTGCTCGATCTTGCAGCCGGTGAACACGGTCGGCGGGACGTAGTAGCCGCCGCTGGCGATGAGTTCGGGCGCGAGTTTCGCCTGCCAGGCGAGTTTGCACTCCTTCCTGCCGGTCTCGATGTAGGCGAGGATGGATTTCTGCGCGGCTTCGTCGATGACGGGGTTGACGATGGTGCCGGGCAGCGTGGGGTCACCCACCGGGAAGCTCGGGCAGGCGGAGAGGAAGCGCTCGACGAACTTGTCGTAGACACCCTCGAGCACGATGAGGCGGGAGAGCGCCGAGCATTTCTGGCCGGCGTAGCCGAAGGCGCTGTAGAGCGCGGCGGGGATCGCCTCGTCGAGGTCGGCGTCGTTGTCGATGATCATGGCGTTCTTGCCGCCCATCTCGCAGACGACCTTCTTGAGGTTGAGCTGGCCCGGGAGAACCTTGCCGGCGGTCGCGTAGATGTCGCAGCCGACGGAGCGCGAACCGGTGAAGGCGATGAAATCGATCTGCGGGTGCGCCACGAGGTGCGCGCCGGCGTCGGCGCCGGAGCAGGGGAGGAAGTGGAGCGCGCCGGCGGGCGTGCCGGCTTCCATCATGACCTCCATCAGCAGCGCGCCGATGACCGAGGTCTGGCGGGCGGGCTTGATGATCATGCAATTGCCGGCGACGAGCGGCGCGACGGTGAGGCCGGTGAGGATAGCGAGCGGGAAGTTCCACGGCGCGACGGAGACGCCGACGCCGCGGGGGGTCCAGAACTGCTGGCATTTCTCGCCGGGGACGGCCTGCGTGACGACGGGCTTGGCGAGCTTGACCATCTCGATGGCGTAGAAGCGCAGGAAGTCGATCGCCTCGGAGAGATCGCCGTCGGCCTCGACCCAGGGCTTGCCTGCCTCGAGGATGAGGAGGGAATTAATCTCCAGGCGGCGCGACTCCATGATGTCGGCGGCGCGCAGCAGAATGGCGGCGCGTTCCTCGACCGGGGTGGCGCGCCATTTGGGGAAGTAGGCGACCGAGGCGGCGACGGCGGCCTCGGCGTCTGCGACGGTGCCCTTGGCCCAGTAACCGACGATCTGCGCCGGACGCGCGGGATTGACGGAGGGGAGGTAGGGGCGGTCGGTGATGCTCTTGCCGTTGATGATGACGGGCCATTTCCGGCCAAGCTTGGTGGCTTCGTAGTTCTTGAGGGCGGCGCGCTGTTTCTCGCGGTTGGCGGCGAGGGTGAAGTCGGTGTTGGCGGCGTTGATGAAGGTGCCGGCCGGCCGCGGTTTGCGGGCGAGGGGCTGGGGCGCGGCGACGATGGCGTCGACGGGATTGCCGAGGAGTTGCTCCTTCGTGGCCTCGCCCATGTTCTTGATGCGGAGAAAACCCTCGTTGGAGGTGTTCTCGAGCAGGCGGCGGACGAGGTAGGCCATGCCGGGGAGGAGCTGGCCGATGGCGCAATATTCACGGACGCGGTGGCCCATCTGGAGCAGCGAAGCTTTCAACTCGTCGGCCATGCCGAAGAGCGCCTGGAACTCGTAGGCCTTCGGGCTGATGCCGAGGCGCTCGGCCTGCGCGATGGCGTGGGCGCAGGAGCGGACGTTGTGCGAGGCGAAGTTCGGCGTGATGATGTCGATGTTCTCGAGCAGGAACACCGTGAGCTTCTCGTAGTTGGCGTCGGACTCGGGTTTCTTCTGCCAGACCGGGACCGGCCAGTCGCGCTGCTGGGCGATGATGGTCTCGTAGTCCCAGTAGGCGCCCTTCACGAGGCGGACGTTGAGCGGGCGCCTGTTCTTGCGCGCCCAGGCGACGAGGTCGCGGAGGTCGGCCTCGCAGTCGCGCAGGTAGGCTTGCACGGCGATGCCGATGGCGGGCTTTTGGGCGAACTCGGGTTCCTCGAAGATGGACTTGAACAGCGCGAGCGTGAGGTCCTTCAGCTTGTAGCTCTCCATGTCCAGGTTGACCAAGGCGCCGACCTCGGCGGCGCGACGGAGGATCGGGCGCAGGCGCTCCTTGAGCGCTGCGATGGAATTCTCCGGGTCGGCGGGGTGGACGTCGGGCGTGAGCGCGGAGATCTTGACCGAGAGATTCAGGCGCGGAATCGGGCCGGCGGGGCCGATGTCGCTGTAGGCCGGCTCGGATTCCTTCGCGAAGAATTTGGAGACAGAGTCGAGGATCTCGAGGTTGCGCTGGAGGAACACGTCGGCCTCGGCGTCGCTGACGACGGTCTCGCCGAGGAGGTCGATCGTCGTGGCCAGGCCGAGCTTGGCGTTCTTGCGGATCTGCTTGATGAGGTCCTCGCCGGTTTCGCCGGCGACGAATTGCCCGGCCATGTCGACGATCTGGGCCTTGACGGGTGCGGCGACGAGCGCGGGGGCGAAGGACGAGGCGGCGAGGCCGGCCTTGAGGGCGGGGTTGAGTTCGACGGCCTTGTCGCCGAGATATTCCTGCAGGTGGCGGACGATCTCGGTGGAGGAATTAAGGGAGGGAAGGACGTCGACGAAACGGAAGAGCTGGGTCTTGAAGACCGGATCCTTCATGGACCAGTCCATGAGGCGGGCGTAGGCGCCTTTCTTGGAAAACAGCGCCGGGGGTGGCTGTTTGTCCATGAGGGCAAAGAGTTGTTCGCCCTTGGCGCGGATGGAGGATTCGATCTTGGGGTCGGGAACGAGGAATGAGGACATGGGGATTTGTTGGATTGGTCCTAAATGACTCTGGGGAAACATCGCTGACAACGGGGTGGGAGTGCTAAAAGCCGGCGTGCAGCTGTGCTAATTGAAGCAATTCAATCAGCTTATGGGCGCTTGCCTTGTTGCCAAGCGCGGGGACCTGACCTTTGCTCCGGATCACTTAACCACTTACCATGAAGTGTCTGGGTCTCATCGGGGGCATCGGCTGGGAATCGACGGCCATCTATTACCGCCTGATCAACCAGGCGGTGCGGAACCGTTACGGCAGCCTGTATTCGGCGCGGCTGATCCTCAACAGCCTTGAATTCCAGCACTTGGATTCGCTGGTGCAAAGCAACCGGTGGAATGACGCCGGGGCGATGCTGGCTGAGGCGGCGCGGACGCTGGAAGCCGCCGGTGCCGATGCCATCGTGGTCTGCTCGAACCTGATGCACTACGTCGTCGAGCACGTGGAGGCGGCGGTGGAAATCCCCTTGCTGCACATCGGCGATGCGGTGCTGAAGGAACTGCGCGCAGCGCGGTTGAATCGCGTCGGGCTCATCGGCACACGGTTTACGCTCGAACACGACTTCCTCCTGGAGCGCCCGGGGGCCGAAGCCGGCGCGGGCCGGCGGCGGCTGCCAGTGGAGGTGATCGCGCCCGCTGCGGCGGATTTCGCGGAATTGGACCGCATCATCTATGCCGAGTTGTGCCAGGGCATCGTGCGCGACGCCTCGCGGGCGACGTTGCTGAGGCTGGCGAAGGACCTCCGGTCGCGCGGAGCCCAGGCGATCGTGTTGGGCTCCTCCGAACTCGCGTTGTTGCTGCGGCCGGACGATTCCGCGCAACCCTTGTTCGATAGCACCGAGTTGCATGCTTTGGCCGCCGCCAATTGGGCGATGGACAGCGGTGTGGTGAAGCGCGATTGAGATCCGCGCGATGGACGGCTTATAAGATTGGCAGCTCGCTATTTACGTGGCAGGAGGTTTCTGCAACCAAGCCCCGACGAGCCGTGTTCTAAGCGTGAATGAAGATCCCACAGTGCAAGCTACAACTCAGGGCGTAACGGCTCCGCCAGACTTCACGACGTTCATGCGCAACTACCAGGACATGGTCTACTCCACCGCGGTGCGGCTCATCGGCAACGAGACGCAGGCGGAGGATATTGCCCAGGAAGTCTTCATCCGGGCGCACGAACATTTCGACAACCTGCGCACCAGCCCGACCGCGGGCGGCTGGCTGAAGACCGTCGCGACCAACCTCTCGATCAACCACATCCAGCGCTACAAGAAGCGGTGGAGTTTCTTCTCCGATCTGGTCCGCCACGACGACGAGGGTGGGGAAAGGGAAGTCGAGTTCGCCGCGCCCGACACGTTTTTCTCGGGCGTCGATTCAAGCGAGCGCCGCGAATGGGTCGAGCAGGCGCTCGCGAAACTGCCCGATCATCAGCGCGTGCCCCTGACCCTGTATCATTTCGAGGACATGCCCTACGACGAGATCGCGAAAAGAACCCGCGTGTCCCTCAGCAAGGTGAAGACCGACATCCTCCGCGGCCGCGAAGCCCTGGCGAAGATCCTGATGCGCAGCGGCGCCAGCCATGAGCAATTTCAAAACTGAGGTGCCCCATGAATGAAAAGATGACACCGGAAGAACTCGAGAAATTCATTCATCGCGAATTGCGCTCCCTTCCGCCCCGCAAGGCACCGGCGGGCTTCGAAGCCCGTCTGCAGGCCGCGGTCGAGGCGCGCCTCGCCTTGCGTGCGCAGACGCCCGAACAGCTCGAACAATGGGTCCATCGCGAGCTGCGCAGCCTCCCGCCGCGCCGGGCGCCCCGCACCCTCGAGGCGCGTGTGCTCGCCGCGATCGAGCACCAGGCGGTCGTCGCGTGGTATCACAAGAGCTGGAGCTACTGGCCGGCGGCGGTCCGCGCCGCCTTCCTCGCCACAGGCATCGCGGGAGCCGCGGCTGCGATGGCGGGCTTCTATCTTGTGAGCCAGGGTGCCGCCGTCGATGCGGTGGCCGGGGAAGTGGGCGCCGGATTCGGCTGGGTCGGCCGGATCGCCGCCGGCGGCGGCTGGGTGTTGAATTTCGTGCAACAACAGATCGGCGCCATCCCGCCGCTCTGGCTCTATGGCAGCCTGGCTTTCTTCGCCTCCATGTATGCCACCTTTATCGGTCTCGGCACGGCTGCCTACCGCTATCTCTACCGCAATAACTAAGTCTTCCTTTCCATGAGAACCGTCGGTCACCCCAATTATTTGATCCTCCTGCTGCTGGCCCTCGGCCTGGTCCTGGGACCGGTCGCGCAGGCCCAGGAGGCTCCGCCCGCAACCGAAACCCCCGCTGTCGCGCCCGTGCCGGAACAGCCGGCACCGCCTCCGGCCCAAGCGGAGGAGTCCGCCGAGAGCAACCCGGCCGCGGCGTCCGAGGCGGCCACGGAGCCTGAAGCGGAGGTCGCGGCCGACAAGCCGGCGGACGCCACCGTCGAAGCGGCTTCGGAGCAGGAAAAGCAGGCCGAGAAGCCGGCCAAGAAGAGTCGTCAACGCCGTGCCAGCAGCAATGAGCGGGTGAGTTTCGGCAGCAACAGCACCTTGGCCCAGGGTGAAAGCGCCCAAGCCGTGGTTTCCATCTTTGGTTCATCCACCTCGGCCGGTGAAGTGAGTGATGCCGTGGTCTCGGTCATCGGCAGCAGCCGCGTGACCGGTGGCACCGTGGGTGACGCCGTGGTTTCCGTGATGGGCAACACCTACGTCAACGGCCACGTGAAGGGCGAGGTCGTCGCCGTGATGGGCAATGTCGAACTCGGGCCCGATGCGATTGTGGAAGGCGAGGTCGTCTGCGTCGGCGGACAGGTCAAGCGTGACGCCGCCGCCGTGGTCAAGGGCAATGTCCAGAACGTCGCCATTGCCGGAAAGCACTTTGATTTCACCGGCCTGAGCACCTGGTTCACCGAGTGCCTGCTCTATGGCCGGCCGCTGGCCTTTGACCGCAATCTGCTCTGGGCGTGGAGCATCGCGCTGGTCCTGCTGGGCTTTTATGCGCTGATCGCCTTGATCGCGCCGACCGGCGTGCTGAAGTGCGTCGAGACCTTGGAGCAGCGTCCCGGCTCATCGCTGCTCGCCGCCTTGCTCACGCTGTTGCTCACGCCGGTGGCCTACATCCTGTTGTTGATCACGGTGGTCCTCGCGATCGGCCTCGTGCTGATCCCGGTGTTCTCTCTCGGGCTCTTCTTTGCGGCGCTCTTCGGCAAGATCGTGATGCTGGCCTGGCTCGGCCGGCGTTTCACCAAACTCCTGGGTGACGGCCCGCTGGCCCACCCGGTGTTCGGCGTGCTGATCGGCGGTGTGATCATCCTCGGGCTCTACACCATCCCGATTGTCGGGTTCATCACTTACAAGCTGCTCGGCATCCTCGGTCTCGGCGTGGTGGTGTATACCTTGATCCTGCAGTTCAAGGCCAGCCGGCCGTCGAAGCCGGTGGTTCCGGCTCCGGTCTATGCCCCTGCGGCGGCCATGGCCGGGGTGGCTCCCTCCACGATGGGTGTCACTGGCGAGGTTCCCCCGATGGTGAACCCGATGGGGGCGCCTGTCCTGCCGGTGATTTCCGCGGCCACGCTGCCTCGCGCGGGTTTCTGGATCCGGTTGGCGGCCGTGCTGCTCGATGCCATCCTCATGGGCATGGTATGCGGATTTCTCGGCAGCATGTGGCACGGCTTCGGCGTGTTTCCCTTCTGGTTCGCCCTCTATTGCGTCGCCATGTGGGCGACCAAGGGCACGACCATCGGTGGTATCATCTGCAGCCTGAAGGTCGTGCGGTTGGACGACCGTCCGCTCGACTGGAGTGTGGCCATCGTGCGCGCGCTCGGTGGTTTCCTGTCGCTCATCGTCGCCGGCCTGGGCTTCATCTGGGTCGCGTTCGACGACGAGAAGCAATCCTGGCACGACAAGATCGCCGGCACGACCATCGTCCGGGTCCCGAGGGGCACTCCGCTATTGTAAAGCGGACCGCCAAGGATGGACCAAGACCGGCTTAAGCCGGTCTTTTTTGTGTCAGAAGTTGAGGTTGAATCGCTCCCGGCTCACTGCTTACTGCTCACCAATGAAGCCACTCGTCGGGATCATCATGGGCAGTTCGTCGGACTGGGAGACGATGCAGCACACCGCCGCCACGCTCGCCACCCTCGGCGTGCCGTTCGAGAAACGCGTCGTCAGCGCCCATCGCACGCCCAAGCTCATGACCAGCTATGCCGAGTCGGCCGAAAAACGCGGCCTCAAGGTCATCATCGGCGGCGCCGGTGGCGCGGCGCATCTGCCGGGCATGGTTGCCGCGCTCACGGCGTTGCCCGTGCTCGGGGTTCCCGTGGAATCCAAGTCGCTTCACGGTCTCGATTCGCTGCTTTCCATCGCGCAGATGCCCGGCGGCGTGCCCGTCGCCACCTTTGCCATCGGCAAACCGGGGGCGATCAACGCCGCGCTTTTTGCCGCCTCGCTGCTGGCGCAGAGCGACGCCGGGACGCGGCGCGCCTGGCAGAAGTTTCGCACGGCGCAGACGAGGAAAGTATTGAAGGCCAAGCTGCCGTGAGCACCGGTCAGGCGATTCATCCGGGGAAAACCATCGGCGTGCTCGGCGGCGGCCAGCTCGGCCGCATGCTCGCGCAGGCCGCGAACCGGCTCGGCTACCGGGTCCAGATTTACGAGCCGCAGGAGGATTGCCCGGCCGGCGCCGCGGCCTATCGCGAGGTCAACGCCCCTTACGAGGATCTGGCCGCGCTGACGGACTTTGCCCGCGGGTGCGATGTCATCACCTTCGAGTTTGAGAATGTGCCGGCGGCCTCGCTGAAGGCCATCGAGTCGCTCGCGCCGTTGCGACCGCATTGGAACGTGCTCTGGACCGCGCAGAACCGCTCGCGTGAGAAACGCTGGCTGCGCGACAACCAGTTTCCGCACGCCAGGTTTGCCGAGGGCACGGACGTGGCCGCGGGCATCCGTGGGGTGGGCGTGCCGTGCGTGGTGAAGACGGCGGACTTCGGCTATGACGGCAAAGGCCAGCTGAAGGTGATGAGCGAGGCCGACATCCCGGCGGCGGTGAAGAAATTCGCCGGGCAGCCGGTGGTGATCGAACAGTTCGTGGACTTCGCCTGCGAGGTATCGGCGGTCGTGGCGCGCTCGCCGAACGCGGCGGTGCGGGTTTTCCCCATCAGCGAAAACATTCACACGAACCACATCCTGGATTTCTCGATCGTGCCCGCGCGCGTGACGCCGGCCGTGTCGTCATCGGCGGAGAAACTGGCGCGGCTCATCGCGGAAAAGATCAATCTGGTCGGCGTGATGGGCGTGGAGTTCTTCGTCACGAAGTCGGGCGAGGTGCTGGTCAACGAACTGGCCCCGCGCACGCATAACAGCGGACACTGGACGCTGGACGCCTGCATGACCTCGCAGTTCGAGCAGCAGGTGCGCGCCATCTGTGGCCTGCCGCTCGGCGCGGTGACGCTGTTGTCCCCGGTCGTGATGGTGAACATCCTCGGCGACGCGTGGGCCGGAGGCGAACCGAACTGGGACGTGTTGCTCGCCCAACCGAACGTGCGATTGCACCTCTACGGCAAGACCGATCCACGGCCGGGCCGGAAGATGGGGCATTTCACCGTGACGGCGCGCGATGCGGACATGGCGTTGGAGTTCGCGCAAAAATACAAGGCCCGGCTCGGTTGAGCCAGGATCAAGGTCAAGCTGGAGCCGCAGCGACCTCGCCGTGGCTCCGGAAGATCAGTCGGTCAGTTGCCCGGCGGCTTGGGTGCGGTCGGCGGAACCGGCGATGCCGGCGGACGATCCGGCACGCCGGTGTCCATGACATATTTCCACGAACCATCGGGCTGGCGTTTCCAGATGCTGAGAAACCAGCCGCCCCGCACGATCGCCCGGCCATCCGGCCCGGGGCGGCTGGATTCGAAACGGCCGTAATTGTAGCCGAGCGTGCCGTCATCGGAGACATCGGTATAATAGGCGGACCAGGTCAGCGACACTCCCGGCTGGTCCGGGCCCATGCGCTGTTGCACGGCGGCGGGGCCGCGGAAATTTCTCGGGTCGGTGTCGATGAACGCGACATCGGGCGCGGCAAAGTGGGCGAAGGCGGCATTGATGCCCTTCTCTTTCGCCATGGCGCAAAAGGCATCCTCCATGGCGGCGACCTCGGCTTTGAGCTTGTCCTTGTCGGGAGCGGCTTGGGTCGTGGTGAGGCAGCAAAGGAGAGACAGGAGCAGGATGGTTTTTTTCATGGTCGATGGATTGATCGTGGCACCGGCTTCCAGCCGGTGAATCACTGCGGCTGGAAGCCGCAGCCACTGGGATAAAGCGGATTGGGAGTGGCATCGGCTTCCAGCCGATGGGTTGGGGTTGGAACTGCGGCTGGAAGCCGCAGCCACTGGATTGCCCGCAGGTTGCGGGCAATCCGGACCCCAGGCGAGCTGGCAGCGACGAGGACCCAATCAGGAGAGACAGCGGGCGGTCAATCAACGGCCGGCAGCACAAGGCCCCGGCACTCGCCGAGTCCGATGCGCCGTGCGCCGACACGGTCGGCGTAACCGCGCAGAATGATCTCGTCGCCGTCGTGCAGGAACCGCCGCTCCTCTCCGTTGGGCAAGGTGAGCGGGTCGTTCCCGCGCCAGGTGAGCTCGAGGAGGCAGCCGCGCGAGTCCTTGGTTTCGCCCGAGACGGTGCCGCTGCCGAGGAGATCGCCGGGACGCAGGTTGCAGCCGTTGCTGGCGTGGTGGGTCAGCAGCTGCGCGAGCGTCCAATACATCTTCTGGAAATTTCCGGAGGTAAGCCGGTGCGGGGGCGTGCCGGCCGCTCGCATGCGCGCCGTGAGCAGCCAGACTTCCAGGTTGAGATCGAGTCCGCCGGACCGGGCGTTGCCAGAGTCTTTCAGGTAGGACAGGGGTGCCGGATCGCCTTCGGGTCGGGGGAAGGACGGGATGCGGAACGGTGCGAGCGCCTCCATGGTGACGACCCACGGCGAAATCGTGGTGACGAAATTTTTCGCGAGGAAGGGACCGAGGGGTTGGTATTCCCATGCCTGGATGTCGCGCGCCGACCAGTCGTTGAGCAACACGATGCCGAAAAGCTGATCGGCCGCTTGGGCCAACGGCACCGGCTCCCCGAGCGGGTTGCCCGGCCCGACAAAAGCCCCCAATTCGAGCTCATAGTCGAGACTTTGGCTGGCGCGGAAACAGGGCGGGCCTTCCGCTGTCGCTTTGGCCTGACCTTGCGGACGGCGGACCGGTGTGCCGCTGACGACGATGGACGAGCTCCGACCATGGTAGCCGATGGGCACCCACTTGTAATTGGGCAGAAGCGGTTGCTCGGGCCGGAACATCGAGCCGACATTGGTGGCGTGGAAGCTGGATGCGTAGAAATCCGTATAGTCGCCGATCATCGCGGGCAGAAGCATGGTCGCTTCGCTCATTCGCACGAGGCAGGCTTCGATGCGGTCGCGCTGCTCCCCTTTGGGGCACGTGTCGGCGCCAAGGAGTTCGCTCAGGCGCGCACGCAGGGCGGCCCAGGCCGGCGCCCCGAGCGACATCAGGGCATTGAGCGTGGTTTGCTGACAGGCTGAGCTAACCTCTGTAGGCAGCAAACCGACCTGCACGGCGGCATGGAGATCAAGGATGCGGTCGCCGATTGCCACGCCGATGCGCGCAGTGACGTCTGCGGTGGTGCGAAACACACCGTAGGGCAGATTTTGCAAAGGGAAGTCCGTTGCCTCATGGTTGGCCGAATCAAGCCAGCTGTGGCGGGCGGGATCAGAGCTGGGGTTGGGCGTCATGTTGGGATCAATAGCCACGGCGGGGGGGGAGCGGAGGCAAACTTGGCGGCGCGGCTTGGGCAGTCAATCGATGCCGAAGCGCGTTTCATTAATTGCGCCAAGTAGGGGATAGATTTTTACAAATGAGAAAGTTATTGAATCTCAACGCGGGAAATGCAGCATCCGCCGCAAGAAATTAGCCGGTCAGCTGGTAGTTTCTTACTTAACACAACACACACTAGAACTATGAACAATAGCTCCGTAAGTCTACGGAAGCCTTTGGCGCTGCTTGGCGTCGGGCTTTCCCTGTTCGCGGCTAATGCCGCTTTTGCCCAGAATCCTCCTGCGGCTGGTGCCCAGGATGAGACCCTCATGCTCGATAAGCTCGAGGTTACGGGTTCCCGTCTCACGGGCGCCGCGGTAGAGGGCAGTCTGTCCGTCTCGCTTTACAAGATGGATGACATGCAGAACATGGGTTACTCGAACTTCGGCGAACTGCTCCGCAAAAAACTGCCTCAATTCGGCGGTGGCGTGGGCACGATCAACGAAGCCTTCGGTAACGGCGGCAGTGGCCAGGCGACGATCTCGCTGCGCAACCTCCCGCTCAGCCGCACGCTGTTCTTGGTGAACGGCCGGCGCACCAATGCTGATATCAATATGATTCCGCAGACGGCGATCGAGCGGCTCGAGGTTCTGAATGACGGCGCCTCGGCCATTTACGGTTCGGACGCTGTCGCCGGTGTCGTGAACGTCATCCTCAAGCGCAATTACGAGGGTGGTGAATTTCGCGCCCGTTATGCCAACACGACCGATACCGATGTGGGCGAGTCCCGCTTTGGCTTGGTTTGGGGCGCGCGTTTGAACGGCAAGGCCTCTCTCACCGCCACGGTGGAACATGCCAAGCGCAATATCCTCATGCACTATAACCGTGATGTGAGCGTGCCCGCTGGCGACTCCGTCTCCGGCACCTCCAACCCCGGTCTGTTCACCGCGAATCCGACTCCGGCGCAGCGCCTCGCGAACAATGCGACGATCTCGACCGACCCGGGCCATGTGGCCGGTGTCACCGACGTCAATACGATGCTCCCCCTGCGCTGGTTTGTTAACACTGCAGGCACAGCCCTGACTTCCGCCTCCCAGGTTCCGGCCGGCTTTAATCCGGCCAGGTTCGAAGTCTATTCGAAGGCGACGACCACGGCTGCCCAGCGCAACACGTTGCGCGCCGCGGCGGAAGTCGCGGCCAATGCCGCCTTGGGCGCCAACGCGATCGTGCAATACGGCCCGAACAAGGTGCTGCTCCCCGGCGTCAATGCGGGTTTCCCCTTCGGTTATTACACCTATGCCTTCCGTCCGCAGGAAACGACCTCCATCACCCTTGCTGGCGAACTCGACATCACGGAGAACATGAAGTTCTTCGCCGATTTGCTGCTGAACGAGAACGAGAGCGCCAACGCCCTCGCGCCGTCCCCGCTTTCCGGTCGCGTGGTGCCTGCCACCAACTACTGGTATAACCAAGTGTTCCCGGCCGCGGCGGCCGCAGGCAACACGTTCGGCTTCGGCTACCGCCCCATCGAAATCGGTTCCCGCATCACCTACAATCAGTTCACCGACGTTGCGTTCACGGCGGGCCTTCGCGGCAACATGGACAAGTGGAACTACGAAGTTGCCGTCATGCGGGATGAGTGGAAGCTCGTCCAGACCCAGACCGGTGGCGTGTTTTCCACCGTTTATAACAACGCCTTGGCGTCCAACAGCTCCACGGGAGCCTTCAATCCGTTCGTCTACACCCCGTTCCTGACGGAAGAGGCGGCCGCCAACACCGCCCTGTTCCCTTCGCTGGTCGGTGCGGCTTCGGCTACGTATCGCTATGTCATCAGCCAGGTTGACGCCAACATTGGCGGCGAGATCATGGATTTGGCCGCCGGTCCGATCTCCCTTTCGATCGGTGCCGAATATCGCAAGGAACAGCAGGATGATCGCCCGGACATCAATCTGCAGACCGGTGGTATCTTCCCCTTCAACACCGAGTCGCCCTTCGCCGGTAATCGCAAGATCTTCTCCTATTACGCTGAGACGGACATTCCGATCATCAAGGATCTCCACCTCCAGCTGGCGGGTCGCGTCGAGGACTACAGCGATGTGGGCAACACCGGTCTCAAGCCGCGTGTGTCCTTCTCGTGGAAGCCGCTTGGTAAGGAGCTGAACATCCGCGGTTCTTGGGCCCAAGGTTTCGTTGCTCCCAGCATCTCCGATCTCGATGCCGGCTCGCCCGCCCAGGACTTCACCGAGCTCTTCAATCCGGTGACAGGTGTCCGCACCCAGCCGACGGACGGCACGATCACCATCGGCAACCCCGGCCTCAAGCCGGCCGAGTCCGACAGCTATCTGTTGGGCTTCACCTATTCGCCCAAGGCGGTCAAGGGCTTCACGGCGGGAATCAACTACTACCGCATTGAGGAAGTCGGTATCGCCTTCGAAAGCGCCCAGTATATCGTCAATCAGTGGTTCGCCGCCGGCCCGAACAACGCCAGCAATCCGTTCGGCCCGACTGCCACCCCGAGCGCCGCGAATCCGCTTGGTGCGCAGGTTCTCCTCAACAACGACAGCAGCTTCGATGTCATCAACAACGTCGGCCCGATCAATAGCGGTGCCCGTATCACTGACGGCCTCGACTTCTTCGCCAGCTACTACCAGACGACGGAAGCCGGCGACTTCACCCTCGAAACCTCCTGGACCAAGGTTCTCAGCTTCACGCAGGAGAACTTCCCGGGTGCGGGCGACGTCGACTACCTCGGCTACTACTGGCCGAGCGGTTCGGCCCTCGGTAACTATGGTTTCCCGATCTGGAAGGGTTCCTTCAGCCTGTCCTGGAAGAAGGATCGCTACTCGGCTTCCGCCGGCTGGAACTATGTCGACGGCTACGACGAGATCAACGACGACACCGATCCGACCGACGACAACCCGATTGCTTCCTATGCCACCATCGACTTGAAGCTGGGCTATATGATCCCGAAGATCGAAGCGCAGCTGACGGTCGGTGTGAACAACATCTCGGACAAACAGCCGCCGTTCATCGCGAGCAGCTTCGAGACCCAGTCCGACCGCGCGATCACGGACATCCGTGGCCGCATGGTCTTTGTCGAACTGAGCAAGAAGTTCTAGTCTGTCAGACCTGAGCGTCTGATTCGAATTCCGCGGGGCGGCCGAAAGGCCGCCCCGCTTTCGTTTATCCGGCTGTCGCGTTGAGCGACACGCTCACGCTCGCTTGGTTGACCTGCCAATCCGGTGAGGGGAATCCTTTGTGCGGCGCTCGCTGGCCGATGATTTTCTTTCGCGGGTAGTTTTTCGCCCGGCAAATCTCCATCCCGTTGGCGAGCGTCACATGGCTGATAGCCACTTGGCCGACTCCGCGCACCGCGATGCGCAACGGCGGAAAGACTGGAGCCGCGGCGACCTCGCCGCGCGATTTATCGCGGGCGGGGTCGCCCACGCTCCAGGTTTCAATTTCCACCGGCACCGTGAATTCTCGTTTCAATTTGCTGTGTGGTCGGGCGGCGGCGGAGCGGAACTCGATCGTGAAACGCGCGGCCAACTCGCGCCAGGCGCCGTCGGCGTCCTGCTGCTCGACTACGACCTTCTGCACCGCCGGAGCGAAGTTGTGCACCATGAACTGCAGCTGCCACGCGCCGCACACGGGTGTCGCCCCCCACGCCAGCTCCGGCTGCCGGGCGGCCCGCTTCAGCCATGCCCGCCAGTCGGCCAAGCGCCGTTCGTCGAGGTCCAGCACGACTTCGTTTGGCCCGCGGACTTGTGGATCTCGACTCTGCCGCCACATGGCCTGAGCCGCCTTGCGCCCGGCATTCAGCAAGACCGAAAAGCTTTTGGCGCGAGTGGCCATCATCTTGAGGTGGAGCGCGGCCTCCGGACGCGCTTTCTGCATCCGTCGCAGCTTGAATACATCCCGGGCCGCCTGTCGCACAAAAACATCGCGCTCCGCCAGATAAAGCCGGAACGCCACGCTGGCGGCGAGCGGCGCGGGCAGTTTTGTCCGGTTGAGCCGCGTGAAAAACTTCCGCTCATGCTCGTAGTTCTTCAATCCCTCGTTGCCGGCGAAGACATCCCAACGGTCGTTGATCTGCCAGCGGGCGTAGCCGGCGAAGGCGCATTCGTCCGCCGCCAACAGCGTGCGCGCCAGCTCGCGCGGTCTCGGGGTGGCGAAGGTTCGTTCGAGTCCGCGGGCCAGCATCGAGGTGGCGTCATCCGCGTCCGGTTCTCGCCAGAGGTTTACCGCCGCCGCATCCACCAGCGTGGTCGTCTCCAGCGCGAGACGCTGCGGCTCCCAGGAGGTGACGAGAAAACCCTCGGCCTTGATCGCGATGCAGCGCTGCCACCAGGAGCGGAGGTTGGCCAGCCGGTCGCCGAATACCGGCAGCGGCTCGTGCCGGAAAGAGCCGTTCATCGGGCAACCGTAATAGGCGATGCCTTGCTGCCGCAGCGCGGGCAGCAGGTCGCGCTCGGCGAAGTTGAAGAACTCGACTCGGGGCTTCCGGTTGAACGGGTAGTAATACCAGTCGTAGGCCGTGATCCCGCGCGGCAGCAGGGGAATGGCCTCGGGCGTGAAATACAGCATGTCGGCCCACAGGCCCATCGTCAGGTTGAGCGAACCGCACACCGCGTGCAGCCGGTTCACGTGGCCGACGAAATGCCCGCCGAGGCCGAGGCGGGCGACCTCCGCGCGGCAGCGCGGGCATTTTCCCAGGTGGAAGGACTCGTCAAGGCCGACGTGGACCTTGCCCGCGGTGCAATACGGCGCCACGTCGCGCAGCAGCTTGTCCGCGACCTCCAGCGTGCGCGGATGCAGCGGACAGATCTGGCCGGTTTCCAATGGGCGGCCGCGCTCGTCGCGCAGTTCGTTCAGGTCGCGCCATTCCGGATGTTTGATCAGATATTGGGTGTGCCCGAGCAAATTGACGATCGGCACGACGCGGATGCCGTTCTGCGCCGCGACCAGCACGAGTTCGCCCAGCTCCTGATAAGTGTAGGCGTCGTCCCGGCCGATGCCGGGCAGGCTGGGGTAGTGCACCGCGTCCTCGAGGTGCAGGTAAAGTTCCTCGTAGCCCCACGCCGCATACCGGGGCAGGAGCGCTTTTAGGAAATCCAGCCGCTCGACCTGCCGCGCGAGGTCCCACTGGAAGGCTTTGATCGGCGTGGTGTGCATGGGAGGAGCCGGCTTGCCGGCGATTCCGGGGGATGGATCGCTTGCAAGCAAGCTCCTACAAGAATCCGTTTGGAAACTGTAGGGCGGGATAGCTGATCCCGCCAAAGGTGGTCGCCGATTTCCACATCGGCGACAGGCGTCGGTATGGAAACCGACGCCCATCTGTTGCGAAAGCGGGATCACCGATCCCGCCAACATCCACCGGACCCTCAGCCGCGCTTCTGCCGGATGAGCTGCTCGAGCTTCACGATGTCGGCCGCGAAGACACGGATACCCTCGGCCGTCTTCTCGGTGGCCATGGCGTCCTCGTTGAAGGCGAAGCGGAAGCCCTTCTCGTCAAAGGTCACCTTCTTCAGGTCCGCGGCCTGCGCCTTGACCGGGTCGAGCTTGCGGACCAACGGGTCGGTGCCCGCCTTGAGCTCGCCGAGCAGTTGCGGGCTGATGGTGAGCAGGTCGCAGCCGGCGAGCTCGGTGATCTCGCCCTTGTTGCGGAAGGACGCGCCCATGACCTCGGTGGCATGGCCGAATTTCTTGTAGTAGGTATAGATCTCGGTGACCGACTTCACGCCCGGGTCCTCGGCGGGGGCATAGTCCTTGCCCGTGCTTTTCTTATACCAGTCGAGGATGCGGCCGACGAAGGGCGAGATGAGCTGCACCTTCGCCTCGGCGCAGGCGACCGCCTGGGCGAACGAAAAGAGCAGGGTCAGGTTGCAGTTGATCTTTTCCCGCTGGAGCAGCTCGGCGGCCTTGATGCCCTCCCAGGTGGACGCGAGTTTGATGAGGATGCGCTCGCGCGGAATGCCGGCCTTCGCGTAGAGGGCGATGATCTCGCGGGCCTTGGCGATGGAGCCGTCGCGATCAAACGACAGCCGTGCGTCCACCTCGGTCGAGACGCGGCCGGGCACGATCTTGAGGATCTCGGTGCCGAAGAGGACCAGCAGGCGGTCGATGACTTGGGCGGTGGTGGCCGTCGTCCCGGCGTCCTTGACCGCCTGGTCCAGCAGGTGGGCGTAGCCGGGCATCGCGGCGGCCTTGAGGATGAGGCTGGGATTGGTCGTCGCGTCCTGCGGCGCGTATTCCTTCATGCTGGCAAAGTCGCCGGTGTCGGCCACGACCTTGGTGAACTGTTTCAGCTGCTCAAGTTGGTTGGGTGTGTTCATGCGTGGGATTCTTGGTTGAGGCTAAAACCGCCGGGTGGGCCCGCAAATAGTTTCGCATCCACTCGAGGCCGCCGGCCTCGTCGGCGAAGGCGCCGTCCAGCTGCGACTCGAACGCCGCGTCGAGCGCCGGCTTGAACTGCGGCCCGGGCGTCAGGCCCAGGGCGATGAGATGGCGGCCCTGCACCACGGGCTTCGGCGCGGCATGCTCGAGCGCGAGCCGGCGGGCGGCGTCACGCAGGTGGCCGAGGCGCACCACGGTCTCGTTGGGCACCAGCGGCGGCCGGCCCAGATGGTCGGATTGCATCACCGCGATGAGCTGGTCGATGGTGGCGGGTTCGATCTTGCGGGCCAGCCGGCGGACGGTGGTGTCGCGGACCACCAGGCCGCCCTGGTGGTGCAGCAGGTGATTCATCACGAGCGGCCGCACGAAATTGACCAGATCCAGCGGCGCCCCGATGCGTTGCAGGAAGCTCTCCGCGGGCGGGCCGCCCGCCGCCTCGTGCTCGGGGCTCACCCAGCGCAGCTTGCCGCGCCGCAGCGCCTGCTTGGTCGTGCCGGGCTTGCCAAAGTCGTGGGCCAGCACGCTGAAAGTGAGCAGGCGCCGGACTTCGGCGGGACTCTCTCGCCACGTCTCCAGGCCGACCAGGGCGTCGAGGCAATGGCAGGTGTGGACGAACACATCGCCCTCAGGGTGCCACTCGGGTTCCTGCGGCACGCCGTCGAGCGCGGCCACCTCGGGGAAATGCCGCAGCCAGCCGCTCTGTTTGAGCACGACGAGACCGGCGGAAGGTTTGGCGGCCTTGGTCGCCCACTTGTCCCATTCGCCCCAGACACGTTCGATGGCGAGCTCGGCGTAGGTGTCGCTGATGGAGCGGCAGAGCGCGGCCGTCTCCGGGGCGAGCGTCAGGTCGAAGCGCGCCGCAAACTGGAACGCCCGCAGCACCCGAAGCGGATCCTCGGTGAAGGCCGGGCCGGTGTGCCGCAGAATCCTTTTCTTCAGGTCGCCGGCGCCGTCATGGAAATCCAGCACGCGGTGGGCGAACGGGTCGTAGGCCATCGCGTTGATCGTGAAGTCCCGCCGCGCGGCCGCCTCGGCCTCGGTGAGCGCCGGATCGGGTGCGACGGCAAAGCCGCGGTGGCCGGCGCCGGTCTTGGACTCGCGGCGGGGCAGGCTGAAATCGTATTCGGCGCCCTCCAGCCGGACCTTCAGCACGCCGAAGCTGCGCCCGACGACATCGGTGGGTCCGAACGGCCCCAGGGCCCGGCCCAGCGCGTCGTAGTCCAGTCCGTAGACCTCGATGTCGAAGTCCTTCGGCCCGAGCCCGAGTTGCCAGTCGCGCACACAGCCGCCGACCAGCAGCGGCCGGCCGCCCGCGGAACGCAGGGCGGAGAGGGCGGCGAGCAGGGGCGGCGGCAGCTTCATTCTCTGGATTGACGAAAAGCGTTCCAGGCCACCAGCAGCCAGCCGGCGAGGAAGGCCAGGCCGCCGAGCGGAGTCACGGGCCCGAGAATCTTGGGGCCGCCCAAGGACAGCCAGTAGAGCGATCCGGAAAACAGGACCACGCCCACGCTCCAGCAGACGCCGATCCAGCGGACATTGGTCCAGCCGCCCGCCTGCCCTGAGCCGGTCGAATGGGCCACTCCGACCAAGGCGAGCAGGGCCACCGCATGGATGAGGTGATAAAGCACGGCGGTTTGCCAGGTGGCGACCGAGCCCCGGGCCGTGAGGGTCTCCTTGAGCGCGTGGGCGCCGAAAGCCCCCAACGCGACCCCGGCGAAACCAAGAATTCCGGCAGCGAAGGTGATCCAGTGAAGATGACGGTTCATGTGGTGGCAGGATTATCCGACGGTGGCAGCCAAACCAACACATCATTGCCCGGCCATTTCAATGTGTTTCGCCGGATCGCCATCCGCGGCAGCGAAAACATGCTTTGGCGGAGAACTTCTCCTTGCCGAGACCGCCGTAAACCCCGATTTTTGAGGGGTTAAGCCGCTCCGGCGGCTGATTTCAGAAATGTGAAGGGTTCGGGGTTGACAGGGCATGCCGAAAACCTTCCCTTTGGCCCCTTTCCGCAAATGAAAACCTATCTGGCCAAGAATGAGACCAAGCAGCCCGCCAAGTGGCATCTGATCGATGCCGAAGGGCAGGTGCTGGGCCGTCTCGCCGTTAAAGCCGCCAACATCCTGCGCGGCCGTCACAAGCCCACCTACACGCCCCACGTCGACACCGGCGACTTCGTCGTCGTCATCAACGCGAGCAAGATCGTCCTCACCGGCAAGAAGGAAGAGACCACCGAATACATGTCGTTCTCCGGCTTCGTCGGCGGCGAGAAGTATCGCAAGCTCACCGACGTTCGCCGCAAGAAGCCCGAGTTCATCATCATGCAGGCCGTCAAGGGCATGCTCCCGCGGAACCGCCTGGCGGCCAAGATGCTGACCAAACTCCGGGTTTTCCCCGGTGCCACCCACGATCACGCGGCCCAGAACCCTGTTGTTTTAAAGTAACCCATGAGCGCTGAAACCTCCGTCTTCCTCGGCACCGGCCGCCGCAAGTCCGCCACGGCCCGCGTGCGCCTTATCGCTGGCACCGGCCAGCTTTCGGTCAATGACCGCAAGTTCGAGTCCTATTTCACCCACGACAACTTCGTGAAGCGCGCCGTCGCCCCGCTCGTCACCGCTGACAGCCGGGAGAAGTTCGACGTCATCGTGAACGTCGCCGGCAGCGGCATCAGCGCCCAGTCCGGCGCCGTGGCCCACGGCATCGCCCGCGCCCTCCTCAAGTTCAATCCCGAGCTCCGCGTCACCCTCAAGAAGGCCGGTCACCTCACCCGTGACCCCCGCGAGAAAGAGCGCAAGAAGGCCGGCCAGCCCGGCGCCCGCAAGCGCTTCCAGTTCTCCAAGCGTTAATCGCCCGGACTGGATCACGACTCACCCGAAGCGGAGCGCCCCATGGCCTCCGCTTCTTTTTTGTCTTCACGAAACTTCTCGATTCCCCCCGGGGAATTCATAATTCTACCACTCCCTGAAATGAATGTCGGCATCGTCGGCGCGTCGGGTTACTCCGGCGAAGTTCTGGTCAAGCTCCTCCTCGGTCATCCGCAGGTCAAACTGACCGCGGTCACCTCCCGCCAGCACGCGGGCAAGCCGCTCGCCGCGCTGATCCCGGCCCTGCGCGGGACCGCGGCCGAGCAGCTCAAGTTCATCGACTCCGATGCCGCCGCCCTCGCGGCGCGCAACGACATCGACGTCTGGTTCCTGGCTTTGCCGCACGGCGCCGCCGCCGACTTTGCGAAAGCCCTCGTGCCGGCCGGCCGCAAGGTCATCGACCTCAGCGCCGACTTCCGCGTGGCCGACCTCGCCACCTATGAGAAATACTACGGCGCACACCATGCGCCCGGGTTGCTGTCTTCGGCGCGCTTCGTTTTGCCCGAGCTGACGGATCCCAAGTGGCAGACCGAGATCAAGCTCGCCGCGGCCCCCGGTTGCTACCCGACGAGCACGCTCGTGCCGCTCGTGCCCTTGCTCCGGGCCGGCGTCGTCACGCGCGAACACATCGTCGTCAATTCCTTCAGCGGCGTCAGTGGCGCCGGCAAGAAACTCGACGAGATGTATCTCTACGTCGAGCGCACCGAGAGCGCCAAGGCCTACGGCCTCTTGAAGCACAGGCACATCTCCGAGATCGAGGAACAGCTTTCCCTCGCCGCCGGGGCGACGATCGTCGTGCAGTTCAACCCGCACCTCGCGCCGATGCGCCGCGGCATTGCCACCACCATCACCGTGCCCGCTGCCAAGGGCGCGACCATCGAATCACTCTATGCTGCCTGGCGCGCGACCTATGCCGGCCGGCCCTTTGTCGCCATCCTGCCCACCGGCGAGACGCCCGACACCGCCCATGTCACCGGCACCAACCGGGTGGACATCTCCGCCGTCCACGACGCCCGCACCGGCAACTTCGTGATCACCTCCGCGGTCGACAACCTCATGAAGGGCGCCAGCGGCCAGGCCGTCCAGATCATGAACCTCTGGTGCGGCTTCCCCGAGACCGCCGGGCTCGCCTGATGCCGTCCGGTGCGCCGCGCCGGACCCTCTTCCCCTCAATGACCCAACTCACCGTTACCCTGGATAGCGCCGGCCTCACCGATGTGCCCGGCTTCGAATGCGCCGGCGTGCCCTGCGACATCCGCGAGAAGCACGACCTCAAGCGCCTCGACCTCGCGCTGATCTTCTCCCTGCGTCCCTGCACGGCCGCCGGCACCTTCACGACCAACCAGGTCAAGGCCGCCCCGGTGCTCCTCGACCAGAAGCACCTCGCCGAGGGCGGGCCGTTTCACGGCATCATCGCCAACTCCGGCAACGCCAACGCCTGCACCGGCCCCGACGGCCTGCGCGACGCCCAGCTGACCGCGCAGCGCGCCGCCGCCTCGCTCAACCTCAAGCCCGCCTCGTTTTTCGTGTGCTCGACCGGCCGCATCGGCCAGCCGATGCCGATGCCGAAGCTGCTCAAGGGCCTCGAGCGCGCCGTCAGCGAGAAGGGCCGCACCCCCGCGCACGGCAAGCAGGCCGCCGATGCCATCCTCACCTCCGACACCCGGGCCAAGACCGTGACGGTGAGCTTCACCTACGACGGCAAGAAGCACTTCGTCTCCGGCATCGCCAAGGGCGCGGGCATGATCCAGCCCAACATGGCCACGATGCTGGCGTTTCTGGCGACGGATTTCTCCGTGCCGCGCAGCTTCCTGCAGAAGACGCTTTCCGAGGCCGTCACCGGCACCTTCAACTGTATCACCGTGGACGGCGACATGAGCACCAACGACACCGTGCTCATGCTGGCCAACGGCCACTCCGGCGTCAGCGTCGGCGACAAGAGCCCGCGCGAGCTGCGCGTGCTGTTCGCCGAGGCGGTCTGGAAGGCCTGCGAGGCGTTGGCCGAGAAGATCGTCTCCGACGGCGAGAAGATCACCAAGGTGGTCGAGCTCCGGATCAGCGGCGCGGCCTCCGCCGAGGACGCCGAGAAGGTGGCGCGCGCCATCGGCAACTCGCTCCTGGTGAAATCTTCCTGGTATGGCGAAGACCCGAACTGGGGCCGCCTGGCCGACGCCGCCGGCTACGCGGGTGCCAAGCTCGTCGAGGCCAAGCTGGACATTCTCTACAACGACACGCCCGCGATGACCGCCGGCAAGCCGCACCCCGAGCTCAAGCCGAAGTGGAAGGAGATCGTGAAGGCCCGCCGCTTCACCATCACGCTGAACCTCCATCTCGGAAAGGCGTCATTCCGCCTGCTCGCGAGCGACCTCACCGAGGGCTACGTGAACTACAACAAGAGCGAGTGATCGTTCTTGGTGGTCGTCGATTTCCATATCGACGACCGGCGCCGGGGTGGAAACCGGCGCCCACCAGGGGCCATCCCGCCGAGGGTCCGCCACCGGTTTGTCACTCACTAATCGCTTGCAGTTGCCAGCGAATCGCCCCCACATTTCTCAAGAAATAATTTGACGGCGCACCGTTCCTTTTTCGCGCGCGCTCGTCGAGATCCCCGAAAAACCCTCGTCACAAATCATGCTGAAATTCCAAAACAAGATCCTGTTCGTCGGCTACGGCGCCGTGGCCGAATGCACCCTGCCCATTCTCTTCAAGCACCTCAAGGTGCCGGCGAAGAATGTCACGGTGATGGATTTTGCGGATCGCAAGGCCAAGCTCGCGCCTTGGATCAAGAAGGGTGTTCGCTACGTGCGCGACCGCGTGACCGAGGCCAACATGGGCACGTTGCTCGCGAAGCACGTCGGCCCCGGCGACCTGCTCATCGACCTCGCTTGGAACATCGACGCCTGCGAGATCCTCCAGTGGTGCCACGACCACGGCGTGAAGTATATCAATACCTCGACCGAGCTGTGGGATCCCTACGCGCACGGCGCTAACGCCCATCCGACCAAGAAGACGCTTTACTACCGCCACATGAACCTGCGGCGGATGACCGCCAAGTGGAAGACCAAGGGTCCGTCCGCCGTCATCGAGCACGGCGCCAACCCCGGCCTCATCTCCCATTTCGTCAAGCAGGGCCTCATCGACATCGGCAACAAGCTCATCAAGGACAAGAAAGCCATCGGCAAGAAGGCCGAGAAGATCGCCGGGCTCATCGCGACGCGCCAGTTCAACCACCTCGCGCACACCTTGGGCGTGAAGGTCATCCACTGCTCGGAGCGCGACACCCAGATCACCAACAAGCCGAAGGAAGTGGACGAGTTCGTGAACACCTGGAGCATCGAGGGCTTCCGCGAGGAAGGCACCACGACCGCCGAGATGGGCTGGGGCACGCACGAGAAGACGCTCCCGGCGCACGCCTTCGAGCACACGGAAGGGCCGCGCAACCAGATCTGTCTCGCCCGCATGGGCATGAACACCTGGGTCCGCACCTGGGTGCCCAACTACAACATCCTCGGCATGGTCGTCCGCCACGGCGAGGCCTTCACCATCTCCGACAAGCTCACGGTCTGGAAGGACGGCAAGGCCGTCTACCGCCCGACGATGCATTACGCCTACTGCCCTTGCGACGAGGCCATCGCCTCGCTCAACGAGATGCGCGGCTACAACTACCGCCTCGTCGAGAACCAGCGCATCATGAACGACGAGATCACCAAGGGTTCCGACATCCTCGGCGCGCTGATCATGGGTCACGACTACAACTCGTGGTGGGTCGGTTCCGATCTCAGCATTGAGGAATCCCGCCGCCTGGTCCCGCACCAGAACGCCACCACCATGCAGGTCGCCATCTCCGTCGTGGCCGCGTCGATGTGGATGATCGAGAATCCCGAGGAAGGCGTTCGTGTTCCCGACGAGCTGCCGCACGACTACGTCCTCAGGATCGCGAAGCCCTACCTCGGCAAGTGGATCTCCACGCCCTCCGACTGGACCCCGCTGCAGAGCCGCGACACGACCTTCGACGGTTACAACAAGCCCGACCTCGACCGGAAGGATCCGTGGCAGTTCAAGAACTTCCTTGTGACGGACGCCGGGTGACGCCCCGCACATGATCTCAAAGACGCGCCTCCAGCAACTCGCCCAGCAACACGGCACGCCGCTGTTCGTCATCGACCATGACGCCCTGCGGAAGGCCTACCGGGAATTCCGCCGGCACCTGCCGCGCATCCAGGTCTACTACGCGGTCAAGGCCAACCCCGATCCGCTGATCGTGCGCACCCTCTTCAAGGAGGGCGCGAGCTTCGACGTCGCCTCGATGCCGGAGTTCAAGATCGTCTACGACAACATCAAGAAGATGCCGGCGAAGCAGCGCCAGCAGTGGATCTGGGACAAGATCATCTACGCCAACCCGACCAAGCCGACGGACACGCTCGAGCAGCTGAACAAATACAAGCCGCTCGTCACCTTCGACAACCTCGAGGAGATCCACAAGATCAAGCAGCACGCGCCGGACGCCGGCCTCGCGCTGCGCCTCAAGGTGCCCAACACCGGCGCGATGGTGGAGCTCTCATCCAAGTTCGGCGCCCTGCCGGGCGAGGCGGTGGACCTCATCCTCGAGGCCGACCGGCTTGGCCTGACCGTCGAGGGCATCAGCTTCCACGTCGGCAGCCAGACGACCAACTTCGAGAACTACGTCCAGGCGCTCAATCTCACGGCCAACATCTTCCAGGAGGCCAGGGACCGCGGCTACACGAAGATGAACCTGCTCGACATCGGCGGCGGCTTCCCGGCGCCGTATGACTCCTCGGTGCGGCCGTTCCCCGAGCTGGCCAAGGTGATCAACACCGAGCTCGACCGCCTCTTCCCCAAGAACATCCAGGTGCTCGCCGAGCCCGGCCGCTTCCTTGCCGCCGTTTGCGGCACCAGCATCTCCTCGGTCATCGGCAAGGTCGTCCGCGAGGGCAAGACCAGCTTCTACATCAACGACGGCGTCTATCACACCTACTCGGGCGTCATCTTCGACCACTGCAAGTATCCGATCCACTCGTTCAAGAAGGGCCCGACCAGCATCTGCTCCGTCTTCGGTCCGACCTGCGACGCGCTCGACGTCGTCTCGATGGCCGAGAACCTGCCCGATCTCCAGCGCGGCGACCTCGTCTACAGCGTCAACATCGGCGCCTACAGCCACGCCTCCGCGACCTGGTTCAACGGCTTCCCGCCGGCGAAGGTAGTGCACGAGAATCTCTGATTCACTCCATGGACGTCACCGAGATTATCGCCAAGGCGCGCGTGTTGCACGAGGCGCTGCCCTACATCCATGATTTCCGCGGCTCGACCTTCGTCGTCAAATACGGCGGCAGCTTCATGGACGATCCCGACCCGACCATGCGCCGCCGGGTGGCCACGGACATCGCCTTCCTCGCGGCCGTCGGCATCAATGTCGTCGTCGTGCATGGCGGCGGCAAGGCCATCAGCCGCGCGATGGACGGAGCCGGCCTGAAGCCGAATTTCATCAACGGCCTGCGCGTCACCGACGAGGCGACCATCGCCATCGTCAAGAAGACGCTCGACGAGGTCGTGAACAAGGATGTGTGCGACACGCTCAGCGCGGTCCGCGCCAATCCGAAGGGCATGCCCGGCGACAGCGTCATCGTGTGCCAGAAGCTGCTGGTCGACGACGACGGCAAACCCTGCGACCTCGGCTACGTCGGCGACGTGACCGAGGTGAAGGTGAAGCTCATCAAGAAGGAAATCGCCGACGGCTACATGCCGGTGATCTCGCCGGTGGCCGAGGGCCTCGACGGCAAACCCTACAACGTGAACGCCGACCTCGTGGCCGGCCGCGTGGCCAGCGCCCTGCGCGCCCGCCGGCTCGTCTACATGAGCGACGTGCCCGGCCTGCTCGCCGACTTCAAGAATCCCGATACGCTGATCTCCACCGTCAAGGTGAGCGAGGTCGAGGGCTTGAAAAAGAAGGGCATCATCGACAAGGGCATGCGCCCGAAGGTGCAGAGCGCCGTCCGCGCCCTAGAGGAAGGCGTGCAACGGGTGCATTTCATCGACGGCCGGATGCCGCACAGCCTGTTGCTGGAGATTTTTACCGACAAGGGTGTAGGCACTGAAATTGTGCACGGCTGATACGGGTGAGAGGGAGTGTGAGCGGGAAAAGGCTTAACCACACCCTCACTTTCACTTTCACTTTCACCCCATGACTCCTTCCATCGTCCGCACCAACACCGCCGAGCTTTACGACGCCTATGTCATGAAGAACTACGGCCGTCCGCCGCTCACCATCGTGCGCGGGCAGGGCGTCTCGGTGTGGGACGACACCGGCCGGGAGTATCTGGACTTCACGTCCGGCGTGGCGGTCGCGGCGCTCGGGCACTGTCATCCGGTGTGGGTCGAGGCCATCCGCCGGCAGGCCGGCGAACTCATCCACTGCAGCAATCTCTTCCGCAATCCCAACCAGGGCGAGCTGGCGCGGCGCCTCGTGCAGCGGGCCGGCCCGGGCCGGGTCTTCTTCTGCAACAGCGGCACCGAGGCCAACGAGGGCCTCATCAAGCTCGCGCGGCTGCACGGCGTCCGCAAGGCCGGCACGGAAGGCAAGTGCTTCAAGGTCATCTGCGCGAAAAACGCGTTCCACGGCCGCACCTTCGGCGGCATGAGCGCCACGCCGCAGGAGAAAATCCAGAAGGGTTTCAGGCCGATGCTGCCCGGCTTCGCCTTCGGCGAGCTGAACAACCTGCAGAGCTTCGCGGACCTCGTGGACGAGGGCACCGCGGCGATTTTCCTGGAGACCATCCAGGGCGAGGGCGGCATCACGCCCTGCACCGATGAATTCCTATGGGGCCTGCGGCAGTTGTGCGACCAGCACAATCTCCTGCTCATGCTCGACGAGGTGCAGTGCGGCCTCGGCCGGACGGGAACCTTTTATGCGTTCCAGCACTCGGGCGTGCGGGCCGACGCCATCGGCATGGCCAAGGGCCTCGGCGGCGGCTATCCCATGGGCGCGATCTGGGCGGCCGAGAAGCACGCAGAACTCTTCACCCCCGGCTCGCACGGCTCGACCTTCGGCGGCACGCCGCTGGCCTGTGCGGCGGCGCTGGCAGTGCTCGATGTCTTCGAGCGCGACAACATCATCCAGAAAGTGCAGGCCAACGGCGCAGCGTGGAAAGCCGAGCTGGACCGGCTCGTCACGGATTTCCCGCAACAGGTGAAGGCGGTCACTGGTCGGGGCTACATGCTCGGTCTGCTGATGCACGGCGAGCCCCCGGCCTATCTCGCGGCCTTGCGGGAGGCGGGCCTGCTGGCTCCGTCCGCCGGGACCAACACCATCCGCCTGCTGCCCCCGTTGATCGCCACCAAGGAACACCTCGACCGGGCCACGGCCATCATCCGGTCGGTTTTGGCCAAGAAAGAACAACCCGCCGCATCATGAGGCATTTTCTCAAAGAGACCGATTTTTCCCGCGCCGAGGCGGCGGAGATCCTGTCGCTGGCGCGGCACTTCAAGCAGCGGCGCGGCGGGCACGAGAAGCCGCTCGCCGGCCAGACCTGGGCGATGATTTTTGCGAAATCGAGCACGCGCACCCGCGTGTCGTTCGAGGTCGGCATCCACGAACTCGGGGGCAATCCGCTTTTCCTCAACACCAACGACATCCAGATCGGCCGCGGCGAGACCATCGCGGACACGGCCAAGGTGCTGGCGCGTTTCGTGCACGGCCTCGTGGTCCGCACCTACGCGCAAAACGACGTGGAGGAACTGGCGGCGCACGGCGGCCTGCCCGTGGTGAACGCGCTGACCGATTTTCTCCATCCCTGCCAGATCTACACGGACGTCTTCACCGCCGCGGAGCGGTGGGCCGGGCCGTCGGGCGACCTGCTGGCCTCGCTGGCGGGACGCAAGGTGGCGTTCCTCGGCGACACCAACTTCAACATCGCGAACTCCTGGATCCTCGGTTCGGCCCTCTTCGGCCTGAAGGTTTCCCTGGGCGGACCGGCCGGTTCCGCTCCCGGCCCGGAAATCCGCGCGTTGGCGGCGCAGGCGGGCGGCAGTTTTCATTTCACCAGCGACCCGTATGAGGCCGTCGCCGGGGCCGACCTGGTCTACACGGATGTTTGGACCAGCATGGGGCAGGAGAGCGAGGCCGCGGAGCGGCACCAACGGCTCCTGCCGTTTCAGGTGACGGCCAAGCTTTTTGCCGCGGCGGAACCGGACGCGCTCTTCATGCACTGCCTGCCGGCTCACGCCGGCGAGGAAGTGACGCAGGAGGTGCTCGACAATCCGCGGTGTGTGATCTTCGACGAGGCGGAGAACCGCCTCCACGTCCAGAAGGCCATTCTCGCCCAGCTCGCGCGCCATCGCGCCTGAGGCCGCCTATTCCTCCAGGATCAGGCTGACGCGGGTCGGCTGGGTTCTCCGGAAATTCCCGGTGCTGAGGTCGCCGTCGTCCAGCTTGGCATCGATCGCGATCAGTTGCACGTCCGTGCAGGTGAAGGAGGAGATGGAGATGGAGGCCGTGATGCCGTTGAGCCCCTGATCCCAATTCCAACGACCGCCGATGGCGGTCGCCTTCCTCCAAACGTCGGCCTTGAAATCGCCCGCCATACCCGGCGGGATGATCCCGGGGCCGACATTGTTTGGCCAACCCCCGTTCTGGGTGTTATAGATTTCGAACGCCTGGGTGAAGATGCGGTAATCATTCACGATGCGGCTGTTTTCCGAGGCCTGGCGCACCCTTTGAAAAGCCGGGATCGCGAGCGCGGCCAGCAGGCCGATGATGACCACGACGATCATGATTTCCACGAGGGTGAATCCCTGCGTGGTAGAGGGACCGAACCGTTGTTGGGCGCGCCTCATGGATCTGGTCGGAATGCTCGCAGGCGGATGGCCAAAGGCAAATCCGCAAGGGCCATTTGGCCTCGTCATACCCTATTTTTACTTTGCGCGGACCCCGCGAATATCAACACTCCCGCCTCACCATGAAGATCGTGCTCGCCTACTCAGGAGGCCTCGACACCTCCGTCATCGTTAAATGGCTCCGTGAAACCTACGACGCCGAGATCGTCACTTTCGCCGCCGATATCGGTCAGGAGGAGGAGCTTAAGGGGCTGCCCGCCAAGGCGAAAAAGACCGGCGCCTCGAAGCACTACACCCTCGATCTGGTCGAGGAATTTGCCCGCGATTTCATCTACCCGATGATCCGCGCCAATGCCATCTACGAAGGTCAGTATTACCTCGGCACTTCGATCGCCCGGCCGCTCATCGCCAAGGCGCAGATCGACATCGCCCGGAAGGAGAAGGCCGACACGGTCTCCCACGGTGCCACCGGCAAGGGCAATGACCAGTGCCGCTTCGAGCTGACCTACATGGCTCTCGCCCCCAATCTTTCCATCGTCGCGCCGTGGAAGATCGACAAGTTCCGCGAGGAGTTTCCCGGCCGCGCCGAGATGATCGAGTATTGCCGCTCGCACCGGATTCCAGTCGAGGCCTCGCTCAAGAAGCCATATTCGATGGATCGCAACCTTCTCCATATTTCCTACGAGGCCGGCATTCTCGAGGATCCGTGGTTCGATCCGACCACCAAGGCGAACAAGGGCATGTTCAAGCTTTCCGTCTCGCCCGAAGACGCGCCTAACAAGGCCGAATACGTCGAGCTCGACTTCGTGAAGGGCAACTGCGTCGCGGTGAACGGCCGGAAGCTTTCCCCGGCCGGCGTGCTGAAGGCGCTCAACAAACTCGGCGGCAAGCACGGCATCGGCCGCGTGGACCTCGTCGAGAACCGCTTCGTCGGCATGAAGTCCCGCGGCGTCTACGAGACCCCCGGCGGCACCATCCTCATGCAGGCGCACCGCCAGGTGGAGTCGCTGACGATGGACCGCGAGGTCATGCACCTGCGCGACTCGCTGATTCCGAAATACGCCGAGCTGGTCTATTACGGGTTCTGGTTCGCCCCCGAACGCGAGGCGCTGCAGGCCCTCATCGACGAGTCGCAGAAGCATGTCACCGGCACCGTCCGGCTGAAGCTCTACAAAGGCAACATCATCACCTGCGGCCGCAAGTCGAAGTATTCGCTCTACGACATGAAGATCGCGTCGATGGAAGGCGTGAAGAGCTGGTATAACCAGAGCGACTCCACCGGCTTCATCCGGCTGAACGGCCTGCGCCTCCGCGCGCGCTACTACGCCCAGGGCGGTCCGAAAGCCTAAACCTTCGCGCCGAATCGGCGAAAGTCCGCGCCCAGTCACACCCCGGCGGTGAGACTGGGCGCTCTTGTTTGGTGCTTCGTCGCGCCGACGTGGAGCCGGAGCGCACCCGGGTTGAGGTGGAACGCCGCATTGCCTTGGCTCGGGGCCGGGATAGTTTCCCGATGCAACCCGATGACTACGACCCCCCGCCCACATTGGTGGATCAGCCTGGCGTTGCTGCCGCTGAGCGGGCTGATGGCGATGGTTTTTCTTGGTCCGAGGCAGTCGCTGCCGATCATACCGCGTTCGCCGGACGAGGCCAATGTGCTGCGGGTCGCCTATCCCCAGCGCCTGATGCCCGATCCGCACCAACGCACCTTTCCGGTCGCGCCCCACAACCATTTCATCCTCTGCCTGTGGGAGCCTTTGGTGGAATGCGATCCGGTCACGGGTGAACCGCGCCCGGCCGCCGCGGAGAGTTGGTCGTGGTCGCCGGACCGGCTGGTGCTCACTTTGAAGCTGCGGCCCGACGCCCGTTGGAGCAACGGCGACCCGGTGACGGCGCATGATTTTGTGCGCGGGTGGCGCCGGTTGTTGCACCGGGGCATGGAGGTGGCCCAGACGTTGTTCCCGCTCAAGAATGCCGCGGCCTATCACATGCGGACCTTGCAGGATCCCGAGAAGGTCGGGGTGCAGGCCATCGACGATCTGACCCTGCGACTGGAGTTGGCCCAGGTCCGGTCCACCATGGTGGCGGAATTGGCCGACCCGTTGCTTGCGCCCTTGCATGAGAACAGCGAGCAGTCCCTGGCCGACAATTCCTATGTCACCGCTCCGGAAAAACTGGTGACCAACGGTCCGTTCCAACTGCGCGAGGCCAGTGGCACGGGTTTCCGCCTGCAGGCTTCACCGCATTACCATGGCCGGAATGAAGTGCGGCTCGACGGGGTGCGTTTTATCCGGACGAGCAACCAATCGGTGGCGCCTCTGCTGCTGGCGGCGGGGGTGGTCGACGTGGTCTCGCCCATGCCTTGGGAGGAAAGAAAGTTGCCCACCAATCGTCCGGCCAGAAAGGAGACCGAACTGGTGCTGGCGGTGAGTGCGATAAATTTCAACGTGACCCGCGGCCCCCTGCGCGATGTCCGGGTGCGCCGGGCGCTCGCGCTCGCGCTGGACCGCGAAGGTCCCATCGCGGAATTCAATCCCGGCCGCATGACGCCGGCCTGGTCCTGGGTGCCGGACATGCCCGGGCGGACCGGATTGGTCCTGCTGAACGAGGACAAGGCTGAAGCCCGGCGCCTGCTGGCGGCGGCCGGCTACCCGGGCGGTCGGGGCTTTCCGGTGTTGGAGATGTCTCTTCCGCTTTGGGGGATGGAAGATCCTTATCCGGCGGTCTGGGCTGAACGTTGGTATCAGGAGCTGGGGGTGAGAACCCACCTCATCTATGAGCCGACGTCGGTGCGTGCGAAACGCATGACGGCGGCCGGGGATTACGATGTGGTCTATGGCAATCTGATCGCCACCGTGCCGGATGCCGGCGACTTGCTGAGCGGATTTCTCTGGCCGCCTGAATACAGCGATACCAAGTGGAGCGACCCGGAATTCAACCGTCTCATGAGCGAGGCGGACCGCAAGACCGGCGCAGCGCGGCTGCCCTTGCTCGAAAAAGCGGAGCGGCGGATGATGGATGCCGTGCCCGCGGTGCCGATGATGTTTGAACAAAGGCAGGCCCTGCTGGCGGCCGAGGTGCGGGGCTGGTATGCCGAGCCGCTCGCCCGCCAGTCGCTCAAACGACTCCGATTGGAAACAAGCTCCGGGGCGAATTACAACCCGGGGCCCCGGCTATGAAGAACGGCGATGGCAACGGCACGGTCCCTTGGTGGCGCCACTGGCGGCTCTGGCTCGGCGTCTGGCTGGCGGGCACCACGGGTCTGGCGGCGATCTTGCTGTGGGATGCCTGGCCGTGGCTGAGCGGAGCGCCCCAAGCCAGCTTTCGCGGCACCAAGCTGAACGACTGGCCGCTGTCGGCCCTTTGGTGGGTGCTGGTGCCGGGCATCATGTGGTTGCAGAAAAACCTGACCTTGGTGGACCGACGCTGGCCATGGGCGGTCCTGCTGCACGGGCTCATGGCGGTGCTCATCACCGGCCTGTTCATCATTCTGGCCGGCGGCCGGATGCTCCTGGCGAATCATCTGCCGGCCAGCTACCTGCCCGCGATGGTGCATGATCTGCGCTGGATGGGCGGATGGAACTATACGCCGGCCTTGGTTTATCTGCTCCTGATCTTCGCGCTCTATGCCTTCAGCTTTTACCGGGAATGGCGGGCCGGCCAGCGGCTGACCGGTGAATTGCGGGTCGCCAATGCCGAGCTCGAGACGCGGCTGGTGCGCGCCAGCCTCGATGCCTTGAAGATGCAGCTGCATCCGCACTTCCTGTTCAACACGCTCAATTCCATCACCAGCCTGATCCGCAACAACCGCACCCGCGAAGCCGAGGACGTGGTCGCGGGGCTGGGGGAGCTGCTGCGCCGTTCGCTCGACCACAAGCAGGAGGCCAGGGTGAGCCTCGAGCACGAGCTCGGGTTTCTTCACCGGTATCTCGATATCGAGAGCATCCGCTTCCAGGACCGTCTCCGCGTCGAGTTCGACATTTCCCCCAAATGCCTGGCCGCCCAGGTGCCGGGCCTGATTTTGCAGCCGCTGGTGGAGAATGCCATGAAGCACGGCATCTCCAAGGATCCCGCCGCCCGGGTCCTGCGCATCAGCGCGGCCCGTGACGGCACGCGCCTGATCCTGACCGTCTACAACGACGGACCGCCGCTGCCGAAGGACGATGCCGCGCTCAGCCGCGGCATCGGTGTGCAAAGCACCGTCACGCGATTGCAGATGCTTTATGGCGACGAGGCCCGCCTTTGGTTGCGCGACCAGGCGCCGCGCGGCGTGCGCGCCGAGATCATCCTGCCTTTCCAGACCGTTTCCCCATGAACATCACAACTGCCACCATCCGCACCCTGATTGTCGATGACGAGGTGCTTGCCCGCGAAAATGTCGAGGCCCTGCTCCGGCCCGATCCCGAGATCCAGATTGTCGCCCAGTGCAGCAACGGCACCCAGGCGGTCGAGGCGGTCCGGCAGCACCTGCCCGACCTGCTGTTCCTCGATGTGCAGATGCCCGGCATGACCGGCTTCGATGTGCTCGCCAAGCTGCCCGCCAAGCTGATGCCCCACGTCGTCTTCGTCACCGCCTACGATCATTTCGCGCTGCGGGCCTTCGAGGTGCACGCGGTGGATTACCTGCTCAAGCCCTTCAACCGCGCCCGCTTCGCGGAGGCGCTGGCCCGCGCCAAGACCGCCGTGCGCAACCACGACCACCAGGGTCTGGCGCGGCGGCTCGACGAAGTCCTGGAAGCCATGCAGCGGATGCGGCGGGAGGCCGAGGCTCCGGCAAAGCCGCGGGAGGGCGACGGGCGCCTCTTCATCCGCTGCGACGGGGAGATCCACGTGATGGCCCCCGAGGAGATACTGTGGATCGAGTCGGACGGCGATTACGTGCGGCTGCACTCGACCGACAAGTCGCGCTTCGTGCGCATGTCGCTGCACCGGATGCTGGAGAAACTCGACCCGGCGCATTTCGTGCGCATCCATCGCTCGACCATCGTCAATCTCCGGCACATGAAAAAGGCCAGTCCCGCACTTTACGGCGAATACACCGTGGAGCTGACCAACGGGGTCAAGCTGAAGGTCAGCCGCACCTTTGTGCACGATCTCAAGGCGCATTTGTAGGAACGGCCGCGGGAGCAAATCCGGTTTGTCGCGGCGATTTGGCGCTTCGGCGACGGCTTGGGTTGGTTGAAATCGTGCGCGTGTAGCCTTGTCGCACGGAAATTGAGCCGCGGCCCATTCACGCGGCTAACTGGTGTCATAAGCGAGGCGGCTTCCGCTGCCCCGGCTGGCAACACACACAAGCAAACGAATGAACTCAACACGCACTCCCCGCATCCGGGGTTTGGCGCGACTGCTCGCGCTTTCCCTGACTGCGTTCGCGGCCTCGGCCGCTTTTGCCCAGACATCCGGCGATACTGTCAAACGCGACGAACCGCTCAAATTGGATAAATTCGTGGTGACCGGCTCGCTGATCCCGGCCACCCAGGGCGAGACGTTTATTCCGGTGTCCACCTACACCGCGACCAAACTCACCCTGCTGGGTGCGGCCACCCCGATCGAAGGTTTGCGCAGCCTGCCTTCTTTCTTCGGCGGCACCGACACCGAGCTCGACAGCAATGGCGGCAGCGGTGCGGCCACCGTGAATCTCCGCGGCTTGGGCGGCACCCTGACCCTGGTCAACGGCCGCCGCTCCGGCGTGACCGAGGGCGTCGGCTTCTCCGACCTGAATCTGATCCCCATCGATGCCATCCAGTCCATCGACATCCTGAAGGACGGCGCGGGTTCCGTGTATGGTGCGGATGCCCTGGCGGGCGTGGTGAATGTCGTGCTGAAGAAGAAATGGAACGGCACCCAACTCCGTGCGAGCTACGGGGTGTCGGGAGAGAACGATGCCCAGCAATGGGACGCATCGCTAGCCCTCGGCCGTTCCTTCGCCAACGACAAAGGCTACGTGAACCTGGTCGCGGCCTATGCGGACAAGGAAACCCTTTATGCCCGCGACCGCGGGATTTCCGCCCTGGCGGACGGACGGCCGCTCGGTGGCCTGAACGGTGGCAGCCCGACCTTCGCAGGCAGAATTGGCGCGGCGGGCGGCGGTTTGCTGCTCAACACCGGCAAGGATTTTCCTTCCAGCCCGGCCGACTATCACGCCTTCGATCCCAACACGGAAAGCTTCAACTTCCGTGAATACTCCCCCTCCATCCCCGGGCAGACCCGCAAGCTGCTGCATTTTGCCGCCGGCTACGAGCTGCTCGGCCGGAAGCTGGAACCTTATGTCGAATTCGACTATGCGGATCAGTTCACGTCCAACGGTCTCGCCCCGGCGCCGATCACCCTGCCCAATGCGACTGCCCGCAACAGCCGCTACAATCCGTGGGGTGTCGGCGTCGCCATCCCCGGCAACACCGTGCGCTACCGGCCCACGGATCAGGGCAACCGCAACAATGCCTTCGACAAGCAGAATTACCGCGTGGTCTTCGGCCTCCAAGGTCGCTTCGACAACGGCTGGGGCTACGACACCGCCTATCTGAAGACCAACGAGGACCTGCTGCAGACGGAATCGAACGGCGTTCTCCGCTCGAAGATCGTGGCCGAGACCGATGCCGGCCGTTTCAACCCGTTCGCGCGGGCCGGCAGCAAGGGCACGTTCAACGGCGGCACCTGGGACAACGGCAAGGCCATGGCCGACTCCCTGGCGGAGGGACACAAGTCCTACCAGGACACGATCGAGACCTTTGATTTCAAGATGTTCGGTCCGGCCATCGATCTCCCGGCCGGTTCCACCAATCTCGCCATCGGCTACGGCCGCCGCAAGGCGCACAGCACGTTCTCGCCGGAAGACATCTATTTCACGGGCGACCTTCTCGGCTACAACGCCGGCAATCCCCGCGACGCCTCCTCGACGAACGACGCGTTCTTTGGCGAACTCTCGGTCCCGCTCATCGCGCCGGAAAATGGCGTGAAGTTTGCCAAGGAGTTCAGCCTGACGGCCAACATTCGCTATGATAATGACGAGGTGGTGGACAACCTCACCGGCAACACCCGGAGCTTCGGGGCGTCGACCCATCGTTTCGGCCTCCGGTATCAGCCGGTCGATGAACTGGTGATCCGGGCCACCTATGGCACCGGGTTCCGCGTGCCCAGCCTGACGCAGCTTTATGCGGCCCCGGGTGACAACAACCCGACCCTGATTGACCCGTTGCGTTTTCCGATCGGTCAGCAGACCCAAGTCACCACGCAGGGCAATCCCGAGCTGGATCCTGAAACCAGCGTCAGTCGCGGCGCAGGCTTCATCTACTCGCCGAAGGGGCTTCCTGGATTCAACATCACCGTGGACTACTACAAGACCAAGCTCGCCGGCCTCATCACCGACGGCGCCCAGTTCATCCTGAACCAGAACGCCGCCACCCAGGGACCGGGCTTTGTCTTCGGCAATCCCGCCACGATCAATCCGAACGCACTCTATGCGGACCGGATTGTGCGCGATCCGGTCACGGGTTCGCTGGATGACAGTGTCGTCAACGCCATCGACTCCACCAACCTGAACGTGGCCGAGCGCCTCGCCGAAGGCATCGATTACTCGGTCTCCTACCGGCAGCCCAAGGCCTCCTGGGGTCAGTTGACGCACACCTTGGAATTCAACCAGGTTCTCAAGTGGCAGTTGGTGCCCGAAACCGGTTCCCCCGTGCAGGACTGGGTGGGCAAGTTTGTCGATCCGTCGTCCAACGCCATCGCGCCCGGCTCCATTCCCGAATGGAAAGGATACTACAATTTCCTTTGGGAAAAGAACGCCTGGACCGTCAGTGTGACCGTCAATTACACCCACAGCGTGCTGGATGACCCGGCGGCCCAATACCAGGCGGTCTTCGATGCCAACGGAAACTATGTGTCTTCCGCCTACCTTGATGTGACGACCGGCCAGGACGTGACGACGACGGACTACTCGATGGAGCGGTATGTCACGTTTGATTTCTATGCCACCTACACGTTCAAGACGGACAACAAGTGGCTTAAGGGCACCGAACTGCGCTTTGGCGTGCAGAACATCGGCGACGAACCCCCGCCGTTCTCCGCCGGTGCGTTCAACGACAACTACGACACCTCCATGTATAGCACCCGCGGCCGCTACTTCCAGTTCGGCGTCGTGCGGAAATTCTAAGATTGCTCCAGTGACGATTCGCAAACCCCGGGAATCACTTCCCGGGGTTTTTCTTTGTGCCGGTCCGGTCGGCTGGTTGCCGTCGGCTGGCGATGGCAGCTGGTCGCAATTGCCTTGTCGGAGGCCCGCGCAGGATTTCGCTTCACCTGTGATGAGTGCGATGCCCCAAAAGCTTTGGCTTGGCTGTGGCACCGGCTTCCCGGTTCGACGGGCTCACGGCCCTGAGCGAGTCGAAGGGCAGCCGGTGAAGCCCTGCGGCTGGAAGCCGCAGCCACGCAAGCAGGCTCCGGTTCGGTTGGAAAGTGGCACGGGTCTCCGACCCGTGGGGAACAGGATCACGGGTCGGGAGACCCGTGCCACGAAGCAGATGAAAGATGAAGCGGGACATGATGAGTTTGACCAAACGCCCCGGAACAAGCCCCGAGAATCTTCCCTCATGCCTCGTCTCGTTCTCGCCATGGCCTTCCTCGTGTGCACGGTCACGATGCAGGCCGATCCCGTGCTCAAGCCGGGCGGGATGGTCGAGTTCCTGGTGGAAATGCCGCAGACGCTCCGTGAATTTGCCGCGGGTGGCCGCACCTCTCCGGTGAAGAACGTGCGGGTTGCCGTCGTTGTGCCCGCGGATTTCGATCCGGCTCGGGTGTGGCCGGTCATGGTCATCAGCGCGACCTCCGATCCCGAATACAACTCCAGCTGCGTCCTGCTGGGTCAATATGCCAGGGCCGCTTTGGCGACGGGATGGATCCTGCTCGCGGCTGATCCACAGGAAAAGGTCGGTCTGGCCGAGGATAATCTCCAGCTGCGTTTTGCATTGGCCGGCACCGGACTCTCCGGACTCGAACAACTCTGGCCGGGTGCCGCCAAAGCACCGCTGGCCTTCGGCGGCTATTCGGGCGGCGCCAAGCACTCCGGCTGGCTCACCGCCGAGTTTGCCGCGCAAGGCCGTCTGGCCATCGGAGTCTTTCAAGGCGGGATCAACAAGGAGACGGTCGCGCTGGCCGGCCGGCGGCTCAATGTCCTCAACGAGGCCTACCGGCGCATCCCGATCTACCTGCAAGGCGGGACGAAGGATGAAATCGCCACTCCGGAAGCGCACCGTGCGGTCGCAGCCGCACTCAAGCGCTCGGGATTCGTCCACGTCCGGCTCGAGTTCAACGAAGCGCGACACGCGATCGACGCGAGGCAGCTGCAACACGCCCTGGCCTGGTTCAGCGAATTGGCCGCGCTAAAGACGCCGGCTGAAACAGACGCATCTCGCCGGTGACATTGCCCCGCCACGCGAGAGGATGAAAACGATACTGACGCTGTTTGGCCGCATCATGCTTAGGGAAAATCAAATCGTGGCTCTTGCCCCTGTTGCGCCTTGGGGAGGGCTCTCCACGAGCTTTGGGCCATAAACAATCCAGCCGCCTGAAATCAGGCTGTTTCGGCCCTATTCAATCGTAGGGCCAATCAGCATTGTCCGTGACGTGCGTAATTTCACGGCGCTGGTCTTCGGACTGCTGTTCAACTCCTTGCTGATTGCCCAGTCGCCAGGCACCGCGCTGGTGCGCCACGCGCCGGCCTTGAACGGCACCGTGGAGGGCTCGATCCATCAGATGTCGGCGGAGAGCACGACGCTCAATGGTGGCGCCCGTGTGACCGGCGACCTGTTCGTGCCCGGCACCCCGACGGTGCGGCTCAACGGGTCGCCGACTTATGGCGGCACGCAAGATGGTCCCGGCAGCGCCACGCCGACGAATCACACGATCACGCTCAACGGGGGCGCATCGCTCGGGCATGTCGTCCGGCGCACGGACGCCATCGCGCTTCCAGCGGTGGCGGCTCCGCCTCAGCCGGCCGGCACGCGGAGCGTCTCGTTGAACAACAGCAGCCAGACACCGGGAGATTTCGTCACGCTGAAAAACCTCACGCTCAACGGCAACGTCGGCCCGATCGCCGTGCCGCCGGGCACCTATGGCAATTTCACGGCCAACTCCGGCGGCTTCACACTCGGCACGGCGGGTGCGACGACTCCGGAGGTCTACAATTTCCAGAATCTGACCCTGAACGGCAACAGCCGGCTCGACGTCGTCGGGCCGGTGATCGTGACGCTCGCCAATGGCGTGTCGGCCAACGGCAGCATCGGCTCTTCCGCGAATCCCGCGTGGCTGACCCTCAACTTTGCCAGCGGCGGCCTGACCCTGAACGGCAATGTCTCCGTCCACGGCCATGTGACCGCTCCCTCCGGCACGGTCATCATCAACGGCAATTCACAACTGGTCGGCGGGTTGGTCGCCGACCGGTTGACCATCAATGGCAGCGGCCTGTTGAAGCTCGTGGCGCCGGTTGTCGTCAACCAGCTCCCATCGGTCACCTTGACCGCACCCGCCAATGGCAGTTCTTTCACCGCGCCGGCTACAATCAATCTCGCCGCGACAGCGGCCGACAGCGATGGCACCGTAGTTAAAGTCGAGTTCTACCAAGGCAGCAGCAAAGTGGGGGAGGACACGGTGGCGCCCTACCAGTTTACCACGGCCAGTCTTTCCGCCGGTGGCTACACCTTCACCGCCCGGGCCTTCGATAACCAAGGCGCATCGACAAGTTCCGCCGCGGTCAATGTCACGGTTGTGGCCCCCACGAACCAACCGCCCACGGTCGCATTTACCGCGCCGACCAATGGAGCGTCCTTCATTGCGCCGGCCGGATTTACCCTGGCAGCCACGGCAGCAGACAGCGACGCAAGCATCGCCAAGGTGGAATTCTACCGCGATGGAACCAAACTCGGGGAGGACGCCCTGGCGCCGTATGAGTTCGCCGTAAGCGGACTGGCCGCCGGCACCCACCATTTTCTCGCCCGGGCGACGGACAACGGCGGCCTGGCCACGGACTCCACCGCCATCACGATCACCGTGACCACACCGAATGTGCCGCCCACGGTTGCACTGACCGCCCCCGCTGCCGGCGCCACCTTCACCCTCCCTCTCACCCTCACGTTGTCGGCGGTGGCCGCCGACAGCGACGGCACCGTGGCGAAGGTGGAGTTCTTCAACGGCGACACCAAACTCGGCGAAGTCCTCGCGCCGTCAACGCCCCCAGCCACCTTCACTCTCACTTTCACTCTCACTCTCCCCGGCACGTATGCGCTCACCGCCCGGGCGACCGACAATGCAGGATCGAGCACGACTTCGGACGCGGTGACGGTCGCGGTTACGGACAACAGCGTGCCGTTCCTCGCGAACTTCGAGCCGGCAGAAGGTTATCAGCCGGGGACGTTGCATGGGCAGAAAGGATGGATCGTCGACGGTCCCGCGAGCATCGCGACCTCTCCCGTGTATGCCGGCCAACAAGCGGTGTCGGTCGCCCCGGCGACACCGCCGGCGCTGCTGGTTCGGGCCTTCGCCAACAGCGACCCCAGCGTCACCTTTGTCGACCTGTTCGCGCAGCCGGCGGCGGCGACCACGGCGTCGGGCGGCGTGTTCTTCGAGACGGATGCCGCTCAAGTCGCCCTCACCGGAACGGGTTTCGCGGGCATCCTGCAGGTCTTCAGCGGCGATGGGGCTGGCGGTGGCACCTGGTTGCCCACTGGGGAAGGCCCGGCCCTCGATGCCAGCGGACGCGCGACCAACTGGCTGCGCTTGACCGCGCGCGCCGACTACACCGGCAAGACTTGGGATCTCTATCTCAACGGCCGGATGATCGCGGCCAATCTCGGCTTCCTCAACAACACCCAGCCCGCGTTCACCGACCTCGGCTTGGGCGGTCACGCGACCCTAGTCACCGGCTTCGACGACCTGCTCGTCGGCTTTGAAAACCCGCTCTTCGCCGACGCCGACCACGACGGCATGGACGACGCCTGGGAGACGGCCCACGGCCTGAACCCCGCCCTCAACGACCGCGACACCGACCTCGACCAGGACGGCCTCACCAACCTCCAGGAATACCTGCTCGAAACCGATTCAAACAACGCTGACAGCGACGGGGACGGTCTGCCTGACGGGCTGGAAGCAGAGTTCGGCTACGACCCGACCCGGGCCGAGCCCGGGGTGTCGTTGGATTCCGATGAGGACGGGGACGGCCTGACCCTCGCGCAGGAACTTCTGCTGCAGACCGACCCGCACACCGCCGACCAGTTGGGCGATCGGGATGCCGATGGCGATGGATTGACCGATGTGTGGGAGGCGGCCCACGGCACCGATCCGCGCCAGCCGGAAAGCGTGACGGTGCTCAATACGGATGCCGATGGCGACAATCTCACCCTGTATCAGGAAGCACTGGCTGGCACGGATCCCAACAATGCCGACACGGATGGCGACGGGCTGCGCGATGATTATGAGGTGAGCAAAGGCCTCGATCCCCTCGTCAACGACGGGGCGCTTGATCCCGATGGCGACGGCGTGAGCAATCTTGACGAGCACCATCGTGGCACCGACCCCGACGACTACTACAACGGCAAGGCGCATGAGATTCTTCCCTTCATCGGCGGGGAATTTGATCTCGGCGCCCGTGGATTGATCGCCGTGCGCGTGACCGACCTGGCCGGCAATCCGCTGATCAACGCACCGGTGATCCTGGAATTGCAGGAAGGCACCTCGCAGATCGCCCTCACGCCCGACGGTCCGGCCGTGGGACGCACCGCGGAGATTCGCACCGGTCCCGGCGGCATCGCCCGGGCCTACATCAAAGCACCATGAGCCTATCCTCTGTTTTCCTGCACATCCTTCGCCGGCGTTGCCGGGCGGCATTTGCGTTTTTGGTTCTGGCAGGACTGCCGCTGTTGGCGGCCGCGCAGGTGGAGACGGGACAGTGGAAAACCAAGACCAAGGGCCCGTTCGGACAATTGACGGTTTTCTTTCCGACGCCCACGACCGGCACCGGCAGTCCGGAGTTGCGTGTGATTCCCTTGCTGGGCCCGGAGCGGCATTTGCTTCCTGGCGGAAAGCTCCTGGTGTGGGTCGGACGCAACGACGGCACCGCACTGGCCAATGCCAGTGTGACCATTCGGGTGCCTTCCAACGGCAATACCTTGGTCAGCGGTGCCAACCGCGTGCTGGAGGTCGCCCTCCAGACGAATGCGGATGGGATCGCGGCGGTATTCCTCACGGCGCCCGATATTCCCAAGGACAGCGCCCATGGGAGCAACGGGGAGGGCGGCGGCGAGGAAACACCCGAATGACGACCATGCGTTTCAACCTCCAGTTATCCGCTTGGATGGTGCTCCTCCTGACGGTGCGGCTTGCCGCGCAGCCTTTTCCGCCGCCGGTATCCGGTGGATTGGTGGACATCGAGGCCACGGTCAACGGCGAGACCTCGTCGGTGCAACACGACTACCAGCCACCCAAATCGGCCACGATCCTGGCGGAGACGCTGCATCGCACCCGCGCACCGAAGACCACGGTCACCGCCACTGAAACACCGGCGGCAGCGGGCGAGCTGACGGCGACCTTCAATTTCGATCCCAACTACGCGGCGGGTCACCCTGACGTCATCAGACCGATGGGTGAGTGGAGTTTCGATTGGGACGACTGGTTTTACTACTCCTCTTATCAATTTAGCAAAGTGACGAAGAAAACCATTTGGTCGGCCGAGGGTGAGGTCACCTTCTGGCTGCAAGCCAAGCGGCTCAAAGATGGGGCCACCGACATTATCGAGGGAACAGGGCAAGGTGCCGCTATCATGGCGGTGGGCGCGCCTTCATTTTGGCCGACCAAGTTCGACGGCCGGGACATTACCTCGTTTTCCGGCAACATCGGCAGGTTTCAATGGGTATTCTATACCGCTACGGAGTGGCGCTATCTGCACGGCATCCAGGGGTATTTCTACGTCCCGCAGGCAGACGGAACCAATGCGGTTTTTCACCTCAATCACTTCACCGGACCGTTCGAGGGGCCCAGGGTCTATTATCCCATTGGTGAGCTGACTGCCGCCGGCACCCCGGGTCACGGCAAAGGGGTGAGCTATCAGACCACCACCGAGCCGCTGACCGAGGCCGAAGCCTATAACGCGCTCAAACAGGAGACTTGGTCCTTTACGGATAATTTCGAACCGACTCCAGGAGCCAGCGCCCATTACGCCTTCTCGTCGGGCACAGCCTCCGCCAGCAAGCTGCGCTACAAGATAGTGATTCAACCCGGCCTCGCCCGCACGGTCACTTGGAGTGAAACCTTCACTCCCGAAGGCGCCAGTGAACCAAGTGACATTCGCATCTTGACCGAGAACGTCACGGCCACAGCCACCGAGACGCAGGTCCACACCATCGATCCGTTCGCCCGCTTCGGCTCCCGGGCGGGAACCTATCAGGTGCAGGCCTTCGAGGCCGAGTCGTTCGAAGCCGGGCTGACGGTTGACGCCAATCGCGACGGCCAGATTCTGCCCGCCGCGGGTCCGATGACCGAATACGTCATCGCCCACGCCGACACCACATCGACCGATAAACCCTACGGCTTCCTGATCAATGCCGATGATGACGACGGCGATGGTGCCGCGGACCATGCCGATCTTCAAGTCAACGGCCCGGAAGATCTGGCGGATTTCTTCCCGGTTTTTCTCAACATCAAACAGCTCTTGACCACGCTCCCCGCCGGCACGAAATGCATCCTCCGGCAGGCCGACGGGGCGTTGAACTTCGTCTATACCGATCTCAAGCAGGCCAAGGCCTTCACCTATCTGGACAATCCCGAGACAGGCTTCGGACCGAACTTCGACCAACCCGCCGCCACGGCGACCGCGCAGCAGATCACCAGCGAAGGGGTCGAATTGTCGGAAGAATTTGTTAATCGCATCCGCTACCAGAACCAGGGCGTGATTCTCGTGGAGTTCCGGGCGCCGACCCAGCAACCTCTCACCCTCACCATCGAAACCGGCACCGGAGTTTTCGTCATCACCCTGCCCCTGCAAACCAGTCTAGCCGAGCTCGCCGTCGACGCCAACCGCGATGGCGAAATCAAGACCGACGGCTCTGACGCTACCTCGATCGCGCAACCTTATCGGTTCTGGCTCAATGATGACGATGACGGCAACGCGTTGAATAACGAAACGGAGGTCGAAGGCTCGAGCAGCACCGACTATTCATGGCGAGGAGACTTCGGGATTGCTTCGAAGCGCGACTTGGAGGACTTCGCGCGACTGTGGATCAACTCCGCGGGAATTGCCGACGCGCTCAAGAGCGGCGACTTGCAGATCGGGCTGCGGTGGAAGGCCGATACCGTAACGGAATCGCCTGCTATTAATCTCTATCGACACTACGAAGCGAACGGCGGCACGGGTTACCTAACCGACAACGCGACTGCGATTCAGCAGACGACGCCGCCTTACTCGACGACGCTGGTCGATGCCGGAAACAAGAATGTCGTCAGTTCGACCAACGGCGTTTTCATCTTCAAAAAGGAAGTCTTCGCCAACTTGTCCAGCAGCCAGACCAAGACCTACCTGTTGTTTGAAGGTGCCGGCGTCGGCAAAGGCATGTTGCAGCTTTTGCTTTTGGATAAAAACGGCAACCAGATCGGAGAAGGAGCCGGCGTGTGGCTGGATATAAGGCGGGTCAACACGATGTTCGAACGCGTCAAAGCCACCACGCAGTATGCGCTGTCATCCGATGGGATCGACGCGACCATGCCATTACCGCACGATTACATCGATCCGGAGCAGGTTCCGCAACCGACGATGGGCTGGACCGCTGATGATCGTGGCGAAGCTTTCGTGCCCGATCCCAACGAAGACTTGCAGAACAAGAACTACATCGTGTTCGTTCATGGTTGGCGACAGGCGCCTGGTCAGGGATTAGTTGGCGTAAGCTCTGCCCTGACGTATGCGCGCACGATGTATAAGCGACTCTGGCACGCAGGTTACAAGGGACGGTTTGTCGCTTTCCGCTGGCCGACGTTCTACGGCGGATCGGAAGCGGGCGACGACGATCCGCTCCGCGGTTTCACGACCTACAATGATAGCGAGTATCGCGCGTGGAAGGCCGGGCAAAGTCTCGCGCAGTATGTCAATCAACTCCCGAATGAATATAAACGCCGGATCACCGCTCACAGCATGGGTAACATCGTGGCCGGATCGGCGTTCAAATACGGGATGGTTACTGACAGCTATGCTTTGCTCAACGCAGCGGTTCCGGCTCTCTGCTACGAAGAGACTGCTCTACGCCGCTGGCCGACGTTCACCGGAATTTACGGCTGGCTGACGAGCCAGGCGGGTTACTCGATTCCTTCGCAGTCGCCGAATGCGCCTGATTCAAGGACACCAGTGGACGACGCAGATTTTTCGATTCGAGAGCGCTCTTATATCCGTCAACTGGAAACGATGAATGCTAACGTTGTGAACTTCTATCTGGAGGCGGATTTTGCCACATCGATCTCATGGAACGCGAACAATGTGATCATGAGGCCGCATACTGTGTTTGATAGCAGGCAATATGGATATATATTTGACCATGCCGATCCGGGAGAGCGCATCAGATTGTATGACCTCCCCGGTCTGTTTACTTCGTTGACTCATCGCCATCCCAGCGATCCCCACGAAGTCATGGCCTACGACTGCAAAGTGCCGACATTTACCGTCAACGCGACGGGTGCAACAAGGGGCTCAATCATCAAGGCCATCGATATGAACGCCTATGGCTTTAACCGGGAGCATAGCGCGCAATGGCAGTGGCGCTTCCAGCAGACTGCCCAATTTTACCAGCGGTTGCTGAGCGAATTTGGACTGACGCCAACACTATGAAAAAGCGCATTGCTTGGAGCATAGCGGTGCTCCTGTTGATCGTGGCCATCATCTTGCTCTGGCGCCGTGCGCCAGAGCAGGTCGGACATTTGGAAGAAAAATCCAAAGCGGAGCCTGTCACATCGAAGTCCGCCTCCGCTACCTCGCCACCGCGCTCCGCCACTTCGCTGCCGTCCGATATCGGACAACCCATCGGTCACGAGTTGCCGGAGCGCGCCCAGCCACCGGTCGAGGCAAAGCGTGCCTTCCAGGCGATCTTCAACGCTCGCTTGTCGCTTTACGGCAAAGTGGTGGATCAGGACGGACAACCGGTGGCGGGAGCCCGCGTCAAAATCGGCGTGGCCGACAAGCCGTGGGATTCCGGATCATCATACCAGCGGACCACTGGACCGGATGGATTGTTTGAAATCACCGGCGTGAAAGGGGGCGGCATTTACGCTGAAGTCGAGAAAGAAGGCTATTACGCCGGGAAGGAGTCGCACCGTCTGCTTCAATCCGGCGAAATACCGACGAAGGACGCTCCTGCGATATGGAAGCTTTATCGAAGCGGGCAGCTTGAGCCACTCACTGTTCAACCCTACAAGGTGACCGACATACCGCTCGACGGAACGCCGGTGGAGTATGATTTTAACACCGGAAAGTTTGTTGGTGTCGGTAAGGGACAGTTGCGGGCCGAAGTGAAGGTGGAAGGCTCCATGCAACAGCGGTTCTCGTGGTGGTATCGCATATCTGTGCCATTGGGAGGTCTGACGCGCCGGACACATGAATTTGATTTTGTCGCGCCTGAACAGGGCTATGTCGAAGTTTTGGAAGGGCGGGTGAACGCGGACGACAAAGACTGGCGAGGAGCATTTGGCGGGGATTTTTTTGTCCGACTGCCGAATGGCAAATTTGGCCGGCTGGTATGTGCGCTTTCCAGAGGGCGTGATAGTTTTGATTTTCGTTTTGCCCACGTGGTGATCAATCCCACCGGTGGGCGTAACCTCGAGTTCGATCCGAAAAAAGTTATGACCTTTGAGGTCCCATGAAGTCCGCTCTCCTCCGCGCTTCGCTGTCGCACAACGCGCAACCATGCGGCACACGTCGCGCCAGCCCTCCGCCGAGCCTCCGAGCTGTCACGCCGTCTGCGGTCCTCCTCCGCGATGGGCTGTCGCTGCGCTCGGCCCACCCTCCGCAAGCTGCGGGCTGAACGTCGCTGCGTGCGGTAAACCAGCGACCCCGCCGGCGGCGGCCTGTGCGCGAAGTGTCGCGCACGAAGCGGCGCTCTGTAAGACCCGAGGAGTCAAACGGGGTCAGGCCTTGGGGATTGGGGCTGACGCGGGGAGGTGAGCCGGTGAACTGGCGGGCATGGCCCGGCCGCTGCGATTGGAATCCGAAGACGGGGTGTATCATGTCCTGAACCGGGGCAATTACCGGGCGGACATCTTCCGCACGGAGAAGGCCAAGGTGGCCTTCCTGAAATGCCTGGGCGAGGCCTGCGACAAGATGGGCTGGCGGGTGCATGCGTGGTGCGTGATGTCGAACCATTACCACCTGGCCGTCTCCACTCCCAACGCCAACCTGGTGGAAGGCATGCGCTGGTTGCAGGGCACGTTTTCGGTCCGGTTCAACCGGCTGCGTAACGAGCGCGGGCACCTCTTCCAGGGTCGCTACAAGAGTCTAATCGTGGACCCCGGCGAGGGTCTTGGACCGCTGTGCCACTACATCCATCTCAATCCGGTCCGGGCGCGACTCTGTCCCCCGGACGCGCTACCGGCCCAACGCTGGACCAGCATCGGATGGCTGATGGAGCCCAGGATCCGGCCGGCGTGGTATGAGCCCCGGCCGGCGCTGGAGCATGCCGGCGAAGGCTCGAAAAGGGGTCAAGGCTCGAAAAGGGGTCAAAGGCTCGAAAAGGGGTCAGGCTTTACATATTGCCATTGACGCTTGGAGGCTCGAAAAGGGGTCAGGCTTTACATATTGCCATTGACGCTTGGGGTCAGAGCGGCAGGGTTCGGGCATGGCACGCAAACTCAGGCTGGAATTTCCCGGAGCTTGCTACCACGTGATCAACCGGGGGAACTACCGGGCGGATCTGTTCAAGGCGGAAAAGACAAAGGCGGCCTTTGAGGCCTGTTTGCTCGAGGCCTGCGCCAAGTCGGGGTGGGTGCTGCACGCGTTTGTCATCATGCGCAACCACTACCACCTGGCGCTGGAAACCCCGCAGGGCAACCTGGTGGCGGGCATGCAATGGTTGCAGGCGACTTTCGGCAATCGGTTCAACAAATTGCGGGGGGAGCGCGGGCATCTGTTCCAGGGCCGTTACAAGGCCTTGCTGGTGGAGGAAGGCGAACCGCTGGGCCTGGTCTGTGATTATCTGCATCTCAACCCGGTGCGCGCCGGCGTCCTGCCTGTGGCGCAATTGGCCGACTACCGCTATTCCAGTTACTGGTATCTTCGCCAGCCGAAGCTCCGCCCACCCGGCTTGCAACTCGACACCGCCTTGACCGCAGCGGGTGGATTGACCGACACGCCCGCCGGCTGGAACAGTTACGCCGCCCACCTGGCCTGGCAGGCGGCGGAGGGACCGACCGGCAAATCCAAGGCCTATGTTTCGCTGAGTCAGGGCTGGGCGTTGGGCAGTGCGGGCTTTAAGAAAACCTTGGTGCAGGACCACGCGCTGGCGGCGGAGAGCCGGGCTTGGGAAAGCCAAGGCGCCCGGGAAATTCGGGAGCAGGCTTGGGAGGATCTGTTCCAACGGGCCCTGACGGCCCTCGGACGGAAGGAGGGGGAGTTGCCCATCGGGCCGAAATCCGCCCCATGGAAAGTGGCCTTGGCTACCTTTCTCAAAGAGCGAACCCAAGCATCAAATCCCTGGCTCGCGCGTCGACTCGGCATACAACGCCCCATGTATGTGAGCCGGTTGGTGTCAGGCGCACGGCGAGCATCGGAGCCGCTGGCCGAACTGCTCAAGCTCAGGGATAAATGTAAAGCCTGACCCCTTTTTGCCGCCCTGACCCCTTTTTGCCGCCCTGATCCCGGTGATGATGGCGTCCCTGTGCTCGATGCCTTGCGATACAGCGGTCGTCATGCTTGGATAGCTCAGGAAAAAGTTAAGGGGGGAACGACCGCTGGGTTGGCGGATATATTTGCGATCCAATTTTTTCGATCATGGACAGGCGGTTGGGTGGAAAATACCGCTTGGTATGTGCCGATCGTGCCCGCGCCCCCAGCCGGCAGCCCACAGATAAGGCGCCGGTTTATGTCGGAAGTGCAAAACACAGCTTCACCTGCTGGCGTGCCCACTTCCGCTCTCACCAGCGAGCCGTTCTTCCGGCGTTTCCAAGCAAGTGAAAGCGACGGATTTTATCCAGGCTACCAAGGCTCACGGCTGCATGCGCCTATCAGCGACGTGAATGCCGACGACGAGGCACGCAAGCTTGTTACCGTCGCCAAATGCCTTGGGGAGGCGATGCCGGCGCTCTCTTATGCGCAGGGCAGCAATACGGCTACAAGGTTTGATGATCTATCCGGTAACTTTGACCTAAACGCACCCTATAATTCAAATAACGGACAAGGCTTCAAAAACGGATGGCCGACTTCGCGTCCCAATCAAAATTGGCTTCACAGCGATTGCCTGAACGTGGCCTATATCTTCCACTTCAAATTTTACGACCGAATGATCAACAATGGAGGCTTGAAATGAAAATATGGCGCACTTTGCGAATGTCGGCGTGGCTTTTCCTTCTCACCGCGGGTTGTGCAAATGCGCAGGAATTCATTTTTCATGATACTCCAATCACGGTTGAAGCGCGAGTGTTCGATCCAGAGGGCCGGCCGTTGGAGGGGGCGATGGTCAGTCTCGCGCTTCCGCGTTATGCGCTGGGCGACAGGGGGCAACGCATCGAGGCAAAAACGAACGCCGACGGCATCGCGACGATTTCGGGCAGTGCCCACCAGGATTACTCCATCTCGGTCAGTAAACCCGGCTATTACCCGACCCAAGGTCCGCATCGGTCGATCAACACCGAGAAGAGTTTCCAACGAAATGCGGTCGGTGTTCAGAAAATTGATCTAGAACTTCGTCCAATCCGCAATCCTGTCATTGGCATCTCAAAGGATGTGGATCGCTTAAAGTTTCCCGCCTTCGACAAGCCGCTTGGCTTCGATCTTGAGATTGGAGATTGGATTGCGCCTTACGGCAAAGGGAAGACGGTCGACTTTATCCTCACAGTCGAAGGTTACTTTAAGTCGCTGAACGATTATGATCAGTCGTTGACGCTCACCTTTAACAATCCGGGCGATGGAATCATACTATTCAAACGTCCCAAACAACTTGGTTCCGCACTGAAGTGGCCTTATGAAGCGCCACTGAGCGATTACGAATCGCAGCGTGTCTGGCGAAAGATCTTCGATGGCAAAACGCACACGTCCAACCTGGATAACAGCGGGGAAACGAATTACCTCTTCCGCGTCCGCACTGAACTCGATGAGCGAGGAAATGTCCGCCGGGCTATGCATGGCATCATCTCCAACGAAGTTGTGATCGGCGGGAACAACGAGATCGGCCGCAACGTGAGCTTCACGTATGCGCTGAATCCGGACTGGACGCGCAACATCGAATTTGCTCCGCCGAACACGGAATCTTCACCACGTTAAAGAGTCAGGAGGAGCTGGATGAACCAATACCGGACTGGGTTTCGTGTCCGGCGGCGGAGAGCACGCGCTGGGCTTCTGCGACCTTGGGGGATTTCACCAGCAGGTAATCGGTGTCGAAGGTCGCGATCGCCAGGATGCCGATCTTGGCGGCGGCGAGCGGTGCGAGCACGGATGCGAGGATACCGGTTTCGGTGAAGGCGAAGGGGCCTTGGAATTTAAACAACCGCCAGTCGCGCTCGGCTTTGATGTTGGTCGGCACGGACGCGGCCGGACAAATGATGGAAAGCTCGTCGCTTGTGCGGGTGACGGAACTGAAAACGGTGGAGCCGGCCCATGCGGGGACCGGCTCGGTGGGCGGCAGGCGGCAAACGGCGAATTCGCCGGGGAGAAGCTGGAGGACGAGGGGCATGGTTGAGGCGAGGCAGGGAGTGTTTCACCGCCGTTTGTCATTCCGAACACGGTGAGGAATCTCCCGCGGAGAGAACGATATCACCTGCAAACGTCGAGATTCCTCACTGCGTTCGGAATGACAGGAAGCGGGTATTTGTTGGTTTGAATACACCCACTGGCCGTCCCGCCTCCAAGGATCATCAGAACAGCGCGCCGGCCACGACGCCGACGGCGGTGATCGGGCCTTGGTCGCCGAGGCCGTCGAGGGCGCGGTCGGCCTTCTTCATCGTGGATTGCACACTGAGATAGAGGCTGTCGTCGGAGATCAGCTTGCCGAGCGTGCCCTGGCCGCTGTTGAGCTTGGCGGAGACTTCCTTGAGGTTGTTCACCGAAGCCTTGAAGCTGTTGGCCGTGGCGTCGTCGTAGAGCAGCAGCCCTAGCGTGCCCTTGCCGGCCTTGACGTCCGCAACGATGCCCTTGGTGTCGCTCATGAAGGTGCGGGCATCGGCCGCGGCGAGCTTGATCTCGCTCACGCCGGCGAGCAGCTCGTCGTGCAGCTTCGGGTCGTTGACGAGCTTTCCCATCGTGCCTTCGCCGTTTTTGATCTTGGCCGTGATGTCCTGCAGGTTGCTGATGCTCTCGGTGAGCTTGGGGCCGTTGTCGGTGACGAGCTTGTCGATGCGCTGGAAGATGCTGCCGTTCTCGCCGCCGGTGCCCATGGACTTGCCTATCTCGCCGATGACCTGCTCGAGCTTGGAACCGAGCGTGCCGAGCTGGCTGATGACCTCGCTCATATCGACGGTCGGCTTGGTCTGGATTTCCTCGCCGTCCTTGAGGAGCGGGCCGCCGGGGGTGCCGAAGGTCACTCCGAGGTAATTGCTGCCGAGCAGGCTGGACTGTTCGACGCTGGCGACGGCGTCGGTCGGGATCTGCACGCCGGGCTCGATGGTGAGCAGGGCCTCGACCCGGTTGGGCGCGAGGCGGGTGAGCTGGACGGCGCCGACCTTGACGCCGGCCATGCGCACCTCGTCGCCGGTCTTGAGGCCCTTGAGGTTGGCGAAGCCGGCCACGAGGGTGTAGCCGCGCTGCTTGAAGAGGTGGCCGCCGTTGAGCGACTCGAACGTGATCCAGGCAAGCGCGAGGCCGAGCAGGAAAAAGAGGCCCACGCGGACGGTTTGTGATGTGTTGTTCATGGCGGTTACTCCAGTTGTTTGAAGCGAGGATTCTTGAGGTCGATGACCGGGTTGAGAAAGTTGGCGATGACGGGGTCGGCGGGCGTCTTGAAGTCGGCGCGCGTGCCGACGCCCTGGATGCGGCCGTCCATCATGAAGGCGACGCGGTCCGCGATGTTGAAGGCGAGGTCGCGGTCGTGGGTCACCACGATGCTGGTGACGGCGGTCTGCTCGCGGAGCGTGGCGATGATCTCGGTGAGGGTGGCCGACATCACGGGGTCGAGCTCGGAGGTGGGCTCGTCGTAGAGGAGCAGCTGGGGCTCCATCACGAGGGCGCGGGCGATGGCGACGCGCTTCTTCATGCCGCCAGAGAGGTCGGAGGGGAACTTGTTGGCGGCCTTCTCCAGCGAAAGGATCGAGAGGGCGTGCATCACGCGCTCGCGGATGCCGGCCTCGTTGCACTGCCGGTGTTCGCGGGGGTAGAGCGCGAGGTTGTCGTAGACGGAGAGCGAGTTGAAGAGCGCGCCGGCCTGGAAGACGAGGGCGAGGTGGACCTTGTTGCGGGTCTCGGGGTCGGCGGCGTCGAATTCGCCGATCCGGACCTCGCCGCTGGTGGCGCGCTCGAGTCCGGCGATATGCTTGAGGAGGACGGTCTTGCCGGAGCCGCTGGGGCCCATGAGGCAGAAAATCTCGCCGGGCTTCACCTCGAGGTTGATGTCCTTCAACACCGCGGTCCGGCCGAAGTTCTTGTTCAGTCCGGTCACGGTGACGCCGAACGTCCGGCCGACGAAGGGGGAGGCGGTGTAGGAGGAGGCGGCGGGGGCGGTCATGAGAAGAGGAGGGCTTTGGTGACGAAGTAGTCGAGCACCAGGATGAGGATGAGCGAGGTGACGACGGCCTTGGTCACGGAGGCGCCGATCTCGCGCGGGCCGCCGCGGGTGTTGAGCCCGATGTAGCAGCAGACGAGGATGATCACGAAGCCGAAGACCTCGGCCTTGACCAGGCCGTCGATGATGTCCTTCGGTTTCATATAGGTCTTCAGGGCGGTGAAGTAGGACTCGGAGTCGACGGAGATGGAGTGGGTGTATTGGCAGACGAGGGCGCCGCCATACCAGCCGCAGAGGTTGGCGATGATGGCGAGCACGGGCATCATGACCAGGATTGCGGCGAGGCGGGGCAGCACGAGCATCCGCTCCGGCGGGATGTTCATGGTCGTGAGGGCGTCGATCTCCTGGTAGACCTTCATCGAGGCGAGCTCGGCGGTGACGGCCGAGCCGACGCGGCCGGCGATGAGGATGGCGACCATGACCGGGCCGAGTTCGCGGGCCATGGTGAGGCCGACGAGGGTGCCGATGAACTGCTTGGCCCCGAAGTTCTCCATGCTGTAGCCGCTTTGCAGCGCGAGCACGCTGCCGATGAAGAAGCTCAGGATCGTGACGATGGGCAGGGAGGTGTAGCCGATGAGGTAGCACTGCTCGATGAAGCGCGCCCGCTGGCGCGGCAGCGTCCCGATGAATTTCACGGAGCGCACGAACAGGAGCAGGGTGCCCCCGATGTGGCCGAGGATGGCGGTCAGGTGGTTCATGGCGACGGGATGGCGGTGGAATTGGTAGCTGGTTTCCGGACGAAATCGAACAGGAAGAGCCGGCCGCGGGCCTCGCCGGGCCGGCGCTGCCAGCCGAGCACGCCGCGGAGGAGGGCGATGCGCTTCGTGGCCTCGCCGGAGTTCACGCTGAACAGCGGGCCGACGTGGAATTCCCGGTCCGTGGCGCTGCGCCGCCAGGTGACGGCGTTCCAGAGCAGCGAATGGCGCGAGGTGGCGGCGTCCTGCCGGTCATAGCGGTAGAGGGCGAAGAGCGGGGTGTAGAGCTGCCGGATGGGATCGTTGGTCGGGAAAAAGACCTCCAGCGGACTGAGCAGCTGCACCTGCCGGCGGCCGGCGCCGTTGTCCCACGAGCTGAAGAGCGGCCAGAGGTGAGTCTTGTGCGCCGGGGCGGCGGCGGGATTGGTGAGGCTGCGCTGGGTTTGCGACCAATAGAGGAAATAGAGCAGCTGGTTCTTTTCCTGGGCGATGCCCGCATCCGCCCATTCCGCGTGGCGGTAGAGGGGCCAGACGATCCAGGTCTTGTCGTGTCCCTTGTAAGTGGAGTGGGTGTAGAACGGCGCCCAGCGGTTGACGTAGCGCTGCGCGCCGCGGCCTTGCACGAGGAAGGGCCAGAAGTAACGCTGCTCGTCGTAGCGGACCGGCTCGGTCCGGTGCGTGTAGCCGAAGAAGGGCCAGACGTAGTTTTCACTGACGAAGCCCGGGCCGGTGTCGCGGGAATAAAAGGGCAGGGCGCCGATCCGGATCGTGGGCTGGGGTTCATCGAGGTGGGTCGACTGCTGGTAGAAGAGCGGCCAGATCCAGAAGCGCTTGTCGTAGTCGCCGGTCCGGCCGCGGTGTCCGAAGAGCGGCCAGAACTCAAAGCCGTGGTGTCCCGCGCCGTCGATGAAACGCAGAAACGGCCAGGGCGCGGAGGTGACCTCCATGCCGGCCTTGTCGGTGTTGAAATACAGCGGGAAGGCATACCAGGTCAGGCGGTCCTTGCCGAAGCGTTGCTTGATCGTGCCGGCGACCGGCATGAGGGCGTGGTAGGTTGTCGCGGGATCGCCGGTCTCCTTGGAAAAATACAACGGCCAGATGTCGAAACCGCGCACTTCCGGCTGCCCGGTTTCGGCGGTCCGGCGGCGGTTGATGAGCTGGAAGAAGCTGAAGGAGCTGAAGTCGGGCTGCCTTTCCCACGTGAAAAGGGGATAGAGAAAATAGTCGCTCTTCTTGTCTTCCGTCCGGGCTTGCAGCAGGAACGGCCGGAAGCCCTGCAATTCCCCGGTCGCGGTGCTCTTGGTGAAGAACAGGGGGCCGATATACTGGCCAGATTCGAGCGTGCCGTCCGGTCCGGTCTGCCGCACGGACACTGGCCATGCGTTTTGCTCTTCCGCGCGCAAGGGCGTCGCTGCAACGAGGGCAGCGAGAATCAGCCAGACGGTGGGTCGGGAAAACATGCTTGGTGAACTGGGTAAGGCATTGCCTTTGCGCGTGGTGGGAGCCAGTTAGGTGCCGGCTCCACAAAGGCAGTCGATGAGATTAGTCGCCGCCTGTTGTCGTGCAAATGCTATGTTACAACCGCTTAGAACGCCAAGTGTTCCCTTCTTTGGAGCCGTGAAGGCGCACCTGCCCGGCCGGTGGGACGTTTCGGCTGGGACGTGGCACCGGCTTCCAGCCGGTGAAGCCCTGCGGCTGGAAGCCGCAGCCACTCAATCAGGCTGCTGTTTGGAGGAAATCTGAATGAAAAGACTGCGCGCATGGGTTGGTGCCAATGCTTTGGGGCTTGTTTCGAGAATCTTCACCCGGGAGCGGTCATGCGCATAACCGGCGGACTGGCGCGCGGCATCCCGCTGGCTCTCCCCAAGGGCGATGCGACGCGCCCGGCGACGGACGCTCTCCGGCAGGCGGTTTTCTCCAGCCTGGCGGCGCGCGTGCCTGGCACACAGTTTCTGGACCTGTTTGCCGGCAGCGGGGCCTATGGCCTGGAGGCGCTCAGTCGTGGCGCCATCGGGGGCGTGTTTGTCGAACGGGATGCCCGCACCGCCGGGTTCATCCGCCAGAACCTGGCGGCGGTCTGCAAGAGCCTCGGGCGCGATACGGGGGGATTGCAGGTCATCACGGCCGACGCCACGACCGTGGCGCTGACGTCGGGGCCGGACCTGGTGTTCATCGATCCGCCTTACGAGATCATCCGGGAGGTCGGGCCGAAACTTTTCGTGCGGCTCACCGAGCTGCTCAAGGCCAAGGCCGACCCGCTCATCGTGTTCGAAATGCCCGGCGAGATCGAGCTGTCGCCGCCGGACTGGACCTGCGTGAAGCGGCTCGGCAAGGGCGGGCGACAGCCCACCGCCTGCATTTTCAGATCCAGCCGAGCCGCGCCTTGAGCAAGGTGATGGCGGCGATGCACGCTGTCTCGGTGCGCAACACCCGCGGCCCGAGATGGGCGAACGCGAAGCCGGCCGATCGCAATTGCCCGCGCTCGGCCTCCGACCAGCCGCGCTCGGCGCCGAGCGCCAGCACCGCCGATTTGTAACCTAATAGGTTACAAGTGCCGAGGGCCGTCGGGGCCTCGTAGTTGTCGAGGGCGATCCGGGCGGAATCAGCGGACAGTCCGGCGAGAATTTCGGACAGCGCGCGGCCGTGCGTGACCTCGGGCAGCCGGGTGCAGAAAGCCTGTTCCGCGCCGGTGATGATCTGGCGCTCCCACTCGCCGCTTTGCCAGAGCTTGCTGCGCGCGTAGCTGGCTTCGCCTTTGTCCGTGCGGACAAAGTGCAACGCGGCGACGCCCAGCGTGGTCGCATCACGCAGAATGTCGCGGGCGGTCTGCGGGCGCGGCAGGCCGATCACCAAGGTGAGCGGATTGGGCGGAGGAGGGTGTTCACCCCACGCGAAAGTGATTAAAAGTAATTCGTTCTCGACCGAGATCAGCGTGCCTTTGCCGCGCGGACCGTTGATGAGGCCGGCATCGAAAGTGTCGCCCGGCCGGCGGCGCAGGACATCGAGGATATGACCTGCCCGATAATCTTGCCGGGGCAGGGGAAGCTCGACTTCGTGAGGGCGAAACAAGATGATGTTCATCGTGAGGAGCAATCTGGGTCAAAAACCACGCTATGGTGCCACGCAGGGGAAGAGGAATCCCAATGTGCCGGCACCCGGGTGATTTTTTTGCGCACCGGATTAAATGAGACGAGTGAATTCAATGGATCCACAATCAGGGAATGGGCTTGGCGACCGGGCACGCCTCGGTCGCGTGATCGTGGTTGAGGATCAGCGGCTGGTCGCGGAATTTTTCAACTACCACTGCCGTGATCTCGGGCTCGAGGTGGTGCAGCTTTGCGGCACCTGCCGGGAAGGGCTCATCGCCATCCGTGCGCACCGTCCGGAACTCGTGTTGATGGACATCTCGCTGCCCGACGGCGACGGGTTGGAGCTGGCGAAAACCATCCTCGACGAGATGCCCGAGGTGAAGATCCTCGCCATCTCCTCGCACCGCGATCCGTGGACGATGCTGCAGGTGCAGCGGATCGGCCTGCACGGCTTCGTGGACAAGAACGAGCAGCGGCGGGAGGTGCTGACGGAAGCGATCCACGCGGTGCTCGCGGGCCGGGTCTATTACACCCCGATCGTGAACGAATCGAGCGCCAGCATCCGGCGCGATCCCAAGGCGTTCATCCGGGTGCTTTCGGACTACGAGACCCGCATCCTTTCGATGATCGGCGAATCCAAGACGGACGAGGAGATCGCCACGGTGCTGAACATCAGCCCCGCCACGGTGCAGTCGCGGCGCCGTGACATCATGACCAAGCTCGACGTGCACACGACGCCGAAGCTGATCCACTACGCCATCGTCAACGGACTCACGCGGGTGGAGCAACTGGGACGGAAGAAGTAAGCCGGGCGCGCAGGTCCGCCACCTGGGCGGACAGCGGTGACAGCTGCCGCCGCACCTCCTCCCAGTGGCCGGTGGCGGCGTCCGCCTCGATCGCCCGCAGCGCCTGCTCGAGCGGGCGTTCGGCGATGAAGGCGCAGCGACCATAGAGCTGGTGGGCGCAATGGGTGGCGTCGGAGGAGTCTTCCTTCCTTACCGCCGCCTGCAACTGGTCGAACTCCACCTCGAATTCGGAGAGATAGAGCGCCAGTTCCTCGGCGAAGGGCACGTTTTTCTTGGTCGCGAGCAGGCGCAGGTTGGCCAGCCCGTTGGTGACCGGACGCGGCGCCGCCTCGGCCGGGGCGGACGTTGGGCCGGCGGGCATGGCGCTGGCGAGGGCCTTGCGCAGCCGTTCCAATGTCACCGGCTTGCCGACGAAGGCGTCCATGCCGGCGGCGATGCATTGATTGCGTTTTTCCGGCGTGCTGAAGGCGGTGGTGGCGAGGATGACAGCCTTGGCGGACTTGTTGGGCAGGGCGCGGATGGCGCGGGACACCTCCAGGCCGCTCAAGCCGGGCAGATTGATATCGAGGAACACCGCGTCGAAGTCCTGGCCGCCGGCCAGGGCGAGCGCGGCGGTGCCGTCGCCTACGCTTTGCACGGCAAAGCCCAGGGTTTCGAGCTGATCGGCCAGGACGATGCGGTTGTATTCCTGGTCGTCCACGACGAGCGCGGTCTTCGGCCGGGTCGCGGCGACGGGAGCGGCGACGGGGAGCGGGTCGGCCTCGGCGTCGGCGATCGCAAAGGGGGCGCTGAACGAAAAACACGAGCCCTGGCCCGGCTCGCTTTCCAGCCAAATGCGCCCGCCCATCTTTTCCGCGAGGCCCTTGCAAAGGGCCAGCCCGAGACCGGTGCCGGGCACGCGGCCCTGCTGGGCGGCGGCGCCGCGTTCGAAACGCGTGAAGAGCCGCTGCTGCTCCTCGGGCGAGATGCCGGGCCCCTCGTCGGACACCGCGAAGATCACCTCCGTAGAGCCGGGGTGCAGGTTCTTGCACCAGACCGTGACGCTCACCTGGCCGCGGCCGGAGAATTTCAGGGCGTTGCTGACGAAATTCAGCAGGATCTGCCGGACCCGCTTGGGATCGCCGATCAGGTTGTCGGGCACGGCGGGCGAGACCGCGATCTCGACGGGGATGCCGCGTTTCTCGCTGTCGGCGGCGGTCATCGCGGCGATGGAATCCATCAGCTCGGGCAGGTTGAAAGGCTTGGCCTCGATCTCGACGGCGCCGGCCTGCACCTTGGAAAAATCGAGGATGTCCTCCAGCAGCGAGGAGAGGTGCGTGGCACACTGGCGGAGCAGGCCGAATTTGCGCCGGCTTTCCGGGTCGAGGCTTTCGGTGTGGAAATTGTCGGCGATGCCGATGACGCCGTTCATCGGGTTGCGGATCTCGTGGCTGATGCCGGCGAGGAACTCGTCCTTTGCGGCGTTGGCCTTGACGAGTTCGGCGGTGCGGACCTTGACGAGTCCCTCCAGCTCCTCGTTGCGGGCCCGGATCCGGCGTTCGCGGACCCGGATGACGACGACGACCCCCACGCCGATCACCCCGGCATAACCCAGCAGGGCCCAGGTGGAGCGATACCACGGCGGCAGGATGCGGAAGGCGAACACCGCGGGCTCGCTGGTCAGGCCGGCGGCGTTGACCGTGCGGACCTCGAACCGGTAATCGCCCTCGGAGAGGTTGCTGAATTCGAACGATCGGCGTGCCGACGGCGCGGACCATTCGCCTGTGCCTTTGCCGAGGCGGGATTGCAGAAGCCAGTCCTTCGTCCGGGTATGTTCCCCGGTGAACACATGGAAGCTGAGCCGGTGCGGACGGAATGAAAAAGCCATGCCCGAGGCGTCCGGGACTTGCCCCGCGTTCAGCCGGTCCAGTTGGATAAACGGAGGGCTGGGTTTTTGCACCGGCCGCAGAGTGTCGTAATCAAGGCGCAAGACACCCTCCCCACCGCTAATCCAGAGAATATCGCGGCCGTTCTCCCGGGTGAACTTCATCGTATTGATCAACCCTGTCGTGTGCAGACCCGGCACATCCAGCTCCCGCCATTGGACTTCATGCGATGCGGTGATCGTCAGGACACCCAATCCTTGCGCGGCATTGTCGGTCGGGGTAACGCGGGTGAAGGCGACCAAGAAATTCTGGTCGCCGGGAAGAGGAATCACCGTGAGCGGATTGATATCCGGGGCTCCGCGCAGCACATTCAGGCCGGAGCCATCTGGGCGGGCTTCGAGCACGCAGCCGTTGCCCAAAAGCAAAATGCCCCGGGCGCGGTCGATGATGGAAATCGGTCCCGACAACGATCCCCCGGTGGCGGGGTTGCTGATCGGGGAGAGCTGTTGGGTGGCCGGATCATATACAAACGCTCCTTTGCTCAGGGTGCCGATCCAGAGCCGACCGGTGGAATCCTCAAGCATGGTGTGGCCATAGTCCGGCAGTTTTGTCAGAAGAGCGTGAGAGAAGGATCCATCCGGTTGTCTTGTCAGTCGTCCGAGTCCGCTGCTTTCCAGAATGTAGAAGGTTTCTGAATCGGCCCGCGCGGACAGGGCGAAATATACGCCGCTCCCCGTCAGGCTGAAAATCGTTCGCACGGTCGAGCCATCGAAGAAATCCACGCCTCCATGCCGGGAAAGCAGGGATCCACCGGCAATCGGCAGCAGGTGAAGATAGGTGGCTGTTAGCTCTGGCAGTTGCTGGAACTGGCCTCCATCCGAGTCGGTTTCGGTCAATTGAAACACGCCCTCCTGTGTCATGGCGAGCAATGCGGAGTCGGGCAGTTTGACAAGATTGAGTATCCGGCCCTTCAGACCGTTGAGCTTGTTGAAAACACTGGCCCGCCCGGTGCCCTCGATATTTATAATCCCTACCGGGCTGACACACCATAAATGGCCGTTGGTATCGGTTCGGAACGAAAACACATACCGGGAGGGTAATCCGTCGCTGGCATCAAAGATCCGCAAAGGCACTCCGGTGCTGTTGGAAATGGCCATCCCGCCGTTGACCGTGCCGAAGGCGTAGTTGGCATCAGGCAAAGGTGCGAATGACGACAGCCTGTTGTCCGTGATGTGCCGGCTCAACGGCTCGTCGGATATCCGGTGGGGTGGGTTGCCTGGTCGGTAGAAGCCATGCCCGCTCGCAACCATGAGCCCTGCTTTATCCTTGGCCAGTCCGAGAATTCCAACCTTGGGCAAAGTTGCTGCCGGAATCTCTAAGCGGGGTCCCTCTTCGCTCAACCGATACAATCCGGTTTCCAGATGATGAAACCAAAATTCGTCGTCCATCCTGATGGGGAACAGGCGGCTTTGGCTCGCGAATGGCAGAATCTTGACCGAGGTCCCATCCCAACGCAGGACTTTGTCGCGACAGATGAAATAGGCGATCCGTCCGACTTGAGAGCAGCCCCATACCTCGCCCACCAATTGTTGGTCTTTCGGGAGGTGCGAGATCAAGGAGTGGTATTTGAAAACGCCCAATGACTCTTCGGTAAAGTAGCCGACTTCGTTGATGGCCCCAGCCCACAACCGGCCATCATCGGCGAAGGCCAGGGACATCAGCTGATAGCTTGAGCCTGCGGGAAAGGATCGCCATGATTGTCCATCAAATACTTGAAGTCCGTTTCCGGCGACAAACAGCCGGCCGTATTTATCTTCCAAGACGATCCATTTGGTTTCGCCTGAGCCTAGGTCTTTGGAGGAAAATTGTTCGAGCAGCGGAAGGCCGGTTGATTTATCTGCCCAAGCGCCAAACAGCGGGTTCCCGGCCAGTCCGAGAGACACGGCCAGCAGGATGGCGCGGAGCCTGATTGCGAGGGCACTCACTGGGCTGGCTATTAATAGTTTAATTCCGGACACCGCAGCAACTTTCTCTGAAACCTTGCTTTAGGTGAAGCGCGGGCTCTGGCAGCCGGCTTTTTTGTCCCCGATTTCAGGCTGTTTTGAAAATCGGTTGGGCGCGTCGTTTCTGCGAAACTGCGGCCGATGAACTCAATCAACAACACCCTCACCGGGCTCGCTTCGAGCCTTCTTCTTAATGTCGGCCTCACCAGCGTCGCGGAAAAACTCGATCCGATGCGGAAGCAGATCGGAAATTCCGTCAAGGCCGTGGGATCAACCCAGTCTTGCGAGGCTTGCTTGACGGTCTGCAATTTCACGCCTGAAGCCGGTCAGTAATCTGTCGGCTTAGGCTGTCATGCTCAACCTGGCCGCATTCCGCTACCGGAACGTGATGGCATCCGCGGGAGGTCCGATCGAGAGATTGGAGATCGCGGATGTCACGGTGCTCGGCGAGCGGCGGTTTCTGGCCAACGCCTATCTTGTCGAGAAACTGGCGGGTAACCGGGAGGGCAATAGCCTCTATAGCCGGGCCAACGGCAGCGGCACGGCCGCTTCGCCGATGGTGGCGCGGTTCATGGCCATTTCCGAGGCGATGGAGCGCTGGGCTCACTGGGAGCTGCATCGCAGTCCGGAACGGCACAAGTATGGCTTCGACGTCGATCCATCCAGCAATGGTTTGGCGGCGTATCCGGGATTCTGGCGACGGCAGGCGCGGCTGGGGGCCCAATTGGAAGCGACCGAGCGCTTTAATCTGCTGAATTGGTGGGAAGGTCGCCTGCCCGCTCTCGAAACTGAGACGAGGTGGCCCGGTGTGCGCGCTGCGACCATCTGCTCGCAGGCGCCGGGGATCACGGTGATCCTCTTCAAGCGAACCAAGGAAGGATTTGTCGCCTACGGTCATGCGGCGGGCATGGATTTCGATTCTGCCTGCCAAAGAGCCGCCGGAGAGATGGAACGGCACGAGCAGGTTGTGTCCCGGTTTGCTCTCAGTCATGCGGGCAAGATCCGCGACCAGCTGCCCGCCAATGCGCATCCCCTCGAACGGCGCAGCCTGTTCTTCGCTTTGGATGAGGGGCATGAGTTGTTTCTCGAGCGGCTGCGTTCTCCGGCCCGGGCCGAAGCGGAACTCAAGCTGGTCTACGATGGTCCCGTGCCCGGCCCTTGGACCCGCTATGCCGACGTCTGGCGCGTGGTCTACGCCCCGCCGAGCCGGCGTTTCCTCGGCATGGAAGAGAACTACTTCATGCTCTGAAGCCGGTTAAAAAAGCCTGAAAGCGCAGGTGGCGATGGAGTGAAAGACCGTCCGGGGCCCATTCTGCTGACGGCAGCCTTGGCTTGCCTGCCATGCGTAGCCACTCGGCGCGCTTCGCCAGTGAAACGCCCTCCTTCGCCAAGGCTACGGAGGACATGCTCCGCTCTCGCTGGGCTCGGCGGAGCATGGAGCGGCTAGTCGGAATCGAACCGACGATACCTGCTTGGAAGGCAGGAGTTTTACCATTAAACTATAGCCGCGTTTCGCTCGGGCCAGAGTGTCCCTGCGGGGCGGTCGTTCAAGCTTTTGTTCACGGAATGGCCGCGGCCAGAACTGTTAAAATGGATTGCCCGCGCTGGGGGAATGCACATATCTCGTCGCCATATGGCGACTCAAGCGGCATCCAAACCCCAGTCCAGCGTCAAGGCGGCACAGGCGTTGGCCAAACAGAAGGCCCTCGAGAAAAAAGCAAAAACCTACAAGCTCGACATGGGGGAGCTGTCGATCTTCACCAGCCAGCTTGCCTCCCTCCTGTCCGCCGGTCTGCCCTTGGTGTCCTGTCTCGAGGCCTTGCAGGACCAGACTGAGGACCAGGTGTTCCGCATCGTCATCCGCGACGTGCGCAACGACATATCCACCGGCACGTCGTTTTCGGCCGCGGTGAAGAAGTTTCCCGCCTCCTTCAACTCCCTGTTCATTTCCATGGTCGAGGCCGGTGAGGCGTCCGGCGGCCTCGCCGAAATTCTCGGCAAGGTGGCCAGCTACTTCGAATCCACGGTCAAGCTGACCAAGAAGGTAAAGTCGGCCATGACCTACCCGATCGCGGTCATCGGCCTGGCGGTCGCCTTGGTCAACGTGCTGCTGATCTTCGTCATCCCGGTTTTCGCGGCCATGTTCGCGGACTTCGGCGCCAAGCTGCCGGCCCCGACCCAGATGCTCATCGACCTGAGCGATTTCATGAAGGCCTGGTGGTGGGCCATCGGCCTCGCGTGCTATGGCATCTATTTTGTCACGAGCAAGTATGTCGCGACGCCCAACGGCCGTCGCCAGAAGGACCAGTTTCTCGTGCGGGCTCCCATCTTCGGCAACCTCATCCATAAGATCGCGCTTTCCCGCTTCTGCCGCACCTACGCCACGCTCATGCGTTCGGGCGTGCCCATCCTCCGCACCTTGGAGATCGTCTCTTCCGCCAGCGGCAAGGTGCAGGTCGAGGACGCCTGCGCCGAGATCGCCAAGCACGTCAGCCAAGGCGGGCAGGTCTCCGACATCATGGCCGTCAACCCCTTCTTCCCGCCGATGATGAAGCACATGGTCAAGGCCGGTGAGACCACCGGCAACGTGGACGGCATGATGAACAAGATCGCCGACTTCTACGACACCGAGTGCGACGCCACCGTGGCTGCGCTCACCTCGCTGATCGAGCCGCTGCTCATCGTCTTCCTCGGCGTCGTGGTCGGTGGCATCGTCATGGCCATGTTCCTGCCGATCTTCCAGCTCGGTGCGGTGGCCGGCGGTATGCAGTAACCCTGCGGGGTCGTCTTGGAGTTCATTGCAAAACCTCTCATTACGAGGATCCGGCCCGGCCCGCCGGATTCGTGATGACAAGGCGGGTTTTTGAAATGAATTCTTAATGCCTCTTGCGTGCGCGCCTCCGCGCGCACAAAATCATCGTCCCTTTTTCATGCCTTCCATCCTCATCGTCGACGACCTGGTCTCCATCCACGAGATGCTTGAGGCCGTCATCCAGCCGACCGGTTACAAGACCGCATTCGCGACCGACGGGGAAAAGGCCCTCGTCCGCTACAAGGCGGAGAAGTTCGATCTCGTGCTGGCCGACATCGACATGAAGCCGATGGATGGCATCACGCTGCTCAAGCAGCTCAAGCTCTACGATCCCGCGGCCGTCATCATCATCATGACCGCCTACGCCAGCACCGAGAGCGCCATCTCGGCCCTGAAGTTCGGGGCCTTCGACTACCTGCAGAAACCGTTCAAGGTGGACGAGCTCATGCAGGCGCTGAAGCGCGGCATGGAGTTCAAGCGCACGGTCGCCGAGCGCGAGGCCACGGGCGCCTCCCCCTCGGCCAAGGCCGGCGATTTCGAGGCGCGTCTGGTGGGCGTCAGCCCGAAGATCAAGCGGCTCATCGCCCAGCTCAAGAAACTCGCCCACGCCCACACCCCGATCCTCATTTCCGGCGAGGTGGGCAGCGGTCACGAAATCGCTGCGGAGCTGCTTCACGCCGCTGGCACCCCCGCCGGCAGTCCGTTGGTGCCCATCGACTGCCGCCTGAGCTCGATGGACAGCCTGCGCACCGGCCTGCTCGGACAGAACGGCTCGGGCGGCACCTGGGTGCAGCAGGCGAAGGGCGGCACGTTGTTCCTGCTCCATCTGCAAAGCCTGCAGAAGGCGGCTCAGTCCGAACTCGTGTCCGTGCTGCGTAACAATGCACATAATTTCCGCCTCGTCTGCGCCACGGAGGAAGACCTCGAAAAGCTTTCAGAAGACGGCAATTTCAACGAGGAGCTCTTTTACCGTGTCGCCTCGTTGCCGGTGCATCTGCCGCCTCTGCGCGATCGGCTCGAGGATATCCCGTCCCTGCTAAAGGATATCGCCGGCCGCACGGCGAACCCGCAGTTCGACGCCAAGCAGGTCGAGTTCACCGATGACGCGCTCGCCACACTCTGTGCCTACCGCTGGCCGGGCAACCTGGCCGAGTTCACCCAGGTGGTTTCGCAGGTCGTCACGACCACCGAGACCCGTGTCATCACCTCGGAGCAACTGCCCCTGCGCATCCACGAGCTCAACGACTGGCCCGCGCTGACTGATTACCTCGCCGGACAGGAGAAGCAGTATATCGCCCGCGTGCTGAACGCCTGCCAAGGCGACAAGGCCCGCGCCGCCGCCGCCCTCAAGATCGACATCAGCCGGCTGGGGTGAGTTTGTTTATCGGGCGTCGTTGATGATTCCGCCACAAGGTGGTCGCCGATTTCCATATCGGCGACAGGCGGCGATGTGGAAATCGCCGCCTACCACTGCTCACCTCACCCACAACACCGGGTTACGGATCGGGAAATTGCGGCGGATTTCCTCGACCGCCGGATCAGGCTCCAGCTTCTGCCACAACTCCAGCCAGTCGCGCCGTCCGGCCGCGAGCGCGCCGAAGAGCAGCGCCGGCTGCCGCACCGGCCAGTCGGGCCAATACATCACATCCGGCTTCTTCGGCCATTTGGTCTTATCCGCGAGGAACGGGGCAAGAAACTCCACCCCGCGCACGAGGCTGCGTCCGTCGGGCAGCGACCACGTCATGAGATTTTCCTCCGGCGTCGAGAGCACGACCGCGAGGCCGGTCATCACGTCGAGGTTGAAGATCGAGTAGCCGTAGGGCTTGGTGCGGGCCAGTTCGCGCGGGAAACCGCCGTCGGGCGCCATCTGGCTGGGCAGGTGGACTTCCTTCAGCCGCCGACGGCAATCGGCCAGCACGGCCGCGTTGCCGGTGAGACGGGCGAAGCACGCGGCCTGCAGCGTCCAGCAGGTGCCGTGGTTGTTCTCGGCCTTGCTCTCGTCGAGGCCGTAAGGGTGCGTCGTCAACCATTGTAGGTAGTCGCGGAACCAGCCGGTCAGGGCGGCGTCCTCGGCCGGCGCGAGGGCCTTCGAGCCGCGCAGGGCCTCGATGCCGAGCGCGACCTCGGCGAGGTGCAGGGTATCGATCACCCCGATGCTCCGGCCGGTGCTGCGGCCCTTGATCGCCTGCGAGTAGAGTAGGTTGGGGTTCATGCGCGTGGCGGGATCGACGAACCACTTGTGCGCGTGCCGCACCGCGGCGGCGGCGAAGCGCTCGTCGCCGCTCACGCGCCAGGCCGCCGCCAAGGCCCCAAAATCGCGCACAAACCCCAGCAACAGCTGCCGGTGGGCGACAAAATTGTCCGGATTGGTCATCCCATCGCGCTGAATATAGGGGCCGGCCGGGTTGGCCGGGTCAGGCCACCAATAGTCGCCTTCCGATGAAAAATCATTCGGGCCTCCGGCGCTCCGGGGGTTGCGGGCGGTGGTGATGCTGCGTGGCTCGCTGGACAGGGCCGCTTCGGCGATATGCACGATGCGGGGGCGTTCGAAGGCCTGCAGGTCGAAGTCGAGGGGGAGGGGCATGGCGGTGCGTAAAAGGGTGCCCGGAGGCGCCGGAAGCTCAAGGCGCGAGATGTTTGCCTCGTGACGCCGGGGCCGCGCGCCATATCATGCTTTCCCGCTTGCCCCGCCTTGGGGGCACCGCAAGCCTCGCCGAAATCTACGCCCATGCCCAAACGCACCGACCTTGAGTCCATCCTGATCATCGGCGCCGGCCCCATTATCATCGGCCAGGCCTGCGAATTCGACTATTCCGGCACCCAAGCGTGCAAGGCGCTCAAGGAGGAGGGCTACAAGGTCATCTTGGTGAACTCCAATCCGGCGACCATCATGACCGATCCGGAATTCGCCGATGTCACCTACATCGAGCCGCTTACGGTCGACATCCTGGAAAAGATCATCGCCAAGGAGCGCCCTTCCGCGTTGCTGCCCACTTTGGGCGGCCAGACCGCGCTCAACCTTTCCATGGAGCTGCACAAGGCTGGCATCCTCGACAAATACAAGGTCGAGATGATCGGCGCCCGACCCGACGCCATCAAGAAGGGCGAGGATCGCGAGCTCTTCAAGCAGTGCATGCTCAAGATCGGCCTCGACGTCGCCAAGTCGATGACCGTCCACACCCTCGAGGACGCCCGCAAGGCCGCCGACTACATCGGCACCATGCCGCTCATCATCCGCCCGAGCTTCACCCTCGGCGGCTCCGGCGGCGGCATCGCTTACAACCGCGAGGAGTTCGAGCAGATCGTCAACGGCGGCCTCGAGATCTCCCCCGTGCACGAGGTGCTCGTCGAGGAATGCCTGCTCGGCTGGAAGGAATACGAGATGGAGGTCATGCGGGACCACAAGGACCAGTGCGTCGTCATCTGCTCCATTGAGAATTTCGACCCCATGGGCGTGCACACCGGCGACTCCATCACCGTCGCGCCGGCCATGACGCTCACCGACAAGGAATACCAGGTGATGCGCGACGCCTCCTTCGCCGTCATCCGCGAGATCGGCGTCGCCACCGGCGGTTCCAACATCCAGTTCTCCATCGACCCGGCGACCGGCCGACAGGTTGTCATCGAGATGAATCCGCGCGTCTCGCGCTCCTCGGCGCTGGCGTCAAAGGCCACCGGCTTCCCCATCGCCAAGATCGCGGCCAAGCTCGCCGTCGGCTACACGCTCGACGAGCTGCGCAACGACATCACGCGCCTGACGCCCGCCAGTTTCGAGCCGACGATCGACTACGTCGTCACGAAGATCCCGCGCTTCACCTTCGAGAAGTTCCCCGGCGCCAACACCACGCTGACCTCGGCCATGAAGTCGGTCGGCGAGGCCATGGCCATCGGCCGCACCTTCAAGGAGTCGTTCCAGAAATGCCTGCGCTCGCTCGAGACCGGCGCCCGCGGCTTCGGCGGCGGTGGCGGCAAGTTCGGCGGCGACGAGGTGTTCCCCGACGAGGTCATCCGCCAGAAACTCGGCACGCCCAACGCCGAGCGTGTGTTCTACCTCCGCCACGCCTTCCGCGCCGGCTACACCATCCAGCAGATCTTCGACCTCACGAAGATCGACCCCTGGTTCCTGCACCAGCTCCGCGAGATCCACGAAATGGAGGAGGCGCTGAAACTGCAGACCCTCGCCACGCTCGACGCCGACACCCTCCGCCGGGCGAAGCAGTTCGGCTTCTCCGATGCGCAGCTCGCGCACATCCTGAAAACCGACTTCGACACGATGCGGTCCCACCGGAAGAAGGTGGGCGTGCTCACGACCTTCCGCCTGGTCGACACCTGCGCCGCGGAATTCGAGGCGTTCACGCCCTACTATTATTCCAGCTACGGCGACGAGAACGAGGTCATCCCGTCCACGAAGCCGAAGATCATGATCATCGGCGGCGGCCCCAACCGCATCGGCCAGGGCATCGAGTTCGACTACTGCTGCGTCCACGCGTCGTTCGCCCTGCGCGAGATCGGTTACGAGACCGTGATGATCAACTCGAACCCCGAGACCGTCTCGACCGACTACGACACCAGCGATCGGCTCTATTTCGAGCCGCTCACGCTCGAGGATGTGCTCGAGGTCTACGAACAGGAGAAATGTTCCGGCGCCATCGTGCAGTTCGGCGGCCAGACGCCGCTCAACCTGGCCGCCGCCCTCAAGGCCCGCGGCGTGAATGTCATCGGCACGACGCCGGAGAGCATCGACCTCGCGGAGGACCGCAAGCTCTTCGCGGAGGTCCTCACCCAGGTCGGCCTCCGGCAGCCGCCGAACCGCACCTCGTTGAACGAGACCGACGCGCTCACCTTCGCCACCGAGATCGGCTACCCCGTGCTCCTGCGCCCGTCGTTCGTGCTCGGCGGCCGCGGCATGTTCATCGTCTACAACGAGGAGGAGTTCAAGGCCGTCATCCGCCAAGCCTTCGAGGTCATGCCGGGCAAGCCCGTGCTCATCGACAAGTTCCTCGAGGACGCCATCGAGCTCGACGTGGACTGCATCTGCGACGGCGAGACCGCGCTCATCGGCGGCATGCTCGAGCACATCGAGTTCGCCGGCGTGCACTCGGGCGACGCCGCGATGGTGATGCCGCCGCACACGCTGGCGCCGGACATGATCCAGACCGTGCGCAGCGCCACCTACGCGCTGGCCAAGGCCCTCAAGGTCGTCGGCCTGATGAACGTCCAGTTCGCCATCAAGGACAACCAGCTCTACGTGCTCGAGGTCAACCCGCGCGCGTCGCGCACCGTGCCGTTCGTCGCCAAGGCCATCGGCGTGCCGCTGGCCAAGCTCGCCGCCAAGGTGATGGCGGGCAAGAAGCTCGCCGACCTCGGGTTCACCCGCGAGGTGAAGCCGAAGCACTGGTGCGTCAAGGAGGCCGTGTTCCCCTTCAACCGCTTCCCCGGTGCGGCCATCATGCTCGGGCCCGAGATGCGCTCGACCGGCGAGGTCATGGGCCTCGACGACGACCTCGGCATCGCCTTCGCCAAGACCCAGATGGCGGCCAAGCCCGGTTTGCCGCTCAGCGGGCGGCTGTTCATCAGCGTGAAGGACGCCGACAAGCCCGGCGCCGTCGCGATCGCCCGCGGCTTCGCCGAGCTCGGCTTTTCGCTCGTCGCCACGGCCAACACCGCGCGGCTGCTGCAGGAGCACGGCCTGAAGGTGCAGTTCGTCAACAAGCTGCTCGAGGGCCGGCCCAATTGCGTGGACATGATCAAGAACGGCGAGATCAACATGGTCCTGAACACGCCGAAGGGCATGATCCCGCGCCACGACGAGAACGCCATCCGCACGGCCGCCGTCGGCAACTCGGTCTGCATCATGACCTCGCTCACGGGGGCGGAGGCCGCACTCGAGGGCATCCGCGCCCTGAAGCACAAGCTCGTGGGCGTCCGCCCGCTGCAGGAATACCGCAACAACGTCGTGCCGATGTGACGGCCCGTCGATGAAAACGCCCGCCACCCTCGTCGCCCTGTTGCACGGTCCGGACCAGCCGGGACTCGTCGCCAAGACGGCCGGGTGGATCTACGCCCGGCAGGGCAACATCCTCCACGCCGACCAGCACCGCGACATGGAGGCCGGCGAGTTTTTCCAGCGCATCGAGTGGGTCCCGGCCAGCGGGGACGCGCCGGCGGAGATCGCCGAGCTCAAGGCCTTCGCGGCCTCGCTCGGCATGGCGGCGCGCGTGGCGCATTCGGGCCACCGCGCGAAGGGCGCGATCTTCGTCTCGCGCGAGGACCATTGTTTCCACGACCTCGCGCTGCGCTCGCAGGCGGGGGAGTTCGCGGGCGACTTCGCCTGCGTGATCTCCAACCACCCCGACCTCGCGGACACGGCGCGGCACTACGGGCTGGCATTCCACCACGTGCCGGTGACCGCGGCGACGAAACCCGCCGCCGAGGCCCTGCAGCGGGAAATCCTGCGCGCCGCCGGCGTGGAGTTCATCGTGCTCGCCCGCTACATGCAGGTGCTCACGGCGGAATTCTTGGAGCAATGCGGAGTGCCCGTCATCAACATTCACCACTCGTTCTTGCCCGCCTTCGCCGGCGGCAAGCCCTACCACCAGGCCCACGAGCGCGGCGTAAAGCTCATCGGCGCCACGGCGCATTACGCCACGGCGGTCCTCGACGACGGCCCGATCATCCAGCAGGACGTCGTGCGTGTGACGCACCGGCACGGGGTGGACGATCTCATCCGCAAGGGCCGCGATCTTGAGAAATCGGTGCTGGCGCAGGCCGTGCGGTGGCACCTCGAAAACCGCATCCTCATCTACGGCAACAAGACGGTGGTATTTGACTGAGGTGGCACCGGCTTCCAGCCGGCGGCTTGGCTGAATCTGCGACTGGAAGCCGCAGCAACGTAGGGCGAACCCTCGGGGTGAGCCGCGGCCCCTCGACAGACTCGGGGCCTTGAGCTTGTCGAAACGGCTCGTCAAGGACGACTCGCCCTACCTTTTGCCTTGAGACGCGCCGATGGGGCTCCCAATCTGCGCGGTTCATGAGCCAACCTTTACCCACCCATCTGGGCCCCCACGGTGAGAAGCCTGCCGAAACACCCGTCGTCGAGCCCGGCTTTGAAGTCGCCGTCCAGGAGTTCTGGGCGCGCAACCGCAATTTCGTCCTCCTGCTCTGTGCCGCCGCGCTCCTGGTGATCGCCGGGCGCGAGGGTTGGCAGTATTTTGCCAACGCCCGCGAAAAGGATCTGCAGGCCGATTACGCCAAGACCGGCGACAGCGCCGACCGGCTCGCCAAGTTTGCCGACGAACACTCGGGCCACGCGCTGGCCGGTGTCGCCTACCTGCGGGTGGCGGATGAAAAATATTCCGTCGCCGACTACAAGTCGGCCGCCGCCGCCTACCAGAAGGCCGCGGGCAGCTTGCAGAACGACGCGCTGCTCGGTCGCGCCAAGCTCGGCGCGGCGGTCAGCCTGCTCCAGAGTGGCGACCAGGCGGGTGGCGAAGCCGCCCTCAAGGCGCTGAGTGCCGATCCCGCGTTGTTCGCCTCCGCGCGCGCCGAGGCCACCTATCATCTCGCCTCGCTCGCGGCCGCCGCAGGCAATGCCGATGAGGTCAAGAAACTCACCGCGCAGGTCAGTGTCATCGAGGCCAGCGGCCCGTGGGCCCAGCGCGCGAGCATCCTCGCGGCCAGCCAGCCGGCTGAGGCCGCCAAGCCCGTGGTCGGCACGACCACCGACACCCCGTCCCTCGGCATCAGCTTCAAGCCGGCCACGCCGGAAAAGCCTGCCGGAAAATAACGGAACATCACTTCCCAAACGAAAAGCCCGCCAATCCGGCGGGTTTTTTATGTGGGCACCCTCTAGGGCACTGTCAGCCGCCGGCGGTATTCCGTGGGTGACGCCCCGTGGCGCCGGCGGAAGGCCGAGGCGAAGACCGACGGGCTTTCGAAGCCGGAGGCATAGGCGATTTCGCCGAGCGACAGATCAGGCTCGGCCATGAGCTCGAGCGCGCGCTCGAAATGCAGGCGCTGGGCCTCGGCATAGACCGAGGTGCCGAGGACGGCGCGGAAACGCAGCTCCAGCACACGGCGGGTCACGCCGGCGGCCCGCGCCACCTCCTCCACATAGATCGTGTTGCCCACATGCTCGCGCATGTGATTGAGCGCGAGCGCCACCATTTCGTCGTCGACCGCAAACCGGTCGGTCGACAGGCGCGTCACGATTTTCTGCGGGCTCACCAGCGTTTCCCCGGGTTTCACCGTCCGTCCGTCCATCATGGCCTGCAGCGTCTCGGCCGCGAGTTGACCGATCCGTTGCGTGTTGAGCTGGATGCTCGACAGCGCGACGTGGGCAAACTCCACGCGGGCGAGGTCGTTGCCGACGCCGAGGATCGCGACGTCCTCGGGCACCCGCCGGCCGACGAGGGCGCAGGCTTCGTCCAGTTCCAGGGCCACGCGGTCGGTGAAGCCCAGGATGCCTACCGGTCGCGGCAGCGTCTGCAGCCAGGTGGCGAGGCGGGTCCGCGTGGCGTCGGGATAAGGGGCGTTCTGGTCGCCTTGCGGCAGGATGTGCTGCGGGATGGGCGCGGTCACGCCGAGGCGGCGGGCTTCCGCGCAGAACCCGCGGTGACGCAGCATCGAGCCGAGGTGCGTGGTGTTGCCGCAGTAGGCGAAGTTCCGGTAGCCGCGGCCGTGCAGGTGGCGGAGGGCCATTTCGCCGACGCGGAGATCGTCGGTGTTGATCAGCGGCAGGCGCGGGGTGGCGATCTGCCCGGAGACGTTGACGACCGGCACGCCCAGCGCCGCGAGCACCGTCTCGTTGCGCCGGGTCGCCACGCGGGCGATGATGCCGTCCGGGCGCAGGCGGCCCAGCGCGACCGGATCGTAGGCCCGGGGATCGTTGAACTTGAGCACGGTGACATCCGGCCGCTGGTGGAAAAATCGGGCGATACCCCGCAGAACCCCACGCCCATGCTCGGTGGCGAGCGACAGGTAGGCCGCGATGCGACGGGGCGGGGTCATGGGCATGGAGTGGGCTTAGCGGCGATTCGCAAAATATAAACTCTTTTTCGCAATATCCGGTATACGCGGCGTCGGCTTCCGGCTATGCTGACACTCCCCCCAACCCCTTCCCCCCTTATGAGCTCTTATCTCGACAGCATGTTTGGACTCACCGGCAAGGTTGCCGTCGTCATCGGCGGCACCGGCGAACTTTGCGGCGCCATGGCCGAGGGCCTGGCCGGCGCCGGCGCCGAGGTCGTCCTCGTCGGCCGCAACCAGGAAAAAGCCCAGGCCCGCCTCGCCAAGATCGCGGCCGCCGGCGGCAAGGCGTGGTTCCACGCCGCCGAGGCGACCAGCAAGGCGGAAGTCGAGGGACTGCGCGACGCCGTCCTGAAGCAATCCGGCCGCATCGACATCGTCGTCAACGGCGCGGGCATCAATTCCGCGACGCCGTTCTTCGACATCACCGAGGAGGAGTTCGACCGCATCGTGCGCGTGAACCTCAAGGGCGTGTTCCTCGGCTGCCAGGTTTTCGGCAAATACCTCGTCGAGCGCGGTCAGGGCGGCTCCATCATCAATCTCGGCTCGATGTCCGGCGTCGTGCCGCTGTCGCGGGTCTTCACCTACTCGGCCACGAAGGGCGCCGTGCACAACCTCTCCCTCAACCTCGCCCGCGAATGGGCGCCGCACAAGGTGCGCGTGAACGTCCTCGTCCCGGGCTTCTTCCCCGCCGAGCAGAACAAGAAGGTGCTCACGCCCGAGCGTGTCTCCCACATCATGGGGCACACCCCGATGAAGCGCTTCGGCGAGGCCCGCGAACTCATCGGCGCGACGCTCCTGCTCGCGAGCGACGGTGCCGGGTCCTTCATCACCGGCGAGGAGCTCATCGTCGACGGCGGCTACCACGCGATGACGATCTGACGGAAGTAGCGAGTAGCGGGTAGCGAGTAGTGAGCATTTCGCGCTAATATGGCCGAAGTCCACTCCGCTCCCGGTCCTCGCGAATAACCAAACAGTCTTCGCCTCGGAACTACTCGCTACTCACTACCCGCTACCCACTACTCCATCCCCCCATGTCCCCCATCAATGCATTCCTCCTGAAAAACAACCTGCGGATCGCGTCGAACCCGTGCGTTTCGCCCGACTTCTGCCTCGACTGGCCCGCGCTGCTCGCCGACGTGAAGGCCGGCAAGGTCTGTGAATACCCGAAGAGCCGTTTCGCCACCAAGGCCGGCGAGTTCACCCTCGTGGAGAACGCCCTCGGCGACTGCGCGTGGAAGCTCCACGCCGCCGCCACGCCGCTGGCCGACGGCACCGCCCACGCGGGCGCAACATTCTTCCCGGCCACATGGGCCAACCTGCTCACGCTGAAGAATCTCATCCACGAAAAGGACGCCGCCTCGACCATCTTCCCGACCGCCGGCGCCAAGCTCGGCCGCTCCACGATCGGCGTCGGCGCGCGCTTCACCACGCTGCACTGGCCGGCCGTCGAGTGGGCCATGAGCGCGCTCGAGGTCGGCATGACCGCCAACCAGAACTCCATCCCGCGCGAGCTGGTCTACGACGTCGACGCGATGCTCTCGGGCCACCTCGACACCGTGCCGTTCCCCTTCATCGGCACCAACGTCCCCGAGGGCCACCAGGGCCAGAGCGTCGAGGGCATGAGCCACGGCTGCGTGCTCTCCAAGCTCAAGACCGGCTTCCACCACCGCAAGATTGCCTGGTCCTTCAACGCCGACCACCAGCCCATCGGCGGCAAGTTCGACAGCCGCGAGGACGCGCTGGTCAAGGGCTGCCTGCTCGCCAGCTACATCACCTTCGATCTCTCGCCTGAACTCGCGCTCAACCAGCCGGCGAAACTGGCCGACGTGCCGGCCGATGTCGTCGCCAAGACCCGCGCCCGGGTCGCCGCCGCCGGCCTCAAGCTCGACGACGCGGCCTTCAACCAGCTCATCACCACGGTCTGGACGCCGATGCTCAAGATGAAGCGCCGCGACGAGAAATACGCCGCCGCCCGCGCCGCCGCCTTCACCACGCCCGTCGGCCGCACTTACCTGCGCGAGCTCTCCATCGACGAGCTGCCCGGACTCACCACGCCCGAGACGACCGCCATCATGCTCGCCCTGTGCGAGGTGATGGGCATGCCGGTCAACTTCATCGCCCCGGCCTTCGGCTTCCAGAAGAACACGCCGTATCCCGACAACGCCGCGTTGCGCACGCTCATCCAGAAACAGTGGGACGTCTGCCAGAAATTCGGCGTCAGCATCGGTTTCCACTCCGGCTCCGGCAAATCCGCCGAGAATTACCAGGTCATGGGCCAGGTCACGGGCAGCGCGCTCGAGATCAAGACCAGCGGCCGCTACACCTACGAGATGGGTGTGGCCGTCTCGCAGTCGAAGAACCCCGCCGACGCCGCGCTCTGGCGCGACTGGTATAAGTTCACCCTCGACATGGCCGTCGCCGGCGCGTTCAGCGCCGACGCCACCGAGCAGAAGATGGCCCGCATCTTCGTGACCACGTCGCTCAGGGATGGAGGCGGGACGCCCTCGTCCCGCGGCGATGAGCGGGGTGGGGGCACCCCGCCTCCAGACGTCTTCGCCTCGCCCGCCGCCTGCCGCGCCGCCCTTGAGGCGTTGCCGCCCTCGGCCGAGCACATGATCTTCTTCGAATACAACTTCCTCTACGTGCTGGCCGCCGGCGGCCAGCCGGCGAAGTCCGCCCTCGGCGATCATACGCCGGCCGGCTACCAGCAGCGCGCCCGCTTCTACGCCGTCAGCGCCGAGGCCCGGCTGTTGTTCTCGAAGCGCATCGCGGCCTACCTGATCTTCCTCGCCGAGAACACCGGCCTGGCGACCAAGGAACGCTGCGCTGCGACCAGCAAGCTGCTGGAGAGTTATGCGACGCTCGATGCCATGATTGGCGATATTTCCCGGTAACCCATAGGCCCTATAAGTCCTATAGGGCCTATAAAAGCCCCTTCCCCATGAAATCCTTCATTCACGACGACTTCCTCCTGCAGACCGACGCGGCCCGCGACCTGTATCACAACTTCGCCAAGGCCGAGCCGATCTTCGACTACCACTGCCACCTGCCGCAGGCGCACATCGCCGACAACCATCAGTTCGCCGATCTCGCGGAGATCTGGCTCGGCGGCGACCACTACAAGTGGCGCGCCATGCGTTCCAACGGCGTGGCCGAGCGCGTCTGCACCGGCAACGCCACCCCGCGCGAGAAGTTCGACGCCTGGTGCGCCGCCGTCCCGCACACCCTCGGCAACCCGCTCTACCATTGGTCGCACCTGGAGCTGAAGCGCTACTTCGGCCTCGGTGACATCATCAGCCCGAAGTCCGCGGACAAGATCTGGAAGAAGGCCAACGCGAAGCTCGCCGGCATGCGCGTGCACGACATCCTCGCGGCCAACAAGGTTGCCGTCATCTGCACGACCGACGATCCGGCCGACCCGCTCGCCGACCACGCGCGCATCGCGAAACTCGGCATCAAGACGAAGGTCTATCCGACCTTCCGGCCCGACAAGGCCCTCGGCGTCAACGCGCCCGCGGCCTACAATCCCTGGCTGGAAAGACTCGGCGGCGAGGCGAAGATGCCGGTCAAGACCTTCGACGATCTGCTCAATGCGCTGAAGAAGCGCCACGACGATTTTCATGCCGCCGGCGGGCGCCTGTCCGACCACGGCATGGAGAACGCCCTGAGCGAGCCCTGCACGCACGCCGAGGCGACGGCGATCTTCGACGCCGCCCGCGCCGGGCGTGCCGCCTCGCCCGCGGACTGGGCGAAATACGGCTCCTACCTGATGCTCGAGTTCGGCCGCTGGGACGCGAAGAAAGGCTGGACCAAGCAGCTGCACCTCGGTGCCCTCCGCAACAACAACACCCGCCTCCTCAGGGCCCTCGGGCCCGACACGGGGTTCGATTCGATCGGCGATTTCCCTCAGGCCCGCGCGCTCAGCCGCTACCTCGATACGCTCGACTCGACCAACGAGTTGCCGCGGACCGTGCTCTACAATCTCAATCCCGCGGACAACTACGCCTTCGCGACGATGATCGGCAACTTCCAGGACGGCTCCGTCCCCGGCAAGATGCAGTTCGGTTCCGGCTGGTGGTTCCTCGACCAGAAGGAGGCGATGGAGTGGCAGATCAACGCACTGTCCAACCTCGGCCTGCTCAGCCGCTTCGTCGGCATGCTCACGGACTCGCGCAGCTTCCTCAGCTACACGCGCCACGAGTATTTCCGCCGCGTGCTGTGCAACCATCTCGGCAACCAGATCAAGCGGGGTGAGATCCCCGCCGATCGCAAGCTCGTCGGCGGCATGGTGAAGAACATCTGCTTCGCCAACGCCCGCGGGTATTTCCGTCTCGGGCTGGATCCTGCCTACGCGGGCTGAGCCCATTGCTTGAGGTGTGAGTGGCTGCGGCTTCCAGCCGCAGGGTCTGGAGGTTTCACCGGCGGAAAGCCGGTGCCATATGACCATGAACATCGCCGGCCATCAAAAGATTTTCGTTATTGCTTAATTAAGCATTTCATTAAATAACGACTGCGTGCTCAGCCTCTCCGCCCTAGCCGATCCCACTCGTCGCCGCATTGTGGAACTATTGGCGACGGAGGAGTATACGGCGGGTGAGATCGTAGATGAATTCGACATGAGCGCACCGGCCATCTCCCAGCATTTGAAGATTTTGCGCGATGCGAAACTGCTCAAAGTAAGGGTCGAAGGGCAGCGCCGCGTGCACTCTTTGAATCCTGCCGGATTCGCCGAGCTCGATGCCTGGTTGCATCGCACGAAACGCGCTTGGTCGGAGCAACGGGAGACTCCCGCCGAGGCACAACCCGTTCGCGCGGTGGTTAAAAACGAGCCCGTTCAGGAACCCGCCGCAGCCGATGACGGCTGGGAAATCATCAAGATGGAGAATCCGTGAGAAGGCGCAGAATGTAGGGGCGTTGCTCGACGACGCCCGTTTTGTGATCTTCCCCGCCGGGCGTCGTCAAGCGGCGCCCCTACAACACTGACTTCACAGCAGCCGGTGCTCCCGCGCCCAGCGGATGAACTCCTGCTCCAGCTGGTCGAAGGATTCGATGACGAAGAGGGTCTCTTGGAAATGCCAGATGTCGTAGGGCTGGGCGGCGAGCGTTTCGGGCCGGTAGGCGATCTTCTTCACCTTGTCCGTCAGGCTGTGCTGCGTCTCGCCGGAGGAGGAGATGATGCCGTTGCCGTAGATGCGCGGTCCGCCGGGATTCTTGATCAGGCCGAACTCGACCGTGAACCAGTAGATGCGCGTGAGGCCTTCCTCGACGGCGGGATCCTTGCAGTTCACCGCGGCCTGGCCGATCTTCTGGTAGAAGTTGGCGAAGCGCGGGTGCATGATCATCGGCGTGTGTCCGAAGATGTCGTGGAAGCAGTCGGGCGCCGGCGTGTAATCGAGCTCGGCGCGGCTGCGGATGTAGTCCGTGCAGGGAAAGATGCGGCGCGCGAGATAGGAGAAGAAATCGTGCGCGTCGAGCAGCCCCGGCGTGCGCGCGATCTGCCAGTTCGTGGCCTGCTGCAATTTCCGCGAGACCTCGGCCAGCGCCGGAATGCGCTTTTTCCCGAGGTCGAGCGCCAGCAGGCCGGTGAGGAACTCATCCGCTGCGCGGCCGGGCAGGAGCGTCTCCATGCGGTCGTAGAGCGTGCGCCAGACATCCTGCTCCTCGGCGGTGTAGGCGGGATAGGGGCACTGGTCTCCCACCGGCAGCGGCGCGGTGAGCTTGTGGGGAATACAGCGCGGATCGTCCGCGCCGGTCGTGGCGGCAGTGGGCGTGGGGGTGTTCTGCATGCGCGCAACTTGCGCGTTTCCGGAACGGAATCGAACGGAAACCGACCACTTGATTCCAAAGGACTATGGTGGCGCCTGCCGTGGCATCGGCTTCCAGCCGATGGGTCCGGGAAAATCTGCGGCTGCCTTTCGACAAGCCCGTTCGACGAGCTCAGGGTGGTGAGCGAAGTCGAACCACTCAAGGCCGTGAGCCTGTCGAACCGGGAAGCCGCAGCCACATTCTGGCGGTGGCCGGTCGCTCAAGCCCCGCCGATGGGCGGGATCGTCTCGCCGGGCTTGGGCTCGGGCGGCCGGGGTTTGCGGCGATCGATGCCGTCCCATTTCTTGGGCGCCGGGGCGAGCACGAGGCTCTCGGCGTAACGCAGGGGAAATTTGGCCGCCAGAAAGAGAAGGGGCAGGGCGGTGAACACCGCCAGCGCCGAGGTGTTGGGTGTCAGGCGGCCGAAGAACGCGGCGGAAATGGACATGACGGCGATGGCCAGCCAGATGAGCGCACTCGCGAGGGTGGGCCAGACGATCAGCTTCAGCCACCAGCGGGCGGGCCGGTGTGATTGCCAGAGGGCGACGGCGGAAAGCGCCAGCACGGTGCTGAATAGCAAAATGCCGGACACGCCGGAAGCGATGATGCCCAGGTTCGTGTGGATGAAGGCATCGGGCAGGCCGAAGAGCTTGGTGATCAGGCGGGCGAGCTTGGTGCCGCTGTCCGTCGGGTTGAACGGATCATCCGGTTGGTAGAGCCGCGTGAAACGTCGGGATTCGATCTGCTGATGGCGCGTGAGGTAGCCCATGGACCGCAGTTTCTGCGTGGCAGGATCGGCGCGCCGCAGGCTCGAGGTGCGCAGGAATTGGGGCGTGCCATCCGGGCCTATGCCGTAAATCTCGCGGTAATCCTGCTTCAGCCGCTCGCGGGCGCTGGTGACGTTCATGGGCTCGGTGAGCGAGAACAGGCCCCAGCCGTATTCGCTGTCGCCCAGCCGGTTGGCGAAGGTGCGGATCAGCGCGACGGGATGTTGCTCCAAGGCGACGTAGGTGAGCTGGTAGTTGAGGCGGTTCCAGTTGGTGTCGAACCCGGGCCAAAGGGCGCTGAGGGTCAGCACGACAGCGCCGCCCACTACGAGATGCCCCAGTGCGACCCGGGCCTCGAGCCAGAGTTCGCGACGGAACCATTGACGGAAAGTCTCCTTGCGATCCGGCGGGGGTGACTGGCTCATGGCTGGAGTGGAGCAGAATTGCCGGTGGTTGTCACGTAACGCATGCAATGTCAGCGGTTGAGCAGGGCGGCCACGCGGGTGCGGCCGCGGACGGCGAGCTTGGTGAAGATGGAGGCGAGCTGGGTCTTGATCGTCAGCGGGCTGCGGCGCAGCTCGGCGGCGATCTCGGAGGTGCGCAGGCCCTCGCGCACGCGCATGGCCACCTCGCGTTCGCGCTCGGTGAGGCGGGCCAGCAGTGCGACCGCGCCGGGGGAGAGCGGTCGCTCGCGGTCGCCGCGCGGGCGGCGGTAATCGAGCTGCACATGGAAGGCCGGCGGCTGGCCGGCGGCCAGCGGATGGATCTTGAGCCGGGCGTGCAGCCCGCGGGGCAGGTCGCTCACGACCTGCGGATGGCCCGCGACCTCGCCGTGGGTCCACGTTTCGCGCAGGGCCCGGCAGGCCTCGGCCAGCGGGTCGGGCAGACGGAAAGCATGCCGCGCGCGCAAGGCGGCGGCGCGGCGTTCGCCATGGTTCCACACGGCGCAGGCGCGCGCCGCCTCGGCGTTGAACCAGAGCGGCTGCAGATCCCAGTCGAGCAGCAGCAGGCCGACGGGGACTTCCTCCATCATGGCGGTGTAATGGGCGAGCAGGGCGGCGCGGTCGGGCGGAGGCATGGGCGGAAGGGAAAAGTGAAAGTGAGGGTGAAGGGGGGCGGCATCCCGCCCGCGTCGGGCGGGATCGGCGATTGAGAGCACCTTCACTCTCACTTTCACTTCCCCTCCGCAAGGCCGTTTACTCCGTCCGGCGTATGGCCGCGGACCGCGTAAGCGTGTAGGGTGACGATCTTCCACGCCTCTCCAGGCCCACCACGCATGAGCCGAACCTTTTTTGAAAAACCCGTTGAGCGCAAAACCGGCGTGAACCCGCTCGGTCTGCGCGGCTTCGACCACATCGAATTCTACGTCGACAACGCCGACCGGTGGCGCGACTTCTTCGTCGACAAATACGGCATGTCGCCGCGCGCCTATGGCGACAACTCGACCGGCCTGCCGGGCCGCCGCGCGCACGTCGTCGGGCAGGGCCGCGTCAACTTCGTCGTCAGCGAGCCTCAGGGCGCCGGGCCGGAGGCCGATTTCGTCCGCCATCACCTCGAGGTGCATGGTTGCGGCGTGCGCGACGTGGCCTTCAAGGTGAAGGACGCGAAGCTCGCCTTCGCCGAGGCGCAGCGGCGCGGCGCAAACGCCGTGCGCGGTGTCTACGAGGACGCCAATCTCGTCCACGCCGCCATAGCGGCCTACGGCGACACCATCCACAGCCTGGTGGAGCGGCGCGGTCGCGGCGAGTTCATGCCCGGCTTCCGCAACGTCCCCGGCGGCATCGAGGACGGGGCGATCAACTTCGCCATGATCGACCACGTCGTCGCCAACGTCGAGCGGATGGACGAATGGGTCACGTATTACGAGCAGGTGTTCGGTTTCGACCTGTTCATGCATTTCGACATCAACACCGGCCGCTCTGCCCTGATGTCCAAGGTGGTCAGCTCCACCGACGGCTGGGTGAAGCTGCCGATCAACGAGCCCTCGTCGGCCAATTCGCAGATCCAGGAATTCCTGGACCAATACCGGGGTGCCGGCGTCCAGCACATCGCGCTGCTCACGCCCGACATCACCGCCACCATCGAGGAGATGCGGAAAATGGGCCAGGACTTCCTCGACGTGCCGGACAGCTATTACGACGGCAGCTTCGACGAGCGGGTCGGGCAGATCCAGGAAAACAAGGAGGACCTGAAGAAGCTCAAGATCCTCGTCGATCGCGACAACGAGACCGGCTACCTGCTCCAGCTTTTCACCAAGTGCGTCTTCGCGCGGCCGACGCTCTTCTTCGAGGTCATCCAGCGGCGCGGCCGCTCGATCGGCTTCGGCGAGGGCAACTTCCGCGCCCTGTTCGAGGCCATCGAGCGCGAGCAGGCGAAGCGTGGAACGCTGTGAAACAGTAGCGAGTAGCGGGTGGTGAGTAGCGAGCATACGAAAAATTCTCGATCCCCCTACTCGCTACCCGCTACTCACTACTCGCTACTTCTCCACTCCCATGCCCCAATACCTCCGTCTCGGGTCGATGCCCCGCAAGCATCACCTCAAGTTCCCCCGCGATCCCGCCACGAGCTACAAGGGCGAAGGCCTGCATTACGAGCACGTCATCACCACCGAGGGTTTTGATCGCGCCTACAGCATCGTCTATCACCTGAAGCCGCCGACGCGCGTGAAGAGCGTGGAACTGTTCAAGGAGTTCGCGCTGAAGCCCGCCGGACACGCACCGCTCCGGCACCACCACCTCAAGTCCGCCGCCATGGCCCGCGCGGGCGATCCCTACACCGGCCGCGTGCCGCTGATGTTCAACGCCGACATCGCCGCCTACCGCTGCCGTCCCGCGACCGCGATGGCCAAGGAATACGACTTCTACCGCAACGGCCAGAGCGACGACGTCATCTTCGTCTGGGCCGGCGGCGGCTGGCTCGAGTCGCAATACGGCCGGCTCCGCTACAAGCAGGACGACTACATCGTCATTCCGCGCGGAACCATCTACCGGCTGGTGCCCGACGACATCGCGAAGGAAGACTATCTCATCCTCGAGTCGGCGCATCCGGTGCGCCTGCCCGAACGCTACCTGCACAAGGAGGGGCAGATCCGGATGGGTGCGCCCTACAGCGAGCGCGACTTTCATGGTCCGGGCGAGATTCTCGCCCACGATCAGGAGGGTGATTTCGCCATTCTCACGAAGGACCGGAATCGTTTCACGCGAAACATCATGGCCTCTCACCCGCACGACGTCGTGGGCTGGGACGGCTATCTCTACCCGTTCACCTTCAACGCAAATGATTTCGAGCCGATCACCGGCACCGTCCACCTGCCGCCGCCGATCCACCAGACCTTCGAGATCAACGGCTTTGTCATCTGCACCTTTGCGCCCCGCTGGCTCGACCATCACCCCGAGGCCATCAAGGTGCCGTGGTCGCACGACAACACCGAGGCCGACGAGGTGCTGTTCTATGTGCGAGGCCAGTTCGGCTCGCGCAAGGGCGTCGAGCCGGGCTCGTTCACCCTCCACCCGCAGGGCATCCCGCACGGCCCGCATCCCGGCACGACGCTCGCGAGCATGAACGCCCAGCGCACCGAAGAGCTCGCCGTGATGTTCGACACACAGTTCCCGCTCGAGCTGACCGAGCAGGCTCTGGCGATGGACGATCCGAATTACCCGCTGAGCTGGTTGAGTTAAAACATCCCGGAAGATAACGGAGCCAACGGGGTTCTTGGACTTTGCCTTTCTCCATTCGCTCCGTTTCCTCCTGTAAATCATGGTAATCGATTTCCAAAAACTAGCCCCGCGCGACTCCTATCCTTGGTTGATCAACGCGATCAACCCCCGCCCCATCGCCTGGGTCTCGACCATCTCGGCCGACGGCAAGACCAACCTTGCGCCCTTCTCGTTCTTCCAGGGCGTCTGCGCCAGCCCGCCGACCCTCCTCTTCACCGGCGCCAACGACCGCACCGGCAAAAAGAAGGACACCATCCACAACGTCGAGCAGGTGCCGGAGTTCGTCGTCAATGTCGTGCCCTACGCCCTGCGCGAGCCGATGAACCTTTCCTCCGCCCCGCTGCCGCTCGGCGAGAGCGAGTTCGAGAAATTCAATATCGCCACGGCGCCCTCGTCGCTGATCCGTCCGCCGCGGGTCGCGGTCTCGCCGGTCGCCTTCGAATGCCGGCTCGACCGCATCGTGCGCATCGGCGAGGGCCCGCTTGCCGGCAATGTCGTGTTCGGCACCGTGCTGTGCGCGCACGTGAGCGAGTCCGTGCTGGGCGACGACGGCAAGATTGACCCGCGCAAGCTCGACACCATTGGCCGCATGGGTGGCGACTACTACACCCGCACGACGGAACTGTTCACGATTCCACGGCCAAAATAATCGTTCCCGTTCTTATGCTCGTTCTCTTGCTCTGTCGGGGCGAGAGAACGATTGGGAGAAAGAGAACGAGAATGATTCAGCCCCTATTCCACGCATGAACCCCATCGTCATCCTTTCCGCCACCCGCACGCCGATCGGCGCCTTTCAAGGTGCGCTCGCTTCCGTCCCCGCCTCGCGCCTCGGTGCGGCGGCGATTCGTGCCGCCGTTGCGCAGGCCGGGGTCGATCCCGCCGAGGTTACTGATTGTTTGATGGGCAACGTGCTGCAGGCCGGTCAGGGGCAGGCGCCCGCGCGGCAGGCGGCCATCCACGCCGGACTGCCGACCTCGGTGCGCTGCACCACCGTGCACAAGGTCTGCGGTTCGGGCATGCAAACCGTCATCGGCGCCGCGCAGTCCCTCGCCGGTGGCATGGGCACCCTCGCCGTCGCCGGCGGCATGGAAAACATGTCGCTCGCGCCCTACCTCCTCCCGAAAGCCCGCGACGGCTTCCGCCTCGGCCACCAGCAGGTGATCGACTCGCTCATCACCGACGGCCTGTGGGATCCATATAACAACCTCCACATGGGCAACTGCGCCGAGCAGTGCGCGACCAAATACAAGTTCACCCGCGAGCAGCAGGACGCCTACGCCGTCGCCTCCTTCCAGCGTGCCAACGCCGCGCAAAAGGCTGGATTGCTCGCCGCCGAAATCACCCCGGTCGAAATCACCGACGCCAAGGGCAGCGTCACCAAGGTCGAGCACGACGAAGGCCCGGCCAAGGTGAAATACGACAAGATTCCTTCCCTCAAACCCTCGTTCCAGAAAGACGGCACGATCACGCCGGCCAACGCCTCCTCGCTCAACGACGGCGCCGCCGCCCTCGTGCTCGCCACCGCGGACACCGCCAGGACAAAAGGCCTCAAACCCATCGCCCGCCTCGTCTCCTTCGGCGGCCACGCGCAGGATCCGGTCTGGTTCACCACCGCGCCCGTGCCGGCCACGCAATCCGCGCTCAAGCAAGCCGGCTGGTCGGTGGCCGACGTCGACCTCTGGGAGGTGAACGAAGCCTTCGCCGTCGTGCCGCTGGCGTTCATGCAGGAGCTCGGCGTCCCGCCCGACAAGCTCAACGTCCGCGGCGGCGCCATCGCGCTCGGCCACCCCATCGGCGCCAGCGGCGCGCGCATCCTCGTGACGCTCCTCGCCGCCCTGAAAGAACGCGGCCTCAAACGCGGCGTCGCCGCCATCTGCATCGGCGGCGGCGAAGGCCTGGCTGCCTGCGTGGAATTAATCTGATTAACCACAAAGACACAGAGACACAAAGAAAGGCATGGGCATTGAGATTGGTCCTTAGTGTCTTCGTGTCTTTGTGGTGAAAAATCTTTCCCATGAGCAAAGTCTACCCCCACGCCCAGGCCGCGCTTGCCGGCCTGTTGCACGACCACATGACGATCGCCGCCGGCGGCTTCGGCCTCTGCGGCATCCCGGAAAATCTCATCACCGCCCTGCGCGACAGCGGCGTGAAAGGCCTGACCATCGTCGGCAACAACGCCGGCGTGGACGGCTTCGGCATGGGCATTCTGCTCACGACGCGACAGGTGAAAAAAGTCATGGCCTCCTACGTGGGCGAGAACAAGGAGTTCGAACGCCAGGTCCTCAACGGCGAACTCGAACTCGAGCTCATCCCGCAAGGCACGCTCGCCGAGCGGCTCCGCGCCGGCGGCGCCGGCATTCCCGGTTTCTATACGCGCACCGCCTTCGGCACGAAACTCGCGGAAGGGAAGGAGACCAAGGTCTTCGACGGCAAGGAATACGTGCTCGAACCGGGCATCAAGGCCGAGGTCTCCCTCGTGAAAGCGTGGAAAGGCGACAAGTCCGGCAATCTCGTTTTTAGGAAAACCGCGCGGAACTTCAACCCGATGATCGCCACCTGTGGCCAGGTCTGCATCGCCGAGGTCGAGGAACTGGTCGAAGTCGGCGAACTCGAACCCGACCAGATCCACACGCCCGGCATCTACGTCGACCGCATCATCCAGGGCGTGAATTACGAAAAACGGATCGAGTTCCGCACCGTGCAGGGCAGCGCCGCCTCGAAGAAGGAATCGCCCATCCGCGAACTGATGGCGAAGCGTGCCGCGAAGGAATTACGCGACGGTTACTACGTGAACCTCGGCATCGGCATCCCGACGCTCGTCGCCAACTTCATTCCCAAGGGCATGAACGTCACGCTGCAGTCCGAGAACGGCCTGCTCGGCATCGGACCGTTCCCGCCCGAGAGCCAGGTGGACGCCGATCTGATCAACGCCGGCAAGCAGACCATCTCGACGATCCCCGGCTCGGCCTTCTTCTCCAGCGCCGACTCCTTCGCCATGATCCGCGGCGGTCACATCGACCTGTCCATCCTCGGCGCTCTCGAGGTGGCCGACAACGGCGACATCGCGAACTGGATGGTCCCGGGCAAAATGGTGAAAGGCCCCGGCGGCGCGATGGATCTTGTCGCCGGCGTGAAACGCGTCGTGGCCGTCATGGAACATTGCGCGAAGGACGGCAGCCCGAAGATACTCAAGGCCTGCACGCTGCCGATCACCGGCAAGGGCGTCGTCAGCCTCATCATCACCGACCTCTGCGTCTTTGAAGTGAAGCCCGGCGGCGGCCTCGTGCTCACCGAGTTGCATCCCGGCGTCACCCTCGACAACGTTCGCGCGAAGACCGGCGCACCGTTCACCATTAAAAATCAACCCGCTCCCTCCGCATGACACCCACCCTGAAAGGCAAGACGGCTTTGATCACCGGTTCGACCAGTGGCATCGGCCTGGGCATAGCGCGGGCGTTGGCGCGGGAAGGCGTCGCGGTCATGCTGCACGGGCTCGGCGATCCCGGAGAGATCGAGCGGCTGCGCGCCACGCTCGCGGAGGAGACCGGCGTTACCGTCAGGACGCATTCCGCCGATGTCAGTCAGGCCGGCGAAGTGGCCCGGTTGGTGGCGGATACGGCGCAGGCCTTGGGTTCCATCGACATCCTGGTCAACAACGCCGGGATCCAGTTCGTGTCACCGGTGGACGAGTTTCCGCCGGAGCGCTGGCAGGCGGTGCAGGACATCGTCCTCAATGCGAGCTTTCATGCGATCCGCGCGGCGGTGCCGTTGATGAAACAGCGCGGCTGGGGACGGATCATCAACCTGGCCTCCGCGCACGGTTTGGTGGCCTCGCCCTTCAAGAGCGCCTATGTGGCGGCCAAGCACGGCCAGGTCGGGCTGACCAAGAGTGTCGCCCTGGAACTGGCCGAGACCGCGATCACCTGCAATGCGATCTGTCCCGGATACGTGCGCACGCCGCTGGTCGAGGGACAGATCGAGAGCCAGGCGAAGGCGCACGGCCTGCCGCGGGAGCGGGTGATCCGGGAAATCATCCTGGCGGCCCAACCGACGCGACGATTTATCGAAGTGGAGGAAGTCGCGGCGTTGGTGGTTTTCCTCTGCGGCGAGCCGGCCCGTTCGATCACCGGCGCGGCCATCCCCATCGATGGCGGCTGGACCGCCCGGTGAAAAAGCCGTCCGGGCGGATCGAGGGGAAGGCCCCGGGGAGTGTTCATAACGGCTTACCAGTGGGACGGGCTGGTTATGCCGAAGTTTGTGTGGTCACCATGCGGCGTGAAACAAACGCAGCAAATTCAGCTCTGGTCGGCTATTCCAACCCCCCTGACGACCAGTCTCAAAGTGGATCTGGCTTCGGTCGAGAAGATGACCGAGGCCGCCGTGGCCGACGGAATGAAAGGAGTCTTCCTCGCCGGCACCTGCGGCGAGGGACCTTGGCTGCCCCGGCGGGAAAAGATACGCCTGATCCAGGAGGTCGTGCGGGTGGCGCGAGGCCGCCTGGTGGTGGCCGCCCAGGTGTCGGACAATTCCGTGCCGCGCATCCTCGACAACATCGCGGAGGTCGCGGAAGCCGGGGCCGGCCATGCGATCATCGCGCCCGCGGCGACGATGATGAATGTCACCGGGGACCGGATCGCGGCGCTGTTCGGCCAGGCGGCGGCGGAGAGCCCGCTGCCGGTGGGGATCTATGATCTGGGCGAGCGTCGCCCCTTCGGCATTCCGACGAACCGGCTGAAGGAGATCTGCCTGCTGGAAAACGTCAGACTGGTGAAGGACAGCTCGTGCGACCCTTTGCGGCGGGAGATCGCCCTCGCCGTCCGGAAGGAAAGGCCGGCGCTGGACCTGCTCAACGGCGATGAGTTTCGCTGCGTCGACTACCTCGAGGCCGGTTACAACGGGTGCATGTTTGGCGGTGCCGCCGCCATCGCGCCGCATCTGCGCGACATCGTGGAGCTTTTCCAGGCCGGAAAACTGGCGGAGGCGCGCAAGCTCGACGAGGAAATGAAAACGATTCTCTACGGGATCTACGGCGGCCAGTCGATCGCGTGCTGGCTGACGGGTCTGAAGTATTACATGGTGCGCCGCGGGATTTTCGCCACTCCGGCCAGTTTTCTGGAGTATCCGCTGACCGCGGAGTGTCGCGCCTTCATCGACGACTATGCGGTGCGGCAGAAGAAGGCCGGCTGAACCGCGCCGGTCTGGTCCGCACTCGAACGCCGAACATGTCATTCTCGCCCGGCCAAGGTTCACGGTGGTGGTGGTTGTTGCCCGCCATGATTCTCGGGGGCGCCACCACAGCCAATCCAACTGAAGCAAGCATGAAGCAGGACACGAAGGAATTGTTCGCGGCCGCACCGGTCGATTTGGGGCCGGCGACCGGCGGCCCCGGAGCCGGTTGCGGCATACTGCACCTGGGCGGCGGCAGACTCGAGGTGCTCTGGATCGATGCGTCCGGTCGCATCGTGCAATCCGCCGGCTCCCTCGACAAGGGCGGCTGGACGCGTCCGGTCCCGATGGCGCAGGCGACATCCGGCGGAATTTACCGAACGCTGCACCTCACGGGCGACCCTCGCACCGGCTGGCAGTTGACGGCGCAACAGAGCGATGATCCGCGTGCGATGCGACGTGTCTGGCGTCGCTCGTCAGCGGGGGCGGATTGGGTGCCGGCAGGGGAGTTGCCTGGGGAACAACCGGGCATGGCTCACGGACTTCCGTCCGGAGGTCTGGTCGCGGCGCCATTTCGGGGCGGACGGATCGCCCTGCGCGCGGGACGGCGGGTCGAGGGTGCTCCGGCGAGTTTTCCCAGCGCGGGTCTGGTGGTCGCGGTTGAAACCAGCGCCGGCTGGCACGACGTGGGCTTTGCCGATGATACGCCGGATGCACCGGTTGACGCAGCGGCGCTGGCGGTTGATGGAGCCAAACTGGCGGCCGTTTATATTGCTTCCGATCTCGAAGGGCAGCGTGTTTGCCGGGTCATTCGAGCCGAGGTGCCCGCGGAAAATGCGGTGCGGGCCGACTGGCGAAAATTACCGGACTATCCGCAGAAACCCGGCATGGCTGGAATACTCGCGGGCGTGCATGACGATGTCCTGATGGTGGCCGGCGGGGCCAATTTCCCGGACCGGCCGCTTTGGGAAGGCGGGAAAAAGACAACCTACGATGAGATCTATGTGCTGCTACCTGGAGAAACGACGTGGCGTCCGGCGGGCCGTCTGCCCGAACCCCGGGCCTATGCCGCGGTGGTTTCGTTGCCGGGAGGCGTGCTGGTGGCCGGCGGCGAGAATGCGGAGAAGGTGTTTCAGGATACGATGCTGATGCGTTGGGACGGCGGGAAGGTGGTCTTTGAAAAGACGCCTGATCTGCCGGCGCCGCGCACGGGTTCCGTGGCCGTCCTGTGCGAAGGGAGTGTTTACCTGGCCGGCGGCGCGGCGCCCGGCTCGCCGCGCACCAGCTGCGATGATTTCTGGCGGTTGGATCTGGCCGAGTCCCACCGGGGATGGCAGCGATTGCCCAAATGGTCCGGGCCATCGCGGACACAGGGTGTCATGTCGGCGGTGAACGGGGCGGTTTATCTGATCAGCGGGCTGGAGGTTTCGGCCGATCCCGAGGGAAAACCCCGGACCACCTACCTGCGGGACGCCCATCGTTACAGCAAAGGAAAGTGGGCCCGGCTCCCGGATTTGCCGTGGTCCGCGGTCGCGGCGCCAAGCCCGGCGCCGGTCACGGCCTCGCCGGCCCGGGTGTTTGTCCTCGGGGGAGTGGATGGCCGCCAGTCCGGCAAGGTGCCGCGGGAATCCCGCCTGCCGGACGACATTCTGTATTTCGAAGTGGCGGAGAATCGCTGGAAACTCTGGCCCGGCATCTGGCCCGACCCGGTCGTAACCTCGCCGACGTTGAAAAGCGGCGCCGAATGGATCATTCCCTCCGGCGAAATCACGCCGTGCGTGCGCACCCTCAACACCTGGGCCTGGCGGTTGGAAGACCGGGCCGACTTACTTGAGCTCAAACCCTAGCAAGCCGCAGGCAACCCCTTCCGACAAGCTCCCCTCCGGCGCGTGGCTGGTCGTGGCCCTGCTCTGGGTGGTGGGCTGCTTCAATTATCTCGACCGCGTCATGATCACGACGATGCGCGGTTCGCTCATCGAGGCGATCCCGATGACCGACGCGCAGTTCGGCCTGCTCACGTCCGTGTTCCTGTGGGTGTATGGCCTGCTGAGCCCCTTCGCCGGTTTTCTCGCCGACAAGTTCAACCGTTCCCGGGTGATCGTGGGCAGTCTCTTTGCGTGGTCGTTGATCACCTGGCTGACGATGCACGCGACGACGTTCAACGAACTGCTGCTCACGCGCGCGCTGATGGGCGTGAGCGAGGCCTGTTACATCCCGGCGGCGCTGGCGTTGATCGCCGACTACCATCGGGGCGGCACCCGCTCGCTGGCCGTCGGAATCCACATGAGCGGCGTGATGGTCGGCTCGGCCTTGGGTGGCCTGGGTGGTTGGATTGCGGAGAGGCATGGCTGGAGTCATGCGTTCTACCTGTTCGGCGTGGCCGGGATATTCTATGCGGTGGTGCTCGCCCTCCTGTTGCGCGATGTGAAACGTGAAGGCGGTGGTCCGACTGCCGTCGTCGGGACCGAGCCGGGCATCCGCCTCAAGGAGGCGCTGGCGAGTCTGTTCAGCGAGCGGGCCTTCCTCATCGCGCTGGGCTACTGGTCCCTGCTCGGGATTGTCACCTGGGCCGTGGTCGGGTGGATGCCGACCTATCTGAACGAGCACTTCCGGCTCACGCAAGGCACGGCGGGCCTGTCGGCGACCGGTTATCTGCAGGCCTCTGCGCTGGTGGGGGTGCTCTTGGGCGGGGTCTGGGCCGACCGCTGGCAGCGGACGAATCCGCGCGGGCGCATCCATGTGCCGTTGATCGGGCTCTGTGTCGCCGCGCCGGCGATCTTTCTGGCCGTGAACACGAATCTCCTGCCGGTGGCGATCGCCGGGTTGATTGCCTACGGCTTCGCCCGGTCGTTTGCCGACACGAACATGATGCCGATCATGTGCATGGTCTCGGATCCGCGCTATCGGGCGACGGGATACGGCATCTTCAATCTCTGCGCCTGCGTGGTGGGGGGAATCTCGATCTACGCCGGCGGGGCCCTGCGCGACATGCAAGTCGGGTTGACGGTGATTTTCTCGTTTGCGGCGGCCAGTCTCGTCGTCTGCGCGATCCTGCTCTCCCTGGTGAAACCGAAGGCGCCCAAGGCGTCCTGAGGCGGGATCATGCAGTTGAACCACGAATGGACACGAAGCCACACGAATGAAATTCAACTTATTATCGATCAAGACGGTGGTTCCCCAAACGGTGGAACGCGGCCTCCGGACGCGTTTTTCCGATGCGCACATCCTGAAACGCGTCCGGAGGCCGCGTTCCACCCCCGGCGACTGCATCGTTACGGCTGAGGTGGCGGCGGACCGTGGTCAGGCTGGCGGCTTGACCGTGCCGCCGGCGACGAACTTGGGAAAAATCAAGTTCGGCTCGGGTGCCAGATAACCCTGTTCCGCGAGTTGCAGGATCAGGCGCGAGAGGAGGTTGGCGAAAGTATCGCCCTTGAACGCATAGTGGGCGATCGGCGGACTGACCCGCCCGAAGTTGTGCTCGTGGTCGCGCGCGATGAATGAAACGCGGTCGGGCACGCTCAGGCCGCGCTTCAGCAGGTAGATGATCACGGTAAACACATCCTGCGGCTTGGCCACCATCAGGGCGGTGGGCGGGTGCGCGGAATTGAACAAGGCGTCCAGCTTCATCGCGATGCTCTGGGCGGTGCCGTTGTGGCGGACGATGATGGCCCGGGCGTCATCCTTGCCCTGATGGTTGGCGACGGCTTCGCGGAATCCCGCCTCGCTCGCCAGGTAGCCGGCGATGTCGGAATTCGGCACGATCAGCGCGATCTGGCGGTGTCCCTTGCCCAGGAAAATGCCGGCGGCGTGGCGGCAGACGGAACGGTAGTCGACGTCCAACGAGGGCAGCTGGATCGACGCATGACAGGAACCGAGCACCAGGGCGGGCACGTGGTGTTCGACGAACCATTGCTGCAGTTCCCGGCTGACGGAAACGAGGATGCAGCAGAAGGCGCGGTGTTGCCGGATGAACGCCTCGAGCCTGCGACATTGCGCGTGCGCCGTTCCCTTCTGGCACACCAGCACCTCGGTGGCGAAACCGTGCTCGGCCAGGACCGCGCGCATGACACTGATGCCCTGGTAGGTGTGGACGGCCAGGTGGTCAAACGGCTCGTGGGTGACCAGTCCGACCAGGCGGTTCTGCACCGGGGTGGGACCGGCGGCCCGCGAGAGAATCCGGATGCGGGCGCCATGTCGGATCTCGATCAGGCCTTCCTTGGCCACGATGCGGAGTGCGGTCTGGATCGTGGGACGGCTCACCTTGAACAACTCGCACAGGCGCCGTTCGCTGGGCAGGCAGTCCTCCCAGGTGCCGGCGGCGATCGCCCGACGGATCGTCTCGACCAGCTGCGCCGAAAGGGAAAAGCGCCGCGGTATCTCCAATGGGCCGTTTTGACTGTTCATGGATGGCGGCCGGTGACTGGCGCCTGCGCCACAACTTGGGGACATTCGTCCACGGGAACAATAAAAAGAAACGCCGGCGACCCGATTACGGGCCGCCGGCGGGAAGTTCAATCGATTACGGATGGGCGACGAGGCCCGTATAGCCGATGTCGTTGAGTGTCGACGACTGGGCGAACGAGCCGATCAGCCACGAGTCGGAGCTGGCACCGCTCAGGACGATCCGGTGGATCATCGAGATCGACTGACCCTCATAAATCGCCGACCAGCCGATCGATGTGCCGAGGGTGCTCGCGGGCAGCGCGGCGAATTCGAAGTCGTTCAATTCGTTGCCATCGAGATCGAACAGCTGGACGGTGACGTTGTCCGTCGTCGTCGAGCCGAAGCGGAAGGCGACCTCCGAGACCGTGGCCGGAGTCGTGCCGTCGGCG
>Ga0255338_1000556_pt1 | contig 111125 bp, 106 predicted proteins | sample MeOH1_35cm_T4_19_FD_203715 | JGI IMG/M metagenome (GOLD analysis project Ga0255338, IMG submission 203715) | Sandy soil microbial communities from University of British Columbia, Vancouver, Canada - MeOH1_35cm_T4_195 | ecosystem: Engineered > Artificial ecosystem > Sand microcosm >...
CGTTCGAGCTGTCCTCGATATTCGCGCTCGGCGTGAAGGTCGCCGTCCAGACCTTGCCGTCCAGGCTGGTGAAGGTCGAGAGCGTCCCATTGTCCGCCGTCACGTCGCTATTGTCGAAGTCCTGCACTTCCTCCGAGAAGGTCACCGTCACCGTCGAGCTGTCGCCGATCTTCAGAGCGCTGTCGCTCATCGTCACCGAAGTGACCACGGGACCGATTATGTCGGAACTTCCGTTAAAATTACGGATCTCAATGGTTTCAACCTGGGAAATCTGCAGGTTGATCGTCTTGAATTGATAAATGGCAGGTCCGGTTTGACCGGTATTGGCGTTCTTTTGTGCAGGAATCCAGATGTTCTGAACATAGTTGATCTCTGCGCGGAGCGCCGCGTCGGCAAGTTGATCGGGATTCAGCCAGATTTGCAGCTTGTCGATATCGGCGACATTTTGCGTGCCGAGTTTGGACGATCCCGATCCACCGTCATAATAATCATAGCCCGAATATCCGGTGAGGCTCGGCGTACCCATATAGGTCCCGCCGGAAACGGCGCCGCTGGAATAGCTGCCTCCGCTGAGCCACTGATTGTCAAACGCCTTGTAGATCAGCGTGTCGGCCCCCGAGCCGCCCAGAACACGATCGATGCCGACGCCCCCATCGAGCGTGTCGCTGCCGGACCCTCCGTTCAGCGTGTCGTTCCCCGCGCCCCCATCCAGGACGTCGTCACCCGAACCGCCAACGAGATTATCGCTGCCCTCCGACCCGGTCAAAGTGGTCGTGCCGCTTGCACCTGCCATGACAATGCCCCCCCGATATGGGCGGCTCAGCGCCCGACATATAGACCAAACGCGTTAAGAACATGCACGAATCGACATATTGCTTTAGTAAATAGAGGGCGAGAATGAAGTAGAGCTTTGTTATTTTCAATGCACTTGGAGTAAAATGTCAGTATCAAAACGGGTCAATTTATATCTTTAGATATATCTATAATTATCAATAATTATATCTATGGGCATATAAAAGAAATGATGATGTTTAACGGGCGAAGATGAACATCCGGCCGATTATGCCCGCTTGATTCAGCAGGCGGCGGTGAGATTTGGATTGCCCACACATGTCTTCCTCGCTTCGGTGGAGGCAAGGTTCGTTACGGGGCAGACATTATCCGTTTGTGGCGGCTCCCCGCAAAACCCTCAATCCCTGCCGGGTTCCGCCAGGGCGCTGTCCATGTCCGCCATGGCCAGCCGCAGCAGTTCCACCATGCTGTTGCGCGCGGCAGCTGTGTCGCGGTTGGCGATGGCCCGACAGACCGCCTTGTGATCGGGCAAGGGATCGCGCGGCAGGAGTTTCTTGCGATGCTTGAAGGTGGTGGTCCAGCTCACCGCCGCCCCCACCGAGCTTGCCAGCGCAGCGAGCGCGTCATTATGCGTGGCGGCCAGCACAGCGTTGTGAAAACGCTGGTCCGCCGCCCGGCCCTCGGGCGTGGAGAGGCCATGGCTCTCCATATCCTCCAGCGCCTGCGCCATGACGGCCAATTGATCATCGGTCCGCCGCCGCGCCGCGAATTCGGCCGCCGCCGGCTCGATCACTCCGCGCAGTTCGAACAGGTCGCGGATGAAATCGCGGTCAGGCTCGCCCGCGAACATCCAGGCGAGCATTTCGGGGTCCAGCACATTCCAGCGGGCGCGCGGCAGCACGCGGGTTCCGGCCTTGGGGCGGCTTTCCAGCATGCCCTTGGCGATCAGGATGCGCACCGCCTCGCGATAGGCGGTGCGGGAGACATGGAGCCGTTCCGATGCCTCGATCTCTCCTTCGAACAGGTCGCCGGGCTTGTGGGTGCCCATCAGGATCGCGGTGCCCAATTGCTTAGCGATGGCCTGATGGATGCGGAGCGAGCTTTCGTCCGTCGCAAATCTGCGTTCCGCCACATCCTTGCGCCCGCTTCCCAACTTTCAGTCCCCTCGGCTCATTCCTCGAACGCCGTCGTAGGGCAATGCCGCCCACAAAGGAAGGCATCCGCCACCAATCGCAGCGGCGCGATATCGGCATCGATCGCCCTGTCCGCCACCAGCCTGACGAAACGCCGATACATGGCCGGATATTCCTCGTCGGGCGCCTTCATCTGGACCTCTCCGTCCAGTCGCAGCGTGTTCCCGCCTTCCGACAGAAGCAGGCTGCCATTCGCAGTCTCAACCGCGATGTCCCAGGTCTGCGGCCCGGTCTGGCGCCAGTCGAACACCGCCTCCACCGGCGCGCCCGAAGCGGTCGCCATTTTGAGGTCGGCGCCGATCGGCGCATCCTTGTTCTCCGGCACTTCCAGACTGGCGGACAGCAAAGTGACCGGCTCCGGCACGATCTCGGTCAGGATCGACAGGGCATTGATGCCCGGATCGAACACGCCGAAGCCACCCGCGTCCCAGATCCAGGGCTGGCCGGGATGCCAGTGCCGCACATCCTCCCGCCACTGGATCGATATGCGCTCGACGGCGCGCGAAACCATCCACGCCTTGGCCTGAGCGACCGCGGCGGCGTAGCGGCTGTGCCAGCTTGCATAGAGAGTGACGCCACGGCTGCGGGCCAGCGCGATCAGCGCCTCCACTTCCGACACGGTGGCGCCCGGCGGCTTTTCCAGGAAGACATGCTTGCCCGCCAGGATCGCCTGCCGCGCCGCCTGATAGCGGACCTGCGGCGGCTGGCACAGGATCACGGCGTCGAGATCCGGCTCGCCCGCCAGCATGGTGCCCAGGTCGGGATAATTGCGCGCCCCTTCGCCTTGCGCGTTGCGGCTGGCGACCGCGACCAGCTCTATGCCTTCGGTCTTTTCGATCGCGGGCAGATGCTGGTCGCGGGCGATCTTGCCGAGGCCGACAAGGCCAGCCTTGATGGTCATGCCGCGACTTCCAGCCTGCCTTCGACGCGGCGTGTCAGTTTCCATGGATTGGCCGCCTGCAAGGCGGGCGGCAGGACGGCGTCGGTCACATCCTGATAGCAGACCGGGCGCAGAAAACGCATCATCGCCAACGTGCCGACCGAGGTGGTGCGGCCGTCCGAGGTCGACGGGAAGGGGCCGCCATGGACCATGGCATGGGTCACTTCGACGCCGGTGGGCCAGCCGTTCGCGAGCACGCGGCCAACTTTCCGGGAAAGCGTGGGCAGCAGCTTCGCGGCATCGGCCTGGTCGCTGTCGTCCATCTGGAGCGTCGCGGTCAACTGGCCCTCCATCCGGGCGACGGTGGCGGCGACTTCCTCGATGGTCGCGCATTTGACGAGGATCGAGGAGGAACCGAACACCTCATGCGCCAGCGCCGGATTGGCGCGGAACTGCTCGCCGCTGGCGGCGAACAGGGCGTGCCGGCCTCGATTGACGCCCTCTGCTTCCCCGCCGCGTGCGAGCGTGGCGACGCCCTCGGCCCCGGCCAGCGCAGCGACGCCCTTTTCATAGGCGGCGTGGATGCCCGGCGTCAGCATGACCTGCGCGCCATTGGCCGAAAGCGCCTCCGCCGCCGAAGCCACGAAGCGGTCCAGATCGGGGCCGTCGAGCGCGATCACCATGCCGGGATTGGTGCAGAACTGGCCCGAAAAGAGCGTCAGCGATCCGACGAACGCCGTGCCCAATGCTTCGGCGCGGGCCGCAAGCGCGCCCGGCAGCAGCACGACCGGATTGATGCTCGACATTTCCGCATAGACCGGGATCGGTTCCTCGCGGTTCGCGGCGATCTTCATGAGGACAAGGCCGCCGCCGCGCGATCCGGTGAAGCCCACCGCCTTGATGCGTGGATCGGCCACCAGCGCGCCGCCCAGTTCGTTGGTGGTGCCGGGCAGATAGGAAAACACGCCTTCATGCAGGCCGCTGGCCTTGACCGCTGCGGCGATGGCGCGGGCGACCAGCTCCCCGGTGCCGGGGTGGGCGGGGTGGCCCTTGACCACGACCGGACAACCGGCGGCGAAGGCCGATGCCGTATCGCCGCCCGCGACCGAGAAGGCGAGCGGGAAGTTGGACGCGCCGAACACGGCGACCGGGCCGACCGACTGGTTGACGCGGCGCAGGTCGCTGCGCGGCAGCGGGGTCCGTTCGGGCAGGGCGGGGTCGATGGTGGCGTCCAGCCAGTCGCCCTGACGGACATAGCCGGCGAACAGGCGCAACTGGCCGACGGTGCGGCTGCGTTCGCCCTCCAGACGGCCGCGGGGCAGGCCGGTCTCGCTCATCGCAGTGATGATCAGCAGGTCGCCAATGGCGATGATCTGATCGGCCACGGCCTCCAGAAAGGCGGCGCGGGTTTGGGGCGCCAGCGTCGAGAAGCCCTCGAACGCGGCGTCCGCGAGCGCGCATGCATCTGCCACGTCAGCGGCCGATGCGTTGTGGAAGGCGACTGCGCCCTTCGCGCCGGTCGACGGATCGATCGCGAAAAAGGGCGCGCCGCCCTGACGCTCGCTCGCGCCGACAAGGATGGCTCCGTTGAACATGGGGGGAAACTCCGGGATTGGGGGATGATTAATGCCAATGATCTTCAGTGCCGATGATCTTCAATGCCGATGATCTTCAATGATTGTCGCGGGGCAAGCCCATGGTCTGGGCGATGCGCTGATATTTCTCCGCACCTTCGAGGATCGCGCCGCTATTCATCTGGCCGACGACCGATCGCTGGATTTCCTGCCAGGGCGTCTGCGAGGCGGGATATTTGAACCCGCCCTCCGCCATCAGCTTTGCCCGGCGCGCTTCCAGTTCCCCGTCGGGAATGAGGACGTTCACCGTGCCGGCGTTGAGGTCCATGCGCACCCGGTCCCCGGTCTGGAGCAGTGCAAGGCCGCCCATCGCCGCCGCCTCGGGCGAGGCGTTGAGGATCGAGGGGCTGCCCGACGTGCCCGACTGGCGTCCGTCCCCGATACAGGGCAGGGCGCTCACACCTTCAGTGATCAGGTAAGCGGGCGGCCGCATATTCACGACCTCCGCCGCGCCCGGATAGCCGATCGGCCCCGCGCCGCGCATGAACAGCAGCGTATCGGGCGTAATGCCGACCGCCGGATCGTCGATCCGGCGGTGATAATCCTCCGGCCCGTCGAATACGACCGCCGGTCCTTCAAAGGCATCGGGGTCGTCGGGGTTGGAGAGATAGCGCTGGCGGAACTCCTCGGAGATCACGCTGGTCTTCATCACCGCCGCGTCGAACAGATTGCCCGACAGGACGAGAAAGCCCGCTTCCTCCTTGAGTGGTTGGTTGAAGGGACGGATGACCTTCTCATCCTCGATCTCCACGCCCTTGCAATTCTCGCTTATGGTCCTGCCGTTGACGGTCATCGCGCCCTCGCGGATCAGTCCGTGCGCGATAAGCTGGCTGACCACGGCAGGCACCCCCCCGGCGCGATAATAATCCTCGCCCAGATATTCGCCCGCAGGCTGCAGGTTCACCAGCAGCGGCACCTTGTGCCCGACCGTCTCCCAGTCCTTGAGCGGCAGCTCGACGCCGACATGACGGGCAATGGCGGACAGATGGATCGGCGCATTGGTCGACCCGCCGATTGCCGAGTTCACCACGATGGCGTTATGGAAGGCGTCCCGCGTCAATATGTCGGAGGGCTTGAGGTCTTCCGCGACCATCTCGACGATGCGTTGGCCGGTCCGATAGGCGACCTCCTGCCGGTCCCGATAGGGCGCGGGGATCGCTGCTGATCCGGGCAGCATCATGCCCAGCGCTTCGGCCAGCGAGTTCATCGTCGTCGCCGTGCCCATGGTGTTGCAATAGCCGGTGGAGGGGGCGGAGGACGCCACCAGCTTGATGAACCCCTCATCGTCGATCTTGCCCGCCGCCAGTAATTGCCGCGCATGCCACACGATCGTGCCCGACCCGGTGCGCTCGCCCTTGTGCCAGCCGTTCAGCATCGGCCCGACCGACAGCGCGATGGCAGGAATATTCACCGTCGCTGCCGCCATCAGCAGCGCGGGCGTCGTCTTGTCGCAGCCCGTGGTCAGCACCACCCCGTCTAGCGGATAGCCGTAGATCGTCTCGACCAGCCCCAGATAGGCAAGGTTCCGGTCCAGCCCCGCCGTCGGCCGCTTGCCGGTTTCCTGGATCGGATGCACCGGAAATTCCAGCGCGATCCCGCCCATTTCGCGGATGCCTTCGCGAATGCGCTCTGCCAGCACCATATGGTGGCGGTTGCATGGGCTGAGGTCGCTGCCGGTCTGGGCGATGCCGATGATCGGCCTGCCGCTGCGCAGTTCCTCCAGCGAAAGCCCGAAATTCAGATAACGCTCCAGATAAAGCGCGGTCATGTCTATATTGTCGGGGTTGTCGAACCAGGCGCGGCTGCGCAGCTTATGGGCGGGATTGGACGATTCGCTCATGAAAGGGCATCCTGTCGAAGAAAATGGCCGATCGAATTCGGGGTGCATTGACGCGTTCGCCTCTCCGATATACTCAGACAAATAGAAATTCAAGGATGCTTGAGAGTCAGTGACGAATTTGATGAGCCAATATGTGGTCATCGGTGACTGGGGCACCAGTCGGCTGCGTCTGTTCCGCGTGGAGCAGGGCCATGTCGCCGCCCGCCGCGACGGCCCCGGCATCGGGGCGGTGGGGAAGGAAGCCGAATCCGCCTTTGCCGCCGCCATCGCCCCCTGGCTGGAGGAAGGCCCGCCACAGGAGATACGTCTCTGCGGCATGGTCGGCGCCCGCGACGGCTGGGCGGAGGCGCCTTATGCCGATTGTCCCGCCGATACCGACGCCTGGCGCGCCGCCGCGCTGCGCTTCGCCTGGCGCGGCACGCCGTTCAGCATCATGGCCGGGCTCGCCTGCGTCGATCCCGACGGCGTGCCCGATGTGATGCGGGGCGAGGAAACCCAGATTTTCGGAGCCATGGCCCGCGAACCGGCATTGCGGCAGGGCCGGCACCTCATTGTCCTGCCCGGCACGCACAATAAATGGGCGGTGGTGGAGGATGGCCGCATCGCCTCCTTCCGCACCATGCCGACGGGGGAGCTGTTCGCCCTGCTGCGGGATCGCTCGACCCTGGGGCCGAAGGTCGACCGGCCCGACCCTGCGCAGGAAGCGGCGGGCTTTGCCGACGGGCTGGAGCGGGCAGGGGAGGGGCGGCTGCTCGCCTCGCTGTTCGCCGCGCGGGCGATGCGGCTGCGGGCGGGGCGGTCGGAGGATTGGGCGACGGGCTATCTTTCCGGCCTCATCATCGGTTGCGAGATCGCGGAAATCCGCAGCACGCTGGGCGAAGCGGACGACATACTGCTGGTCGGAGACGCCCAGCTATCGGTTCGTTATGCGCAGGCGCTGGGAAGGCAGGGGCTGGCTTCGCAAGTGCTGGATGGCGATGCCTGTTCGCTGGCCGGGCTTGGCTTGATGTAGATGACAGCTTTTTCGACCAAAACACACCGCACGACCTGCCCCATTGACCGGAGACCCGGCCCATGAACCTCGACGACCTGCTTGCCGAAGGCGCCCCGCCCATCTGCGCGATCCTGCGCGGGCTGAAACCCGATGAAGCGCTCGATATGGGCGCGGCTCTCATCGAGTCCGGCATCCGCATATTGGAAGTCCCCTTCAACTCCCCCGAACCGCTAAAAAGCATCGCCGCGATGCAGGCCGAATATGGCGGCCGCGCATTGATCGGCGGCGGCACGGTGCTGACGGTCGAGGCGGTGCAGGACCTGCACGGCGCAGGCGGCCGCATCATGGTGACGCCCAACACCGACCCGCAGGTCATTGCCCGCGGTGCGCAGCTCGGCCTTGAACTGCTTCCCGGCTTCATGACGCCCAGCGAAGCGTTCGCCGCAATCAAGGCAGGCGCGCGCCGCATCAAGCTCTTTCCTGCTGCGCGCCTCGGCCCAGCCTATGTGAAGGCGGTGAAGGACGTGCTGCCAAGGGATGTCGGCGTCTGGGCGGTCGGCGGCACAGGGGCCGACACGATCGCGGAATGGCTGGCCGCTGGCTGCGAAGGGATCGGCGTCGGTGGCGCGCTCTATCGCCCCGGCGACGGCATCGCGACGGTCAGGGAGCGAGCGGTGGAACTGGTCGCGGCCTGGAAGCGCGCCTTGTAACGCCTGACCCACCGTCCCCGCACGGGCGGCGACATCTCACCCCACATGCCGCACTTCAGCGCGATCCAGCATATCCCGCACCTTCGCCGCCAGCTCGGCATAGGTGAACGGCTTGGTCAGCAACTCCACCCCCGGATCGAGCCGGCCATGATGAATGATTGCATTGCGCGCATAGCCGGTCGCGAACAGCACCCTCAGCCCCGGCCGGCGCGTCTGCGCCTCCCGCGCTATGTCCGCGCCGGTCATTCCGCCGGGCAGGATGACATCGGTGAACAGCAGGTCGATCGACTGTGAAGCCCCCTCCAGCGCCTGCAACGCCGCCGGACCGTCGGCCGCCTCGATCACCCGATAGCCCAGTTCCTTCAGCACATCGACGGTATAGGCCCGCACCTTCTCGTCATCCTCGCACACCAGCACCGTCTCGTCGCCGGGGCATTCCGGCGCGCGGCGCTCCGCCGTGCCGGTGTCATTGTCCGGCAGCGGCCCATAGAAACGCGGCAGATAAATCTTCACCGTCGTGCCGTGCCCCGCCTCCGAATAGACGCGGAAATGTCCGCCCGACTGCTTGATGAAGCCATAGACCATCGACAGGCCCAGGCCCGTTCCGCGCCCGACTTCCTTGGTGGTGAAGAACGGCTCGATGGCGTGGCTCAATATTTCCTCATCCATGCCCTTGCCGGTGTCGGACATGCTGATGAGCACATATTGGCCGGGCGACACCTCCGCTTCCTGCGCAGCATAATCCGCATCGACGTGCGTGTTGGCGACTTCTATCGTCAGCTTGCCGCCGTCCGGCATCGCGTCGCGCGCGTTCACCGCCAGGTTGATGAGGGCGTTTTCCATCTGGTTGACGTCAATCTCGACCGGCCAAACGCGGGCGCTCTGGATCGTCTCGATCTCGATGGTCTCGCCTAATGTGCGGTTGAGCAGGTCGGACATGCCGCTCACCAGCCGGTTGGGGTCGATCCGCTCGGGCGCGAGCGGCTGGCGACGGGAGAAAGCGAGCAGCCTTTGGGTCAGCAGCGCCGCGCGCTCGGCGCCCGTCATGGCATTGTCCACCGCCCGGCGCAGCCGTGCCTGATCTTCGCCGCCGATCTTCTCCAACCCTCGTTGCACCAGCTCCAGATTGCCGGTGACGATCTGGAGCAGATTGTTGAAATCATGCGCCACGCCGCCGGTAAGCTGGCCCAGCGTCTCCATCTTCTGCGCCTGCCGCAGCGCCGCTTCCGCCTCCTTCAAGGCCATGGCATGGGCACGCTGCTCCGTCACATCGCGGGCGACGCAATAGATCAGGTCGTTTTCCGGCACCGCCGTCCAACTGAAATTGCGGTAGCTGCCGTCCTTCGCCCGAAACCGGTTTTCGAAGCGCGCCGTAGGCATGCCTCCCGCCAGAGTGGAAATCTGCTCCCGCGTCTTTGCCAGATCGTCGGGATGTTCCATCCATTCCGACGTGCGCCCGATCAGCTCCCGCTCGCTCCAGCCCAATATGTCCGTCCAGGCCGGGCTGGCGGCCAGCCACACGCCGTCCTTGTCCGCGATCAGAAAGGGATCGCGCGCCAGCGCCCACAGCCGGGCACGATCGGCCCGCATCTCCTTTTCGGCCAGCACGCGCTTGGTCGTCTCGCTGACGATGCAGAGCGCGCCGCCGATCGACCCGTTCGCCTCGAACACCGGAGAATAGCTGATGTCGAAAAACACCTGTTCCCCCTGGCCGCCGTCACGCTCGATATAAAAGGGGCGGTCCTTGGCGTGCACGGACTGGCCACCCCCGACCACCGACCGCAGCAGCGGTTCCAGATCGTCCCACAGTTCCGACCATCCCTCCCGCGCCGGACGGCCCAGCACGCGGGGATGCTTGTCCCCGATGGTGGGGGCATAGGCCTCATTGTAGAGCGCGCAGAGATCGGGGCCCCAGAACAGCACGATCTCCGCCTGGGACGACAACATCAGCCGGACGGTCGACACCAGCGCTGGCGACCATCCCGCCACCGGTCCCAGTGGAGACCCGGCGTCGATGCGGGCGGTCAGGGCGCCTAGAGGCCCCTGCGCGGCGATCATGCCCGCAATGCCCGTCGCGCCGCTCATCTTATCCTCGATCAGCTTTCCCATGAGGCGAGATACGCCTGTCTGGCGGTTTGTATCCGTTGATGCACAAGGCGTTATGACCTTTTGTCCACCGGTTCCTGTTGTTCTTGCAACCGGCCCGACAAGCGAGCATGGATCGGCACCATGACCGCGTTGACCCTGACCCGCCCCGCCGTCGCCATCCCACGCCCCGCGCCGATCGCGCGCTGGCTGCTGACGGTCGCCGTCCTCGTGTTTTGCATGGTCGTGGTCGGGGGCATCACACGCCTGACCGAATCCGGCCTGTCGATCACCCAATGGAAGCCGATTGCCGGCGCCATCCCGCCGCTGACCCACGCCCAGTGGATGGAGGCGTTCCGCGACTATCAGCAAATTCCCGAATATCAGCAGTTGCGGCAGGGCATGACCCTGGGCGATTTCCAGTTCATCTTCTTCTGGGAATGGGTGCACCGGCTGCTCGGACGGCTGATCGGCGTAGCCTTCGCGCTGCCGCTGCTCTGGTTCGCGTGGAAGCGGGCGATCCCGCAGGGCTATGGGTTCCGCCTCGTTGCACTGCTGGCGCTGGGCGGATTGCAGGGTGCGATCGGCTGGTGGATGGTGAAGTCTGGCCTGTCGGTGCGCACCGATGTCAGCCATTACCGGCTGGCCGTGCACCTGCTGACGGCGCTGTTCATCATGGGCGGGTTGATCTGGACCGCGCTGGACCTGCTGACGCGCTCGAAGACGCCGTTTGCGAAACCGGCGATGCTGCACCCCTTTGCGATCGCGGCGCTGGTGGCGCTGCTGGTGCAATTGATGTTCGGCGCGTTCACGGCGGGGCTGGATGCAGGCTATGTCTCCAACAGCTGGCCGCTGATGAACGACCATCTCGTGCCGCAAGGAATCCAGTGGCTCGGCTCTTTCTGGGCGACGCTGTCGAGCGATCCTTATCTGGTGCATTTCATCCATCGCTGGTGGGCCTGGATCGCTGCGTTCATGCTGGTCATGCTCGCGCGCATGGCGAAGCAGGCGGGGGAGCGCGGCCCCTCCATCGCGATCAACGCGGCTGTCGGCACGCAGGTCGCGCTTGGTATCGCCACCGTCATCAGCGGCATCGCGCTGCCGCTGGCCGTGCTGCACCAGGCGGTCGGCGCCCTGGTGGTCGCATCGGCCACCTGGGGCGCCCATGCGCTGGGGGAACGCCGGGGATGAGCGCGGTCGCGCTCGTCTATACGCTGTTCGGCTCGCGCGAGGCTGCGACCCGCATCGCGCGCCAGTTGGTCGAGGAACGGCTGGCGGCCTGCGCGAACCTGCTGGGGGAGGCGACCTTCTTTTACGAATGGAACGGCGCGATGGAGGAGGCGGCCGAGGTGCCGGTGCTCTTCAAGACCGCACCATCCCGCCGCGACGCGCTGATGACGCGCCTTGCCGAACTGCACGATTACGAGGTTCCCGCGATCCTCGCTTTGCCGGTGGAGGCGGCCGACAGCGCCTTCGACCAATGGGTCGGGGACCGGCTCACCAAGTGACGGGTATTATTTTACCCGTCAGCAATCCCGCCGAATCTCTTGACTTGGCGCGCCTCACCCGTCATTAGCGCCCATCTTCCGAAAGCCGGCGACGGTGATCGGTGACTAATTTCAACTGGAGTATTGGCACCATGAAGGCGCTGATGAAGACCACCAAGCCGGCAACCCCGGCAACGGTCGAAAAGAAGTGGATTTTGATCGACGCGGAAGGTCTCGTCGTCGGCCGCCTCGCCTCGACCGTCGCGAACATTCTGCGCGGCAAGCACAAGACGAGCTTCACCCCCCATGTCGATTGCGGTGACAATGTCATCATCGTCAATGCGGGCAAGGTGAAGTTCACCGGCCGCAAGCTGACCGACAAGGTCTATTACAAGCACACCGGCTATGCCGGCGGCATCAAGGAAACCACCCCCCAGAAGATCCTGGAAGGCCGTTTCCCCGAGCGCGTGCTTGAAAAGGCCGTTGAGCGCATGATCCCCCGTGGCCCGCTGGGCCGTCAGCAGATGCGCAACCTGCGCATCTTCGCCGGCGCTGAGCATCCCCACGAAGCGCAGAACCCCGAAGTGCTCGATTTCGCGTCGCGCAACCGCAAGAACAAGGTGGGTGCATAATGTCCGATAACCGCCAGTCCCTGTCCGACCTCGCGTCGCTGACCGCCAACGCCCCGGCTCCCGCCGCTGCCGAGACCGTCGCTGCCGATGCGCCGATCGCTCCGGTTCAGCCTTCGGCTCCGCTGCGTGCCCAGGAAATCGACAGCCTTGGCCGCGCCTATGCGACCGGCCGTCGTAAGGACGCCGTCGCCCGCGTCTGGGTGAAGCCCGGCACCGGCAAGATCACGGTCAACGGCCGCGATCAGGAAATCTATTTCGCTCGTCCGACCCTGCGTCTGGTCATCAACCAGCCTTTCGGCGTCACCGAGCGCGAAGGTCAGTATGACGTGATCGCCACAGTCAAGGGCGGCGGTCTGTCGGGCCAGGCCGGCGCTGTCAAGCATGGCATCGCCCAGGCTCTGTCGAAGTACGAACCGGCGCTGCGCGGCGCGGTCAAGGCCGAAGGCTTCCTGACCCGCGACAGCCGCACCGTCGAGCGTAAGAAGTACGGCAAGGCCAAGGCCCGCCGCAGCTTCCAGTTCTCGAAGCGCTGATCGGTTCGATCGATACGAATGCAAGGGAAGGGCCGGATTTTCCGGCCCTTTTCTTTTGCCGGGGATCGGCATGGGCCGCACTCCACCCATCCGGCCGTTTCGCATCCGCACCGATGGCAACCTTCCGGCCGCTCCATGGGTTCACCCTGCAAGAGCAACTTACAGGAGATATTCCATGGGCGAACTGACCGACAAGGCAAAGGCCGCAGGCAACAAGGCCGCTGGCGCCGTCAAGGAAGCCGTAGGCCGCAACCGGCGCGATCCCGATCTGGTCGCGGAAGGCCAGGCTCAGAAGAGCAAGGGCACCATTCAGGACATCAAGGGTTCAGTGAAAGGCGCCTTGGGCGACAAGATCTAACCCGCCGCTGCGGCTATCATGACAGGCCTCGCCCCTTGGCGGGGCCTTTACTGTATCATCACCCTCATACGCCTCTTGCGGCCCGCTTCCTTTCATGCTCCTGTTCGGCGCAGCAAGGGAGATTTCCATGTATAATCGGCGGACCATGTTGGCGGGCGCCACGGCATCGCTGGTCCTTTCTACGAGACTCATCGCACAGACATTGCCGCCGCAGGGCTTTGCGACCCCGGCGGGCACTTCGCCTTTCACCCCGGACGTGTTTTGCGAACGCCGCCGCCGCGTCATGGAACTGCTGAAAGACGGTGTCGCCGTCGTCCATGGCGCAGGGCCGGTGGAAAGCGGCGCCGCCGTCGCACCGCCCTTCGTGCAGGATGGGGACTTTGCCTGGCTGACCGGTATAGTCGATGAACCAGGCGCGATTCTCGTCATGGCGCCCGCCGAGCGGACGATCAAGGAATGGCTGCTGCTCCCCTCGCGCGATCCGGAGGCGGAGCGTTGGGACGTCGAACGCCTGCCCCTGGGCACAGAACTGGAACGGCGCACCGGCTTTGCCCGGGTTTCGCGTACCGTGAGCCTCGGAAGCCTCGTCACCACTTTGGCCGAGCGTTCCAAGACGCTGCATTTCCTTGGCCCCATCGCCAGCGCCTCCGCGCCGGTGCCCCAGGCGCTAGAACTTTACGGCAGGGTGATGCAGCGCGTGCCGGGCGTCTCGCTCAAGGATGAGAGCGGCCTTCTGCCCTCGCTCCGTATCGTCAAGGAGCAGCGCGAACTGGAGTTGATGCGCAAGGCGGCGGCGGCAACGGCGCGCGGCCATATTGCCGCGATGAAGCAGGTTCGCCCCGGCATGACCGAAAGGCAGCTCAAGGCTGTATTGGAGGATGCTTTCCGCGCCGGGGGAGGAGAGGGGCTGGCCTATGACAGCATCGTCGCCACTGGGCGGAACGCCGCGTCGCTGCATTATACCGGCGGCAACGGGGTCATCGGGGCCAATGACCTGATCCTGATCGATGCGGCCGCTTCGGTCGGCGGCTATGCCTGCGACGTGACGCGGACCTTTCCTGCCAGCGGCAAGTTCACCGCTGAACAGCGCGCATCCTATGAACTGGTTCTCGCCGCTCAAGCCGCCGCCGTCGCCAGGCTCAAGGCCGGGGTCTATTATGAGGATCTGGCGGAGGCCGCGAAGGATGTCTTCCGCAAGGCGGGGCGAGTCGACGATTTCACCCATGGCCTCGGTCATCTGGTCGGCCTCGATGTCCATGATGTGGGCGATATGTCCAAGCCGTTGCCGGCGGGCGCAGTCATCACCATGGAACCGGGCCTGTATGTCCAATCCGCCAATTATGGCATCCGGATCGAGGATCTCTATCTGATCGCGCCGGCCGGATCGCAGCGCCTGAGCGAAGCCATTCCCCGGACGGTCGAGGAAATCGAAACGACGATGGCGCGTTACTCCTCCCCGGGAGTCCGCAGATAATCCCGCACGTCCCGCCGCAATTCCCCCGCGCACAGATACAGCGCGATCACATTGGGAACCGCCATCAGGAAGAAGCTGCTGTCGACGATGCCGACCACCCGGCCCAGGTCGATGGCAGCCGCGGGAGGCAGGGCGACGATATAGAGGATCTTGTAGCTCCACTGCGCCCTGGGTCCGTTGCCGAACAGATAGCCCCAGGCCTGCAAGCCGTAGAAGCCCCAGGCGACCAGCGTCGAATAGGCGAACAGCACCACGACCACCGCCAGCAGCCATGGGAAGGACGGCGACACCTGCGCGAAGGCGGCAGATGTGATCGCAATGCCCTCCAGCCCGTCCTGCCATGTCCCCGCCACCACCAGCGCCAGGCCGCCCAAGGCGCAGACGATCATCGTGCCAAGGAGCGGCTCCAGCAACGCGACCAGCCCCTCGGACACCGGATGCCGCGCCCGCGCCAGGCTATGCGCCATGACCGCCGACCCGACGCCCGCCTCGCTCGCGAACACCGCGCGCCGCATTCCCGAAACGAACGCGCCCACAGCGCCGCCGGTCGCGGCCTGTCCGTTCCAGGCGCCCTGCCATATTTCCGCCAGCGCGGCTGGAATGGCGGCTGCATGCAGGATCAGCACCGTCGCCACGCCGATCAGATAGACTGCGACCTTGAGCGGCGTCAGCCTCTTCGCCACTTCGCCCAGCCAGGCCGCGCCGCCCAAGGTCACCAGCGCCACAGCCCCCGCGAGGATCGTGCCATAGGCCCAGCCATTGCTGAAGCCCGTCACCACCTTCACCTGCGCGAAGCTCTGGTTGACCTGCACCATCGGGATTGCCCCGAACAGCGCGAAAAAGGCGTAAAACCCGCCCAATAGCAGCCCGATCTTCGGCCAGCCCCGCGCCGCGCCGACGGCCTTGAGCACATACATCGGCCCGCCATGCACATGGCCGCGGCTGTCGAAAGTGCGATATTTAAGACCCAGCGTGACTTCGGCCATCTTCACCGTCATGGCGAACCAGCCGATGATGAACATCCAGAGGATCGCGCCCGGCCCGCCCATCGTCAGCGCCACCGCCACCCCGGCGATATTGCCAAGGCCGATGGTGCCGGACAGGGCCGTCGACAGCGCCCCCCATTGGCTGACGTCCCCCTTCGCCTCGCCCTCATGCGGCTGGGTCTTGAGGATGCGCAGCGCCCTGCTGACCGCGGTCAGATTGGGGAAGCCCAGCCAGATGGTGAAGAACAGCATCGGCAGAGCCAGATAGAGCACGATCAGTTCGATCTGCGTCCCCAGCACCGGCACCTTGAAGAAGACCGCGCCCGAAAGGGCGTCGACCGCTGCATTGAATCCGTCCATTTGCAAGGAGATGGCCGCTCCTTGCTGGAAAGTCGAACAAAGATTGCTATGGGAATGATGAGGGGTTTCACCGCATGGTCGGGCAGGGATTATGAGCAGAAAATATTTCGGCACGGACGGCATTCGCGGACGCACCAACCAATGGCCGATGACCGCCGAACTGGCGATGAAGGTCGGCATGGCGGCTGGCAAGCATTTCCAGCGCGGCATGCATCGCCATCGGGTCGTCATCGGCAAGGATACGCGCCTGTCGGGCTATATGGTGGAAAATGCGCTGGTCGCGGGTTTCACCGCCGTCGGCATGGATGTGGTGCAGTTCGGACCGATCCCGACTCCGGCCGTGGCGTTGCTCGCCCATTCGATGCGGGCCGATCTGGGCGTCATGATCTCGGCCAGCCACAACCCCTATTTCGACAATGGCATCAAGCTTTTCGGACCGGACGGCTATAAGCTGTCGGACGAGGATGAACTGAAGATCGAGGCGATGCTGGAGCAGGACATTCCGCTCGCCGTGTCGCAGGATATCGGCCGCGCCCGCCGCGTCGAGGACGCGCGGGGCCGCTATATTCACGCCGTCAAATCCAGCTTCCCCGCCGATCTTCGGCTGGATGGTCTCAAGATCGTGGTCGATTGCGCCAATGGGGCAGCCTATCAGGTCGCGCCCTCGGCCCTTTGGGAGTTGGGGGCGGAGGTGGTGGCGATCGGCGTTACGCCCAACGGCATCAATATCAACGACCAATGCGGATCGACCGCGCCGTTGCTGTTGCAGGAAACGGTGGTGTCGGCGGGCGCGGACATCGGCATTGCGCTGGATGGCGATGCCGACCGGCTGATCGTGGTGGACGAACATGGCGCCATCGTCGACGGCGACCAGATCATGGCGCTGATCGCGGGCAATTTCGCGAGGGCGGGGACGCTGCGCGGCGGTGGGCTGGTGGCGACGGTGATGTCGAACCTGGGGCTGGAGCGCTTCCTCATCGGCCGGGGCATGGCGCTGGAGCGGACCAAGGTGGGCGACCGCTATGTGCTGGAGCGGATGCGCGAGGGCGGTTTCAATGTCGGCGGCGAGCAGTCCGGGCATATGATCCTTTCCGACTATGCGACGACCGGCGACGGCACCGTGGCGGCGTTGCAGGTGCTGGCGGCGCTGGTGCGATCGGGCAAGCCTGCGAGCGAAGTGCTGCATCAGTTCGATCCGGTGCCGCAATTGCTCAAGAATGTTCGCTTCTCGGGCGGCAAGCCGCTGGAGCATGAGGATGTGAAGCGGGCGATCGCCCAGGCCGAAGCGGAGTTGAACGGGTGCGGGCGACTGGTGATCCGGCCTTCGGGCACGGAACCGGTCATCCGCGTCATGGCGGAGGGCGACCGCGAGGAGCAGGTCAAGGACGTGGTAGAGCGCATCTGCGACGCCGTGGCGAAGGCGGCCGCCTGATGCTGGAAATGCGCCCCGATTGCGAACGCTGCGGCACGGACCTGCCCGCCGATGAGCCGGGGGCGTTTATCTGTTCCTTCGAATGCACCTTCTGCGCGCCCTGCGCGGAGGCGTTGGATGATCGCTGTCCGAATTGCGGCGGGGAATTGATGGACCGGCCGGCCCGGACCGGCGATGCGCTCAAACGCCATCCGGCTTCGACGGAGCGGCATTTCAAGGCATGACTATCGCCCGTATCTTCATCATTGCCGGGTCCGATAGCGGGGGGGGCGCAGGCATCCAGGCGGACATCCGCACCGTGACGCTGCTCGGCGGCCATGCCATGACAGCGATCACCGCGATCACCGCGCAGAACACGCTGGGCGTGCAGGGCGTGCAGCCCGTTCCGACCGGCATGGTGCTCCGGCAGATGGAGAGTGTCATCGGCGATATCGGCGTCGATGCGGTGAAGATCGGCATGATCGGATCGGCGGAAACGGCAGTGGCGGTGGCGGAGCGGCTGGAAGCGCTGGAGGGCGTGCCGATCGTCTTCGATCCGGTCATGGTGGCAACCAGCGGTGCCGCGCTGGCGGATGATGCGACCATCGCGGCTTTCGAAAGGCTGATGGCGCTGGCCACGCTGGTCACGCCGAATATTCCGGAGCTGGCGGCGTTGGGCGGGGAGGAGATCGCGATCCGCTTTGCAACCCATGTGCTGGCAAAGGGCGGCCATGGCGAGGGACCGATGCTGACCGACCGGCTGATCGGGCCGCAGGGCGTTTTGAAGGCATGGAGCAATTCGCGGATCGACACGCCGCATACCCATGGCACCGGTTGCACGCTGGCCAGCGCGATCGCGACCGGGCTGGGGCAGGGCTTGAACCTGATCGATGCCATCGAACGCGGGCGCGAATATGTGCGCGAAGCCCTCGCGCTCGCGCCGGGGCTGGGGCGGGGACATGGGCCGATGGGCGCGCCTTTCGGGTTTCACGACCATGCCTGATTTTGCCCATGAAATGCTGCACCATCCGGGGCTGGTCGCCGGGGTGGACGAGGCGGGTCGCGGGCCGCTGGCTGGGCCGGTGGTGGCGGCGGCGGTGATTCTGCGGCAGGAGGATTGTCCTGAAGGCCTCAACGACAGCAAGCAGTTGAGCGCTACCCGCCGCGCCGTGCTGGAGGGAGAGGTCAAGGCGCGCGCCCTATGCTGGGGACTGGGCGTCGCTTCGGTCGAGGAGATCGACAGCCTCAACATCCTCTGGGCGACCATGCTGGCGATGACGCGGGCGGTCGAGGCACTGGCCTATGATTGCGCCCATGTGCTGGTGGACGGCAATCGCTGCCCGCAATGGCGCTGGGCGTCGACGGCGGTGGTCGAGGGCGACGCCAAATGCCTTTCCATCGCGGCGGCCTCCATCCTGGCGAAGGAGGCGCGGGACCGGATGATGATCGAGGCTGCGGCGGTGCATCCGCATTATGGCTGGGAAAGCAACAAGGGCTATGGCAGCGCCAAGCATCTCGCCGCGCTGCGCGAACATGGGCCGACGCCGCTGCACCGCAGAAGCTTTGCGCCGGTCGCGCAACTGAGCTTGCTGTAGAATCGTCCCAGTCTGGAGCTTGGCTGGCGGATCGGGGGCTGGCGTTGGCGCGTCTTATGGTTAAAAAACTGTTGATGCGCGCTTTTCTGACCTGGATGCTTTTGCCGCTGCTGTGTGTGATCGCCCTGCCGGTCGCGGCGCAGGAGCCGGTGGCGCCGGGGGGCTATCGCTGGCTGGAGGAGGGGCCGTTCGTTGGGCCGCTCTATCTGGTGATCAGCATCGAGCGGCAGATGGCGCATGTCTATGATGGCGACCGGCTGGTCGGGGTCGCCAGCGTGTCGACGGGCATGAAGGGGCATCGCACGCCGACCGGCGAATTTCCGGTGCTGCAGAAGCGTGAATGGCATCGGTCGAATATCTATTCCAACGCGCCCATGCCCTACATGCAGCGGCTGACCTGGGACGGGATCGCGCTGCATGCAGGGCATAATCCCGGCTACCCGGCGAGCCATGGGTGCATCAGGCTTCCTCACGCCTTTGCGCGCAAGCTGTTCGGGATGACGCAGGTCGGGACTCTGGTCAGCGTGACCTCGGATCGCTTGAGTCCGGTGTTGATGGTGGATGCGCTGGTGGCGGGCGATCCGGGAAGCGCCGTCGTGACCTTCGCGCCGCAAGCGCCGGTGCTATTGGCGCAGAGGGACGAGACGGCCGCGCCGGTGCTGGAGGTCGATCCGGGGATTTTCCGGCTGCGGCTGATGCGGCGATAGGAAGGATTCGGGTCAGCAGAAGCGAGCCGACTTGATCCAGTCGTTGCACATCAGGCGGAGTTCGGCGCGGATGGAGGCCGCCCGCGCGTCGCGGTGCGTCAGGGACGCGCTGAGGCGGTGGATGGCCAGCAGCATGTCCTGCGCGCGGGGAAGGAAATTGTCCGCCGAGCGATCCCCCTGCGCGCTGTCGATGAGCGGGTCAGGGTGCCGATCGTCCCCGGCGGAGGGGCGCCGTCCTGCGCGCAGACATCGTCGACCATGGCATAGACCGCCGACAGCCATTCCGGATTGCGATAGGCACAGTGCGCCATGACGATCCCTGCTTGCGTAATTGATGCGGTCCAGAATCGCGAATCATGGTGAAAAAGACATTAACTTTACAATTTCATGTCTTTTGAGTGGCTTGAATGGAACAAGGACGGCTGATCCCCCTGTGGAACCCACCGCCCTTGTGATTCTTTGGCCCGGATGATCAGGCCGCTTCGGCGGTTTCCTCCGTCGCTGGCAGGCGGATCAGATAATCGAAGGCGGAGAGCGCCGCCGTCGAGCCCGCACCGCAAGCGATCACGATCTGCTTATAGGGCACGGTGGTGCAGTCGCCCGCCCCGAAGATGCCCGGCTGGCTGGTTTCACCGCGGGCGTCGATCTCTATCTCCCCGCGTGGCGAAAGGGCGATCGTGTCCTTCAGCCATTCGGTGTTGGGGACCAGGCCGATCTGGACGAAAATGCCTTCCAGTTCGACATCATGCTCCGTGCCGCTGTCGCGGTCCTTGTAGCTTAGGCCAGTGACCCGTTCGCCATCGCCCTCCACCTTGGTCGTGAGAGCCGAGGTGATGATCCTGACATTGGGCAGGCTGGCGAGCTTGCGCTGTAGCACCGCATCGGCGCGGAGCTGGCTGTCATACTCGATCAGCGTCACATGGACGACAATGCCGGCCAGGTCGATAGCCGCCTCGACGCCGCTATTGCCGCCGCCGATCACCGCCACGCGCTTGCCCTTGAACAGCGGACCGTCGCAATGCGGGCAATAGGCGACGCCCCTGTTGCGATATTCCTCTTCGCCGGGCACGCCCATCTGCCGCCAGCGCGCCCCGGTGGAGAGGATCACGGTCCTGCTCTTCAACGACGCGCCATTTTCCAGCATAACCTCATGATAGCCGCCTTCGGTCCTGGCCGGGATCAGCCTGGCGGCTTTCTGGAGGTTCATGATCTCTACGTCATAGTCCTTCACATGGGCTTCCAGCGCGGCGGCGAATTTGGGGCCTTCGGTGCGGCTGACCGAGATGAAATTCTCGATATCCATGGTGTCCAGCACCTGGCCGCCGAAGCGCTCCGCCGCGATGCCGGTGCGGATGCCCTTGCGCGCCGCATAGATTGCCGCCGCAGCGCCCGCCGGACCGCCGCCGATCACCAGCACCTCGAACGGGTCTTGGCGCCGGATCTTCTCCGCCGCGCGGGCAGCCGCGCCGCTGTCGATCTTCGCGACGATCTGTTCCAGCTCCATCCGGCCCGAAGCGAAGGGTTCGCCGTTCAGGAAGACGGTGGGGACGGCCATGACCTTGCGGGCGTCGACCTCTTCCTTGAACAGCGCGCCTTCGATGGCGGTGTGGCTTATGCGGGGGTTGAGGACGGCCATCAGGTTGAGCGCCTGCACCACGTCGGGGCAATTCTGGCAGGAGAGCGAGAAATAGGTTTCGAAGGCGAAATCGCCATCGATGTCCTTGATCTGCTGGATCAGCTCCTGCGCCGCCTTGGACGGGTGGCCGCCGACTTGCAGCAGGGCGAGGACGAGCGAGGTGAATTCATGGCCCATGGGCAGGCCGGCGAAGGTGACGCCGATGTCCGTGCCGGTACGACGGATCATGAAGCTGGGGACGCGCTTGTCCTTGCCGGTGGTGACGGACACCTTGTCCGACAGTTCTGCAATTTCATCCAGTAATGTCTTGAGTTCATGGCTCTTCGCGCCATCGTCCAGCGATGCCACCAGTTCGATCGGCTGGGTGATGTTCGCCATATAGGCCTTGAGCTGGCCCTTGAGATTTGCGTCCAACATTTTGTTCTCCATCGGGTTGGGCGCGCCGATCCGGGGCACGCGGCTTGTCCTTCGCCGGAAGGGGACCGACGTCTTTGCGGACGTTTCAATTCAGAGCAAGCTGCTCCTGTCTGCGCAGGAGCCAGTTTAAAAACCCCGCCGGGCCGGGGAGGGTGCCTCGACCCGGCCCGGCGGAGCGCCGTGTCAGGTCTTAGATCTTGCCGACGAGGTCGAGCGAGGGAGCCAGCGTGGCTTCGCCTTCTTCCCACTTGGCCGGGCAGACTTCGCCGGGGTTGGCGGCGACATATTGTGCAGCCTTGACCTTGCGGAGCAGCTCGGTCGCGTTGCGGCCGACGCCTTCCGAGGTGATTTCCATGAACTGGATCACGCCTTCGGGATCGACCAGGAAGGTCGCGCGGTCAGCCAGGCCGACGCCCGGCCGCATCACGTCGAAATTGTTGGTGATCTGGCCCGACTGGTCGCCCAGCATGAAATAGTTGATCTTGCCGATGGCCGGCGAGGTGTCGTGCCAGGCCTTGTGGCTGAAATGCGTGTCGGTCGAAACCGAATAAACTTCCACGCCCAGCTTCTGGAGGGTGGGGTAGATGTCGGCCAGATCTTCCAGCTCCGTCGGGCAGACGAAGGTGAAGTCGGCGGGGTAGAAGAAGAAGACGGCCCACTTGCCCTTCACATCGGCGTCGGTGACGTCGACGAACTTGCCCTGCTTGTATGCGGTGGCGGTGAACGGCTTGATGGTCGTGTTGATAAGAGCCATGGGCTTTCCAGTTCCTTTTAGGGAGTTGCTGTTGCCCGACCCATGTAGGGAATGCGCGTGGGGGCGTGAAATTGGTTTTCTTGACCAGGTCGATTGATAAAAGCGATCACAGACCGTCTTATTGATCGATCGGGCCGCCTCTGGGCTTATGCAGGACGTAATTCATCGCTTCCTCGATCATGCCCAACGCTTCCCCGATGGTGAAGGTGGACGAATCGAGACACAGTTCCAGCCAGAGGCCGTCGATCATCGCAGTGAGGCCGATGGCGGCGATGCGCGCGTCCGGACGGGGAATATGCGGCGCCGCTTCCCGCAGCAGCACCTCCATGCGTTCGCGCCCGCCGCCATAGGTTTCGGCATGGGTGGCGGCGATTTTCGGATTGGTCTTGTTGAGGCTCCAGAAGGAAATCCAGGTCGCAAGCAGGTTGGGGTCCAACACAGGCGGCTGGAAATTGGACCGCAAATAGGCCCAGAGCCGGGCGCGGGGATCGGGTCCCGCCTCTGCCACGGCGCGTTCCATGGCAGCGGCGACCTTTTCCCCGACATCGCGATAGGTCGCAAGGATCAGGGCGTCCACGCCGTCGAAATAATGGGTCAGCAGGCCTGCCGACACGCCCGCATAGGCGCAGATCGCCCGGACGGAGGTGCCGCTCACGCCCTTTTCGGCCAGGCAGCGCGCGGTTGCCTCGATCAGGGCCTGCCGCCGGACATCGGCGGTCTCGCGAACGAAACGCGCCCGTTCGGGGCGCCCCTCAATCTTGTGCTCCATTTCTTTTCCCCGCCATGATCCTGCTCCCTGCCGGAACCGCTGGCAAGCGTTCCGTCCCCTTTCAGGAAAATGGATCGAAGACCGGCGTTCAGCCGTTTATGAGGCGAATTGCAAGGGGAAAGATGAATGAGGCGTCTTGATCTGAACCGCGCGCTTTTGCCGTTGATGCTGGCGGGCGCGTTGATGTCCGGTTGCGCGAAGAGCGTGGACAAGGGGACGGTCGCGAACAATGCCGCGCAGGCGCCGGATGTCGAGGCGGTCGAGGAGCCGGATGCGGTCGGCGCGGGCGCCAATGAAGCGGCAGGCCCGCCGACCGACGACTGGGTGGGACGGTGGAACGGGCCGGAGGGACTTTTTCTCGACATTCAGCCCTCGCCGGATGGCCGGCCAGGCCATTATGCCATCACGAACCGGGATAATCTCGACCGGCAAGGCGGTTATGCCGGTGTGGCCGAAGGGGCGGCGATCCGCTTCGCGCGCGATGGCCAGAACCTCAGCATCCGGGCGGGCACGGGCGCCGAGACGGGGTTCAAATATCTCGCAGGCAGGCAGGATTGTCTGATCTTAGTGCCTGGCCGGGAGGGCTATTGCCGTTGACGGTTCAGGAACCCGTCCGCTTGCTTGCGCATTATGTTGCCGGGTGGCGTGAAGATGAGGAGGATTTCTATGGCGGATTATCAGGAGCGTCCGACGACGACCACGGTCATCGAAAAGCGTGGCGGCGGCACCATGGTAGCCGTTCTCTTGCTGGTCGTGGTGGTGGCGATCGCCGCCTTCTTCCTGATCAGCAGCCAAACCCGCAAGGACAGCGCCGTCGAAGGCGCCGCTACGCAGGTCGGTCAGGCGGCAAGCGATGTCGGTGACGCAGCCAAGGATGCGGCGGGTGCCGTGAAGGATCAGCAATAAGGTTGCGCAGGGGCGGCGTTCCTGCGGAGAGGAACGCAGTTCAGCCGTTCGATCTGCGCTATTTCGCGCGCCCTGACTTGGTCCTGCGCCCGCGCAGGAGATGGGAATTCTCGAAGCGCTCGGCCATGATGTACGGAAAAGGGCGCCCCGATCAGGACGCCCTTTTCTTTACGCCTGCCGTTGTCGGCTCGAGCGAAGCTTGATCAGCTTTCCACCTTCACGTGCCGGGGCGCGGCTTCGTTGAGGATGCGCAGGATCTTCTTGAGCGCGCTCGGCTCGTCCGTTTCCTCCATCGCCGCGAGTTCACGGGCGAGGCGGCTGGACGCAGCTTCGAAGATCTGACGTTCTGAATAGCTCTGTTCCGGCTGATCGTCGGCGCGGAACAGGTCGCGGGTCACTTCGGCGATCGACACCAGGTCGCCCGAATTGATCTTCGCTTCATATTCCTGGGCGCGGCGCGACCACATGGTGCGCTTGACCTTGGGCTTGCCCTTGAGCGTCTCGACCGCCTCCTCCAGCGTCTTGTTGGACGACAGCTTGCGCATACCGACGCCTTCGGCCTTGTTCGTGGGCACGCGGAGCGTCATGCGCTCCTTTTCGAAGCGGAGCACATAAAGCTCCAGCTCCATGCCCGCAATCTGCTCCTTTTGCAGCTCTATGACGCGGCCAACGCCATGCTTGGGGTAAACAACATAATCACCTACGTCAAAGGACAGCGCCTTGGCAGCCATTTGAAACCTTTCCATATTACAGGGGGAGCGGTGGCGTTCGCGTTGCAAGTGCGAACAGGTGCACGAGCCGAGGGGATGCGGCGCCACCATCAATACATCAGGCATTTGTCTCCGTAGCGGACGCGACCATGTCCACCTGTTGTTCCCTATTTAGCAGATTCGTAACAAAATTGCCACCCCCGGACACAAAATCCGGGAGTGGCCTTGCAAATTGAACGCAACAGCTAGTTTGGGGGGACGTCCGGACCGCGCGCGGGCGACACTGCGGCGCGGCAGATCAGCTACCGCTGCCGGGCTCGGGCGAGAAAAATTGTTCCAGCTTGTTTTCGACGCCCTTCATGGCGTCGGCATCGGCGGGGGCGTCACCCTTGACGGTGATGTTCGGCCATTCGGCAGAGAATTTCGTGTTCAGCTCCAGCCATTTTTCCAGGCCGTTTTCGGTATCGGGCAGGATCGCTTCGGCAGGGCACTCAGGCTCGCACACGCCGCAATCGATGCACTCATTGGGGTTGATGACCAGCATATTCTCGCCCTCGTAGAAACAGTCCACGGGGCAAACCTCGACGCAATCCATATATTTGCAGCGGATGCAGTTATCGGTCACGACGTAGGTCATGGATCAACACTCTTGGAATTAGGACAATTGGGCGTCCTGCTATGCGCGGTCGCGGCGAAGGTCAATGAGGATATTGTTGCCAGGGGGGTAGCGGGGGTTGGCTTGGCCTTTTTCCCGTCATCGCCTTCGCCGGAACGACATTGTCGAGGGTGGCGTCAGGCGCCGACCGTCAGTTCTTCGTAGCAGGATTGGGCTTCGGGAGCGGGCCCCCGGCGGCCGGGGAGCTGGAGGATGCGGACCACGCGCACGCCGCTGGGGTGGGGAAAGGTGATAAGGTCGCCCGCCCGCACCGGCGCGTGCGAGCGGTCGATGCGGCGGCCATTAAGGCGGATATGGCCGTCCTCCGCCATTTTCTGGGCGACCGAGCGACTCTTCGCGAGGCGCGCGAACCAGAGGAATTTGTCGATGCGCAGGCTCGGTCCGTGGACCGACACCATGCCGGCGTCAGCCATTGCGGCCCAGCAGTTCGGCAAGACCCGCAAAAGCGTGGTTGCCGGTGGGCGCGGCGCCCGACGAGGCGGCAGGGCGGGGCGTCCGGTCGCCACGTGGTTTGCCCTGGGATGGGGCGCCCCGCTTGTCGCGATTCTGGTGCTGCTGGTGCGGGCGTGGCTTTTGCCGGCCGCGGAAAACCCAGTTGGGGCCACCCTCCTCGGGCGCTTCCACGGGGCGGAAGCCGGCGAGGCGCATCAATTGCAGGAAGGCCTCTTCCGACAGGCCTAGCGAGACGATCTGCGGGCTTTGCGCGGTGAAGGCCTCGTTCTTGGCGATGGCTTCATGCGCGTTGCGAGCCATTCGTTCGGCCATGTCGATGCGCAGCATCTGTTCGCCAAAGCCGCGGAAACCGGCGATGCGGGCACCCATCTGCTCGGGCTTTTCGCCTGCCGGGATCAGGGTGAGGCCGGGGCCGGGCAGAGGCAGGCAGGGCTTGGCGATGCGGGCCGCCAGCAAAGCGGCGCGCCAGCGGGCGGCGCCGGGCTTCAGCAGGCCGGGATGATAAATGTCGAGCACGCCGATATCGATGCCGGCGCGGCGCAGCAAATGGCGCTGGTCCTTGTCGAGATGGCCGAGCGCCGAATCGAGATCGGTGCGCGCAATCACGCCGCCCGCATCGGCAAGCTGGGCGAAGACGGCGCGGACGACGGCAGGCACTTCGGGATCGGAGGAACTGGCGGCCATCTTGGCAAGCGGCAGGAGGTGCTTTTCCTTCTGACCGTCGAACCATGTCGCAAGACGGCCAAGAACAAGCTTCTGCACATCCTGACCCATCGCCAGAAGCGCGCGATCCAGCCGGATTTCCGGGGTAAGCAGCGCGGGGCCGCCATGCAGCGTGGCCACCGCGTCCCCCTTCCAGCTTATGCCGGGGGCCTGTCCTGCCTCGTCCATGAGCGCGAAATCAGTATCGGGCGCGCTCAGTAATTCGTCAGCCTTCACTCGCAATATCCTTCCAAGGCGCCGTTCCGCGGCCGCCAACAGCATCTTCCTGTCCTGATGCCGGGTAGCGGGATCGACCGAGAAACGAAATCCGTCAAGTCGCCCGATCGTCTCGCCATCGACGCAGACTGTCCCATCCGGCTCTATTTCGACCGGCAGATTGGCTGCGCTCTGGCCGATATCCCTTAGCAGAACCGTGGTGCGGCGGTCCACGAAACGCTGCATCAGCGCGGCGTGAAGCGCGTCGGAGAGCTTCTCTTCCAGCGCGCGGGTCCGTTCGGCCATTTCCGCGGGGTGGGCGAGCCAGTCGGCGCGATGGGCGATATAGGACCATGTGCGCGCCGCGGCGATGCGGCCCGATAGCGTGTCGATATCGCCCTGAACCGAATCGAGTCGCGCGATCTGTTGGGCGAACCAATCTCTCGGGATGTGGCCGCTTCCTTCCGAGAGGAAGCGCCAGATGCGGCTGACCGTGCGGGCATGATGTTCCGCGCCCACCTTCTGGAAATCGGGCAGCCCGCAGGCGGCCCAAAGACGCTCGACCTGTTTCTTGCCCCTGGCGCGCTCGATGACCAGCGGGTCGTCGGCCAGGCGTTTGAGGACGGCGAGGTCGACCGCCTCGGGCGCGGGGCGCAGTTCGGGGCGTTCGGGTTTCTCTTCCAGGTCGAAGATCAGATGGTCGAGCCGGTCGGTGCGCGGGGTGCCGTCGCGCCAGAAAAGTTGCTCGACCGGCGGGAAGCGGTGGGCCTCGATGGTCTCGATCTCTTCGGGGGTGAAGGCGGCGTCGCCCTCTTCATGACCCAGGCTGCCGAAGGTGCCGTCCTTGTGGTGGCGGCCTGCGCGGCCCGCGATCTGCGCCATTTCCGCGACGGTGAGGCGGCGTGTGCGGCGGCCGTCGAACTTGCGCAGCGAGGCGAAGGCGACATGGGCGACGTCCAGGTTCAACCCCATGCCGATGGCGTCGGTGGCGACCAGATAGTCGACCTCGCCATTCAGGAACATCTGCACCTGTGCGTTGCGGGTGCGCGGCGAGAGCGCGCCCATCACCACCGCCGCGCCGCCCCGGAAGCGGCGGAGCATTTCGGCCACGGCATAGACCTCCTCGGCGGAGAAGGCGACGATGGCGGAACGCTTGGGCAGGCGGGAGAGCTTTTTCGCGCCTGCGTAGCTGAGCGTCGAGAAGCGGGGGCGGCCGATGATCTCTGCATCGGGGACGAGGGCTTTGACGACACGGCTGATGCTGGCGGAACCGAGGATCATGGTTTCCTCGCGGCCCCGCGCGCGCAGCAGGCGGTCGGTGAAGACATGGCCGCGTTCCGGGTCGGTGCCGAGCTGGGCTTCGTCCAGCGCGACGAAGGCATAATCGTTCAGGCCCTCCTGCGCGGGCTCGCGGCCGCCTTTGCCTATTTGTGCGGCTCCCGCCTGCCGGCTGCCGATCGGCATGGACTCCGCCGTGCAGAGGAAATAGCGCGCGCCCGGCGGGACGATTTTTTCCTCGCCGGTGATGAGCGCGACCTGGCTGGCGCCCTTCATCCCGACCACCCGGTCATAAACCTCTCGCGCCAGAAGGCGCAGCGGGAAGCCCATCATCCCGGAGGAATGGCCGCACATGCGTTCGACGGCGAGGTGGGTCTTGCCGGTATTGGTAGGGCCCAACACGGCGGTGATGGGCGAGCGGGCAAATAGGGCCATGACCCCTGCTATGTCGGGCATGGCGGGAGGAAGGGCAAGGGCAAAGGCTCGGTAAAGCGGCGCGATGCCCCAAATTGGTCCGCCGGTCTGCCATGTGGCTCGTCCCGGCGCAGAAAAAGGGTTAAAATAGCCGTCTTTATTTGACTTTAACCTTATGCCTTCACAGAATTGCGGATGAACGCGCGGCGGGGGTCGTGGCGTATATTGCCCCGGGGGGCCTGTTTTACCGTGTTTCATGGCAGTCAGATAAATGCCCAACAGGGGGGCGCCTCTGCGTCCCTGTGGCTGACTGACTCCATCCGCAATGCCGAGCCGGTCGAGGATTCGCGCGGTTGGCGCGAGAAGCTGCGCGACTGGGCCGAGGATGTGGAACTGGTTCCCGACCTTGGTCAGCGGGTGGGAAGTTTCACCTGGTTCCGGGGGCTTGCGACCTGTTTCGGGCTGTGCGCGTCGGCGCTTTATCTGTCGCCGGGCTTCCATGCGCTGCCGGGCGAGCCGCAGCCTTTGATGGCGTCCAGGCAATTTGACGAAGTGCGCAGCCAGATGATCATGCCGCTTGCCATGGGCGCGGACAGCGGACGGCGCATAGGCCCGACCGACGCCGTGCAGCCGCTGCGCGAGACGCCGGAACGTCCCCAGATCGAGCTGCGCGCACAGATCGGCGGGAGCGATTCGCTGGGCCGGGCGCTGGCGCGGGCCGGGGTGAGCGGCGGCGATGTAGCGACGGTGATGAGCCTTGTCGCCGGCGATGTCGGCGCGGGCATGAAGCCGGGGACGCCGCTGGACATCGTGCTTGGCCGCCGGGCGAGCCGGGACGTTCCCCGGCCGCTGGACAAGCTGGCATTCCGGGCGCGGCTGGACCTGGGGATAGAGGTTTCGCGGGTTGGCGGGGTGTTGCAGGTGCAGCGGACTGCGATCCATGTCGACGATACGCCGCTGCGCATCCAGGGCGTGGTGGGCGAGAGCCTGTACCATTCGGCGCGGGCCGCGGGGGCGCCGCCCAAGGCGATCCAGAGCTTCCTGCGCGTGGTGGCGCAACAGATCGATCTGGGATCGATCTCCGCGGGCGACCGCTATGACATCGTCACCGAATATCGACGGGCGGATACCGGCGATGTCGAGGTGGGCGACCTGCTGTTCGCGGGGCTGCACCGGGCCAGCGGGCGCGGCATCGACATGCTGAAATGGAATAGTGATGGCCGGACCCAATGGTTCGAGGCGTCAGGCGTGGGGCAGCGGCGGGGCGTGCTGTCCGCGCCGGTCGCGGGGCGGATGTCGTCCAGCTTCGGCATGCGGCGGCACCCGATATTGGGCTATACCCGGATGCACGCGGGGATCGATTTCGCGGCGGCGTACGGATCGCCCATCTATGCGGCGACCGACGGCGTGGTGTCCTATGCAGGGCGACATGGCGGGCATGGCAATTACGTAAGGCTGGAGCATGGCAATGGCCTCGCCACCGGCTATGCGCATATGAGCCGGATTGCGGCCGCGCCGGGTCAGCGCGTGCGGCAGGGGCAGGTGATCGGCTATGTCGGCTCCTCGGGCCTGTCGACCGGGCCGCATCTGCATTATGAACTGTATCGCAACGGGCAGACGATCAATCCGCTGTCGGTTCGCTTTACGACCACGTCGCAACTGGCCGGGCGGGAACTGGCGGCGTTCCGGGCGCGGCTGGTGCAGTTGAAGAGCTTGCGGGTGGGCTTGCCCGTGCAGGTGGCCCAAAAGCGGCAGGCCCAAAGCGCGGGACCGGGGGCTTCCGGGAAATAGCTTTTCGGGCGTGGTCGCCCCGTGCTTTCCTGATTGCCGCATTTTGCGAGCCGCCGGCTGTTCCAGCCGACTTTAAAATGCTCTAACGGGCGGGCATGACCGCACCGGCTTCCGACATCACCGCAATCTTGCTGGCCGGGGGACGGCCAGTTCCCGATCCCTTGGCTGTGGCCGCGGGCGTGGCGATGAAGCCGCTGGCCCCTGTCGGGGGCGAGCCGATGATCAACCATCCGGCGCGGGCATTATTGGCGCATCCGGCGATCGGACGCGTGATCGTGCTGACCCAGGCGCCGGAACTATTTGCCGGTGATCCGGCGACGGCCTGGCTGGTCGAGCATCCCAGAGTGCGGTTCGAGAAGAGCGGCGGCGGGATTGCCTCTTCGCTGATCGCCCTGCTGGACCGGGGGGGCTGGCCCTTTCCGCTGCTGATGACGACGGCCGATCATGTGTTGCTGGATGGAGCGATGCTCGACCAGATGGTGCGGGAGGCTGGCGGTGCCGATATTGCCGTGGCGATGGTGGAGCGGGCGACCTTGCTGGCGCGCTATCCGGGGTCGCGGCGAACCTGGCTGAAGTTCCGCGACGGCTGGTGGTCGGGGGCCAATATCTTCTGGTTCGGGAGCGGCAAGGCGCGGCCCGTGATCGCGCTCTGGCAGGAGGTCGAGCAGGACCGCAAGAAGGGGTGGAAGATATTGTCCGCCTTTGGGCCTTTGGCTTTGTTGGGGGCGCTGTTGCGGATTTCCACGCTCCGGGGCGGAATTGCGCGGGTAGGGCGGCGGTTCGGGCTGACTGCGCGGCTGGTGGCCATGGAGCAGGCGGAGGCCTGCATCGATGCGGACAAGCCGGACGATGTGGTATTGATCGAGGCGATTTTGGCGCAGCGAGCCGTTTGATCGCCATGTTCCTGCGTGCACTTGCGTCGCCCTTCGGGCCACAGTCAGTACCCGCCCAACTCCTCCAGCGCGGTGAAGCGCTGCGACCAAAGTGCGCCGTACACCGCCATCCATTGCACCACTGGAGCCAGGCCCTTGGCGCGGGCGGTGTAATAGGTTTCGCGGCCCGACCTGCGTGCCGTCACGAGGCTGGCGCGTTTCAGCTTGCCAAGGTGGCGGGACACCATGGGTTGCGATACGCCGGAAATGGCGGTGAGGGCGTGGACGCTCTGTTCGCCTTCGCGCACCAGATATTCGAGCAGCGCGCGCCGCGTGCCGTCGGACAAGGCCTTGAAAAGTTCGTCGCAGGAGGCGGACCGATCCCCCCTCAAAATATGTTCTGTCATCGTTATAACATAACCGAATGGTTATGAAATGGTCAAGCGAAGGTCCGTTTTTGCCCTCCGAAGCAGCGTTAACCAAAAAAACTTTTTGCCCCTTTTCCGCTGAGTCTTTTGCGTCACACTAGCCGATCTTGAGTCTTTCGAGTTGCGTTCGACTCAATATCTAGTGGCTACCCGGTTCGTTCTCCGCAACGTTAACCATTGTATGAGGCTCGAACCCTAAGTCGCTGATCTTGACGGCGGACTCCCGAGGACTCATCGCTGGGCCTCAGAACCGAACGGGGGTCACTAATGGGTGTCATGGAACGCGTCGCGCCGCGGCGGAAAAAGGCGGTTGCGCCAGTCGAGATCGAGGCCGACCGCCTGCTGCGGGGCGATTGCATCTCCGAAATGGCGAAGCTGCCCGACGCCTGCATCGACATGATCTTTGCCGATCCTCCCTATAATCTCCAGCTCGGCGGCGACCTGTTCCGGCCCGAAGGCGGGCGCGTCGATGCGGTCGACAATGATTGGGACAAGTTCGATACGCTGGGCAGCTATGACCGCTTCACCAAGGCCTGGCTGCGCGAGGCGCGGCGCATTTTGAAGCCCAATGGCTCGATCTGGGTGATCGGCAGCTATCACAATATCTTCCGCGTCGGCACGGCGTTGCAGGATGAAGGCTTCTGGATTCTCAACGACATCATCTGGCGCAAGTCCAACCCCATGCCCAATTTCAAGGGCACGCGCTTCACCAATGCGCATGAGACGCTGATCTGGGCCAGCCAGGGCGAGGACGCGAAATACACCTTCAACTACAAGGCGATGAAGACGCTCAACGACGAGTTGCAGATGCGTTCCGACTGGGTGCTGCCGATCTGCGGCGGGCAGGAGCGGCTGAAGCGCAACGGCACCAAGGCGCATCCGACGCAGAAGCCGGAAGCTTTGCTCTATCGCGTGATGCTGGCCTGCACCAAGCCGGGCGATGTGGTGCTCGATCCCTTCTTCGGCACCGGCACCACGGGCGCGGTGGCAAAGCGTCTGGGCCGCAAGTGGATCGGCATCGAGCGTGAGGACGATTATATCGAGGTCGCGCTGGAGCGGATCGAGGCGGCGCTGCCGCTCGACGAAAGCGCGCTCACCATCATGCAGACGGCGCGGCAGCAGCCCAAGGTGGCGTTCGGCACGCTGGTCGAGACCGGCTATCTGCAGCCGGGTTCGGTGCTGACGGACAGCAAGCGGCGCTGGCAGGCGGTGGTGCGGGCCGATGGTTCGCTCAGCGTGGGGACGGATAAGGGGTCGATCCACAAGATGGGGGCGACGCTGCAAGGGGCGCCGAGCTGCAATGGCTGGACTTTCTGGCATTGCGAGATCGAAGGTGTGTTGAAGCCGATCGATGCTTTGCGGCAGACCTATCTGCTGGCGAACGAGCCGTAAGCGGCTCCGTATTCCTGCATTCGCAGGAGCACGTCATCGCGCTAAGGGAAGCCTCCCGATCCGATCGAAGGACATGGCCATGCTCTCCCATATCCCTGCCGACGCCCGGCTTTACCTGCGCCCCACCTGGTTCGTGCCGTCGCCCATCGGCCTGCCGGACGGGTCGGTGGCGCGGATGAGCAATGGGCTGATCTGGTTTCAGGGCTATGAGCTGACTGCGCGCAAAGGCGGTCAGCGTGTGGCTAGGGCGACGGTGCCGGTCGCGGAATTTGCCGATGCGGTGGCGCGCTTGCCCGATGCGCTGGCGGAGCGGGCGCAGCTCCTCGCCGCCAATATCTCGGCGCAACGCCCCCCTTTGATGCTGGGCGATCGGACGATCCGTTTCGACGCGCCGCAGGTGATGGCGATCCTGAACATCACGCCCGACAGCTTTTCCGACGGCGGCAAGCATATGGACGATCCGCAGGCAGCGGCGGACGCGGGCTTTGCCATGGCGGCGGCGGGGGCGGCTTTGATCGATGTGGGCGGAGAATCGACCCGGCCCAAGGCGCCGCGCCTGTGGGAAGGGGATGAGATCGCGCGCGTGGTGCCTGTGATCGAGAAGCTGGCGGCGGCGGGCGTTGCCATGTCCATCGACACGCGCAAGGCGGCGGTGATGGAGGCGGCGCTGGCGGCAGGAGCGGCTGTCGTCAATGATGTGAGCGCGTTGTTGCACGATCCGCGGGCGATGGAGGTGGTGGTCGCGGCGGGTTGTCCTGTGATCCTGATGCATGCGCCCTCGGCCGGGGACGATCCCCACGAAAATCCGGGCGGTTATGGCGATGTCGTGGCCGATGTGTTCGATATGCTGGAGGCGCGAGTGGAGGCCTGTCTGGCGGCTGGGGTGGCCCGCGAGAAGATCATGGTCGACCCGGGATTGGGCTTTGGCAAGTCGCTTGGCGATAATCTGGCATTGGTGAACGGATTGGCGGTGTTTCAGGGGCTGGGGGTGCCGTTGCTGTTTGCCGGGAGCCGGAAGCGGCTGATCGGAGCCTTGTCGAACGAGGCGCCCGCGGCGGAGCGGCTGGGCGGTTCGGTAGGACTGGCCTTCCGCGCTGTGGAACTGGGCGCGCAGATGGTGCGGGTGCATGACGTCAAGGAAAGCGTGCAGGCGCTGCATCTGTGGCGCGGGCTGGCCGATGCGGCGTTGAGTGCTGTTTGAGGGATATGGCCGGGTTTTGGCCAGGAGCGGAGGTTGATAATATCGTCATCCCAGCGTTCGCCGGGATGACGGATTTGCAATGGCAGGAAACCATCCCAAACGGCCGCTACTTCCGGAAACTTTCCGCAGCAGCGCAGGCCAGTTGATCGGCGCGCTCATTTTCCGGATGACCGGCATGGCCCTTGACCCATTGCCATGTCACCTGATGCCGGGCGGCAGCCTTCACCAATAGCTGCCAGAGTTCGGCATTCTTCACCGGCTTCCTGTCCGCCGTCTTCCAGCCGTTCTTCTGCCAGCCGAAGACCCATTTGGTGATGCCGTCCATCACATATTTGCTGTCGGTATAGAGCGTCACCCGGCAGGGGCGTTTGAGCGTCTCCAGCGCCTGCACCGCCGCCATCATTTCCATGCGGTTGTTGGTGGTCTGCGCCTCTCCGCCGGAAATGTCCTTCTCCTTCTCTCCGAAACGCAGCACGGCGCCCCAGCCGCCGGGGCCGGGATTGCCCTTGCATGCGCCGTCGGTGAAGATTTCAACCTCGGGAAGCTCGCTCATGCGCCGAGCAGCGCCGCCGGGTCGGCGCTGGCGTAGAAATCGAGGCGTCGCAGATAGGCCAGCGGGTCCTTGCGCGTCACCAGCGCGTCGGCGGGCGTGTTGATCCAGTCATAGGCCCGCGTCAGCAGGAAGCGCAGCGCCGCGCCCCGGCAGAGGATCGGGAAGGCGGCGCGCTCGGCTTTGGACAGGCCGTGGGCGGCTTTATAACCGGCGCCCAGGGCTGCGGCGCGGTCCCCGAACCAGGTGGCGCCGTCGCTGCTGAAGCACCAGGCGCTGTGGGTGACGGCAAGGTCATAGGCGCGGATGTCGGTGCAACTGAAATAGAAGTCGATCAGGCCCGTCACCTCATCGCCCAGCATCAGCACATTGTCGGGAAAGAGGTCGGCATGGATCACCGACCGGGGCAGGTCGGCTGGCCAATGCGCGTCCAGAAAAACCAGTTCCTGCGCCACCCGAGCGCCCAGGCCGGGGGCGATCCGCTCGAAATCCTCGCCGCATCTGGCGGCCAGCTCATGCCAGCCAGGCAGGTCGAGGGCGTTGCGCCGGGCGCCGGCGAAGCCTTCCGCAGCGCGATGCATTTCGCCCAGCGCCGCGCCCGCCGCGCGGGCCTGGCCGACGGTCGGTTCGGTGACGGAAATGCCGGTCAGGAACTCGATCAGGCAGGCCGGGCGTCCGGCGAGCTGCTGGAGCCGCCTGCCGTCGCGGTCTGCGATGAAGCGGGGGACGAGGCAGCCGCGCGCGCCCAGATGATCGAGCAGATCCATGAAGAAGGGCAGGTCCGCCTCATTCACCCGCTTTTCGTAGAGGGTGAGGATATAGCGATGGCCTCCCCCGGAACCTGAGGCGCCGTCATGGCCCGTGGTTTCGAGCAGATAGTTGCTGTTTTCCACGCCTTCCGCGATGCCCTTGGCGGAAACCAGGCGTCCGGCGTCGTAGCGGGTCAGGAAAGCGTCGATCTCTTCGGCGGGAACCTGGGTATAGACGGCCATGGATTTACGCGGCCTCCAGTCCGCGGGGGAGCTTGAAGGCAATGTTTTCGCGGGCGGTTTCCACCTGCTCCTCAATCACGTCGAACCGCGTGGCCAGCCGGTCCGCCACTTCGCGCACCAGCACTTCGGGGGCGGATGCGCCGGCGGTAAGGCCCAGCGTGCGCACGCCCTCCAGCCAGGCGAAGTCCATATCGTCGGCGCGCTGAATCAGCCGGGCGGGGGTGCCTTCGCGCTCCGCCACCTCGACCAGCCGCAGCGAATTGGAGCTGTTGGGCGCGCCGATCACATAGACCGCGTCGCATCGCCCGGCGATCGCCTTGACCGCCGCCTGCCGGTTGGAGGTGGCATAGCAGATATCCTCGCCCTTGGGCGCATGGATGGCGGGAAAACGGCGCAGAAGCGTGGCCACGATGGCGGCGGTGTCGTCCACCGACAGGGTGGTCTGCGTCAGAAAGGCCAGATTGCCCGGATCGGCGGGAGCGAAGGCTTCGGCATCCTCGACCGTTTCGATGAGGGTCATGTTGCCGGCATCGACCTGACCGAAGGTGCCGATGACCTCCGGATGGCCCCTGTGGCCGATGAAGAGGATATGGCGTCCGGCCTCCACCTGGCGTTCGGCCTGACGGTGGACCTTGCTGACCAGAGGGCAAGTGGCGTCCAGATAGTCGAGGCCGCGTTCCTCCGCCTTCGCCGGCACTGCCTTGGGCACGCCATGGGCGGAAAAGACCACCGGCACGCCATTGGGCACCTGGTCCAGTTCCTCCACGAAGATCGCGCCCTTTGCCTTCAGATTGTCGACCACATATTTGTTGTGGACGATTTCATGGCGGACATAGACTGGGGCGCCATATTTCTCGATCGCCTTTTCGACGATGATGATGGCGCGGTCGACACCGGCGCAAAAGCCGCGCGGGGCGGCGATCAGCAGCTTCATGGGCGGGCGAGAGGTCATGGCTTGCCGCTTAGGCGAATGTGGCGGAGGATGAAAGCCGCTTCCTTTATGTTGCGCGTCCCGCAGCCTATGGATAAGAAGCCCAACGCCTGTTCCCAAGGGATTGCCTGTGACCTTTTCTCGAATTGCGCTGACCGGAATGATCGCCATGGCCCTTGCGGGCTGTTCCCAGCGGGGCGAAATCGACCCGACCGGCGGCATTGTGGCCGTGCGCTCGGCCTGCCCGGTGGCGGCGGTCCCGGCCCAGACCGGCGACATCACCCTGTTCAATCCGGCGGGCAGCACGGATGCCCGCGCGATCGACGTGGTGGCGGAAATCACCAATCTGCGCTCGACCTGCGCCGATGGGGAGCAGCTTTATACCGAGGCGACCTTTACCGTGAACGCTCGCCGCAGCGATGCGAGCGCTGCGCGACAGGTGACGCTGCCTTATTATTCCGCGGTGGTGCGGGGCGGCAACGCCGTGGTGGCCAAGCGCGTTGGCCAGGTGGTGCTGGATTTCCCGGCAGGGCAATATCGCGCCAGCGCGGCCGCCAAGGCCGGGTCCTATGTGAACAAGGCCGCTGCCACGCTGCCGGGGCCGATCCAGGCGATGATCACGCAGAAGCGCAAGGCGGGCGATGCCGACGCGGCGATCGATCCTTTCGCGCAGCCGGACGTCAAGGCGGCCTTGCAGCGAACCAGCTTCGAGCTGCTTGTGGGTTTCAACCTGACCCAGGATCAGCTCCGTTACAACGCTACCCGCTAAGCCCATTTTTCCGTTCGGGCTGAGACAAGTCGATGCCCTGACCTTTTTTTGAGGAAAGGACGGCCCTTCGACTGCGCTCAGGGCGAACGGAGTTGAAGGAAAGTCCGTCCCTTGTCTCTTTATAACCGTTTCACCGCCCATCTCGACGCCGTGCTTGACGCGCTGGAGGCCGATGGTTCGCTGCCCGCTGGCCTGAATCGCAAGCCGGTGACGGTCGAGCCGCCCCGCGACGTCAGCCATGGCGACCTTGCCACCAATGCGGCGATGGTGCTGGCCAAGCCGGCGGGCACCAATCCGCGTGCTTTGGCGGAAAAGATCGTGGCCGGCCTGGAAAAGCTGGATGAGGTCGAGGGGGCGTCCATCGCCGGGCCGGGCTTCATCAACCTCAGGCTGACCGACGCCACCTGGCGCGCGGAACTGGCCGCGATCCATGCCGAGGCGGAGGATTATGGCCGCTCCGCCACGGGCAGGGGCATCACCGTCAACGTCGAATATGTCTCCGCCAATCCCACTGGTCCCATGCATATGGGCCATTGCCGGGGGGCGGTGGTGGGCGATGCGCTTGCGACCCTGCTGGAGCATATCGGGCATAAGGTCATTCGCGAATATTATATCAACGACGCTGGCGGGCAGGTGGACGTACTCGCCCGGTCGGCGCATGTGCGTTATCGCGAGGCGCTGGGCGAGGCTGTTGGCGAGATTCCCGAAGGCCTTTATCCGGGCGAATATCTGGTGCCGGTGGGACAAGCGCTGGCTGCCGACCATGGCGACAAATATGTCGGCGCGCCGGAAAGCGAATGGTTGGTGCCGTTCCGCACCAGGGCCGTGGCCGCGATGATGGACATGATTCGCAGCGATCTGGCGCTGCTGGGCATCCATCACGACATTTTCTCTTCCGAAGCCGAATTGCAAGCCGCCGGAAAGCCGGAAGCCGCGGAAAAATGGCTGCGGGCGCATGATCTCGTCTATGACGGCGTGCTGGAAGCGCCGAAGGGCGAGACGCCGGAGGATTGGGAGCCGGTCGAACTCCCGCTGTTCCGTTCGACGAAATTCGGTGACGATCAGGACCGGCCGATCAGGAAATCGAACGGAAGCTGGACCTATTTCGGCGCCGACATGGCCTATCATTATCAGAAGGCGCAGACGGCCGACCAGTTGATCGACATCTGGGGCGCCGACCATGGCGGCACGGTGAAGCGGATTCAGGCCGCCGTGGCCGCGCTGACGGAGGGCAAGGCGCGCTTCGACGTGAAGTTGATCCAGATGGTCCGCCTGCTGCGCGATGGCGAGCCGGTGAAGATGTCCAAGCGCGCAGGCAATTTCGTGACGCTGGCCGATGTGGTGCGCGAAGTGGGCAAGGATGTGGTTCGCTTCACCATGCTGACGCGCAAGGCCGATGCCCAGATGGACTTTGATTTCGCCAAGGTGGTGGAGGCGTCGAAGGACAATCCGGTCTTCTATGTGCAATATGCCCATGCCCGCATTTCCTCGCTCGGCCGCCGTGCGGGGGAGGCGGGGATCGATCTGCCCGCGCCCGACCTGTCCCGCCTTGGGACGGAGGAACTGGGGCTGGTGAAGCTGGCCGCGCAGTTCCCCCGCGTGGTGGAGGGGGCGGCATCGGCCCGCGAGCCGCATCGTATTGCTTTCTATCTCAATGACTTGGCTTCGGCGTTCCATAGCTGGTGGAACCTGGGCAACGACAATCCGCAGGCGCGGGTCATCCTGACGGATGATCCGGCCACCACTTCCGCGCGGCTTTTCTTGAGCCGGGGAATAGGGCAAATCATCCGTAACGGCTTGGCGCTGATCGGCGTCGCAGCCTTGACCGAGATGCAGTAACCGGCGGAGGCACGGACGAGATGGGCGATTATGCGCGGGGCAGGCTGGACCTGGACGACGAAGAGCGTCTGCCCTGGCTCGAACCCGCCATTGAGGATGAGGAGGAGCAGGGGCTCTCGCCGCTGCGGCTGCTGGGCTTCATTCTCTTTGGGCTGGCGCTGATCGGTCTGGTCGTCGCAGGCGTTTGGCTGATCCAGAACCGCTCGGGCGGCGCTGCGGGCGAAGGCAAGCTGATCGCGGCCCCAGCCGGGGATTACAAGATCCCCGCCAAGGAAGCCGACGCCAAGAAGTTCGACGGCGAGGGCGACGCCAGCTATGCCGCGAGCGAGGGCGTGGCGCGTGACGGACGAATCGATCCGACTCGGGTGCCGGAAGCCCCTATAGCGTCGACGGGGGCCGCGGGTGCGGCCAAGCCTGCGGTGTCGGGCAAGCCAGCCCAGAGCGTGACGGCCAAGGTTGCCGATGAAACCAATGCCAAGCCCTTAGCGGCGGTTGCACGGCCCGCGGGCGGCATGATCCAGTTGGGCGCCTATGGCAATCAGGCTTTCGCGAAGGACGCGTGGAAGCGGCTGTCGAAGCGTTTCACCTATCTGGAGCCGCTTCCTATGTCGATCGAGCAGGCAGAAGTCGGCGGCAGCACCGTCTATCGCCTGCGCGCGGCGGCGGGCGGGCAGGCCAGCACGCTCTGCGGCAAGCTGAAAGTGGCGGGCGAGAGCTGCATGGTGGTAAATTAACGCGTATCTGTTCTCTCTCGCCTTCAGGGAGAGGGAATGAGGTCACAACACCTTCGACAGAGCCTCTTTCAGCCGCTACCATCGCTTCCATGAAACCCGTTATCTTCGGCCTTTCCGGTGAGACCCTGGCTGCAGACGAGCGCGCCTTCTTCGCAGAGGCGCAGCCTGCCGGCTACATCCTCTTTCGGCGCAATATTGTGGACAGGAAGCAGCTTCGGTCGCTGACGGATGACCTGCGGGCGCTGCATGGCCGCGACGATCTGCTCATCATGATTGATCAGGAAGGCGGCCGGGTCGCGCGGATGCAAGCGCCGGTCTGGCCAAGCTTCCCGCCCGGCGCGGTGTTCGACCGGCTTTATGAGGTCGCTCCGTCCAGCGCCATCGCGGCCGCCCGCGCCAATGCCCGGGCGATCGCCACCACGCTGGCGGAAGTGGGGATCACGGTCGACGCCTTGCCCTTGCTCGATGTGCGGCAGGAGGGGGCGAGCGACATCATGGGCGACCGGACGCTGGGCGCCGAGCCGATGCGGGTCGCGGCGCTGGGGCGGGCGGTGATCGAGGGGCTGGCCGACGGCGGCGTGGTCGGCATCGTCAAGCATATGCCGGGCCATGGACGGGCGATGGTCGACAGCCATCATGCATTGCCCATCGTCACCGCTGACGAGGATGCGCTGGCGGTCGATCTGGCGCCGTTCCAGGCGCTCAGGGACGCGCCCATGGGGATGACGGCGCATGTCGTCTATACCGCCTGGGATCCCGATCTGCCTGCGAGCCTGTCGCCCTCCGTCATAGAGACCATCATTCGGGGTCGCATCGGCTTCGACGGGCTGCTGATGTCCGACGATCTCGACATGAAGGCGTTGAAAGGCGGCATCCCGGAACTGGCGGCGGCCACGGTTGCGGCAGGATGCGATCTGGCGCTCAATTGCTGGGGGCGGATGGACGATATGGTCGGGATCGCGCAGTTGTTGCCGGACATCGCCGCGGAGGCCATGACGCGTCTCGATCGTGCGATGGCGTCGACGCGCAGGCTGTCGGACGGCCCGCCGCTGGAGGAATTGCTCGCCACCCGCGATGCGCTGCTGGCAATGGTCGCTGCGTGAACAGACGGCGCGGGCAAGATTCAAGAGCATTCCTATAGCATGGACGATCTGTTTACCCCTCCCGCCATGGCCCGGCCCGGAACGCTGCCGGAAACCCTTATGCTCAGTTTCGAAAGCTGGGAGGGGCCGCTCGACCTGCTGCTGGCGCTGGCGCGGACGCAGAAGGTCGATCTGCGCGAAATCTCCATCCTCGCGTTGGTCGAGCAATATCTCGCCTATATCGAGGGTGCGCGGAAGCTGAAGCTGGAACTGGCGGCCGATTATCTGGTGATGGCGGCGTGGCTGGCCTATCTCAAATCGGCGCTGCTGCTGCCCAAGGAGGCCCAGCCCGAACCGAGTCCGGAGGAACTGGCGCTGCGCCTGCAATTGCGGCTCCAGCGCCTGCACGCGATGCGGGAGGCGGGCGCGCGGCTGATGGCACGGGACCGGATCGGCCGCGACGTGTTCGCGCGCGAAAAGCCCGAAGGCCTGCGCCTCGTCCGCAGGGCGAAATGGGCGGCGAGCCTGTTCGACCTGATCCAGTCCTACGGCCAGATTCGCGCCCGGACCCAGCCGGTCGTCCATATGGTCGCGGTGCGGCCGGTGATGACGCTCGACGAAGCGATCCAGCGGGTCAGCACATTGGTCGGCGCGGCTATCGACTGGACCGCGCTTGAAGCCTTCCTGCCGACCGGGCAGGATGGACCGATGGCACGATCGGCGCTCGCCAGCAGCTTCGTGGCCGCTCTGGAACTGGCGCGGCAGGGGCGGCTGGAAATCCAGCAGGAGGGGATTTTCGAACCCATATTCCTGCGCGCCGCCGTGCCGGAACCGACTGCGGGGCGCCTGTTGTGATCGAAGAACCCGATGATTTCCTCCGCGCCGTCGAAGCCGTGCTATTCGTCTCCGAACAACCGCTGACCCTGGCTGAACTCAAGCTGCATGTGGGGGAGGCGGGGGATCTGACCGCCGCGATCGCGACACTGAGCGATCACTATGCCGGGCGCGGCATCAATCTGGTCGAGCGCGGAGGGCGCTGGCATTTCCAGACCGCCGCCGATCTGGCCCATATCCTGCGCCGTGAGAAGGACGAAACGCGCAAGCTGTCCCGCGCCGCCATGGAAACGCTGGCGATCATCGCCTATCATGAGCCGGTGAGCCGCGCCGAGATCGAGGCCATTCGCGGCGTTCAGGTGGCGAAGGGTACGCTGGATGTGCTGATGGAGGCGGGTTGGGTGCGGCCCGCAGGGCGACGGGAAGTGCCGGGGCGACCGCTGATCTATGCGACGACGGGTGAGTTTCTGTCACATTTCGGCCTTAGCAGCCGCCGCGACCTGCCGGGTATCGACGATCTGCGCGCTGCGGGTCTGCTCGATCCGGTGGATTTGGCGCTTGAGGGTCTGGGCGCCCAATCCGTTGTGGAAAATGACGAGGAAGACGCCTAGATAGGCGGGAGTTTCAGGAGAAAGTTAAAATGGGTTCCTTTTCGCTGATGCACTGGGTCATCGTTCTCCTGGTGGTCATGCTGCTGTTTGGCGGCGGCCGAATCTCCGGGCTGATGGGTGACGTCGCCAAGGGCATCAAGAGCTTCAAGAAGGGCATGGCGGACGATGACGACGATGTCGCGCCGACCAAGCCCGCCACGCGCATCGAGGGCCATCGCGTTCCGGAACAGGACGCCCCGAGTGCCGCGCCAAGTGCGACAGACGAGAAGACCAAGGCCTGATTTTCCTCCGGCCGGGGTGGTAGGCACGCATGTTTGGTATCGATTCGTCTGAATTTCTGGTGATCATCATCATCGCGGTGATCGTCATCGGCCCGAAAGACCTGCCCCGCGCGCTCTACAAGGTGGGGCAGATCGTCGGGAAGGCGCAGGGCATGGCGCGCCATTTCCGCACCGGCATCGACGCGATGGTTCGCGAGGTTGAGCTGGAGGAGCTGGAGAAGAAATGGGCCGCGCAGAACAAGCGGATCATGGAAGAGCATCCGCCGGAAACCGCCGGGGAGCTGGAAGCGCTGCCCGCGCCTGGCGCTGAAGCGGCGGCCGGGGAAGTGCCGTCTTTCGTGGCAGAATCCGCGCCGGCGACGGACACGCCGCCCTATGTGGCGGAGGTTCAGCCGGCGACCGACGGACCGCCCTATGTCGCGCAGGAGCCTGCGCGGAAGGGTGACGCGGCGGCATGAAGGATATCGACGACAGCAAGGCGCCGCTGCTCGACCATCTGATCGAACTGCGTGGACGGCTGCTCAAATGCGTCTATGCGCTGTTCATCACGGGCGCGATCTGTTTTTATTTTTCGGAGCAGTTGTTCGCGATATTGGTCTATCCGCTCAAGGAGGCCTTTGGCGACGGCGGCGGGCGGCTGGTCTATACCAAGCTCTACGAAGCCTTTTTCGTGCAAGTGAAGATTGCCGTTTTCGGCGCTTTCTGCCTGTCCTTTCCGATCATCGCGAACCAGCTCTGGGCCTTTGTTGCGCCGGGGCTTTACGCGAAGGAAAAAAAGGCGCTTCTGCCGTTCATCATTGCCACGCCCTTTCTCTTCGCCATGGGGGCTTCGCTCGCTTATTTCGTGGTGATGCCGACCGCCTTTCATTTCTTCCTGGAATTTCAGGGGAACAGCAGCGGCCTGCAAGTTGAGGCGCTGCCGAGCGCGGACGCTTATCTGGGGCTGGTGATGCAGTTCATCCTGGCTTTCGGCATCAGCTTTTTGATGCCGGTGCTGCTGATGCTGCTCAATCGGGCCGGCTTCGTCAGCCGGGCGCAGTTGATCGGCTTGCGCCGCTATATGATCGTTGCGGCCTTCATCCTGGCCGCGGTGCTGACGCCGCCCGATGTGGTCTCGCAGCTGATGCTCGCGATCCCGCTGCTGGCGCTCTATGAGATTACGATCATCGCCATCTGGTTCACTGACCGGAAACAGGCCAGGGAAGTGGCAGCGACCGAAGCGGCTGACGCTGCGAGCTGAAGCAAAAAAAGGCTCGCCGGGGAGGCGAGCCTTTTCGGATCAGTTAGCGGCGTTCTCGACCGCCTGGCCGGCGCTCTGCACGTCCTTGCCGGCGCCCTCGACCGTATTGCAGGCCGCGACCATCAGCGAACCGGTCAGCAAAAGGGCGGTAAGAATTTTCCTGGTCATCATCGTCTCCTTTTCAGAGCTTTTGTCCTGCATCCCTGACGGGAAATGCTTCAACCGGACATCATGCCGGTGACCCAAGGAACAACCCGCCGCTCGGAAAAGCGTTCCGAAAGCGAAAATATGTCCGATTTCCGTGGATAGGCCCAAAAAATTCTGAGCCCGGAACGCGTCGGGGGGGGGAGATGCGTTCCGGGCTCATGTTTTTTTGGATAGCAAGAGCGGGGGGCAAAAGATTTGCTATCCGCAGTGCAGAACTATCGGGCGGAGGATTAGGTTCCCCGGCTCCGAAAAATCCTTATATTTTTATTTTGTTATTTTTCAATGAGTTAAATTGTTCATGGCGGATTAAACATAAAATATTCCCTCTGCCGCCCAAAAATCCAGGTCAGATGAGGGGACGGCCGCTGTTGCGATATTCGGGCCGGATCGTCGTCTGGGGAAGGGCGGGCGCCGCAGCGGGCAAAGGATCGGCTATGGCCGCGCCGGACGGGGCGGTCGAGGAGGAAATGGGGGTGGGCAGCCCCAGGGCCGGGTCGAATGGCAGGGGTTTCACCGGCCAGGCCGGACGTGCCGGGCCCGACCGCGTTTCCCGCCCCAGATAGGCGGCGCGGAAGGCGGCGGGCGTTCCATCAAAGCCTGGCGGGCGATAGAAGATATGCGCGCCGATCACTGCGACTGGCCGCATCGCCGCCGCCCAGCCGGGCCGGACCGCCAGCGTGTGATAATAGGTGGCGAAGCCCACGGGCCGGTAGACGAGACCGGAGAGAGCCTGGGCGGCGATGCGGCGCGCGCGCGCCCAGCCTTCGGCGCTGGCCATGCGCGCCATGGAACCATCGCAACTGAAAGTGAACTGGCAGCGATAATCGGTGCGTTCCGACCCCTGATAGATGACGCCGCAAACGCTTTTCGGCCAGAGCGGGTTGCGCACGCGGTTCAGCACCACCTGGGCCACGGCGCGCTGGCCCTCCTCCGGTTCGCTCCCGGCCTCATAATAGATGGCGGAAGTCAGGCAGTTGAGCGCCCTGTAGCTGTCGAGCGCGGTCAGGCCGCGAAATGCCATGGCGGGGGCGGCCTGTACCGCGTCGAGTCCCAGAACATGCTCGCTGTTCAGCGTGGCGGCGCCAGCTACCGGATCGAAAGCGCCCTCAGCGAAGAAAAAGGCCGATCCAGAAAAATTCTCGCCTGGCCTTTCGGCGGGGTCATCCTCGGTTCCTGTCGCGGCCAGCAGGTCGAGGGGCGCGGCAGTGATCAGGCGCGGCGCGGCCAGTGCGACAAGCGTCAGCGCGGCGAGCGCACCGTGCCTTGCCCTGATCGCCTTCGCTGTCCTGGTGCCCGCCAACTGACCTTTGCCCCGAAGAATCCATATCTTGGCGTCGATCATAAGGGAAAAGCCTTGCCATTTCCTCTCGGGATTCCGGCCTGTCCCGCAATGAGACGAAGGGCGGCGCAAAGCTTAACGGGGCGAAGGGCAAACCGGACTTTTGCGCGGCCATCATTCCCTTGCTTGGCAAGGACGTGTCTGGTCCGCTATGCGGAGGCCATGCTGGTTCAGAATGATAGCCTTGCCCTGATTGGCAACACGCCGTTGGTGCGCCTCACCGGCCCTTCGGAAGAGACGGGCTGCGACATTTTCGCCAAGTGCGAATTCGCCAATCCCGGCGCTTCGGTGAAGGACCGCGCTGCGCTGTTCATCGTCAACGATGCCGAGGAAAAGGGGCTTTTAAAGCCCGGCGGCACGATCGTGGAGGGCACGGCGGGCAATACCGGCATCGGCCTGGCGCTGGTGGCCAATGCCAAGGGGTACAAGACGATCATCGTCATGCCCGAGACGCAGAGCCGCGAGAAGATGGACACGTTGCGCGCTCTGGGCGCGGAACTGGTGACGGTGCCGGCGGCGCCTTATTCGAACCCCGGCCATTTCGTGCACACGTCGCGCCGCATGGCCGAGGAAACGGAAGGCGCGATCTGGGCGAACCAGTTTGACAATATCGCCAACCGCAAGGCGCATATCATCGGCACCGCCGAGGAGATCTGGACCCAGATGGACGGGCAGGTCGACGGCTTCACCTGCGCTGCAGGCACTGGCGGGACGATTGCGGGCGTCGGCCTGGGCCTGAAGGCGCATGACGAAAATATCACCATTGCCTTGAGCGACCCGCACGGGGCGGCGCTCTACAATTATTATGCCCATGGTGAGTTGAAGGCGGAAGGGTCTTCGGTGGCCGAGGGAATCGGTCAGGGCCGGATCACCGCCAATCTGGAAGGCGCGCCGATCGACACGCAGTTTCGCATTTCCGATGAGGAAGGGCTGCTCTGGGTGCGGCGCTTGCTGGCCGAGGAAGGGCTGTGTCTGGGGCTGTCCTCGGGCATCAATGTCGCGGGCGCGGTGGCGCTGGCGAAGCAGCTCGGGCCGGGCAAGCGGATCGTTACGATCCTCTGCGATACGGGATTTCGTTATCTCTCAACGCTCTACTGTCGCGAATGGCTGGAATCGAAGGGCTTGACTGTCTTCCCTTGGCTCGCGCACACTCGTTGACCGCCGACACAGGTCGCGGCGGCGAAGAAAAAGAGCGCTTCATGGCTGAAACACCCCGCCAACAGGAAGGGTTGCAGCGTGTCCAGATCGGCCTCACCGGGCTGGCGGGCGTGGTGTTGCTCGTGGGTCTGGCGAATATCGTGATCGACAAGGCGCGGATCGACGATCCCACCGTGCCGCCGCCGACCGTGCCGACGCTGGATGTGAATGCGGTATCCCCCAAGGAGCCGCTGGCCGAACTGGGTGTGCAGCCCGCGCCGGAGCAGCCGCCGATCGTGCCGGACTTGCAGCCGGACCCTAATTTGAAGAAACCCATGGATCGCGAGATTCCGCCGGCTTCGCGCTGACAGGCGGCGGACCGGGCTTGAAGGCGGCGCTTCGCACATTCCTGATGCTGGGCTTGCCGGGGCTGCTGGTGCTGCTGGGCGGGCTTCCGGCGTTGCTGCGGACAGGCCAAGTCGATGCGCGGGGCTGGATGGTACCTGCCTTGTTGCTGATCCCGGCGGCGGCTTTTTTGAAGATTCGGCGGGGGGAAGGTGCGGTCTGGTGGGCCGGGCTGGGAACGGTTGGGATGGCGCTGTCCTGTGCGTTTCTGGCGAGCTGGCGCATGCCGGTTGGGATGCCGACTGCGTGGTTTTTGGGCGTGGTGGCGTTGGCAATATTGGCTGGCCTTGCGTTCGACAGGATAGGTCAACGGGTCGGGATGGGGCTGGTCCTGTTGGCTCTGACGTTGTGCTGGCTTGCCAGAGAAGCTCGGGTTGAACCGTCGCAAAGGTCACCGGAGCTGGCAGTCATCAGTGGTTTGCCGCTCTTCTGGCGCGAGGGTGAGAAGGGTCTCGTCGCCAGGGCCGACGCGCCAATCGTCACGTTGTTGCGTCAGCGTTTCACGGTCACGCCCGTCGATAGCCCGCTCGCATTGCAAAAAGGCAGCGCCAAGGCGTTGCTGCTGGCCCAGCCGCGCGCCTTTTCGATGGATGAGTCGGTCGCGCTGAATGCGTGGATCGGCAAAGGCGGCAGAGCGCTGATTTTGGCCGACCCGCAATTGCGTTGGCCGATGGATTTGCCGTTGGGGGACCGGCGCCGACCGCCTGCCGTCACCCTGCTTGCGGCGATGATCGAATATTGGGGCGTGAAACTGATGCCGCCCGGAGCGGGGGAAGAGCGCCATTTTCTGGGAGATGGGCGAGTTCTGACTGTTTACGCGGCCTCCGGTTTCGAGCATGCCGGGCCGGATTGCCGCATCGTAGGGCGCGGGCTGGTGGCGCGATGCATAGTGGGGAAGGGGAGTGCGACCATCGTGGCCGACGCCGACCTGATCGACGACCGGCTTTGGCTGGCCGATCCCGCTGCGCCGCTGCAACCGGATCAGTGGACCGCTGATACGCCGCAGTTCATCGCTGAGGCATTGGGGGCCGCGCTTCCAGATGGGCGGCGCTGGGTTCGGTCGGGCGGCATGCTGGTCAATGCCGTTCGCTGGGCGATTTTGGTCGGGATTTTCTGGGCAGCCTTGGGGACGGCGCTATTTTGGCGGGGGACGGGCCTCCTTCGGCCCTTGCTCCGACACGTTCCGCCCTCATGAAGCCGGCAAAAGAGGATTAAATACCAGAACAAAACAGGATTTCCCGGTTTCTCCCAAAATATCCCTTTTCTTGAACCCCGTGGCTTGGTATTTGAAAGCCATAGGGGTTTGTCAGGCTTTGCTAGTCCTGTGAGCCGGTTCGTCATCATGGCGATCCGGTTGGCGACGGCCTGCGCCCTGGGAACAGAGGGGCAGCGGTCCAAAAGTGTCGGAAGTCATTCTCTATACGGGCAACGCGTTCAGCGTCGCGGACGGCAAGGGCCGTTTCGTGCTGCCCCTGGAGATGCGCCGGCAGGTCAAGCTCTCCAGCGGCAACGAAACGCGGCTTTTTCTCTCGGTCCATGGTGGCAACCCCTGCGCCACGGCCTTTGGTGAGTCGCATCGCCGTCATCTGTTCACCGAAGTCGAGGAATTGGCCCGCGAAGCGCGCGCGGCCGGCCGCGACTATGATGCCGATCTGGAGCTGGAACGCCGCCTCGGCACGATCGAGGAGGTGAATTTCGACGAAGGCGGCCGCTTCGCCATGTACCCCGATATCAAAGAGGAATATGGCATCACTGACGCAGTCTTCTTCTATGGTGTGGGCCGCTACATCCAGATCTGGAAGCCCGAAACGCTGGTCGGCAGCAAGGACCGGCCGGAACTGATCCGCAACAAGGTGCGCCGCTGGCTGGACCAGCGCGAAGCGGGAGGCGGCAAGTGAGCGCTCCCGTCGACCCCGATCGTCACATTCCGGTGCTCATCGACGAAGTGCTCGACGCTCTCGCCATCAACCCCGGCGAGGTCCATGTCGACGGCACATTCGGCGCGGGCGGCTATTCCAGCGCCATGGTGGGCAAGGGCGCGAAGGTCTTCGCCTTCGACCGCGATCCCGATGCGATTCGGGAAGGACAGGCGCTGGCCGACGAGAAGGGCATTACCCTGATCGCCGGTGAGTTTTCGCGGATGGAGGAACTGCTGGCGCAGCGGGGCGTGCCCTCGGTGGCGGGCGTGACGCTGGATATTGGCGTGTCCTCCATGCAATTGGACCGGCCGGAGCGGGGTTTTTCCTTCCAGGGTGACGGGCCGCTGGACATGACCATGAGCCAGAGCGGCATGAGCGCCGCCGATTTCCTCAACAATGCCCCCGAGCAGGAAATTGCCGATGTCCTGTATCGCTATGGCGAGGAGCCGCGCTCGCGCCGCGTGGCGAAGGCGATTGTCGAGGCGCGTCCGTTGGAGCGTACCGGCCAGTTGGCGAGCGTCGTGCGCCGGGCGCTCGGCCACAAGCCGCATGACAAGAAAGACCCGGCCACCCGGACCTTCCAGGCGATCCGCATCCATGTGAATCGCGAACTGGAGGAGCTGGAGCGCGGGTTGGAGGCGGCCGAGGCGATATTGGAGGAAGGCGGGCGGTTGGCGGTCGTGACCTTCCACAGCCTTGAGGACCGCATCGTCAAGCAGTTCCTGCGCAATCGCAGTGGTGGCGAAGCAGGTGGATCGCGCCATTTGCCTCAGAAGAAGCTCGGTCCCGCGCCCACTTTCGAAAAGCCTGCCAAGGCGGTGCGGCCCGGAGAAGCGGAGCTGGCCCGCAATCCCCGAGCCCGATCCGCCACCCTGCGCAGCGCCATTCGCACTTCCGCCCCTGTTGCCACCCGGAGTCCCCGCTCATGATCGCGGTCAAGAGATTGCAGAGCCTGATCTGGATCTTGCTCGTCGCGTTAGGTGCGCTGGGGGCTTATATGGTGTCGCTGAAGGTTGCGACCGAGCGCAACGAGCTGATGAAGGTGCGGGTGCAGATCGCGCGGGCGAAGGCCGATATCCGCTATCTGGAGACCGAGTTCAGCGCGCGCGCGAACATGCGCCAGCTTGAACGCTGGAACCAGGATGATTTCATGTATGCGACGCCGACCGCCCAGCAATATCTGGCGGGCGAGCGCGCTCTGGCGCATCTGGACGGCGTGCAGCCCAATGGGCCGGACTATGTCGCGCCCCCGGTGATGGTGGCGATGGTGCAGACGCCTGCCGACCTGCCCTCTGCGCCGCAGGCCGTTCCGGCAAGCCCCGCCGCGACGCAGATCCGCAGCGACATTGCCGTGATCCGCGAAGCCCATGCCGCCGACAATGTCGACAAGATCGTCAAGCCCGCGGTCAAGACCGCTAGGGAAAAGGCGAAGGACGATGCCGACAGCTCGAAGCCCAATCCCGTCGCGCGCCGCGCCGAGCGGATGGCGATGCTGGACGCGAAACTGCTGGACGACAGCACCATGGGCGATCTGACGGCGCAGGCCAGGCGCGAGCGTCGCAAGGGGGATCGCTGAAATGGCGACGATCATCGTCCAGCCGGGCGGGGCCAGAGCCGGCAAGCAGCGGGTGGACCTGACGGCGATCGCGCATAACCGGCTGATGCTGCTGCTGATCCTGTTCCTGGCTGTTACGGGCGTGGTGGTCCTGCGGCTGACCTGGGTCGGCATTTTTTCGGGTGGCGGACGGGGCGGCGACGTGATGTCGGGACTGCCTGCGCGGGCCGACATCGTGGACCGCAACGGCGTGCCCCTGGCACGGACCATGGACGCTTATTCCATTGCGGTGCGTCCTTCCAAGCTGATCAGCGATCCTTCCGATCTTGCGCGCAAGCTGCATGAGATTTTCCCCGATGAAGCGGAATCGGCCTTCTACAAGAAATTGACCGGCCGGGGCTGGGCCTATCTGCGCCGCCGCGCGCTGCCCGAAGAGGTGGCGGCGGTGAATGCGCTGGGCGAGATCGGCATCGAATTTCCGCGTGAAAAGGAGCGGCTCTATCCGCAGCGCACCCTGGCGGCGCATGTGCTTGGCTTTGCGCCCAATGCGGATGGCAAGGGCGGCATGGGCGTCGAAGCCGCGTTCAACGACCGCCTGACCGATCCGGCGCTGCGTGGGCAGCCCTTCGCCATGTCCATCGATAGCCGGGTCCAAGGCGCGCTGGAGAGCGAGCTTTACGCGCAATTGGTGCAGACCCGTGCCAAGGGCGCAAGTGGCGTGATCTTGGACGCCAATAGCGGCGAAGTGATCGCCATGGCATCGATCCCGGTCTTCGACCCCAATAAGCTGCAAAATTATGCGGGCAAGTCGTGCAGCGAATCGCCGCTCTGCAACCATATGGTGCAGGCGCGCTATGAACTCGGCTCGGCGTTCAAGCCGCTGTCCATCGGTGCGGCGATGGACCGGGGCATCGTCACCTCCATGTCCAAGACCTATGATGCGACAGCGCCGCTCGCCATTGCCGGCTTCCGCATCAAGGACGACCATCCGCTCGGCCGCTGGATCAACGTGCCCGAGATTCTGGTGCACAGCTCCAATATCGGCACGGCGCGCATCGCGGACCAGTTGGGCGCGGAGCCTTTGCAGCATCTTTTCCGCGAGTTGCACTTCGACCAGCGCGCGCCGATCGAACTCAACGAACGCGCCGGGACGCTCTGGCCCGCCAATTGGGGGCGCATCACCACGCTCACCGTTTCCTATGGCCATGGCATCGCTGTAACGCCTTTGCATCTCGCTTCGGCTTATGCGGCGCTGGTGAATGGCGGGCTGTGGCGGCCCGCTACGCTGCGCAAATTGAAGGCCGAAGAGGTGCCGGAGGGGCGTCGCGTCTTCTCCGCCGCCACCAGCGCGCGGATGCGCCAGCTGTTGCGGATGATCGTCGCGGCGGGTACAGGTCGCAGCGCCGACGCCAAGGGATACCGGGTGGGCGGCAAGACAGGTTCCGCCGAAAAGCCCCAAGAGGGCCGGTATAACAAGACTTCGCTGGTGACGACTTTCGCTTCTGCCTTCCCGATGGACAATCCGCGCTATGTGGTCCTCGTCACCATGGACGAGGCGACGGGCCAATATGGCCTGCGCACGGCGGCCTGGACCGCTGCTCCCGTCGTGAAGCGGGTGGTCGAGCGCACCGGGCCGATGCTGGGCGTGCTGCCCGACGAGCGGCGCGATGTCGATATTTCCGACCTCATGCCGTTGCTGCACGGCGACAAGGAGAAAGAATAGGATGCGCCTCGGGTCGCTCATCGAGGGGCTGAATGCAAAGCCCGACGCCAAGGCATCGCTAGATGTGCCGGTGTCGGGCTTTGCGATCGATAATCGGAAGGTTGCGCCGGGCACGGTGTTCGGGGCCTTCCAGGGCGCGCGCGTGAATGGTGAGGATTATATTCCCGCCGCCGTGCGCGCAGGGGCCGTGGCGGTCGTCGCCCGGCCCGAAGCCAAGGTCGAGGGCGCGATCCATATCGCCCATGCCAATCCGCGCCGCCTGTTTGCGCAGTTGGCGGCGCGCTATTTCGCGCCTTTTCCCGATGTGACCGTCGCGGTTACCGGGACCAATGGCAAGACCTCCACGGTGGAGCTGGCGCGGCAATTATGGCGGATGTTGGGGCATCATTCGGCCTCCATCGGCACTTTGGGCGTCACCACCTCGGTCGATCAGGTGTCCACTGGCCTCACCACGCCGGATATCGTCACGTTCCTGTCCAACATGTCGGGGTTGAAGCGGGAGGGCGTCACCCATGCCGCGTTCGAGGCGTCGAGCCATGGCCTTGCCCAATATCGCACCGAAGGGCTGCCGGTGTCGGTGGGCGCCTTCACCAACCTGTCGCGCGATCATCTCGATTATCATGGCGACATGGACAGCTACTTCGAGGCGAAGATGCGGCTGTTCGACGAGGTGGTCGCGCCTGATGGCACGGCGGTCGTCTGGGCTGATGATGCGTGGTCGGACAAGGTTCTCCAGCGGGCTACGAAGCGGGGGCTTCGTGTGCTGAGCGTCGGGGTGCAGGGGCAGGCTTTGCGCCTTGCCAACCGCACCCCGACCCAGTTGGGCCAGGCGCTGGAAGTCGAGGTCGAGGGCAAGCTTTGCAAGGTCAACCTGCCGCTGATCGGCGCCTATCAGGCGGCCAATGCGCTGACGGCCGCCGGGCTGGTGATCGCCAGCGGCGAGGATGCGGGCAAGGTGCTGGAACTGCTCGGCCGGGTGCAGCCTGTGCGCGGGCGGCTGGAGCGCGCTGTCATCACCAGGGCGGGCGCGCCGGTCTATGTCGATTATGCGCATACGCCCGATGGATTGCGCGCCGCTATCGAAGCGCTGCGGCCGCATACGCGGGGGCGCCTGATCGCTTTGTTCGGCGCGGGCGGGGACCGGGACGCGGGCAAGCGGCCGCAAATGGGCAAGGTTGCTGCGGAATTGGCCGATCATGTGATCGTCACCGATGACAATCCCCGCTCCGAAGAGCCTTCTGCTATCCGGGCCGCCGTCATGGCGGGGGCGCCGGGGGCGGAGGAAATTGGCGGGCGCCGTGCAGCCATTGCCGCCGCCATTGCGCAGGCGGGCACGGATGATATCGTGCTGCTGGCGGGCAAGGGGCATGAGCAGGGACAGATTATCGGGGACCGTGTGTTGCCCTTCGATGACGTGACCGTGGCGCGGGAATGCGCCGGATGAGCGCACTCTGGACGTCCGAGGAGATCGCGCAGGCCACAGGGGGCGTCGCTTCGGCGCCCTTCGCCGTTTCTGGCGTGGCGTTCGACAGCCGCGAAGTCGCTGGCGGCGACCTGTTTGTCGCGATGAAGGGAGAGGCGACCGACGGGCATCGTTTCGTGGAAAAAGCCTTCGATCAGGGGGCGGCGGGCGCCATCGTCAGCGAACCCATCGCCCAGCCGCATGTGCTGGTGGCTGACAGTGCGGCGGCGCTGGAGGCTTTGGGCCGGGCCGCGCGCGCGCGCATGCAGGGCAAGGTGGTCGGCGTCACCGGATCGGTCGGCAAGACCGGGACCAAGGAAGCGCTGTTCCATGCGCTGGACCGCGTCTGCCCCGGCGAAGTCCATCGCTCCGTGAAAAGCTACAACAACCATGTCGGCGTACCCTTGAGCCTGGCGCGCATGGCGCGGGACTCGGCTTTCGGCGTGTTCGAAATGGGCATGAACCATGCGGGCGAGCTGGCGGCGTTGACCCGGCAGGTGCGGCCGCATGTCGCCATCGTCACGGCCATCGCGCCCGCCCATATCGAATTTTTCGGCACCGAGGCGAAGATCGCGGAGGCGAAGGCCGAGATTTTCGAGGGGCTGGAACCGGGCGGCACGGCGATCATCCCCTATGACAGCCCGCATGTCGCCACCCTCTATGCCAAGGCGGAGCAGCATGCGGCGCGCATTCTGACCTTCGGTCTTGATCCCGAAGCGGATGTCCATGCCCGCGACATGGTGCCAGCGGAAGGCGGCGGCACGCTGGTCACGGCGGCGCTGCCGGGCGTGGAGCTGTGCTTCACCGTGGCCGCTCCGGGCGAGCATTGGGTGTCCAACGCGCTGGCGGTGCTGGCGGCTGTCGAGGCGCTGGGCGGCGATCTGGCGGCGGCGGGGCTGGCGCTGGCGGAAATGCCGGGCCTGCCGGGCCGGGGTGAGCGGCGCGTCCTGCCCGTGAAGGGCGGGGAGGCGCTGCTGATCGACGAAAGCTATAACGCCAATCCGTTGAGCATGGCGGCGACGCTCAAGCAATTGGGCCGCGAGCGGGCGGAGCGCCGCATCGCCGTGCTGGGCGGAATGCGCGAGCTGGGCGACCGCAGCCGGGATCTGCATGCGGGCCTGGTTGAACCGTTGGCGGAGAGTCATGTCGACTATGCCATATTGGTGGGCGAGGAAATGCGGCCGCTGGCCGATGCGCTTGCCAAAACCCAACAGGGTGTGATCGCCTTTGACCATGTGGCCGATACGGCCAGGGCGACCGATCTTATTCAAAACGAAATGCGTGCAGGCGACGCCATATTGGTGAAGGGCTCGAACGGCATCGGCCTGTCGCGCCTTGTCGCCGCGCTACAGGAAGCGAAGAACTGATGCTCTACTGGCTTGCCCAGACCATGGATTTCGCGGGTGTGTTCAACCTCATCCGCTACCTCAGCTTCCGGGCGGGCGCGGCGATTGCGACGGCGCTGATCATCGGCCTGCTGATCGGTCCGCGCTTCATCGGGTGGCTGCGGGTGCGGCAGGGCAAGGGCCAGCCCATCCGCGACGACGGCCCGCAGACTCACCTCGCCAAGCGGGGCACGCCGACCATGGGCGGCCTCATGATCCTGACTTCGGTCTTGTCGTCGGTGCTGCTGTGGATGGACCTTTCTTCCATCTATGTCTGGGCCTGCCTGTTCGTGACTTTGGGCTTTGGCGCGATTGGTTTCCTCGACGATTACGACAAGGTGACCAAGGCCAGCCACAAGGGGCTTTCGGGCAAGATGCGCCTCGCCTTCGAGTTTCTGATCGCGGGCTTCGCCGCGTGGCTCATTGTCAACCAGCATGGCAATACCGCGCTTTACCTGCCGTTCTACAATGGACCGGCGATCGAGCTGGGGCCGTTCTACTTCCTGTTCGCCGCGTTCGTGATCGTGGCGTTCGGCAATGCCGTGAACCTGACCGATGGGTTGGACGGGCTTGCCACCATGCCGGTCATCATCGCCTGCATGGCCTTCATGGCCATCGTCTATCTGGTGGGACGCGCCGACTTTGCGGGCTATCTGGGCATTCCGCATGTGCCGGGCGCGGGCAATCTTACCATCCTGTGCGGCGCGATCATCGGGGCGGGCCTGGCCTTCCTCTGGTTCAATGCGCCGCCTGCGGCTGTGTTCATGGGCGATACCGGCAGTCTGGCGCTGGGCGGCACCATCGGCGTGATCGCCGTCACCGCGCATCATGAGATCGTGCTGGGCGTGATCGGCGGGCTGTTCGTGGTCGAGGCGATGTCGGTCATCATCCAGGTTTTCTTCTACAAGCGGACCGGCAAGCGCGTATTCAAGATGGCGCCGATCCACCATCATTTCGAGCAGCTTGGCTGGGCCGAGCCGACTGTCGTCATCCGCTTCTGGATCATTTCCTTCGTGCTGGCGCTGGCCGGCCTTGCCACTCTGAAGCTCCGGTGAGCGCCATGGGGATCATATCCGACGTCTTTGCGGGCAAGAAATATGCGGTGCTGGGTCTGGCCCGTTCCGGCCTTGCCACGGTCGAATGCCTGGCGGCGAGCGGGGCGCAGGTCGTAGCCTGGGACAGCCGTGACGAAGCCCGTGAGGCTGTCGCGGACAAGGCGGAGCTGGCCGATCCGGCGGAGATCGACCTCAAGGGCTTTGACGGCGTGGTCGTTTCGCCCGGCGTGCCGCTCAACAAGCATCCCATCGCCATGCACGCAAGACTGGCGGGCGTGCCGGTCATCGGCGACATAGAGCTGTTCGCGCTCGCACGGCCCACGCTGCCCCGGCATCGCGTGGTCGGGATCACCGGCACCAACGGCAAGTCGACCACCACCGCGCTGGTCCATCATATCATCGAGACGGCGGGCATTCCGACCCGCATGGGCGGCAATATCGGCCTGCCCATATTGGGTCAGGACCCGCTGCCGGAGGGCGGCATCTATGTGCTGGAGCTGTCGAGCTATCAGATCGACCTGACGCAGAGCCTGGATTGCGACGTGGCGGTGCTGCTCAACATCACGCCGGACCATCTGGATCGCTATAATGGCTTTGAGGGCTATGTGGCGTCCAAGGCGCGGTTGTTCGCGATGCAGTCGGCGGGGCATGTCGCGGTGATCGCCGCTGACGATGAGCCCAGCCGTTCCATCGCGGCACAGGAGGGTGCGCGCCGCGTCGAAGTGGCGGCGGCCGACATCGACCCCGCCGCGCAGGCCGGTTGGCCCGCGCTGCAAGGGCCGCATAATGCCCAGAATGCGGCGGTCGCGATTGCTGTCGCCCGCGCGCTCGGCATTGACGCGGCGGTTATCGAGAAGGGCCTGCAAAGCTATGCCAGCCTGCCGCACCGGATGCAGCGGGTGCGGGAACTGAACGGCGTCCTCTACGTCAACGACAGCAAGGCGACCAACGCGGCCTCCACCGCGCCTGCTCTGGCGGCCTATCCGCCGCTCGACGGGCGCCCGCGCCTGCACTGGATCGTTGGCGGCCTCGCCAAGACCGATAATCTGGACGAATGCGCGGCCTTTTTCGGCAATGTCGCGCATGCCTATACCATCGGTGAAGCGGGAGCCATGTTCGCTGAACTGTTGCGCCCGCATATGGCGGTGGATGACAGCGAGATGCTATCGGCCGCCGTTCGCCGCGCTGCGCGGGTGGCCCAGCCGGGGGATGTGGTGCTGTTGTCGCCCGCCTGCGCGAGTTTCGACCAGTTCCGCGATTTCGAGGCGAGGGGCGATGCCTTCGCCGCCGCCGTCGCGGCACTGGAATAAGGGCGTTTGAGGAGCCGGGAGCATGTCCAGAGCTGGTGAACTGGTCAAGGAGTTCAGGAACCGCACCGTCCCGCGAGAACGCACGGCGCTGGCCATCTGGTTCTGGGAAATCGACCGCGTGCTTCTGTCGCTGATCGTGGCATTGATGGCGATCGGGCTGGTCGCGGTGGCGGCGGCTTCGCCCGTGGCGGCGATCGACCGGTCCACCGCCACGGTTTCGGTGACGCCGCTTGTTTATTTCTACCGGCAGTTGATGTGGGTGTTCATCGGCCTGCCGATCATGCTGGCGATATCCATGCTGCCCCGGACACAGGCGCGGCGGCTGGCCTTCTGCCTGTGCATCATTTTTGCGCTCGCGCTGCTGCTGGTGCCGGTGCTCGGTTCCACGGTGAACGGGGCGAAGCGCTGGATCGATCTGCCGGGCTTTCGTTTCCAGCCGTCGGAGTTTCTGAAACCCGTCTATGTGGTGACGATGGCGTGGCTGTTGTCCCTGCGCGGCAAGGACATGACGCTGCCGGTGATCCCGCTGACCGGCGTCACCACAGCGTTGATCGCCGCGATCCTGATGAAGCAGCCGGACTTCGGCCAGACCGTGATCTTCCTTGCCTGCTGGGGCGGTTTGCTGCTGCTGTCTGGCGTATCGATGCGCGCCATTGGCGGACTGGCAGGCGCCGGTCTGGGCGGGCTCGTGCTGATGTACATATTCTATGAGAATGGCCGCCAGCGCATCAACGATTTCCTGGGTATCGGGGTGGCGCAGGATACCGGGCCGGATCAGACCGAACTGGCGTTCCGCACCATCACCCATGGCGGCTTTCTGGGCGTGGGGCCGGGCGGCGGGCAGAATAAATTCCGCCTGCCAGAAGCGCATACCGACTATATCTTCTCGGTCATCGGGGAGGAATTCGGCCTGCTCGCCTGCATCGGCATAGCCTGCGTCTATCTGGCCATTGTCGTGCGGGTGTTTCTGCGCATGCTGGACGAGGACGATAATTTCACCATCCTCGCGGCGGCGGGCCTTACCACCCAGTTCGGGTTGCAGGCGATCATCAACATGGGCGTCAATGCCCAGATATTTCCTTCAAAAGGCATGACGCTGCCCTTTATCAGCTACGGCGGCTCCTCTATGCTGGCGCTTTGTATCGGCGTCGGCCTGCTGCTCGCATTCACGCGGCGCAATCCCTTCATGGGTCGGCATACGGTCGTCAAATGGAGTGGTCGATGAGCATTTCCCGTCACTTCGTCCTCGCCGCAGGCGGGACGGGCGGTCATATGATTCCGGCGCATGCCGTCGCGGAAGAGCTGACGATGCGCGGCCATCATGTCGCGCTGGTGACGGATGAGCGCGGCGCGAAGATTCCAGGCATTTTCGATAAGGCGCAGGTTCATGTCCTGCCCGCCGGACGCATGACGAAGAATCCCAGGAGTTGGCCCGGCGCGTTGCGGGCGATCCTCGCGGGCCGGGCGATGGCGCGGCGGCTCAACGAAACCTTCCGTCCGACCGCCGTGGTGGGTTTTGGCGGTTATCCGGCCATGCCTGCGCTGCTGGGCGCGCTGGCCGACGGCATCCCGACCGCGATCCATGAACAGAATGCGGTGCTGGGCCGGGTGAACCGCTATCTGGCCAGGCGCGTCGATGCGATTGCAACGGCCTATCCGGTCGTCGAGCGCCTGAAGGACAAATATGCCGGCAAGGTCCACCTGATCGGCAATCCCGTGCGTGAGGAAGTGAAGCATCTCCGCGAGGAGGAATTTCCGGCGCTGACCGACGAAAGCGTCTTCCGCGTGCTGGTGATCGGCGGCAGCCAGGGGGCGACCATCCTCTCCAGCGTCGTGCCCGATGGCCTGGGCATGTTGCCCTTGAGCCTGCGCCGCCGCCTGCAAGTCACCCAGCAGTGCCGCGCCGAGGATATCGAGCGGGTCCGCAAGCTCTATGCCGACCTGGAAATTCCGGCGGACCTTGCGACCTATTTCAACGATGTTCCGGAAAAGTTGGGCTGGTCGCATCTGGTGATCGCCCGCGCGGGTGCCTCGACGCTGGCGGAACTGACCTGCGCGGGCCGCCCGGCGATCCTGATCCCGCTGCCCAGCGCGATGGACGACCACCAGACCGCCAACGCCCGCGAAATGACCGAGGCAGGCGGTGCGCGCACCATCAGCCAGGCGCGCTTCACGGCGGTCGAACTCGCCAAGCAGATGCAGAAGATGGCGCTGGAACCCGGCGCCCTCCAGAACGCCGCCCGGCGCGCCCGCGCCTGCGGTCGCCCCAATGCCGCGCGCGACATGGCCGACCTGCTGGAAAGCATCGGCCCCGCGCCCATCGTCAATGACCCGCTGCGCGTCGGCCCGATGCCGACCAGCCTCAATCTCCAGGGAGTTCCCGCATGAAGGGTGTCGGCACCGACATCGGCACGATCCATTTCATCGGCATTGGCGGCATCGGCATGTCCGGCATCGCTGAGGTGATGCATAATCTGGGTTACAAGGTTCAGGGGTCCGACGTCGCCGAAGGCTATGTCGTTGAAGGGCTGCGCAAGAAGGGCATCGACGTGATGATCGGCCACAAGGCCGAAAATCTGGGCAATGCCGCCGTGGTCGTGACCTCCACCGCGATCAAGAAGGGCAATCCGGAAGTCGATCTGGCGCTGGAAAAGCGCATCCCCGTCATCCGCCGCGCCGAAATGCTGGCCGAACTGATGCGTCTCAAGTCGACGGTCGCCGTCGCCGGCACGCATGGCAAGACCACGACCACCTCCATGGTCGCGGCGCTGCTGGACGCCGGCGGGGTGGACCCGACCGTCATCAATGGCGGCATCATCAACAGCTACGGTTCCAACGCCCGGCTGGGCAAGAGCGACTGGATGGTGGTGGAAGCCGATGAGAGCGATGGCAGTTTCCTGCGGCTGGACGGCACGCTGGCGGTCGTGACCAATATCGATCCCGAGCATCTCGACCATTATGGCAGCTTCGACAAGGTGAAGGACGCCTTTGTCGAATTCGTCGAGAATGTGCCTTTCTATGGCGCGGCGATGCTCTGCCTCGATCACCCGGAGGTGCAGGCGATCCTGCCCCGCGTGCAGGACCGGCGCATCGTCACTTACGGTTTCTCGGCGCAGGCCGATATTCGCGGCGAGAATGTCCAGCCGTTTCCGGGCGGCAGCCGCTTCGACGTGCAGATCCGCGGGCGCGACGGCTCGGTCCGTCGCATCGAGGGGATCGAGATGCCGATGCCTGGCCGCCACAATGTGCTGAACGCCATGGCGGCGATCGGCGTGGCGCTGCAAATGGGCATCGACGACACGACCATCCAGACCGGCTTCGCCAAGTTCGGCGGGGTGAAGCGGCGCTTCACCAAGGTCGGGGAAATCGCCGTGGACGGCGGCTTTGCCACCGTCATCGACGATTATGGCCACCACCCCGTCGAGATCAAGGCGGTCCTCGCGGCCGCTCGCGAAGGCTTGTCGGCTTCGGGGAGCGGGGGCCGCGTCATCGCCGTGGTCCAGCCGCATCGCTTCACCCGCCTGCGCGACCTGATGGATGAGTTTCAGCAGGCCTTCAACGATGCCGACATCGTTTTTGCCGCTCCGGTCTATCCGGCGGGCGAGCAGCCGATCGAGGGCGTGGACAGCGCCGAACTGGTGGCTGGCCTGAAGCGCCGGGGGCATCATCGCGCATCGACCATCGAGGGCGCCGATGACCTTGCCCGCGTGATTGCCGCCGACGTACGGGCCGATGACATGATCATCTGCCTGGGTGCGGGGGACATCACCAAATGGGCGGCGGGTCTGGCTCCGGCCGTTGCAGCGAAAGAGGTGGCCTGATGTTCGAACTGCTCAATGTCGGCCTGGAAATGCAGAAGCGGATGATCGACATCCAGATGCAAGGCATCGAGGTTGCTCGCGAAATGGTCGATACGGCCCAGCGCAATGTCGAGGCCGGGCAGGCCGCCAGTCAGGCGAGCGAAGCGGGCCTAAAGGCGATGAAGGGCTGGATGCGGCTCTGGGGGATGCGCGATTGACGCTGGCGGCGACGGCCCTTCCCTCGGTTCGCGGCGCGCTCAAGGCTGATGCGCCGCTTGGCCCCCTCGTCTGGTTCAAGGCGGGGGGCCTTGCGCAATGGCTGTTCGAGCCGAAGGATGCCGAAGATCTCTCCGATTTTCTGCGTGATCTGGACCCGGCGATTCCGGTGATGGCGCTGGGCCTTGGCTCCAACCTGATCGTCCGCGATGGCGGCGTTCCGGGCGTTGTCGTGCGCCTTGGCAAGCCCTTCGCCAAGGTCGAGCAGATCGATGCGACCACCCTGCGCTGCGGAGGGGGGGCTTCGGGCATCCTCGTTTCCTCGACCGCGCGGGATGCAGGCGTATCGGGGCTGGAGTTTTTGCGTTCCATCCCCGGCACGGTCGGCGGCTTCGTGCGGATGAACGGTGGCGCCTATGGCCGCGAAACCTGTGACATATTGGGGGAGTGCGAGGTCGTGCTGCGCTCCGGCGAGCGCGTCACGCTGCCGCTCGACGCGTTGGGCTATACCTATCGCCACAGCACCCTGCCGGAAGGCGCGGTGGTGGTGAGCGCGGTGTTCCGCGGCGTGCCGGGCGACCCCGCAGCGATCCAGGCAGAGATGGACCGCATCGCGGCTGCCCGTGAGGAAAGCCAGCCGCTCCGCAGCAAGACCGGCGGATCGACCTTCAAGAATCCCGACGGTCACAAGGCCTGGGCGCTGGTGGACGAAGCGGGATGCCGCGGCCTGCAACTGGGCGGCGCGCAGGTTTCGGAAAAACACACCAATTTTCTCCTCAACCTGGGTGACGCGACCAGCGCGGACATTGAGGCTTTGGGAGAGGAAGTCCGCCGCCGGGTGAAGGCAAAGAGCGGCGTTGACCTTGAATGGGAAATTCAGCGCGTGGGCCTGTTTGCCGATGACGCCAAAATGGAAAATCTTGTGGGAGTGAAGAAGTGAGCCGTGGTCCGTGGCATGTTGCCGTCCTGATGGGTGGCTGGTCCGCCGAGCGGCCCGTTTCGCTGTCTTCGGGCGAGGGCGTCGCCAAGGCATTGGAATCGCGCGGACATAAGGTCACGCGCATCGACATGGACCGCGACGTTGCCCTGCGCCTCTCCGAGGCCAAGGCGGATGTCGTCTTCAACGCCCTCCACGGCGTCCCCGGCGAGGACGGCACGGTGCAGGGCATGATGGACCTGATGGGCCTCACCTACACCCATAGCGGCCTCGCCACCTCGGTCATCGCCATCGACAAGCAGCTGACCAAGCAGGCGCTGGTGCCCCATGGCATCCCCATGCCTGGCGGCCATATCGTGCAAAGCGCCAGCCTGTTCGAAGCCGATCCCCTGCCGCGCCCCTATGTGGTGAAGCCGGTCAATGAGGGCAGTTCGGTCGGCGTCGCCATCGTGACGCAGGACGGCAATTACGGTTCGCCCATCGGCCGCGATGTCGAGGGGCCGTGGTTGCATTTCGATGCGTTGCTGGCCGAACCCTACATCCGGGGGCGGGAACTGACGACCGCCGTGCTGGGCGATGAGGCGCTGCTGGTGACGGAACTGCGTCCGAAAAGCGGCTTTTACGATTTCGACGCCAAATATACCGACGGCATGACCGAACATGTCTGCCCGGCGGAGATTCCCGATGAGATTGCGGAAGCCTGCAAGGCGATAGCTCTGCGCGCCCATCAGTTGCTGGGTTGCAAGGGCGCCTCGCGCTCCGATTTCCGCTGGGACGACGATCAGGGGATCGAGGGACTGTTCCTGCTGGAGGTCAACACCCAGCCGGGCATGACGCCCCTCAGCCTCGTTCCCGAACAGGCGGCGAAGCTGGGCATTGACTATGCCGAGCTGGTGGAGCGTATTGTCGAGGACGCGCTACAAGGCGCAAAGGGGGCGACACATGGCTGAAGCACGCATCCGGCGTGGCGGAACGGCGCGGCTGACGGGCGCGACCGGCACGCGCGGCCGCAGCGGGGCGAGGGGGCGTTCGGTCAGGCGCCGAAGCTGGGTGGACGGCCTGCTCGACCTGCTCCCTTTCAGCGAGGAAACGCTCCAGCGCATGGCGAGCTGGGCCATTGTCGGCATCGTGCTGGCGGGCCTGGCCGGCATCGCGATGCTGATGGGCCTTCCCGCCATGGCCGGGCAAAAGGCCTCCGAACTGGCCGCCAAGGCCGGTTTCGAGGTCGACAAGGTCGAAGTGCGCGGCGTCGAGCGGATGGACGAGCTGCCCATCTACAATATCGCGCTGGGACAGGTGAGCCGCTCCATGCTCTCGCTCGACCTGCCCAAGGTGCGCGACGACATGCTGAAGCTGGGCTGGGTCAAGGATGCGCGCATTTCCCGCCGCCTGCCCGATACGCTGGTGGTCGATATCGTCGAGCGCGATCCGGTGGCGGTTTGGCAGCATGACGGCCAACTCCATCTGATCGACGTGCAGGGCGTGGTGCTGCAATCGGTGTCCGCGGGCGCGATGCCCGATTTGCCGCTGGTGGTCGGCCCCAATGCCAATCTCCAGACGGCGGGCCTCAACAAGTTGATGGAAAATGCGCCTGCGCTGAAGCCCATGCTGGCTGGCGCCACCTGGGTCGGGGACCGGCGCTGGGATTTGCGCTTTCAGTCGGGTGAGACGCTATCCCTGCCCGAAGGCGACAAGCCGTCGGCCACGGCGCTCGTCAATTTCGCGCGGATGGATGGCGTGAACCGGCTGCTGGGCCGGGGCATCGTCAAGTTCGACATGCGCGATCCCGACCGCTTCGTGCTGCGCCTGCCGCAGGGCCAGGGCACCGGCACGTCCAGCGAAAAGCCTGCGGCAAGCGCGGACGCGCCCGCCAAGGGCGAGGAAGGCTGACTCCATGGCTCAACCCAAGGTCGAAAAGTTCGTCACCGCGATCGATATCGGATCGTGGAAGGTGTCCGCGCTGATCGCGGGGCGCACCGAAAATGGCGAACTGGCGATTTTGGGGACGGGCCAACGCGAAAGCCGGGGCGTGCGGCGCGGCTTCATTGCCGACATGGAGCGGACAGAATTGGCCGTGCGTGAAACGGTCGAGCAGGCCGAGCGCGTGGCGGGCACGAATATCGAGGATGTCTGGGTCAGCTTTTCGGGTGGCTCTCTCGTCAGCGACGTCGTCACGGTCGAGCGCGACATGGGCGGATATCGCGTCGAGCAGGCCGATATCGATGACCTGCTTACCACCGGCCAGCAGGGCATCGATCCCGAAGGGCGCGTGGTTCTGCACGCGCAGCCGACCTGTTTCACCATCAATGGCCGCGTGCCGGTGAAGAAGCCGCTGGGCATGCATGCCGACCTGCTGGGCGTCGATATCCATGTGGTGCTGGCCGATGGCGCGCCGCTGGCCAATCTCGACCTGTGCGTTCGAGGGGCTTATCTCAATGTGAACAGCATCGTCGCTTCGCCTATTGCCACCGGCCTGGCCTGCCTGTCCGAAGAGGAGAGGGACTTGGGCGTCGCGTTGGTCGAATTGGGTGCGGGCGTCACCAATGTCTCGCTTTATGCGGGTGGCATGCTGGTCGGCCTGCACAGCATTCCCATCGGCGCGTCGGATATCACCGACGACATCGCTTCCGCCTTCGGTATCCGCCGCAGCCAGGCGGAGCGGATCAAATGCTTCTACGGCTCCGCCATGCAGAATCGCCGCGATTTCCGGGACATGATCGAGATCGCCGCGCCCCATGGCGATGTCGCCATTCCCGGCCAGAGCGCCGGTCCCAACGCCGATGGCGGCAAGATCACTCGCGCCGCGCTGGTGGCGGTGATCTGCGAGCGGCTGAACCAGATCATGGTCGAGGTGAACGCCGCGCTCGCCGGCATGGGTTTCAACACGCCCACGGGGCGGCAAGTGGTGCTGACCGGCGGCGGCGCCGAAATGAAGGGCATTGCCGACTATGCCCAGGGTGCTTTAGGGCGCGCCGTGCGCATCGGGCGGCCCCGTGGCCTCGCCGCCTTGCCCGAGGCGCATAGCGGTCCGGCCTTTGCGACTTTGGCCGGTCTTGCGCTTTACGGCGCTTCGAACCCGGTTGATCTTAGAACGATAGCGCCTGCCTCTCAGACGGTTCATCGTATCGGTGCGCCTGCCTGGTGGCAAAGAATGGTCAAAGCCATGAAGACGAACTATTGAAATAAAGTGAAGTCAGGCGAAATTTACTGGTGAATTACGCCATCATCTGTTGCATTAACCTTCGATGACAGTTTCGCTCACGTCACCGAAGCTGGAGGGAGCTAGAATTTATGAGCATTGAAATCAGCCCACCGCATGTGGACGAGTTGAAGCCACGCATCGCGGTGATCGGCGTCGGCGGCGCGGGCGGCAACGCCATCGCGAACATGATCGCCGCCTCGGTCGAGGGCGTTGATTTCATCGTCGCCAATACCGATGCGCAGGCGCTGAACGCCTCGCCCGCGGAACGGCGCATCCAGCTTGGTCCGCAGATCACCGAAGGCCTGGGCGCAGGCTCCCGCCCCGAAATCGGCAAGGCAGCGGCTGAGGAAACCATCGCTTCGGTCGAGCAGGCTCTGGACGGCGCGCATATGTGCTTCATCGCCGCCGGCATGGGCGGCGGCACCGGCACAGGCGCTGCTCCCGTCATCGCCAAGGCTGCGCGCGATCGCGGCATTCTGACTGTCGGCGTCGTGACCAAGCCCTTCACCTTCGAGGGCAACCGCCGCATGAAGTCGGCGGAAAGCGGCATCGAGGAACTGCAAAAGCATGTCGATACCCTCATCGTCATCCCGAACCAGAATCTGTTCCTGATCGCCAACCCGAACACCACCTTCAAGGAAGCCTTCCAGATGGCGGACGAGGTGTTGCAGCAGGGCGTTCGCGGCATCACCGACCTGATGGTCATGCCGGGCCTCATCAATCTCGACTTTGCCGACGTCCGCTCGGTCATGGGCGAGATGGGCAAGGCGATGATGGGCACCGGCGAGGCCGAAGGCGACGGCCGCGCGCTCCAGGCGGCGGAAAAGGCGATCGCCAACCCGCTGCTCGACGGTGTGTCGATGCGTGGCGCGAAGGGCGTCATCGTCTCCATCGTCGGCGGCGACGACATGCGCCTGATGGAAGTGGACGAAGCCGCCAACCATATCCGCGAGCTGGTCGATCCGGATGCCAACATCATCTGGGGTTCGGCGTTCAACGACAATCTGAACGGCAAGATCCGCGTGTCGGTGGTCGCCACCGGCATCGACAGCGATGCAGGCGCCGCTGCCGCGCCGTTGACGCAGCCGTTCAGCTTCGCCAGCCGTCCGGCCGTCGCTGTGCCGACTGCCGCCGCGTCCAGGTCCGCGCCGCAGCCGGTTCCGGCCCCTGCGCCGGCCGCCGCGCCCGAGCCGGAACCTGAAACGCTGGAACTGGACGTGCCTGCGGCGCCTGCCCCTGCGCCGCTGACCCCGCCGGTCGCGGAACAGCCCAAGCCTGCGCCTTTCACGCCGACGCGTCCGGCCGCCGTCTTCTCGGATGAAGACCCCTCGCAAGACGAATTGCTGCTAGGCGCTGAGGAAGCCGAAGCCAAGCCGGCTCCGGCCCCCGCGCCGCAGGCGGCTCCGCGTGTCGCCACCGGCGGGACGCTGTTCGAGCGGATGGCGGGTCTTACCCGTGGCGCGGACAAGGGCGCCGCGGCCAGCGATGATGGCGCGCCGACTCCGGATATTCCGCGTTTCCTGAACCGTCAGAGCAACCAGTAATCGGACGCGGGCTTCGGCCCCGCCTCAGCAGGACAAGCGCGCTATCGGCTGCCATGGGCAACCGGGCGCGCTTTTTCTTTCGACATATTCCCTTGCCCCGCTTCCTTCCGCTAAAGGGCTGCCTGTGAGACGTTATGACATATGGATTCTGGGCGGGCTGCTTTTAGCGGGCCTCGCGCCAGCACAACCAATTCTGGCACAACCGGCTCAGGTGCAGGGGATGCGCCCTTCCAGCGCGGAAAATCTCAACACTAATCTCGCGCGTCTGGCGTCCAATCCGCGCGATGTGGCAGCGCTGATCGGCGCGGGCGAGGCGGCGCTCGACATGGACGACGCGCGTGCGGCGGCGGGCTTTTTCGCGCGCGCCGACATGCTCCAGCCGAATAATGGCAAGGTGAAGGCGGGCCTTGGCCGGGTGATGCTCAAGAACCAGAATCCGGGCGAGGCGCTGCGCCTGTTCGATCAGGCAACGCGGCTGGGCTATTCCGAAGTGGTGCTGCTGTCCGATCGCGGCCTTGCCAAGGACATGACCGGCGATCAGGCCGGGGCGCAGCGCGATTATCAGGCGGCGCTCCAGCGGACGCCCGATGATGTGGAACTGACCCATCGCTACGCGGCGTCCCTTGGCATATCGGGGCAGGTGGATGCGGCGGAACGGGTGCTGAAACCGCTGCTTTACAAGAGCGACCGTGCCGCCTGGCGCTACCGCGCCTTCATCCTGGCGATGAACAACCGGCAGGCCGACGCGAAGAAGATTGCCGAGCAGACCATGCCGTCGCAACTCGCCACGGCGATCCTGCCCTATATGCAGAAAATGCCCTATCTGACGGCGGCCCAGAAAGCGGCGGCCGTGCATTTCGGGCATTTCCCGGCCAATGTCGGCACGACCATCGCCGCCGTGACGCCGACGCCGCCAGCCTTTGCGTCAGCGGCGTCAACCGCCAGGCCGCCGGTTGCCGAGACGCCGCAAGCTGCCAAGGCCGGACGGCAGGATCGTTCGCGCCGCAATGGGGCGGGCAGCGCCACGCTCGCCCAGGCGGAAGGGCCGCCTCGTCCGGTCGCCGCGCCGCCTTCCTATCAGCCTGCGCCGACACGGGAAGCCGCCGCTCGACCAGCGCAGGCGCCCGCTTCCACACCTCAGGCTGCGCCCCGCGCAGCACAACAGGCCACCATTCCTGCCGCGAATGTGCAGGGTCCACCGGCGCCCGGTTTCGAGTCTGTCCCGGCCCAGCCTGCCACGCCCGCCAGCCCATCGGCCAGTCAGCTCAACGCGATCACGCTGGCGCAGGCGTCCGTGCCTCGTTCGCCCGTGCCACAACCGCAGAGCGCGCCCGTCCCGGCGCCCGCACCTACTCCGCCAGCCACCCCTCCTGCCGCTATGGCTGAAGCCGCGCCTCCGGCAACCGCGCCCCAGCCGCAGATCGACCCCGCCGTGACCCGGTCGCTGGCCGACATCATCCACGCCATCGACGTGCCGGAATCCGAACGCCAATCGAGCGTCGTCGCGGTGGACCTTTCCGAAATCGCGCAGATGCAGGCAGCCCGCCGCGCCGAACGCGAAACCGCCGCCGCTGTTGCCGCGGAAAAGGCGAAGAAGGCCGCTGCCGCCAAGGCAAAGGCGGAAGCAGACGCCAAGGCGAAGCAACTGGCAGAAGAAAAGAAGAAGGCCGCCGAGGAAAAGGCGCGCCTTGCCGCCAATCCCTCGCGCAACTGGCTTCAGGTGGGTACGGGAGCGAACAAGGGTGCGCTGGCCTTCACCATGAAGGGGCTACGCAAGAAATATGACTCGCTCGAACCCCAGGATGCCTGGGTCGCGGGCTGGGGCCGAACCAACCGCCTGCTGGTCGGACCGTTCAGCAGCTTCGCCCGCGCCAAGGCGCTGGCGGACAAGCTCAAATCGGCAGGGGCGGACGTGTTTGCCTGGAAAAGCGATGCCGGGGAGGTCGTTGAACAGCTCCCGGCCAAGTAGAGCGATTTCAGGTCGGATGGACCATCTGGAGACTCGGAACCGCGAGGCCGGCGTAGCCAATTACGGGAAACAGCTTTAAAGGGCGCGGCATGACGCTGCTTGCTTCCTATGCATCGCACCCCGGCAAGAGCCGGGGCCGCCTCCACGCCGAACCCGGCGGCGAGATGCGCGGCCCCCGCGACGTGTTTCAGCGCGACCGCGACCGGATCATCCATAGCATCGCCTTCCGCCGCCTGCGGCACAAGACGCAGGTGTTCGTCTCCCCCGACGGCGATCATTTCCGCGTCCGCCTGACCCATAGTCTGGAGGTTGCGCAGATCGGCCGTACGACGGCGCGGACCCTGGGCCTCAACGAAGATCTGACCGAGGCGCTTTGCCTCGCCCATGACATCGGGCACCCGCCCTTCGGCCATGCGGGCGAGGATGCGCTGGAGGCGGCGCTCGACGATCATGGCGGCTTCGATCACAATGCGCATACGCTGCGCACGCTGATGCTGCTGGAAAGCCCCTATCCGCTGTTCCGGGGGCTGAATTTGAGTTGGGAGATGCTGGAGGGGCTGGCCAAGCATAATGGCCCGATCGCCCGTCCCGGCTGGGCGATGCGGGAGGTGGACACGCTGTTCCCGCTCGACCTTGCCAGCCATGCCTCGCTGGAGGCGCAGCTGGCGGCGATCGCGGACGATATCGCCTATGACAATCACGACATTGACGACGGCCTGCGCGCCGGATTGCTGAGCCTCGATCAGTTGCTGACCATTCCGCTGGTCAAAACCTGCTGGGATCGCGTGCGCGTCCGTTATCCCGACGTGCCCCAGGACCGGCTGCTGCGCGAACTGGTGCGTGAGCAGATCGGGGTCATGGCGAACGACCTGATCGCCGCCACCCGCGCCAATATCGCGGACGCGCGAGTGGAAACGGTCGACGATGTCCGCGACGCCGGACGCACGCTGGTCGCCTTCTCGCCCGAACTGGCGGCGCAGGAGCGCGAACTCAAGCGTTTCATGTACGCCACGCTCTACCATCATCCCACGCAGCTTGCGGCGGCCGACCGGGCAAGGGTGATCGTGATCGACCTCTTCCGCGCCTATCAGGCCGATCCGAAGCTGATGCCGGGGGAATGGCGCAACGATTGCCTCTCGTGCGAGCCGCAGCGCAGCCGCCACATCGCGGATTTCATCGCCGGCATGACCGATCGCTATGCGGAAAAGCGCCACGCCGAAATCTTCGGCAAGCTGGAGATGGCCTAAACTGCTCCTTCCCACCGATTGCCCGATTGACGCCGGGGTGCGTTTGACGCAATGCGAAGAGGTCTCCGGTGCCGAGGATTCGGCTTCCGGACTTGATGCGGGAGAGCATGGGAAGCCTTTGAGGCCACCCCATCGCCGAAGGAGCAACCGCCCCGGAATCTCTCAGGCCAAAGGACCGCATCATGGGCAGGCACTCTGGAAAGCGGACGGTTTAAGACTGTCCCACCGAAGGGGTAAGCCATCCGGTCGTTTGGCCGGTGGTCAAAGCTCTCAGGTTCCGTGACAGAGGGGGTGGCAGACGCGATGAGTCCGACTCCGGACGCCTGCGTGTGTCGCCTGCAACTCGTACGGAAAGGCCCCCTCCCATGTCCGGCAATGACGACATCGCTCATATCGAAGAAGAATTGCCGCTGCAGGATTTGCCGCTGGATGCCTGGCATCGTGGCAGGGGTGCGCGGATGGTCGGCTTTGCCGGCTATCATATGCCGATCCAATATGAAGGCATCATGGCCGAACACGCCTGGACGCGAGAGCATGCCGGGCTGTTCGACGTCAGCCATATGGGTCAGCTCACCTTCTCCGGCGAGGGCGTGGACGAGGCGCTCGAGCATCTGTTGCCGAGCGACATCAGAGGACTGAAGCCTTTCTGCCAGCGCTATTCGATGCTGCTGGACGAAGAGGGCGGCATATTGGACGACCTGATGGTCTCGCGCCTGGGCGGCGAGGCCTTTGACGGTGCGGACATCTACATGGTCGTCAACGGCGCGACCAAATATGACGATATCGGCTGGATGATCGAGCATCTGCCCGATGAAGTCGTCATGAATCATATGGACGAGCAGGCGCTGCTGGCCCTGCAAGGGCCGGAGGCGGGCGAGGCGCTGGCGGCGCTTATTCCAGAAACCGCCGAGATGATCTTCATGCAGTCGGGCCTGTTCACCTGGCGTGGCGTGCCGCTGTGGATCAGCCGTTCGGGCTATACCGGCGAGGACGGGTTCGAGATCAGCGTTCCCGCCGGGGATGCGGTGCTGCTGGCGGAGGCGCTGTGCGAATTGCCGCAGGTGAAGCCGATCGGCCTTGGCGCGCGGGACTCGCTGCGGCTGGAGGCGGGCTTGCCGCTCTATGGCCATGACCTGACGCCCGCCGTCAGCACCATCGGCGCGGATCTGGGCTTCGCCATCCAGAAGCGCCGCCGCGAGGAAGGCGGTTTCATCGGCTATGCCCGCGTGATGAAGGAACTGGCCGACGGGCCGGGCTCCAGGCGCGTGGGTCTGAAGATCGACGGCCGCTTGCCGGCCCGCGAGGGGGCGGCAATCTATGCCGGCGACGTGCTGGTGGGCGAGGTGACTTCGGGCGGCTTCGCCCCGACCCTGGGTGCGCCGATCGCCATGGGCTGGGTCAGCCTGCCCCATGCCGGTCTGGGCGAAGCGCTGGAGATCGAAGTGCGCGGACGTCGCATCGCTGCCACCGTTGCGCCGATGCCGTTCGTGCCGCACCGTTACCGCCGCAAGGCCTGACTGTTTTCGCTTTATTTGTTGCCGTGCTTTTCAAGCAAATCATTCAGTTTTTGTTGTCATGATTTTCAAGCAAATCACTTAGCTTGTTTATTGTCATGATTTTCCAGCAAATCATTCTGAGGGGAGTAAAACCATGAGCCGTTATTTCACCGACGAACATGAATGGATCGATGTTGAGGGCGAAATCGCCACCGTCGGCATCACCGACTATGCGCAGGAGCAGTTGGGCGACATCGTGTTCGTCGAACTGCCTGCCGAAGGCACCACGTTCGAAAAGGGCGACGACGCCGCCGTCGTGGAGTCGGTCAAGGCCGCTTCGGACGTCTATGCGCCGATCTCCGGCGAGGTCGTTGAAGCCAACAGCGCGCTGGAGGATGAGCCCGCTTTGGTGAACAGCGATGCGGAGGAGGACGGCTGGTTCTTCAAGCTGCGCATCGCGGATGCGAGCGAGCTGGAAGGCCTGATGAACGAAGCCGCCTACAAGAAGTTCGTGGCCTCGCTTTGAGTCTATCACCGTCGCCCCCGCGAAAGTGGGGATGACGACGCAGGAAAATATCATGCGCTACCTACCCCTTACCGACACCGACCGGCAGGAGATGCTGTCTGTCATCGGCGCGGCCAGCGTCGACGACCTGTTCGTTGACGTGCCCGCGCAGGCCCGCCTTTCCGGCCAGATCGCGGGCTTGCCCGATCACGCCAGCGAACTGGCGGTCGAACGCCATATGGCGGCCTTGGCGCGGAAGAATCTGTCGGCAGGGGAGGCGCCCTTCTTCCTGGGCGCGGGCGCCTACAGGCATCATGTCCCCGCCAGCGTCGATCATCTGATCCAGCGCGGCGAGTTCCTGACCGCCTACACGCCCTATCAGCCGGAAATCGCGCAGGGTACGTTGCAGGTGCTGTTCGAATTCCAGACGCAGGTCGCGCGCCTGCTCGGCTGCGATGTCGCCAACGCCTCCATGTATGACGGCTCGACCGCCTGCTGGGAAGCGATCGGCATGGCCCGCCGCATCACCAAGCGCGGCAAGGCGATCCTGTCCTCGGGCCTGCACCCCCATTATGTCTCGGTCGCCAACACCATGGCGAAGTTCACCGGCGACGCGCTGGTGCATGAGGCGCCCAAGCTCGACGCCGCCACCGACATCGAGGCGCTGATCGCCGGGATCGACAAGGATACGAGCTGCGTCGTCGTCCAATATCCCGACATTCTCGGCCGCATTGCCGACCTGACCCCGCTCGCGGAGGCCGCCCATGCGGCGGGCGCGCTGCTGATCGCCGTGGTGACGGAGCCGGTGGCGCTGGGCGCTTGTCGGGCGCCGGGCCATATGGGCGCGGACATCGTCGTTGGCGAAGGGCAGTCCATCGGCGTCGGCCTGCAATTTGGCGGGCCTTATCTGGGCCTGTTCGCGTGCAAGCAGAAATATGTCCGCCAGATGCCGGGCCGCCTCTGCGGCGAAACGGTGGACGCGGCGGGCAAGCGCGGCTTCGTGCTGACCCTCTCGACCCGCGAGCAGCATATCCGCCGCGAAAAGGCGACGTCGAACATCTGCACCAACTCGGGCCTCTGCGCGCTGGCGTTCAGTATTCACATGACGCTGCTGGGCGAGAAGGGATTGCGGGAGCTGGCGATGCTCAACCATGGACTCGCGGTTCAGGCCGCCGACCGTCTGCGTCAGGTGCCGGGCGTCACGCTGCTCAACGACAGCTTCTTCAACGAGTTTACCTTGCTCCTGTCGAAGGACGCCCGCGAAATCGTCCGCACCCTAGCCGACAAGGGCGTGCTGGGCGGCGTGTCGCTCGGCCGCCTGTTCCCCGACGCGCCGGAGATCGGCCACGGGCTGGTCGTCGCCGTCACCGAAACCGTGACGCCGGAAGATATCGAGACCTTTGCCAAGGCGCTTGAGGAGGAACTGGCATGACCATGTTGAAGGAAGGCCGTCCTACCGCGCCGCAAGCCGTGACAGAGGCCGACGCCGCGCCCGCCACCGCCACCGGCAATCGCGCGCTGATGCTGGAGGAAGCGCTGATCTTCGAGATCGGATCGACCGACACTACCGGCGTGGATTTCGCGGAGGCGCCCAAGGTCGCGAGCCGGCTCGGCAATCTTGCGCGCACGGACGGCATCGGCCTGCCGGGCCTGTCGGAACAGGAAACGGTGCGCCACTATACGCGCCTCAGCCGCCAGAATTACGCTATCGACCTTGGCCTGTTCCCGCTTGGGTCGTGCACGATGAAGCACAACCCGCGCCTCAACGAAAAGGTCGCGCGGATGCCCGGTTTTGCCGACCTCCATCCGCTTGCGCCCCAATCGACGGTGCAGGGCGCGCTGGCGGTGATCCATGAATTGGCCGAATGGCTCATCAAGCTGACCGGCATGCACTCGGTCGCGATGAGCCCCAAGGCGGGCGCGCATGGCGAGCTGTGCGGCCTGCTCGCGATCCGCGCCGCCCTCGAAGCCCGTGGAGACGCCCGCAGCGTCATCCTCGTCCCGGAAAGCGCCCATGGCACCAATCCCGCCACCGCGGCCTTCTGCGGCTATAAGGTCGAGGATATTCCGGCGACCCCTGACGGCCGCGTCGATCTGGAAGCCTTGAAGGCCCGTCTCGGCCCGGATGTCGCGGCGGTGATGATCACCAACCCCAACACCTGCGGCCTGTTCGAGCGCGACATGAAGACGATCTCCGACGCGGTCCACGCCGCCGGGGCCTTCGTCTATTGCGACGGTGCGAACTTCAACGCCATTGTCGGCCGGGTCCGCCCCGGCGACCTGGGCGTCGACGCGATGCACATCAACCTGCACAAGACCTTCTCCACGCCCCATGGCGGCGGCGGTCCCGGTTCCGGCCCGGTTGTGCTGTCGGAAGCGCTGGCCCCCTTCGCGCCGCTGCCCTTCGTCGAAAAGCAGGGCGATGGCTTCGCGCTGGTCGAGGAAGAAACGGCTGGGGAGCATCACGGCCGGTCCTTTGGCCGCATGGTCGCTTTCCACGGTCAGATGGGCATGTTCACCCGCGCGCTGACCTATATCCTCAGCCACGGCGCGGACGGTCTGCGTCAGGTCGCGAACGACGCGGTGCTTAACGCCAATTACATCCTGCGCAGTCTGGACGACGTGCTGGACGCCCCCTTCGGCGCCAGCGGCCCCTGCATGCATGAGGCTCTGTTCAGCGACAAGGGGCTGGCCGAAGGCTTCACCACGCTCGACATCGCCAAGGGGCTGATCGATGAAGGCTTCCACCCGATGACCATGTATTTCCCTCTGGTCGTCCATGGCGCGATGCTGGTCGAACCGACCGAGACGGAGAGCAAGACCGCGCTTGACCAGTTCATCCTGGCGCTGCGCAGCCTGGCGGAGCGCGCCAAGGCGGGCGATGAGGCGCTGAAGGGCGCGCCCTATTTCGCCCCGCGCCGCCGCCTTGATGAGACGCTCGCCGCGCGCAAGCCGGTCCTCACCTGGACGGAACCCGCGCTGGCGGAAGCCGCCGAATGACGGACCGGCCGGAGCCGTGGGAACCCGGTTCCGGCCTCGTTTCTGCCGGGAAGCGCATTGCTCCCGCGACGGAGCGCAACCGCGAGGCCATTTTCGCGGTGCTGCGCGGGGAACTGCCATCCTCCGGCCTTGTGCTGGAGGTGGCAAGCGGCAGCGGCGAACATGCGATCCATTTCGCTGCCGCATTGCCCGCGCTCGACTGGCAGCCGAGCGATCCCGATCCGGCAGCGCTGGCTTCCATCGAAGCATGGCGCGAGGAAGCGGGTCTTCCCAATGTGCGTCCGCCGGTCAGGCTCGATGCGTCCGCCGATTGGCCGGTGGATCGCGCCGACGCGATCCTCTGCATCAATATGGTCCACATCTCCCCTTGGAGTGCGACGCTCGGGCTGCTGCGTGGGGCTGAGGCGTGCCTGCCTCCCGACGGCTTGCTTTATCTCTACGGTCCCTATCTGCGCGACGATGTGGAAACCGCGCCCAGCAATCTGGCATTCGATGCTTCGCTCAAGGCCCGCGACCCGCAATGGGGCCTGCGCCGCGTCGAGGATGTGATCGCCGCTGCCCATGCCCAAAGGTTGCGCTTCGACCGTCTCCTGGAAATGCCTGCCAACAACCTGTCGTTGCTATTTCGACGGCGATATTGAAAGACCGGCGTGCTCCTGCCTGCGCAGGAGCGCGAAGTGCCCAGCAGGACCGATGCCCGAAACTCTCCTCTCCCTCGTCACCGCCGAACTCGCCGGCCCCGCCGACCCTCGCGCGGCGGCCATGGCAGGCGCGCTCGCCGCTCAATATCCCGATGCCTCGCGGGCCGTGCTCTTCTACGGCTCCTGCCTGCGGGAGAAGAATCTCGACGGGTTGATGCTGGATTTCTATCTGATCGTGTCGGATTATCGCGCCGCCTATGGAAAGCGCTGGCTCTCGACCGCCAACCGTCTGATCCCGCCCAATGTATTCCCCTTCGAGCATAACGGCCTGATCGCCAAATATGCCGTGCTGTCGGAGGCGGATTTTGCGCGGCTGAACAGTCCTGCCGCCGACAATGTCTCGGTCTGGGCACGCTTTGCCCAGCCAGCGAGACTGCTTTGGGCGGCGGACGACCTTGCCCGGCAGCGCGCCATCGGCGCCGTCGCCAGCGCCGCTCCGGCCTTGCTGTCTCTCGCCCGTCCGATGGCGGGGGGGCAGGATGCGTTGTCGCTCTGGAAGACAGGCTTCACCCTTACCTATGGGGCGGAGTTGCGCGCGGAGCGGAAAGGCCGTTCCTTTTCCATCGTCGATGCCGATCCCGACCGCTATCGCCGTTTCGGGGAGGCTGCGCTGGCGCAGGGCCTTCCGCCGTCGCCCACGCCGGATCAGGCGGCTATTCGCTGGCGGCGGCTGCAAAGGCGGGGCAAATGGCTTTCCGTCATCCGTCTCGCAAAGGCCAGCTTCACCTATGCGGGCGGCATCGATTATCTCGCCTGGAAGATCAACCGTCATGCGGGCACGCAAATCGAGATCAAGCCCTGGCAGCGCCGCTGGCCGCTGATCGGCGCGCTTACTCTGCTGCCGCGGCTGTTCCGGGGTGGTGCGATCCGTTGAGCGCGTGGGACAGCGCCTGTGCCAGGCCCGTCAGCGTATAGGGCTTGCGCAGCACTTCATGCCCCGCAAAATCTGCGCTTTCAATGGTATCGCCCGCATAGCCGGTAACGAACAGCACCGGCAGATGCGCACAGCCGGCGGGCAGGGTGCGGATCATTTCCGGCCCGGTCATGTCGGGCATCAGCACGTCGCTCATGATGAGGCCGATGTCGCGATGGCTGGTCAGCAGCTTCGCCGCCTTTGAAGGATGGTCGCACGCCACCGGCAGATGGCCAAGTTCCGCCAGCGCCGCCATCGTCTGGTTGAGGACGCGGGGATCGTCCTCCACCACCAGGATGCGCGTCGGCGGATGCAGGACAGGTTCCCGGTCGGGGGCATGCGCGTCGACCGCATCCTCACCCTCCGCGCCGATATGGCGGGGCAGGTAGATGTGGACGCTGGTGCCCTGACCGGGTTCGGATTCGATGCGGATCTCGCCCTCGCTCTGATGCACGAAGCCGAAAATCTGGCTGAGGCCCAGGCCCGTGCCCTTGCCGACCGGCTTGGTCGTGAAAAAGGGTTCGAACACGCGGGAGAGGATTTCGGGCGTCATGCCGCAGCCATCGTCGCTGACGCTCAGCATCACATATTCGCCGCCCGCGCATTCCCCGATCTCCTGGGGCGCGAGTTGGGCGCGACCGGTCCTGATGACCAAGCGGCCGCGTCCATCCATCGCATCCCGCGCATTGACGCACAGGTTCAATATCGCATTTTCCATCTGATGCTGGTCGACGAAGATCCGCCAGCCTTGCGCTTCCTTTTCGAAGGCCATGGTGATCTGATCACCGATCGACCGGTCGATCAGATCCGAGAGGCCCGCCACCAACGCATCGGGATCGACCGCATTGGGCAATAGCGGTTCGGATCGGGCAAAGGCCAGCAGGCGGCGGGTGAGGGCGGCGGCGCGATTGGCCCCCTCCATCGCATTGTCGAGGTGGCGGCTCGCCTCCTGCGGTTTCAGGCGCAGCTTGCGCTTGGCCAGTTCCAGCCCGCCGACCACCACCGCCAGCATATTGTTGAAGTCGTGGGCGATGCCGCCGGTGAGCTGGCCCACGGCGTCCATCTTCTGCATCTGGCGCAGATTTTCCTCAGCGGCGGCGCGCTCGGTGGTTTGCTTCTTGAGCTGCTCATAGGCGTCGGACAGTTCGGCCGTGCGCGCGGCGACCGCCGCTTCCAGCCGGTCGGCGCGCTCGCCTTCATTCTCAGCCTGCCGCCGCGCATTGCGCCGCTCGCTATAGGCGGCATTGGCAAACCACAGCGCGAACAGCACGCAGACCAGCAGCACCAGGCCGAAAAGTTGCGAGGTCTTGCCGAACCACGCATTGCGGTCCCCGGCCAGCGACACGGCTTCGCTGCGTTCCTGCAACCGGGCATTTTCCGCCTGGATGACCCGGTCCAGCAGGGCGGTGATGCGCATCAGGTCCCGCGATTTGCCCGCCTGATGGAACTGGGCGAGTGCGCCTACCTTCTGATCATAGGTGGTGCGCAGCCCGATCTCGCTCAACGTCTTGCCCCGTTGGTCGAACGCCGCCTGCAGCGCCAGTACGTTGCCGCGCTGCCAGTCGGAATGGCGGGTGGTATAGTTCAGGGTCTTGAGCTGGCTTGCGGCGGTGCGCCACTGATCCTGGAACAGCCGGCCCGTATCGGGGTCGAGGCTAATGACATAGCGGGCCAGAGTCACCTCCGCCCTTGCGGTTTTGGCCTCGAAAGCGCGGGCGAGGGCAATGGTCTCGAAACTGCGGCGCTGTTCCTTCAGCGCGCGCTCATGGTCGCGCGCGGCGTGGCTGGCGCTGTACAGCAATATGCCGAGCGACCCGACCAGCAGAACGACCAGCACCAGCGGCAGGAAGCGGGCTGTGATCGCTCGCCACCCGGTCACCTGTTCATCCATGAAAAACCCGTCCGCCATCGACAGTTACACTAGACGAACAATATTAAGCGAGAAATGCCACAGGTGGAAAGTTCCGATTTCGCGTGAAAATACGTCGCGTTAAATGCCCGTCCGGTCGTGCGGTCGAGATGAAGGCGCGATCAGCCGATGGCGCCCGTGGCCTTGCCTGCCGCTTCGAACATCGCAATGATCTGGCCCACCTGTTCGTCGCTATGTTCGGCGCAGAGCGAACAGCGCAGCAGGAAGGTCCCCGCCGGGGTCGCCGGGGGACGCGCCATGTTGACGTAGAGGCCCAGTTCCAGCAGCGCTTGCCACATGGCCACCGCCTGGGTCTGGTCGGTCAGGATCACCGCGATGATCGCGGATTGCGGGGTTTCCGTGCCGAGCCTGAAGCCGAGGTCCTGAAGCCCCTTGTGCAGCCGCTGGCTGTTCTTCCACAGATGGGCACGCTTCTCGCCCGCATGCATCAGCTTGCGGATGGAGGTCGCGGCCGTGGCGACGACGCTGGGTGGCAGCGAGGCGGTGAAGACATAGGGACGGCAGACGAGGCGCAGCACCTCGAACTTCGGATGGTTGGAGACGCAGAAGCCGCCGACCGTGCCGACCGACTTGGAGAAGGTGCCGACGACGAAATCGACGTCCTTTTCCACGCCCTGCTCTTCATAGACGCCACGGCCATTGGGGCCGAAAAAGCCCATGCCATGGGCTTCGTCGACCAGGATCATGCAATTGGGATGCTTGCGCACCGCCGCGACCATCTCCGGCAGCGGAGCGACATCGCCCAGCATCGAATAGACGCCCTCCAGCACCACCAGCTTCAGCGCGTCGGCGGGCAGGCGGCCAAGACGCTTGTCCAGATCCTCGACGCTGTTGTGGCGGAAGCGGACGATTTCCGCATCGCCCAGGAAGCAGCCGTCATAGATGGAGGCATGGCTGTCGGCGTCGAGAATGACGTAATCGCCCCTGCCCGCCAGCGTGGAGATCATGCCCAGATTCGCCTGATAGCCGGTCGAAAAGACCATAGCGCCGGACGTGCCGTAAAACTCCTTGAGCGCGTCCTCGACCTCTTTGTGCCCCTGATAGGTGCCGTTCAGCACGCGGCTGCCGGTCGTGCCCGCGCCGAATTCGTCCAGCGCCTTCTTGCCCGCCGCGACCACGTCCGGATCGAAGGTCATGCCCATATAATTATAGGTGCCGAGCAGGATCGTGTCCTTGCCCTTGATGACCGCCTGGGTCGGTGACTTCACCTCGTCCATCACGATCGCGAAGGGATCGCGCACGCCGGTAGCCAGCAGCGCCTCGCGCTCAGCGATCAAAGGGTCGAATTTGGAGAAGAGGTCACGGGTTTCGGTCGTCATATGTGGTCCCAATAGCCGTTGGTCCGGGGCAGAACCGGACGCTAAGCGAATATGCGGGCGCCGTCGCCAGCGCCAAGGATCAGTATAGCCGGCTTCAGCCCTTAAGCTTCGCCACGGCTTCCACGAGCTGGCCGATGGTCTCGATCTCGGCCTGCATGTTCATGGTGATGATGATGTCGAATTCGTCCTCGATCGCGGCGACGAAGTCCATCACGGTCAGGCTGTCCCACTCCAGATCGCCCGCGAAAGTGGTGGCTTCGGTCAGGTCCGCGCCCTTTTTGTTGAAAGGCGCGATCTGGCTCAAAACGCTGTCGAAAATCTGCTGGCGATCCGTCATTATCCGTGGTGCTTTCCGTGAAAGAGCGGCTTTTGCCCTCAAGCGTCACTCTTTGGCAAGGGAATAAGGCGGCAATCGGGCATGAGTGTCGCGAAAAAGGGGAGGGGAAGATGACGGACGCGGTTAATGCTCCGGTGCCCAATGCGATCCACCTGCTGCGCACGGCGGTGCAGACCAATATGCAACTGAGCCAGATGGCCGATCAGAAGGCGAATATGCTGATCGGCGCTTCGATGGTGATCTTCACCTTATGCGTTGCGCAGTTGCGGTCCGGGGCGCTGGTCTGGCCGGTGGCGGTTCTGGCGGTGGGGGTTTTTCTGGCCGCGACCTGCGCGATCCTCGCGGTGTTGCCCAGCGTTGGCCGGCCGTCGGGGCAAGTGGGGGAGGGCGACAATCTGCTGTTCTTCGGCATCTTCACCAGTCTTAGCGAGGCTGAGTTCAGCGAGCGGATGATGGCGCTCGTCGCGGATGACGAGGCGCTGTGCCGGGCGATGCTGCGCGACATGTACCAGAATGGACAAGTGCTCCAGCGGCGGAAATATCGCTATCTGGGCTATGCGTACCGCTTGTTTTTGACTGGCGTGGTGATGAGCTTCGCGGCGCTGGTGGTAGATTTGGCGTTGGCGTGGAGGTGAAGCTGCAAACGCTCACCAAATTCGTCATGCTGAAACGGGTTTAGCATGACGGTTCCCAATGGAAATCCCTGCGCGTCCGGGCAAATTACCGGAAATTGTCTGCGTAGGCCTGAAGTTTCAATGCCTTCGGCGCCGTTGGGATCACCGTATAGGCAATCCCCTCCCGCTCCGCATAGGCACGCGCCGCTTCTTGCGAGGGGAAGCTCAGCTTGATCTGCTGGTTCATATCGCCGGACCCGGCCCAGCCGGTCAGCGGGTCGGGCTTCTTCGCTTCGGCGGGCGCATATTCCAGCACCCATTTATGGGTCAGCGCCTTGCCGGATTGTAGGGCATTCTTCTGGATCTGATAGATGCGCGCGCTCATCGCGATAAAGACTCCTCGCAGGATTTGGTGCTGCGTTGCACCAGCGAACGGACCCAAGTCAAGGCCAAGTCAGGGCTTCCCCTTGGCATCGGCGCGTTTCGTGCGCAAAGTGGCGCTGGCCGCCGCCGGATCGTCGGGCCAGGGATGCCTGGGATAGCGCCCGCGCATCTCCTTCGCCACCGCGCTCCAGCTTCCCGCCCAGAAGCCGGGCAGGTCGCGCGTGGTCTGGATCGGGCGGCCTGCTGGCGAGGTGAGCGACAAGACCAGCGGAATGCGCTGGCTGCCCACCACCGGATGTTCGGCCAGGCCGAACAACGCCTGCACGCGCAGTTCGACGCGTGGGCCTCCTTCGGCGGCATAGTCGATTTCATGGGCGCTGCCCGCGGGCGAACGGAAATCGGGCGGAGCGAGCCGGTCGATCTGCTGCTTGCCGTCCCAGCCGATCAGGCCTTCGAGCACGCCGGAAAGCTGCGACCGATCGATGTCGGACAGGCGGCGCTTGCCTTGTAGAAGCGATGGCAGCCATTCGTCCAGCGTTTCCATCAGGGCTGCGTCCGACAGCGTCTCCACCCCCGCAAATTCCGCCCGCATCCGGAGCGAACGCGCCGTGTCGGACCATGGGAGCAGGTCCAGCCCGCCTTGGCGCACGCCGTCGGTCAGGGCAGCGACCACCGCTTCGGGATCGGGGCGGTCGTCGGAGCCGGAGGACAGCCTGACCGCCCCCAATCGCCGCTCCCGCAGCGCCTCGATCCCGCCATTGGCCGGGCGGAAACGCACCGTGCGATGCTCCGCGATGCGGGCGCCGAACAGGGCAATGACCTCCGCCTCGCTGATCGGCGCGGCGGAGAGGATGCGGGCGCCAGCGGCGCTCCCTTGAACCTCTCCGACCGCCAGCCATTCCTCCCGCGCCAGGGGGTTGAGCGGGTCGAGCCGGAAGCCTCGCCCGCCGACGCTGGCCCAATCCGCGCCGTCGGCCGAACGGCGCTTGGATACGCGGTCGGGGAAGGCGAGAGCGAGGCAGAGGCCGGTTTCATGGCCTCCCCGGCCTCCTCCAAGCGGGCGGGGAGCCAGGCGCGCCCACCGCCTCGCCATGGCGCGAGCCGCGTCCGCACGCTTGCCGCTCTCCCGCCGCCAGCGTATCCTCCGCTGCGACAGGTCGGTGTCCTGTCCACCCACGCCGCGCTCGCCCAGCAGCACCGCAATCTCCGCCGCGATCTCTGCCAGTCCCATTTCGCCCGCTCGCACCAGCATATGGCCGATGCGGGGTTCCAGCGGCAGCTTCGCCAGCGCCTTGCCATGTGCGGTGATCCGCCCGTCCGCGCCCAGCGCTTCCAGCACAGTCAGCCGTTTCCGCGCTTCCGCCACCGCGGCGGCAGGCGGCGCGTCCAGCCAGCGCAGGTCGCCCGGATCGTTCACGCCCCAGAGCGCGCAATCGAGAATCAGGCTGGAAAGGTCGCTCTCCAAAATCTCCGGCGGGTCGAAGGGCGGCATGCCCGCCGTCGCCGCCGCTTCCCACAGGCGATAGGCGACGCCCGGCCGCTGGCGCGCCGCCCGGCCGGCGCGCTGGGTCGCCGCCGCCTGGCTGGCCCGCTCCGTCACCAGCCGAGTCACGCCCGCCGCCCGGTCATAGCGCGGCCGCCGCGCCAGCCCGCTATCGACCACGATCCGCACGCCATCGATGGTCAGGCTGGTTTCCGCAATGGAGGTGGCGAGGATGACTTTCCGCCGCCCTTCCCGAGAAGGCCGGATAGCGGCCCGCTGCGCCGCCGGATCGAGTGATCCGTGCAGTTTGTGGACTTCCACGCCCGCGCCCTCCAGCCGCTCCGCCGTCCGCTCGATCTCCGCCACGCCGGGCAGGAAGGCTAGCAGATCGCCCTCGGCCTCCTCGCTCAGCGCCCGGCGGATGGTCGCCGCCATCTCATGCTCGATCCGCTTTTCCGCGGCACGTCCGACAGGGCGCAGTTCCAGCGGCTGGATGCGGCCTTCGCTCTCCACGACCGGAGCGCCGTCCAACAGCGCGGCAAAGCGCGCCCCGTCCAGCGTTGCGGACATGGGCACGATGCGCAGATCGGGCCGCAGCGCGCCCTGGGCGTCAAGGGCCAGGGCCAGCCCGAAATCGCCATCCAGGCTGCGCTCATGCACTTCGTCGAACAGAACGGCGGAGACGCCCGACAGCTCGGGATCATCCTGTATCCGTCGCACGAAAATGCCCTCGGTCAGCACCAGCAGCCGCGTAGCCTTGGATGCCTTTGTGTCCAGGCGCGTTGCATAGCCGACCGTGCCGCCCACATCCTCGCCCATCAGCTCGGCAATCCGCTCCGCCGCCGCCCGCGCCGCCAGCCTTCGGGGCGAAAGCAGCAGGATCTGGCCCGTGCACCATGGCTCGTCCAACAGGGCGGGGGCCACGGCCGTCGTCTTGCCCGCGCCCGGCGGCGCCACCAGCACGGCATTGCTCCCTTCGCGCAAGGCGGCGAGCAGGTCGGGCAACACGGCATGGATCGGCAGGGGGATCGGCGGGGCGGTCATCGCTGCCCCCTCTCGCGCCATTCGCGCCTCAACGCAATGATTCAGCCGAACAGCAGCGCGTGGATCGGGTTCCTGGGGTCCAGCAGCATCTTGGCGGTCAGCGCCAGCGACAGGGCGATCAGCAGCGGTCGGATCAACCGGCTGCCGAAGCGCATCGCCAACCGCGATCCGATCTGCCCGCCGGTGATGCTGCCCACCGCCATGGCGAGGCCGACGATCCAGATCACATGCCCGCCTGCGATCATGGTCAGCAGCCCGGCCAGGTTGCTGGCGAAATTCGCCGCCTTGGTCTGCGCCGTTGCGCGCACCAGGCCAAGGCCGCCCAAAGCGATGAAGATGGTGGTGTAGAAGGCCCCTGCGCCTGGCCCGAAAAAGCCGTCGTAAAAGCCGATCGCGCCGATCGGCAGGCTGAGCGTCACCATGCCGACCCGCTGGTGCCGGTCCATTTCGCTGATCCTGGGCGAAAAGGTGAAATAGCCCGCCAGCGCGATCAGCAGCGCGGGCATCAGTCCGGCGAGAATGGATGGATCGACCCTCTGCAACAACCATGCTCCGCCCGCCGAGCCGAGAAAGGCGGCGATAAGCGGCCAGCGATAGACCTTGAGGTCCATATGTCCCGCCCGCGCATAGGCGATGCAGGCGCCGAAAGTGCCGAGCGAGGATTGCAGCTTGTTGGTCGCAACCGCCGCGACGGGCGGTATTCCAGCGGCCAGCAAGGCGGGCAGGGCGATCAACCCGCCGCCGCCCGCCATCGCGTCGATGCACCCCGCCATCAGCGCGGCGGCCATCAGAAAGGCGATGGTTTCAGGGGAGGGGATCAGGGGTGGAATATGCTGGATGGATGAAAATATTCGGTGTTCCTGCCTTCGCGGGAACACCCACCCCAAACGAACCGGGGGTCTATTTCCTCAATAAGCCCGCGCAATGGCAAACTCGACCCCTTCGGTCAGCGCCGCCTTGGCCTTGCCATTGTCGAACATGCCGAGCGCATCGATCGCGCGCTGGCCATAATGGCGCGCCCGCGCCAGCGTGTCGGCAATCGCGCCCGTCTTGCGCAGCAGGCCGGTGGCGTGGGCCAGATCCTCGTCGCTGGCCCGGTTGCCCGCAATCGCCGCCTTCCAGAAGGCGCGTTCCTCGTCCGAACCCCGCGCATAGGCCAGAATCACTGGCAGCGTCACCTTGCCGTCGCGGAAATCGTCCCCCGCATCCTTGCCCATGGTCGCGCCGTCCGACTCATAGTCGATGGCGTCGTCGATGAGCTGGAAGGCGATGCCGAGGTTGCGGCCATAGACGTCGAGCGCCTGCTCCTCCGCCTCGTTGCGGTCCGCGACAACGGCGGAAATCCGGCATGCGGCGGCGAACAGGGCGGCGGTCTTGGCACCGATGATGTCGAGATATTGCTCTTCGCTGGTGTCGATCTTGCGCTGGGCGGTGAGTTGGTTGACCTCGCCCTCCGCGATCACGGCGGAGGCGTTGGAGAGGATCTTCAGCACCTTGAGCGACTCCGCCTCGACCATTAGCTCGAAGGAGCGGGAGAAGAGGAAATCGCCCACGAGAACGCTTGCGCTGTTGCCCCAGATGATGTTCGCGGTCTTGCGGCCCCGGCGAAGACCCGATCCGTCGACGACATCGTCGTGCAGCAGGGTGGCGGTGTGAATGAACTCGACCGCGGCCGCCAGCTTGTAATGGCGCGATCCGGCATAGCCCACCAGATCGGCGCAGGCGAGCGTCAGCATCGGCCGCATCCGCTTGCCGCCGCCCGCGATCAGATGACCGGCGAGTTCGGGGATCAGCGGAATGCGCGACTGCATTCGGTCCAGGATCACGGCATTCACCTGGTTCATGCCCTCAGCGACCAGCGCCATCATGGGGGCGAGCGAAGGCGCGCTGTTGGCGCGGCCGATGGGATGGACATTGCCGGTGGCGGATGCTGTCATGACAAGCGCCATGTGGCGGGCCAAAATGCTAAAGGCAAGCGGGAATAGCTTGCGCGGGCGGCCGGAAGGCGCAAAAAGCGCCCGATATTTGATTGACGCATCGCTCGGTCGGGAAACCGGTACCCACTTTCCCTAGCGATGCTCTGCCGGAGGACCAGAGTGGACGAGACTTTGAAGCGCTATCGCGAGAGCATCGACAATATCGACGCGGCGCTGGTCTTCATGCTGGCCGAGCGGTTCAAGATCACCCAGGCCGTCGGGGAGTACAAGGCGACCCACGACCTGCCCCCCGCCGATCCGGGCCGGGAGGAACGCCAGATCGCGCGCCTGCGCCAACTGGCGACCGACGCCAATCTGGACCCCGACTTCACCGAGAAATTCTTGCGCTTCATCATCGATGAGGTGATCCGTCATCATGAGCGGCTGCGCGAAAATCAGAGCTGAGATCAGGCCGGTTCGGTGATTTCCTGACCGCGCGCTGGCCGTGTCGACCGGCCCAGCATCACCCCGCCAAGCGCCAGTGCGAAGCCGATGATCTGCACCGGCCCCAGCCTTTCTCCGAACAGCAGCCATGCCTCGATCGCGGCGAGCGGCGGCACCAGCAGCAACAGCATCGACATGCGCGTCGGCCCCTGATGCCGCACCAGCCACACCAGCAGCGACAGCCCGCCCGCCGACAGGCCCAGCACCGACCAGCCCAGGCCCAGCCAGAGGATGGGATTTCCGTCCCAACGATGTTCGCCCACGATCAGCGCCGCCGTCAGCGCGACCAGCGCGCCGCCCGCATTCTGCACCGCGCCTGAAATCGCGATGCCATCGCCGGCAATCGCCCCGCGCTGGATCATCGTGCCGCCCGCGATGCCCAGCACCGCCACCATTCCCGCCAGTGCAGGCCATATCGTGATCGATCCCCCGCCCGAACGCTCGATCGCGGGAAGCAGCACGCAGCCGACGCCAAGGATCGCGATCGCCAATCCGCCCCAAGCGCGTGCCGGCAACCGATCCCCCAGGAAAGCGACGCTCGCCACCGCGACCATCAGCGGTTGCAGCGCGCCCAGCAACGCCATGACCCCGGCGGGCATGCCGTTGTTCACCGCCCACCAACTGAGCGTCAGGTAAAAGCCGTGCAGCATCGCCCCAGCCGCCAGGTGCAGCGCCAGCCGCCGTCCGTGAGGCAGGGCTTGCCGTGCATAAAAGGCGGCCCCTGTCAGCAGCAGCGTCGTCAGCGTCAGTCGCAGGGCAAGGATCAGTTCCGGTGCGGCATGCGGCACCATGGCCCGCGCGACGATGAAGCCGGTCGACCAGATGAGAATGAAGAGAAGAGAGGCGAGAGCGGCGATCATGGTCGCGCCTTTGGCCTATCGGCACTCGGCTGTCGAGTTTTGGCCAATTGCGGACGTTTGATATATCGTCATCCCAGCGTTGGCTTTCGCCGCCCTTCGGGTCGCTGGGATGACGGAAATGATGTCGGCTTCCCACCCGAAACCGTCTCGCTCATTCCCGCCCCGCCCGGACCGCAGCGCCGCCGGCAAAGGGCGTGATCGCGACCAGCAACAATGACGCCGCGCCCAGGAATTTGAGCGCCGCGCCGCTGCCGTCGCCCAGTGTCCCGGCGCCGAAGATCAGCAGCGGCACGGCCAGCGGCAGCGCCAGCAATCCCGCCAAGGCACCGCTCGACCGCAGCCCGGCGGTCAATGTCGCCACCAGCAGCCCCAGTGCCGCCAGCGCGGGCGTGCCGATCAGCAGGCCCGCCTCCAGCAAGCCGATGGTCGCGCCATCCAGCTTCAACAGGGCAGCGGCAGGCAGGGTGGCGATCATCAGCGCGGGGCCGAAGCCCAGCCAATGCGCGATCAGCCGTGCCAGCACGACCATCTCCTCCCCGATCCCGCGCAGCGCGATCTGGTCGAGCACGCCCGCGTCCCGGTCCGGCGCCACCAGCCGGTCCACCGGCAAAAGGCTGGCGAGCAGCGCCGCGATCCACAGCATGCCGCCGCCGGTCCGCCGCAACAAGGCGGCATCGGGGCCCACGGCGAAGGGGTAGAGGCTGGCGACCAGCAACAGAAAGGCGACGGGCAGCCACAACCCGGCTGACTGCCAGGCTTGCCGCAAATCGCGGCTGGCCAGGGTCAGGAGGATATTCACGCGTCCTCCGCCCCGAAATCCGCCATGGCCAGCACCACCGGCGTCACCAGCGGCACGGGCTGATGCGACGCAGCGATGACGATGCCGCCCTTGGCCAGATGCACCGCCACCGCATCGCCCAGCAGTTCCAGCGCCGCATCGTCCAGCCCGTTGCCCGGTTCGTCGAGCAGCCAGATCGGCGCGCCGCTCGCGATCACTCGCGCCAGCGCCGCCCGCTTGCGCTGGCCGGTCGACAGCATGCGCACCGGCACCTGGCGGAGCGGCTCCAGCGCCATCGCCGCCAAAGCCGCGTCCAGCGCGCCCGGCGCCGCCGCATCCAGCCGCGCCCAGAAGCCAAGCGCCGCGCCCAGCGGCTGCTCCATGTCGAGCGCCAGCCGTTCGTCGGTCAGTGCGACCCGGCCATGGCGATCCACCGTTCCCGCCGAAGCGCGCAGCAGCCCCGCGCAGATCCGCATCAGGCTGGACTTGCCGATGCCGTTCGGCCCTTTCAGCAGGGCGCTGCCGCCCGGCTCCATTGCAAGGTCGACGCCGCGGAACAGCAACCGCCCTCCGCGCACGCAGGCGACGTCCGACAGGTGCAATCCCACCCGGCTCATAGGGTGACCATGTCCTCCAAGACATGCATGTCGAGGTCGGACAGGCCGAAATGATGGCCGATTTCATGCACCACCACATGGGTAATCAGCATGTCGAGCGGCACGCCGGTTTCCACCCATTCGTCCAGCAGCGGACGGCGGAACAGATGCACGGTCGGCGGCATGTCGCCGGTCTGCGCGGCTTCCCCCACCGGCCGGCCGGAATAGAGGCCGGTGAGGCCGAAGGGATCGTCGATCTCCATCTCCTTGAGTATCCGGGGATCGGCAAATTCCTCCACGAACAGCACGACGTCGGAAAGATGCGACCGGAACGGTTCGGGCAGGCGCGTCAATGCCTTCAGCGCCAGCTTTTCGATATCCTCGCGCGTTGGCGCAAATCGGGGTGGTTGACCGGCATCGTGCATAGGGAAGACATAAAGCATGTTCCGAATCGTCTGCAAACACTCGACGCACCGGAAAATGGGTTAATGCCGCCAGATGAGGCGAGGAAAAGTCAGGAAAAACAGATGATCGCGAAACTGGATGGAGAGGAACGGGCTCTGGCGCTCAGGAACCTGCCCGAGTGGGCGGCTGTTCAAGACCCGGACGGCATCCGCCGCCTCTTCACGTTCAAGGATTTTACCGCCGCCTTCGGTTTCATGACGCAGGTGGCGCTGCTCGCGGAAAAGGCGGACCACCATCCCGAATGGTCGAATGTCTACAACCGGGTCGACATCATATTGACCACCCACGATGCGGGCGGCCTGTCGCGTCGCGACATCGACCTCGCCACGCAGATCGACGCCCTTTTGTAAGCCCTATTGCGACGCGTTCCCCTCGATCCGGTCGTCATAGCCGCTAAGCGCGGACATGACTGCCGGGTCACGGGCATAAAGCTGGCGCAGCAGCGCCAGCCGGGCGTCGGTGCCCGTGCAAAGCTCCGCTATATTCTCCTGCAAATAGGCAAGTCGTTCCGCATCATAGGCTTCCTCGCCGCGAAAATGGTCGCAACTGTCGCGGTCCACCATGTAGCGCGTCACCTCATCGGGAAAGGGCTGGGCGTCGGCCGCGCCGTCAGAGGGTGGCAGGTCCGGGACATAGGCCGGGGGCGGGCTGTCGGCTATGGAGGGCTTTGTCGGCAGCGGCCGCAACGATGCCGTCACGGTCGGATCGGGGTGCGCGCGGCGTCCGGCCTTCCGTTCGTCGCCTTGCGCCGCCTGCATGTCGGCAAGGGCGGGATCGATCTCGGGAAGAATGGCGGGGGCTGCCAGAGACGCCGCCTCTTCGCGGGGCCGCGGCGCATCCGGCGTCATGGACGAATCGGGAAGGGCGGCCGGTTGGCCAGGCCGTTCTCTCGCGCTCACCTGCTCGTCGGGGGCTGGGGAACAGCCGGCAACCAGCGCCAGCACCATGATTGGAAACAGCGTCCGGCCTGCGTTCACCCGATCTCCTCTCGCAAGCTGGCGATCAGATCAGCGACATGGTCCAGCCGCCCTTCCTCTTCATCAAGGATCGCCAGGAAAGCGGCCCGCCTATATCGATGCACTGCCTCGTGGGAAAGGCGGCTTGCTGCGGGACATGCCGAAATCACGATATCCAGCAGCCGCTCCACTCCGTGGAGCCGTCCCCAGAGATAATCATTCTCGCGATAGGCGCGGCTGAAGAAGGCGCCGAAATTGTTGAATTCAATGCCTTTCAGCGTCCCTTCCGCTCCGCCGGGCCGGATCGCGCTGCAATCTTCCGGCGAAATCCTGTCGACCTTGACCGGATCATATTCGTCCATCCCATGGCCCTGCAGCAGCGGCAGGGTGGCGATGTCGTAAAAGGGAAAGCCGAGATAGGCGAGCAGCATGGTGCGCCGCGCCGCCTTGGGCAGCGCCGCCAGCGCATCGGCCAGCATCATGTCCGCCGCCTCGTCGCGTTCGCGCAAGCCCCGCAATTGCGCCACTGCCTCCAGCGCGGCGCCCGGATCATTGGGCACTTCCCGCGCCGCCGCCCGGATTTCGCCATTGTAGAAGTCCTCGCCTTCGCATTCCGTGTAATGCGACAGCGCGGCGTAGATGGCGTCGTGCATCTTCTGGATGACGGCCTCGTCCGTGGTCGTCTCCACCTCCAGCGTTTCGGCCAGCCGCCGCGCCAGAAAGCGCAGGCGGCGAATGCGGAAGGGCAGGTCATGCTGGCGGAAGAAACCCACCGGGGCGGAAGCGGGGCCGATATCTTCGGTCAACTGATCCGCGCCGATATTGCGCACATGGCTCCATAGTGCCTGTCGGCAGCTTTCGCGCATCAGCGGGCTTTCCTCTCTGCTCAGGCGGAACAGCAGGTCGGCCAGATCCTCGACAATGCCGGACAGCTTGAGATGCCCGTAAGCCGGAAAGGCGAAACCGGCGGAATTGGCCGCCCGCTGCTGCGCCTTGCCGCGCCAGGCGGAAAGCCGCGCAGGCGTTGGCCGGTCGAGGAACAGCATGCCGCCGATGGTGCTCTCCACCTCCGTCTCGATCCCCGGCCGCAGCGCGTTCAATATGCGCACCATGCGCCGGATGCGGGCGCTGTGCCGGTCGATCGCATCCAGATTGTCGCGGATCGGCTGTTCGCGGGGAATGTCGCTCAAAGCGCCGAATATAGTGCGGAAGAAGCCGGGCAGCGGCGCATCCTCGCCCGAAGGTGCCTCTTCCGCTTCGCCCTGCCGGTTGAGCTGGATCGAGCGGTGGCCGGGCTTGGGGTCGATATAGACGAAGCGCCGGTCGACCTCCCGCCGGGAGGGGCGGTTCTTGAGAGCGCCGATCGCCTGCGCGAAGGGAGCGTTGGCCAGCACCGACCCATCGATCAGCACGGCATCCTCGGCGCGGCCCTGCGCGGCATGGCGGGGCAGGGCACGCGCGAGGAAGGCATCCCGCGTCGGCCAGGCGCGATGGCGGCGTTTCAGCACCCGATCCAGCTCGCGCACGGTGAAGGGCGGGAAGGCGCCGGGAAAGCTGGCGGTAGCGCGCGCGGCGAAGACCAGCTCGGCCGGATCGGCAAGGCTGCGACCGCCCTGACCATGGGCGCGAAAGCCGATCGACAGGCGATGCTCCGTTTCCACCACCTGCGGCGGGCTGTTGAGGTTGAGGCTCTGCGGATGTCCTTCGAAATCGGTGACGGTGACGAACAGGTCCAGCGGATGACCGGCGGGCAGCAGTGCGGGTCCATCCCCCGTCGCCTCCATCGCGTCGAAGGCGTCCAGGATCATGGCGGTGAAGACATCCCCGCCAAAGGGCGGTTCGAACCAGCGGGAGCGGATGAAGTGCGACAGCTTGTGCCGCACCTCCTCCCGCGTGTCGGGGGCGACGGTACGCTCGACTGTGTCGCCCGGATGCCGCGCCGCCATCCAGACGAGCGGGGTCGCCCAGAATTTGGTGATCCGCCGCGCCGGCCGGGCGTCGGGGTCGAGCAGCTTTTCGACATCGGCATTGTCCAGCCACATGTCGGTCAGCGGGTCGAGCGACTGGCCCGTCTCGATCGCTTGCGCCAGGAAGATGCCGTTGATTCCGCCCGCGCTGGCGCCGGCGATGATGTCCGGCATCACCCGCAATTTGACGCCGCACGTCTTTTCCAGATCCTCCAGCAGCTTGCGATAGACCGCCTCGCTGCTGTTGCCCGAGGGCGCGCCGTCGTGAAAAGCCCGGCTGGCCCGCGCCAGCCGCCAGATTTCCTTGGTGATGCCATGCATGTAGACGGCCAGGCTGATCCCGCCATAGCAGACCAGTGCGAGCCTGAGTTCCCGCTCTTTCATGGGGTTGAGAGTTGCAGAGGGTGACGGACTTGTCGAGAGCGCGTTTCCGGTCCGAGGGATGGCGCTTCATCCTGCTACAATGCAAACTCCGCCCAGATCGGCAGATGGTCGGAAGCTCGCCGCGCCGCCGCGCTTTCATGCGCGCCGCAATCGACCAGCTTCAACTGCCCGCAATGCATGATCCGGTCGAGCCGCGCCACCGGCCGCCGCGCATGGAAGGACCGGCCGCAGGGGGCGAAGCTGTAATGCCGCGCGAAATCCGCAAGACACCCCCGTTCCGCGCTCCATTCGTTGAGGTCGCCCATCAGCACCGTCGGCATGGTGTCGCGCAGGCCCGCCGCGTGGATCACCGCCGCCGCCTGCTTGCGCCGCCACAGCCCCGACAGGTCGAGATGCATGCCGAAGATGCGCAGGGACGCCTTGTCCAGCTTCACCTCCGCCATGGTGGCGCCGCGCGGTTCCAGGCAGGGCAGGTGCAGCACGTCATGCGCGCCGATCTCCGCTTCCTTGCGCACCAATATGGCGTTGCCGTGCCAGCCCATGGAATCGAGATGCACGTTGAGCGGCACCGGCTTATAGGGGCTGATACTCTCCAGCAGCCAGGGCGGCAGCGCCGCCGATCGCACGCCGAAGCGCCGGTCCGCCTCCTGCAGCGCGATGATGTCGGCGTCGAGTTCATTGAGCACGTCGATCACCCGTTCCGGAACCCGGCGGCGGTCGGTGCCAATGGCCTTGCGGATATTGTAGCTCGCGACACGAACGGTCTTCATATTGAAACAATGCCCCACTCCGCATCCGGTTTCCATGGGAAGATGCAAAGGGGATTTGTGTTCCGCATATGTTCTGATATGCGTGCCCCATGGCAAAAGCAAAGCGCAAGTTCGTCTGTCAGCAATGCGGCACGGTTTCAAACCGTTGGCAGGGGCAATGCGACGATTGCGGCGAATGGAACAGCATCGTCGAGGAAGCGGCCGAAACGATTTTTTCCGCCCGCCATGATCTGCATAGCGGCGGCCGCGCGCTGAGGCTGGTGGGCCTGGACGACAAGGTCGAACTGCCGCCGCGCACCACCACCGGCATTGCGGAGTTCGACCGCGCGCTGGGCGGCGGCATCGTCTCCGGCTCCGCTACGCTGATCGGCGGCGATCCCGGCATCGGCAAATCGACGCTGCTGCTCCAGGCTGCCGCCCGCATTGCCACGGCGGGGCACCGCGTCGCCTATATCAGCGGAGAGGAAGCGGCCGATCAGGTCCGCCTGCGCGCTCAGCGGCTGGGTCTGGGCAATGCGCCGGTACAACTCGCCAGCGCTACCTCCGTCCGCGATATTTTGACGACGCTGGGGGAGGAAACGCCGCCTGCACTGCTCATCATCGATTCGATCCAGACCATGCACAGCGACCTGATCGAAGGCGCGCCCGGCACGGTGAGTCAGGTGCGCGCTTCCAGCCAGGAACTGATCCGCTTTGCCAAGCAGCGCAGTACGGCGCTGATCCTCGTCGGCCATGTCACCAAGGACGGCAGCATCGCGGGGCCTCGCGTGCTGGAGCATATGGTCGACACGGTGCTGAGCTTCGAGGGCGAGCGCAGCCATCAATATCGCATCCTGCGTGCCATCAAGAACCGCTTCGGCGGCACGGATGAGATCGGCGTCTTCGCCATGGTGGCGGAAGGGCTGGAGGAAGTCGCCAATCCCTCCGCCTTGTTCCTCACCCATCGCGACGAGAATGTGACTGGGGCGACGGTCTTCCCCGCGCTGGAAGGCACGCGCCCGGTGCTGGTCGAGATCCAGGCGCTGGTCGTCCGCCTCTCCAGCGGCGCCACCCCCCGCCGCGCGGTGGTCGGGTGGGACAGCGGGCGGCTTGCCATGGTGCTTGCCGTGCTGGAGGCGCGATGCGGGCTCAGTTTCTCGACCTGCGAAGTCTACCTCAATGTCGCGGGCGGTTATCGCCTGTCGGATCCTGCCGCCGACCTGGCTGTCGCCGCCGCGCTGATGTCCGCGCTGTCGGAACGCCCGGTTCCCGCCGACGTCGTCCTCTTCGGTGAAATCGCGCTGTCCGGCGAAATTCGTCCTGTCGCTCATGCTCCGCTCCGCTTGCGCGAAGCCGCCAAGCTGGGCTTCAACCGCGCTTTCGTGCCAGCCGCGGTGGCCGATGGGGTGAAGGGCATTTCCGTCAGCGGTTATCGCGCACTTGCGCAACTTGTTGACCAGATGCTCGGTCGCGGATAGCCAGCAACGCGATGAACGCGATCGATATTCTCGTCCTGCTCCTGATTGGCGGCTGCGCGATCTTCGGCCTGATGCGCGGCTTCGTGCAGGAAACTCTGTCCCTGATCGCCTGGGTGCTGGCGATCTTCGCGATCCGCCTGTTTCACGCTTCGGCCACGGAGCTGGTCACGCCCTTCGTCGGCAGCGCCAGCGGTGCGGCGGTGCTTGCCTTCGCGCTGGTGTTCGGCATCACCTTCGGCGCGGGCAAGCTGCTCGCCCATGCGATCGGCCGTCGCACGCGTCAATCGGTGCTTGGTCCTGTCGACCGCGTGCTGGGCTCAGGTTTCGGCGCGGTCAAGGGTCTGATCGGCGCTACCCTGGTGTTTCTCGCGTTCAGCCTGATCTACGACACTTTCTACGGCAGCGGCGCGCGTCGCCCGGATTGGCTGTCCGATGCGCGCACCTATCCGCTGCTGAACGCCAGCGGTCAGGCGATCAGCGAATTCGTTGCAGAGCGCCGGGCGCGCAAGCCTGCGGAAGTCGAGTAGGTCGGTTTCGGTTCAATCATCGGCTTTGGAATATGAGCCCGCCATCCTGCCCAGGACGACGGTGGCCGAACGGACGGACTTATCCTTGAACGTCTGATGGACTGACAGACGCGCCGCCTCGCGCATTTTCTGGATCGGGTTGCCACGCTCAATTGACAGCGTCCGCCATTGCGTCGAAAAGAACAAATCAGGAACAAATAATATGGCCGAGTCGGTGAAGACCCTCGCCGCCCTCAGGCGGCATATCGCATCGCTGGAGGGCGTTCCAGCCTCGCAGCCTCATGCGCGGGTGGAAACCGGCTATGCGGCGCTCGACCATGCGCTGGATGGCGGGTTGGCGCGAGGCCGAGTGCATGAATTCTTCACTGCGGTGGAGGAAGCAGCGGCGGGGGTGGGACTGGCGTTGATCCTGGCGCGGCTGGCTGCGGTGGATGCGCCACTGCTCTGGCTGCGGACGGCGGCGGCGGGGCGGGCAGGGGGCATGCCCTATGGTCCGGGACTGGCGGCGCTGGGAGTCGACCCCGAGCGGCTGGTGATCGGCGTGATGGCCGATGACCGGATGCTGTTGCGCGCCGCGGTGGATGCGCTGCGCTGTCCGGTCTTGGGCGGGCTGGTGGTGGAACTGCGTGGCTCCGCGCCCTTGCTCGACCTGACGGCCAGCCGCCGGCTGGCGCTGGCGGCGGAGGCGTCGGGCGTGACGGCCTTCATGCTGCGGGTGGGCGGCGACCCGGTGCCGAGCGCGGCGGATACGCGCTGGCGCGTGGCGGCGGCCCCTTCGCTGCCCGTGCCGGGGAATGGGCCGGGCATGAGCGCCTTCGATCTCAGCCTGTTGCGGCGGCGGGCGGGGCGGGATGGGATCGGCTGGCGGCTCGTGTGGGACAATGGCCGGGGCATGTTTGAAGAGAGTGGAGGTGGGCGCGATGAACGCCATGACCTTGGCCAGAGTGGCAGGGAACAGGATGGCAGGAGACAGAATGGCGGAGGACGCGATCGGCAAGCGCCGCTATCTGGCGCTGTGGTTTCCGTTCCTGCCGATCGACCGGCTGCGGATCGCGCGGCCTGACCTCTGGGCCGCTCAGGGCGAAGGACCTGCGGTCGTCGTCGAGCAGGTGCGCGGCGCGATGCGGCTGGCGACGCTGGACGCCGATGCCCTGGCGTTGGGCCTGACGCCCGGCATGATGCTGGCCGACGCACGTGCGCGGGAGCCCGGTCTGCGCGTGTTCGACGCCGATCCCCATGGCGATCAGGACTGGCTGGAGCGGCTGTGCGACGGTTGCGCCCGTTATACGCCGGTCGCGGCGCTCGATTCGCCCTTCGGCCTGATGCTCGACATTACGGGTTGCGCGCATTTCTGGGGCGGGGAGGACATGCTGGCGCGGGAGGCGGCGGAACGGCTGGAGCGCCATGGCATGCGGGTGCGCCATGCCCTTGCCGGGACGGCGGAGGGCGCCCATGCGTTGTGCCGTTTTCCGGTCGGCGCTGCGGCAGATGAGGATGCGGCGCTGCGGCGTCTGCCGGTCGAGGCATTGCGGCTGGAGGAGGAAAGTGGGGTGGCGCTGCGCCGGGCGGGGCTGCGTACCGTGGGCGATCTGGCGGCGCGCCCGGCGGCGGTGCTGGCGTCGCGCTTCGGTCAGGAAGCGGTGGATGTGCTGCATGGCCTGCTTGGGTTGGGGCGGCGGCCGCTCGCGCCCCGGCGGCCACGCCCGGCGATCCGGATCGAACGGCGCTTTGCCGAACCGATGGGCAGCACTGCCTTTGCCCTGAAAGTGCTGGAAGAGATGGCGGCGGAGGCGGGAGAGCGGCTGGGTGAACGCGGGCAAGGCGGCCGGCGGTTCGAAGCGCTGTTCTTCCGCAGCGATGGCCTGGCCTTTCCGCTGCGGGTCGAAACCAGCCTGCCAGTGCGCGATGCGCCCGCGATCATGCGGCTGGTGCAGGAACGGATCGATGCGCTGTCCGATCCGCTTGACCCCGGTTTTGGCTTCGACATGCTGCGCCTCACCGTGCCGCAGGCCGAGCCAATGGCGCCGACGCAATTGGCGCTGGAAGGGGGGGAGGCGAGTCGTGAAGAAAGCGTCGCCGCGCTGGTCGACCGGCTGTCGATCCGGGCGGGGCGGGCGCGCATCCAGCGGCTTCACCCAAGCGACAGCCATATTCCCGAACAGGCCCAGCTTGCCCTGCCCGCCGTGGAAAGCCGCCCACTCATGAACTGGCCGCAAAGCCAGGAGCCGGGCGACCCGCCGATGCGTCCGCTGCATCTGTTCGATCCTCCCCAACCGATCGATGTGGTGGCGCAAGTGCCCGATGGCCCGCCGCATCGCTTCCGCTGGCGGCGGGCTTTGCATGAAGTGACGCGCTATGAAGGGCCCGAACGCATCGCGCCCGAATGGTGGACGGCCAAGGACGGCGCGCTGGAGGGGGAAAGCATCGGGCTGACACGCGACTATTACCGGGTCGAGGATGCACGCGGACGGCGCTACTGGATTTTCCGCCACGGGCTTTACGGGGCCGAGGCGGAGCATCCGGGCTGGTATATCCATGGCCTGTTCGCATGAAACGGGGCAGCGGACCCGATCCGGCAAAACCCCAATCCATTGACCGGCGGGAGTTGAACGCGCTGGAAACCGCGCGGGAGAAGGCGCGATCTAAGCCGCCGGGCGAATCCCCGCCGACTGAGGCTCCACCCTTTGCCGAATTGGTGGCTGCGACCAATTTTTCCTTCCTGCGCGGCGCGTCCCATGCGCAGGACATGGTGGCGCGCGCCATTATGCTGGGTCTTCAGGGTCTGGGTATTGCTGATCGCAACACGGTCGCCGGCGTGGTCCGCGCTCATGTCGCGCGCAAGCGCTGGCCCGAACGGATGCGCGAGGCGTTGCTGGAAGCGCGCAAGGAAGCAGGCCAGCCGTTGGAACTCAGCGATGAAGAGGAACGCGCCTGCCGGACCGATCTGCGGCTGGTCGTCGGGGCGCGGCTGGTCTTTGCCGACGGCACGCCGGACATCGTCGCCTATCCGGCGACGCGGCGGGGCTGGGGCGAGCTCACCAAATTGCTGACCGTCGGCAATCTCCGGTCGGTGAAGGGCGACTGTATCCTGCGTTATGAGGATCTGACCGCCTATCTCGACGATCTGCTGTTGATCGTGCTGCCCTGTTCCACCGCCACCGAGCAGACGGCGCATCGCAAGCCGGTGGACTATGTCTATGACGACCGTCCGCCGAAGGAGGCGATCAGGCAGGGCCATCTCAGCCTTGTGCCGCCGCCGTCGCCTGCCGATCTGGAGGGGCTTCTGGTCCGATTGTCGCGTCTGGCGCCGCACCGGGTCTGGCTGGCGGTGGCATTGGGCCGGGATGGGCGGGATGCGCGGCGGCTGGCGCGGTTCAAGGCGCTTTCGGCGGCTGCGGGCATGCCTTTGCTCGCGACAATGGATGCCCTCTATGCCAGTCCGGCGCAGCGCCCCTTGCAGGATGTGTTGAGCTGTATCCGCGAAGGCACCGGCATCGCCAAAGCGGGGCGCCTGCTGGAGGCGAATGCGGAGCGGCATATCCATGGCCCTGCCGAAATCGCCCACCTGTTCCGCGATTGTCCGGAGGCGGTGGCGGAAAGCGGGCGCTTTTTGAGTCAGGTGCATTTCACGCTCGACCAGCTTGCCTATGAATATCCTCATGAACCGGTGCCGGAGGGCTGGACGGCGCAGCAATGGCTGGAGGAACTGACCTGGTCAGCCGCCCATGCCCGCTATGGCCCGCGCATTCCCCGGAAGGTGCGTGAATCGCTGCGGCAGGAATTCGAACTGATCGCCAAGCGCAACTATGCCTATTATTTCCTGACCGTCCACGACATCGTGGCCTTTGCCCGGACGAAGGGAATTCTCTGCCAGGGCCGGGGTTCGGCGGCCAACAGCATGGTCTGCTTCCTGCTGGGCGTGACCTCTGTCGATCCGCGCAAGCATGACCTGCTCTTTTCCCGCTTCGTATCCGAAGAACGCAACGAGCCGCCCGATATCGACGTCGATTTCGAGCATGAGCGGCGCGAGGAGGTCATGCAATATATCTATGAGCGCTATGGCCGCCATCGCGCCGGGATCGCCGCGACCGTCATTCATTACCGTTCGCGCAGCGCCGTGCGGGAAGTGGCGAAGGTGCTGGGCCTCAGCGAGGACGTGTCGGCGCGCCTGTCCAGCACGGTCTGGGGCAGCTATTCCGGCGACATGGGCGATGCGCGGATCGTGGAGGCGGGCTTTGCGCTCGACAATCCGCAGATCGCGCAATTGAAGGCCATTGTCGACCAGTTGCTGCATCGGCCTTTTCCGCGTCACCTATCGCAGCATGTGGGCGGCTTCGTGCTGACCCAGAACCGGCTCGACGAGACGGTTCCGCTGCACCATGCGGCGATGGAGGATCGCAGCTTCATCGAGTGGGACAAGGATGACATCGACGCCCTTGGGCTGATGAAGGTCGACGTGCTGGCGCTGGGGATGCTGAGCTGCATTCGCCGGGCCTTCAACCTGATGCGCGAACAGGGGCTGGGCGACCATCAGCTGACGGTCGATATGGAGGCGGAGGACGAGGCCGTCTACGACATGCTGTGCAAGGGCGACAGCATCGGCGTGTTTCAGGTTGAAAGCCGGGCGCAGATCAACATGCTGCCGCGTCTGAAGCCGCGCACCCTTTATGACCTGACCATCCAGGTGGCGATCGTGCGACCGGGACCGATCGAGGGCGATATGGTCCATCCCTATCTCCGCCGGCGCTGCGGGGAGGAGAAAGTGACCTATCCCTCTCCCGCGCCCGACCATGGGCCGAAGGACGAGCTGGAAAAGATACTGGACAAGACCAAGGGCGTGCCGCTGTTCCAGGAGCAGGCGATGCGGCTGGCGATTGTGGCGGCGGATTTCAGCGACGCGGACGCCAACCGGCTCCGCCGCGCCATGGCGACCTTCCGCAATGTCGGCACCATCCATCATTTTCGCGAGAAGATGATCAAGGGCATGGTGAGGCGCGGTTATGAGGCGGAGTTCGCCCAGCGCTGCTTCAAGCAGATCGAGGGATTCGGCAGTTACGGTTTTCCCGAAAGCCATGCGCTGTCCTTCGCGCGGCTGGTCTATGTGTCGGCCTGGATCAAATGCCATCAGCCCGCGGTGTTCGCCTGCGCGCTGCTCAATTCGCAGCCCATGGGCTTCTATGCCCCGGCGCAGATCGTGCGCGATGCGCGGGAGCATGGCGTCACCGTGCATGATGTCGATGTGAATATGAGCGGGTGGGACAATGCGCTCGAACCGCTGCTGCGCTCGCGGGACAGCAAGCGGGGCGAGGGGCAGGGGCGGGCCTTGGCGCTGCGGCTGGGATTGCGGCAGGTGGATGGTTTTCGCGAGGATTGGGCGACGCAACTGGTCGCGGCGCGGGCGGACGGTCTGTTTGCCACCATGGAGGATCTGGCGCGGCGGGCGGGATTGCCGGCGCGGGCCTTGCGATTGCTGGCGGACGCCGATGGCTGCCGGTCGCTGGGGCAGGACCGGCGTGCGGCTCTCTGGGAGGCGCGGCGGACGCCTTCGGATGAATTGCCTTTGTTCGCTGCCGCCAAGGCGCGGGAACTGGGCGAGGAGCCGGATGCGATGCTGCCCGCCATGGCTTTATCCGAACATGTCGAGGCTGATTATCTGGTGACGCGGCTGTCGCTCAAGGGGCATCCGATGCAATTCCTGCGTCCGGTCTTCGCGACGGAGGGCGTACTGAGCTGTGCGCAGACATCGGCGGCGAAAAACGGGACGTTGGTGAAGACGGCGGGGGTGGTGCTGGTGCGGCAGCGGCCGGGCAAGGGCAATGCGGTTTTCATCACCATCGAGGATGAGACGGGCATCACCAACATCCTGCTCTGGGCGCGATTGTTCGAAATGCAGCGGCGGCCCGTCATGGCATCGCGGCTGATGCTGGTCGAAGGGGAAGTGCAGCGCAGCAAGGAGGGCGTCGTCCACCTGATGGCTGCCCGAGTGCATGACCGGACAGCGGAGTTGGCGCGGCTTTCTCAGGCAGGAGCGGAGGAGCACTCCCGCACGCGTCATGGGCGGGCTTCCGGGCATCCGCGCAATGTGCGGATCTTGCCACAATCGCGGGATTTCCATTGAAGGTGGAAATGGCCACCTCTATCCGAACCGGCAAGCCGTCCTACAGCCACCCCTTTGCCCGATAGGCCTCGACCGTCGCCTTCAACCCATCTTCGGACGTCACTTTGGGCGCCCACAACCTCTTGGGCGGTTGCTTGCGCTTCGCCACAACCCAGTCGGGATGGCAGAAATAGCGCACCCGATCGGGCGTCAGCTTGGCATTCCTGCCCCGCACCATCCGGTCCAGCCGCGCTCCCAGTCCCAGCATCCATTCCGGCGTGGCAAAGGTCCGCACCGGCCGCCCAACCGCATGTGCGATGGCCTGAGCGAACTCCATATGGTCCCAGCCGCCCGGCGTGCCGTCATCGACCTCATAGACATGGGTCAGGCTTTTCATGTCCTTCTCCACCGCCAGCGTCAGGAACAGCCGGGCCAGGTCGCTCACCTCGATCACCGACAGCCGCCCGCCGGGCGGCATCAGCATGACGCCGCGCCTGGCCATGCGGAACAGTTCCAGCATCTCCCGGTCGCCCGGCCCATAGATGGCGGGCGGCCGGATAATGGTCCAGTCGAGCCCGCTCGCCTTCACATGCCGTTCGGCCAGTTCCTTCGACCAGCCATAGTCCGACAGCCCTGGTTCCCTTGCAGAGAGCGAGGAGACATGGATCAGCCGCCTGACGCCGCGCTGCCGCATGGCGTCCACCACCGCCATGGTGCCGCGGGCATTGCCGATCTCGAACCCCGCGCGATCCGGCGCGTTCACCACGCCCGCAATGTGGATCACCACATCTGCGTCGCGCACCAGCGTATTGAGCGCAGCCCGATCCTCCAGCGCGCCCGGCACCCATTTCAGATGGGCGCGGGGCGGCTGCGCGCGGCGGGTGATGGCGGAGACATGATGCCCCGCTGCCAATGCCTGATTCAGCGTTTCGGCGCCGACGAAACCCGTCGCGCCCGTCATCGCAATGCGCAGGGCCATGGATCAGACCATCGCCATATGATCGCGGTGGACCAGCACGGAGCGGGGGAGATGCCCCAGCAAGGCGGCGATGTCCTCGCTGCGCTTGCCCGCGATGCGCGCCGCTTCATCGCTGTCATATTCAATCAGGCCACGGGCGATCACCCGTCCGTCCTCGGCCAATATGTCGATCACGTCGCCGCGGGCGAAAATCCCCTCGATCCGCGTCACGCCAGCCGGGAGCAGGCTGTTGCCGCGTCCCAGCGCCGCCTCCGCCCCGGCATCGACCGCGATCCGCCCGCGCACCGTCAGGCGCCCGGCCAGCCAGCCCTTGCGCGCGCCCTTGGCCTGCGCCGCGAGGAAGATCGAGCCTTTCCCGCCATCACTCCAATGCGACAGCGGCGAATCCACCTTGCCGGAAATGATCGCCAGATGCGCGCCAGCCCGCGTGGCAATGCGCGCCGCCTCGATCTTGGAGGTCATGCCCCCCGATCCCATGCCCGAAGCGGAGCCGCCATCCGCCATCCCGGCGATGCGCGCATCGATGCGCTCGATTATCTCTATCAGCATGGCGTTCGCATCGACATGCGGGTTGGCGGTGTAAAGCCCGTCGACGTCCGACAGCAGCACAACTGCGTCAGCCCGTGCTGCCTGTCCGATACGCGCCGCCAGCCGGTCATTGTCGCCAAAGCGGATTTCCGCCGTGGCGACGCTGTCATTCTCATTGACCACCGGCACGACGTCGAGCGCCATCAGCCGCTCGAGCGTGGCGGAGGCGTTAAGATAGCGGCGGCGATTCTCCAGATCGTCCAGCGTCACCAGCATCTGCGCTGCGGTGATGCCCTTCTCGTGCAGCAGGCTCGCCCAGCATTGCGACAGGGCGATCTGCCCCGTCGCTGCGGCCGCCTGCGCATCCTCAAGGGAACCGCGTCCCCCCTTGGGCAGCTTCAACCGCCGCGCGCCCAGAGCGATCGCGCCGGAGGAGACGATGATGATCTGCTGCCCGGCAGCCTTGCGCGCCGCGACATCCGCGACCAGTGTGCGCAGCCAGGCTTCGCGCACCTGTCCGTGCGGATCGACCAGCAGCGCGGACCCGATCTTTATGACCAGACGGCGGATTTGAGACGGCGGAAAGCCGGAGAGGGAAGGGGTCATCTATGTCTTCCTCCCCTCCCTTGCAGGGAGGGGTCGGGGGAGGGGGCCGAGCGAAGCGAGTCTGATTTGCCAGTCAGATCGGAGACCACGGCGCGTCGCCTTCCTCATCCGCCTTATCCTCCTCATCGTCGCCGGGCTGGTCAAGCAGCGGCAGCACTGCGTCCAGCAAAGCCGGCACGCCCTCGCCGGTCGCGCCGGAGATGATGAACACGTCCTCAACGCCAGCCTCGTCCCGGAGCTGTTCGGCAATGTCCTCCATCAATTCCTGCCCCAGCAGGTCGCCCTTGTTGAGGGCCACGATCTGCGGCTTTTCATCAAGCCCGCCGCCATAGGCCGCCAGTTCATCCTGCACGATGCGAAACTGTTCGACCGGATCATCGCCGGTCGCGTCGATCAGGTGCAGCAGCACCCGGCACCGCTCGACATGCCCCAGAAAACGGTCGCCAATGCCCGCGCCTTCGGCGGCGCCTTCGATCAGCCCCGGAATATCCGCCAGAACGAACTCCCGGTCGCGATGCAGCACGACGCCGAGCTGCGGCTTGGTGGTGGTGAAAGCATAGGCTCCCACCTTCGCCTTGGTGTTGGTAACCTGGTTGATGAAAGTCGACTTGCCCGCATTGGGCATGCCGACCAGGCCCACGTCGGCCAGCAGCTTCAGCCGCAGCCAGACCCACATTTCCTGCCCCGGCCATCCCGTCCCATGCTGGCGCGGGGCGCGGTTGGTGCTGGTCTTGTAGGACAGGTTGCCGCGCCCGCCATCGCCGCCGCGCAGGAACACCATGCGCTGCCCGACCTCGGTGAAGTCGGCCAGCACTTCCTGATCCTCATATTCAGGATAGCCGTCCTCATCTTCCGTGCCCTCTATGGGCACGGGATCGGACAGGATCTGCGTTCCCACCGGCACCTTGATGACGAGATCGTCGCCGCCTGCGCCATAGCGGTTCTTGCCCGCGCCGGGCAGGCCGCGCTGCGCCTTGAAATGCTGGGTGTAGCGGAAGTCGATCAGGGTGTTCAGCCCCGCCACCGCCTCGAATATGATGTCGCCGCCCTTGCCGCCATTGCCGCCGTCCGGGCCACCATATTCGACATATTTTTCCCGCCGGAAACTGACCGCGCCGGGACCACCCCAGCCGGATTTGATGTAAATCTTCGCTTGATCAAGAAAATGCATCGCGCGCCCATAGCGGTTTATGCGGCGGAATTAAACCACGCGCTCTGTAAAAGCCGTCGCTTCTTCCGTCAGCGCCAAAACCAGCCGCCGCGTGACGATTCCGAAGCGCCGATCCCATCCCTCATCGGCTCGTCCAGCGCCGAATCGCCTTGCACCGGCGGGGGGTGCCTTTTGCGGGGAGAGGATGGGAGGAAGCAGCGCCCGTCGCTTCCCCCGTTGTTGCCGGATCAGGCGGCCAGTGCGGGCACCGAATCCCCGTAAAGGTCCATCGACGAATCCGCCGCCATGCGCGCGGCCCCGCCTTCCTCGAAAATCAGGCAGTCCGCTGAGGCGCCCCGGCCCAGGCTGAAGCGTTTTTCGATCCGTCCGGTATAGCGGAAGCCGATCTTGCGCAGGATGTTGCCCGATGCCGGGTTGTCCGCGAAATGGGCTGCACGGACATCGCGGACTCCCGACGCCCGCGCCATGTGCATGACGGCGTGCGCGGCCTCCGTCGCAAAACCCAGGCCCCAATAGGGGCGTGCGATCCAATAGCCCAGCTCGACCGTGCCATCCTCTGCCTGGTGGACGCCGCAGCCGCCCACCAGGCGCGGCGCGCCCTTGGTGCGGGTGAAGGCCAGCAGACACGGCAGGCGCGGATCCTGCGGCGCGGCGAGGAAAGCCTCGGCATCGGCATGGGCATAGGTGGCCGGCGCGCGCGTCAGGTTGCGCAGGATCGACGGATCACCGATCGCTTCGGCCAGGGCGGGCGCATCTTCCATCCAGCCGGGCCGCAGCAACAGGCGAGGGGTACGGGCGAACATTCAAACGTCTCCTGATTTCTGGCGCGCCTCTGACCGCAAAAAGTTACGGCTTGACGACGCTTTGTCTCTGGCTGTGGCCCGCCGCCTCGACGCGCGAGGGGGGATGGGAGTTCCAGAGGCTTGAGGGGAAATGAGGGGAGACGCCGACAAATGGAAAAAGGGGCGCTCCCGGCTGGGGCGCCCCTTGTTTCCCTCGAACTCTGATGGTGGACTAAAAGCCGTTCCGCCAGGAGGATCGCCCCGATTGCGAGGGACGATCCGTCATCGATCGTCCGTTATTCGGCTGCTTCGGCCATGGCGTCGACCGACACATATTTGCGGCCGAGCTTGCCGGTGTGGAATACCACGCGGCCTTCATCGAGCGCGAACAGCGTATGGTCCTTGCCCATGCCGACATTGCGGCCCGGATAGACGCGCGTGCCGCGCTGGCGAATGATGATGTTGCCGCCGATCACTTCCTGACCGCCGAACTTCTTCACGCCAAGGCGCTTCGATTCCGAATCGCGACCGTTGCGCGATGAACCGCCAGCTTTCTTATGTGCCATGACTCAAACTCCTCGTGACTTAGCTGCGGCTCAGGCGATCGACACGATCTTGAGGATCGTGTGATTCTGGCGATGGCCGTTCTTGCGGCGGTAGTTGTGACGACGACGCTTCTTGAAGACGATGACCTTCTCGCCCTTCGCCTGCGCTATGATTTCAGCGGCGACGGTCAGCTTGGCTGCGTCCTTCACGTCGCTGCCTTCACCGGCGAACAGGACGTCATCCAGGGTCACCTTGTCGCCAGCCTCACCGGCCAGCTTTTCGACGACGATCTTGTCTCCGGCGGCGACGCGATACTGCTTGCCGCCCGTGCGCACGATTGCGAACATGGCTCTTCTCTTCTCGTTCAAATCTGCTTTACGCAGATCGTCGAGGACATGAAGCCCTTAACCGACCCGCGCGGGAATGTGGCCCGCTACTGGAATGACTCGCTTCTGTCAACCGGCAAGAGCATTTTCAGATTGGCGGCAAAGCTATCATTCGGTTCGAAAATGCGACCGCCATCCGACCGGCTTTCAGGGCTGGTTTTTCAGCTCATCCGTTCCTATCTTGCATCGCGGAAGGGATATTATCACGCATGACGCCGACGCCATACAGGAATGAAGCCGGGCCGGGCGGCCTGCTTTTCATCCTGTGTTTGTGGTTGTCGCTCGGCGTGGCGCTGTTGAGCGCCCTGGCGCCTCTCGGGCCGCCGTCCAGCAGGATCACAGGTTCCGCCTTCAATCCGGCGACCACCAGCGTGGTGCTGAAGGCCCACGCGGATGCGAATCCCATTACGCCCCGGGTGACCGAGCCGGATGGGCGGGCTCCGGTGCCGGCGCCTGTCGCGATCTGGTTTGTCTCCGTGCCGGCGTTGCTGCCGGCCCCCGCCCTTCTCCTGCCTGCCCGTCGCCTTTCTTCTTCTTTCCTGTCTCCAAAGCCATTCCACCTGCTTTCCCGCCAGCGCGCCCGCGCGCCGCCTTCCTTTTCCTGACGCATCGCTCTCAAGGCGGCCCCTTTGGGAACCGCCGTCAGGAAAGGAACTTCTCCATGACCCGCAGAAGATCGCGACACGGCGACCATGATTCGTCTCGCCGCCGCCCGCCTCGATGGTTCATGCCTGCCGTCCTGGTGGGACTGGGTGCGGCCGCCGCGCTGCTGTCGGCGGCCATGCTGGCTGTCGCTGAATGAAAATATGATAAGCTGCCGGTGGTGGGATGGGCTAATCCAGCGCACTCTGCCGGCGGCGCCAGGAAAAATAGCCTATGCCCCATCACACGCCCCTGATCGGAACGATCGTAGCGGGCCTTGTCGTTGCCTTCATCATGGGCGCCATCGCCCACCGCCTGAAATTATCGCCGCTGGTCGGCTATCTGATCGCCGGCATCATCGTCGGCCCCTTCACGCCGGGATTCGTCGCCAATGCGGATCTGGCCAATGAACTGGCGGAAATCGGCGTAATCCTGCTGATGTTCGGCGTCGGCCTGCATTTCTCCCTGCGCGACCTGCTGTCGGTCAAGAATATCGCGGTGCCCGGCGCCATCGGGCAGATCGCCGTGGCGACAGTGATGGGCATGGGGCTTGCCCATTATATGGGCTGGCCGCTGATGGGCGGGCTGGTCTTCGGCCTCTCGCTCTCGGTGGCGAGCACGGTCGTCCTGCTGCGCGCATTGCAAGGGGCGGATCTGGTCGAAACCTACCGGGGGCGTATCGCGGTAGGCTGGCTGATCGTGGAGGATCTGGTGATGGTTCTGGCGCTGGTGCTGCTTCCCGCGCTGGCCGGGGTCATGAACAATGCCGACGCGCCCGGTGGGACAGGGGCCTTGCTCGCGCCGCTGTTCATTACCTTTCTCAAGGTTGCGGGCTTCGTTGCGCTGATGCTGATCGTCGGCCGCCGCGTCATTCCCTGGGCGCTGCACTGGGTCGTCCATAGCGGCTCGCGCGAGCTGTTCCGCCTCGCCGTCCTTGCCATCGCCCTTGGCGTCGCCTTTGGCGCGGCGGTCGCCTTCGACGTCTCCTTCGCGCTGGGGGCCTTCTTCGCGGGCATGATCCTGGGCGAAACGCCGCTCAGTCGCCGCGCCACGGAGGAAACGCTCCCTTTGCGGGATGCGTTCGCGGTCCTTTTCTTCGTCTCGGTCGGCATGTTGTTCAATCCGGCCGTGCTGGTCGAACAGCCGCTGCCACTGCTCGCCACGGTGACGATCATCATCGTCGGTAAGTCCATCGCCGCCTTCGCCATCGTCCGTGCCTTCGGTCATCCCGACGACACGGCGCTGACCATCGCGGCGAGCCTGGCGCAGATCGGGGAATTTTCCTTCATCCTTGCCTCATTGGGCACGGGATTGGGCGTGCTGCCCGCCGAAGCGCGCGACCTGATCCTCGCGGGCGCGATCGTGTCGATCTTCCTCAACCCGCTGATCTTTTCGGTCATAGTGCGCAACCACAAGGCGGAGGATGAAGAAGAAGCAGAGCCGGAAAAGGTGCCGGCAAAGCCTCGCGCCGGTCATGTCATCCTGGTCGGCTATGGCCGCGTCGGCAAGCTGATCGCCACTCGGCTGGCCGAGCGGCCAGCCCCTTTCGTGGTGTTGGAGGGCGACGCCGACCGCGCTGACGAAGCGGAGGAGGCAGGCCTGTTAGTGGTGCGCGGCAACGCCCTGGAGGATCGCTACCTCGCCGCCGCTGGCATCTGCGAAGCCCGCCGCCTGCTGATCGCTGTGCCGGAGGGTTTCGAAGGCGGTGCGATCCACGAACATGCGCGTCGCCTGAACCCGAACCTCCAGGTCATCGTCCGAGCGCATTCGGACGCCGAAGTCGCCCATCTGGAAGGACTGGGCGTCCCCCATGTCGTCATGGGCGAGCGCGAACTGGCTGCCAAGATGCTGGCGCTCTGCGGCGCGGGCTGACCCGGCAAACGGGAAGGGCCGCCCCATTGAGGAGCGGCCACGCTTTAGCGAGGCTTGCGAGGCCCAGCCCGCTTGGGGCCGCCCTTGAAGGGCCGCGGGTTGTGTGCGGGCGGGCGCGGGCCGCGCTCGCTATTGGGCCGTCCCTTGCCATGCGGTCCCTCGCGCCGGTTCTCACGCACCATTTCGCGTGGTTTGCCCTCGATTTGCTCGATGGCGACTTCGGCGCCCTCGTCATTGGCCTGACCGGTGCGCGTCACTGCGCCGACGAATTTCGAAGCGATGGCGGAAGGAATTTCGAACATCGTCTCATTGGCGGCGATCCGGATCGCGCCGATATCGCCCCGGCTGACATGCCCGCGACGGCAGATCAGCGGCAATATCCAGCGCGGATCGGCATTCTGGTTGCGGCCGATGTCCATGCGGAACCAGATGGTATCCTCAAAGCCTGGACGCGGTCCGTCACGCCGCGCAGGCGCTTCGCTCGCATCCAGCAGCTCCTCGGGGGCGGGCAGGGCGGCACGGGCGCTGCGCACCAGCATGGCGGCGATCTCCTTGGCGGACTTTTCGGCCAGCAGTTCGGCGCCCAGCGCCCAATCCTGCTCGTCCAGCTCGGCCTTCTCCATCAGGTTGGCGCGCAGCCGCGCATTATCCTGCTCCTGGATCGCTTCTTTGCTCGGCGGCGTGCCCCATTCGATCGGAATCTTCGCGCCGCGCAACATGGATTCGACCCGGCGGCGGCGCGGATAGGGAACGATCAGCACGGCCGTCCCCTTCTTGCCTGCGCGGCCGGTGCGGCCGGAGCGGTGCTGCATCGTTTCCGCATCGCGGGGCAGTTCGACATGGACGACGAGGCTGAGATTGGGGAGATCGATGCCACGCGCCGCCACGTCGGTCGCCACGCAGACCCGCGCCCGGCGGTCGCGCAGGGCTTGCAGTGCATGGTTGCGCTCATTCTGGCTATGTTCGCCCGACAGCGCCACGGCGGCAAAGCCGCGCTCGGTCAGGCTGGCGTGCAGATGCCGTACATTGTCGCGGGTCGCGCAGAAGAGGATCGCCGTCTCTGCCTCATGATAGCGCAACAGGTTGACCACCGCGTTCTCGATGTCGGCGGGCGCGACCGTCACCGCCTGATAGCTGATGTCGCCATGGCCGCGCTCGTCGCTGACGGTGGAGATGCGCAGCGCATCCTTCTGATAGCGCTTAGCGAGCGACACGATCGGCTTGGGCATGGTGGCGGAGAAGAGCAGCGTGCGCCGTTCGTCCGGTGCGCCGTCGAGAATCTCCTCCAGATCCTCGCGAAAGCCCATGTCGAGCATCTCATCGGCCTCATCAAGCACCACGGTCTTGAGGCCCGAGAGATCGAGCGCCCCGCGCTCCAGATGGTCGCGTAGACGGCCCGGCGTGCCGACGACGATATGCGCGCCCTGGCTGAGCGCCCGGCGTTCCTTGGCGGCGTCCATGCCGCCTACACAAGTTGCTATACGCGCGCGGGCCTCGCCATAGAGCCATTCCAGCTCGCGGCTGACCTGCAACGCCAGTTCGCGGGTCGGCGCGATGGCGAGCGCCAGTGGCTTGCTCGCAACGGGAAGGCGGCTCTGCTCGCCCATCAGTTCGCCCGCCATGGCAAGGCCGAAAGCGACCGTCTTGCCCGAGCCCGTTTGCGCGGACACGATCAGGTCGCGCCCTTCGGCTTCGGGCTGGGTGACTTGCGCCTGCACCGGCGTCAGCTTTTCATAGCCCTTCCGCGTCAGTGCGTCCGAGAGAAGGGAAGGAAGATGTTCAAAACTCATGATAATATCCGTGGAGTGCGACCCGTCTCTGCCGACGGCATCTTTATTCTGATGTCGGGCCTGACCTGATGTCATTTGGCCCAACGTTTCGGGTGCGCTCCACTCTCTCATCCGTTGGGGCTGTCTGAAAGCGCGTTTCGCTCTTTCAAAGCCCTGCTCTTTTGAAGTGCAGAAGGGTGGAATGGCCCGTGCCTTTGCCTCCTTTGAAGAGGCAATTTCGTCCGTCCCTTCAGTGAAGCAGGGAAGGACAGGAGGGCCT